>Ga0075421_100010198_pt1 | contig 11607 bp, 9 predicted proteins | sample SoiMetdeltSBSDD5_FD_75292 | JGI IMG/M metagenome (GOLD analysis project Ga0075421, IMG submission 75292) | Bulk soil microbial communities from a Populus tree surrounding site in Tennessee, USA - Soil MetaG P. deltoides SBSDD5 | ecosystem: Environmental > Terrestrial > Soil > Tree plantation...
CCCGGACCACCTGATCGCCACCGTCGGCCTGTCCGGCCACATCATCGTGCGCACCGCGGACGTGACCATGGTCTGCCCGCTGGCCGACGGCGAACGCGTCAAGGAGCTCGTCGCCCAGGTCCAGTCCCAATACGGCCCCCGCTTCACCTGACCCCGGCCCTCCTTCGGCGCTACAAGTCTTGGGGACCCCGCACACCACATTGCGTGTGCAGCGTCCCCAGGTGGTGGGCGCCCGGCTTGTGGTGCCGCCCTCGGGTTGCAACCTGGTAGCCGAGCCCGAAGCCGGGCGCCGAGCCAGGACCCGGGCGCCGGGCAAGTCCGCCGGGCCTGGCCTTGTCAGCAGCCGGGCGGGCTGCCAGGCGAGCCGGCCAGGTGATCGCCGGCCGCGAGTGGGGTCACTTCGTCGGGTGCATCCAGTGGCGACAGGTTCTGCGGACTTCGCACAGCTTGTTGCGTGTGCAGTGTCCCCAGGTGGTGTCTCGGCCGCGCCCGCCTGGCAAGGGGTAGCTGGCCAAGCGCCGGAAGGGGAGCAGGTGGGGTGACGTGGAGGGTCAGCCGCCTTGGGGCTCGGGGGAGTCGGACGCGGGGTACTGCTCGATGAACTTGGAGAGTGCCTCGCCGCTGACGCTGGTGCAGAACTGGCGGTGCCCGGACTGGCTGGACGCGAACTTCTCCTCGGTGGAGGTGTCGGTCGGGCCGCCCCAGTGCGAGAAGGCGATGTTCTTGCCGGCAGGCCAGGCGGCACCGTCGGACGCGTGGAACGGCGCGGCGATGAACTTGCCGTTGGCAACTTCGGGCAGCTTGCCCTTGGCGATCCGCTCGATCTGCTCCATCTGGTCGCTGTCGCCGGCGATCGTGTCGTTGTACCAGAGGATCGTGTAGCCGTGCTCCAGGTTGTGCACCAGGTTGCCGACCGGCGGCCGGTCGGAGGCGTCGTAGAAGGTCTTGCCGAACTCGGCCCAGGTCTGGTAGTGGCTGCCGTTCGACGGCGGCGACTGCGCGTACTTGATCGCGGTGCCGTCCGGCTGGTGGTCCTGGTTGCCGGAGGCCTTCTCGGTGGTCGGGGCGTCGCAGCCGGCCGCCGACATCGCCATCCCGGTCTCGGCGATCGCCGTGTTCTTGATCCGGGAGTCCTGGATCAGCCTGATCGCCGGGTAGGCGATGATGGCGAGCCCGACAACGGCCGCGACGACGACGATCAGGATGGTGCGGCGCCTGTCGGCCTTGGCCTGGTCGCGCTGCATCTTCTCGATCAGCTCGCGCCGCGCCTGCTTCTGAGACTTGCCCACGGTGTTCGTCTTCCGGCTCGGTTGCGGTCCCGCCGGGCGGCGGGCGTGCGGGGGAGAGTGTACGCAGGAATGCTGAGAAGTCGCCGAGAAAGGTAGGTCACCGAGACCCGAACGAGACCCGGCCACCGTCCAGCGCGACGCCGTACCCCTCGGCGTGCAGCAGTACCGCCAGCCGCTCCACGACCGCCCCGACGGCGAGCCGGTCCGTCCCGGAGACGGTGAACGCGGCCTCTGACACCGTGACCGCCACGTCGCGACCGGCGTACGGCGGGCCCAGCGCGGCCTCGACGAGCCGGGACGCCAGCGCGGGGTCGAGCGCTCGCAGGCCGGCCGGGGTACGGCGTGCGGTCGCCGCCGCCCAGGCCGCTTCCCGGGTACCGAGGCTGAACAGGTCGGACTCGGCGTCGCGGACCAGTGCCGCGGCGCCGGAGCCGTGCTCGCCGGCCGGCAGGACGACGTCGTCGGCACCGCGCACGATCGCCACCGGGATACCGTCGGCCTTGCCCTTCACCAGCTCGCTGGCGGCGGCCAGCTCGTCCGCGATCGCGGGCAGCGTGACGGCGAGCGTGTTGCCGTGGCTGTCCGTCGTACCGCGCAGGTCCTCGATCACGTCGATGCCCGCGGCACCGATCGCCAGGTCCATCTGGCCGTTTCGCCACGGCCGGCCGAGGGTGTCGGTGACCACCACGCCGACGTTCACCCCGTACCTGGACCGCAGCCCGTCCCGCAGCGCCCGGGCGGACGCGTCCGGGTCGACCGGCAGCAGCAGCACCGTGCCCGGCGGGGTGTTGGAGGTGTCGGCACCGGCGGCGGCCAGCACCAGCCCGTGCCGGGTCTGCACGATCCGGGTGTCGCCGCGCTGCGCGACCACCCGGACCAGCTCGGCGTCGATGGCCTCGGTCCGGTCCACCCCGGACAGGGACCGGCCCTCGGCCTTGCTGACGATCTTGGACGTCACCGAGATCACGTCGCCGTCGAGCAGCTCGGCGAACTCGCCGATCAGCTCGGCCAGATCGGCGCCCTCGGCAACCTCGGGCAGCCCGACGACCGGGATGACCTCGAGACCCTTGCGCATCAGCGCACCTGTTCCGCGAGCCCGAGTGCCGCCTCGGCGATCGCCGCGGTCAGGTCCTCGTCGCTCATCCACAGCGGTACGGCGCGCGCGGCGATGCCCGCGTCGGTGACGGCCGGCAGCTGCGCGGCGTCGGAGGTGTCGAGCAGCCAGCCGTCCAGTACGCCGCCGGCCGGCCGGGCACCGTAGTGCCGGGCCACCGCGGACGCGGACGACTCGACGCCGATCGCGGCCAGCACCTTGTCGGCCATCCCGCGGACCGGGCTGTCGCCGATGATCGGCGAGACCCCGACCACCGGCGCGGACGTCTCCCGCATCGCGTCCCGGATCCCCGGTACGCCGAGGATGGTGCCGACCGAGACCACGGGGTTCGACGGCGGCAGCAGCAGTACGTCGCAGTCCGCGATCGCATCGATCACGCCGGGTGCCGGCTTGGCCTGATCCTGTCCGACCACGACGATCTCGTGCGCCGGCACCTCGGCGTGCAGCCGCACCCAGTACTCCTGGAAGTGCACCGCCCGGCGGCCCTCGGAATCCTCGATGACCACGTGCGTCTCGACCCGGTCGTCGGTCATCGGCAGCAGCCGCACCGGCAGCTGCCAGCGGGTGCACAGCGCCTCGGTGACTGCGCTCAGCCCGAACCCGGCGTCCAGCATCTGGGTCCGGACGAGGTGGGTGGCGATGTCACGGTCGCCGAGCCCGAACCAGGTCGGCTGCACGCCGTACGCGGCGAGCTCCTCCTTGACCAGCCAGCCCTCGTCCTCGCGGCCCCAGCCGCGCTCGGCCGAGATGCCGCCGCCCAGGGTGTACATCACGGTGTCGAGGTCCGGGCACACCCGCAGCCCGAACAACGTGATGTCGTCCGCGGTGTTGCCGATCACGGTGATCTCGGCGTCCGGGCGCGCCCGCACCAGACCGCGCAGGAAGGTCGCGCCGCCGATCCCGCCGGCCAGAACTGTCAGTCGCATGGTCACGAGTCTGCCGCAGGTCGCCAACAGTGATTGCGTCAGGCATCCGAGGCGCGGACCGCTGCATCGATATGCTGCCGAGGTCAAACCTCGAATCTGATGGGAGGCCCTCGTGGTCACCGACGCAACAAAGAAGCTCAGAGAGCCGGTCGCGTATCTGTTGCTTGCCTTCGTCGGCCTCTACGCGCTGGCGTCCCTGCTCTACCTCTTCGTGGACACGGACTTCACGTCGAAGGCCCAGGCCGTGCAGCAGGTGCTGGCATTGCCGGACCTCGGGGGCTTCGCCGTGCTGCTCGCGTCGCTCGGCGCGGTCGCGCTGGTCACCGGGTTCGGCGAGCGGACCCCGAACGCGCGCACCGTGACGCTGGCGGCGTTGGTGATGGTGGCTGTCCTCACGGTCATCCTGCTGATCGCGGCGATCTCGGGGTTCTCCGACGACGTGAGCAGCGCGCTGGTCAAGCTCTCGCAGTTCCTGTACCGCCTCGGTGGCCTGACCATCTACGGGCTGGTCGGGTTCATCCTGCTGAAGACGTTCCAGGCGATTCCCGCACCGGTGAAGGCGATGCAGCCGGGGCCGCACGGCCAGTTCGGTGGCCAGCCGCAGTTCCCCGGCCAGCAGCCCGGAGGGTATGACGCCGGCCAGTTCGGCGGGCAGCCGCAGTACGGCCAGCAGGCTTACAGCCAGGGCCAGTACGGCGACCCCGGCCAGGTCCAGTACGGCGACGCCGGGCAGAGCCAGTACGGCGACGCCGGGCAGAGCCAGTACGGCGACGCCGGGCAGAGCCAGTACGGCGGCTACGGCACCGGTGCGGCGGCCGGGTACGGGAGTGCGCAGTCCGGCGAGCAGTCCGGTCAGAGCGGTGCCGAGTCCGGTCAGCAGCAGTGGGGCGCGGACAGCGGTGCCGCCGAGGGTGGCTGGGGCCAGGACGCGGGCCAGCAGCAGTGGGGCCAGCAGGCCGACGCCGGCCAGCAGTCGTGGGGCGGGCAGCAGTGGGGCCAGGACGCGGCCCAGAGCGCGGAGCAGCCGGGCGGGCAGGACGCGGGCCAGCAGTGGGGTGCAGAGAGCGGCGATACCCAGCAGTGGCCGCAGGCCCCGGAAGCCGGTCAGCAGTGGCCGCAGGCCCCGGAAGCCGGTCAGCAGTGGCCGCAGGCCCCGAGCTCCGGTCAGCAGTGGGGCCAGCAGGCCGACGCCGGCCAGCAGTCGTGGGGCGGCGACGCCTGGCAGCAGGGTCAGCAGGGCCAGGACCAGGCTCAGCAGAGCTGGGGGAGCCAGCAGGGCTGGGGCCAGGAGTCGCAGACGCAGGGCTGGGACCAGCCGGCCGCCGGCGGCGAGTCGGCGGACGCCTCGACGGCTGCCGGGTCAGCCACCGGCTCTGACGCAGGTGCCGACGCGGGGCCCGATGACGCGCTGTCCGCGAACGGTGACGCCGACCGGGGCACCGACGCACCGGCCGACGAGTCCGGCGAGCAGTCGCAGGACCCGGAGCAGGCGAAGAAAGAGGAGGCCGGCCAGCAACAGGGCTGGTGGTCGCAGCCCCCGCAGTAGCAGCCGAACCATTGGATCCGGGTCGTCGATGCACACATCGGCGGCCCGTCCATTTGCCCCATTAGCAGACAACCGCTTGACTTTGGTGGATTGCAGGAATGTAATTTCATTCGTGTCGTTCGTTAGGACACTCGGAATCGGGGACCGAAGCGTGGTGCGGGTGTGGACCTGCAGCACGCAGACGGACGAGGTCAGGCGAGTGGGCCGCAACCCACCCGCGCAGGGAACGAACAGGGTCGAGGAGGTCGTACCGTGACAGAGCTGATGGCGATTGTCGAGGGCGACGCGATCGAAGACGAACTCAACTGGCAGGAGCGGGCGCTGTGCGCCCAGACGGACCCCGAGGCGTTCTTCCCGGAGAAGGGCGGCTCGACCCGGGAGGCCAAGAAGGTCTGCCTGGGGTGCGACGTCCGTGGCGAGTGCCTTGAGTACGCCTTGCAGCACGACGAGCGGTTCGGTATCTGGGGCGGCTTGTCGGAACGTGAGCGTCGCAAACTGAAGAAGCGCGCAGTCTGATCGTTGCCGGACACTGTGGGCCCGGCCCGGCCCACAGCGCGGCAGCCAGGGGACCAGGCAAGGGGCAGCCAAGGGGGAGCCAGGGGGCGGCACACAGGCGGCCCACGCTGTGAGCGCGACGCCGCGACGACGGTGGGATTCCCGTCGCGTTAGGGTAGTCCGCGCCCCGGCCAGCATGGGACGGTGGCAAACGCCCCTCCCGACAGCCCCGAGGTGCAGCTACTCCGCATGGAACAACAGGCCCCTGCAGGCTGGGAGTTCTTCGACTCGGCCGACTTCCCGGCGACCAGTCCGGACGACCCGTTCGCGCGCGCCTCGCTGCGCCACGTCGTCACCGCCGTCGTGGTTGCCCACAACGGCGCCGAGTGGCTCCCCCGGCTGACCGAGGCACTCTGGGCGCTGGAACGGCGCCCGGACCGGCTGATCGCGATCGACACCGGGTCCACCGACGACACCGCCGCCCTGCTCGCCGACCTGCCCGCCGTGGAACCGCTGGTGACCGCATCGGCACGCACCGGATTCGGTGCGGCCGTCTCCCGCGGTGTCCAGGCCGTCGGCTTCGCGCCGGTGCAGCCACTCGGGTACGGCGACGACGGCGCGGAGGTGGTCGAGTGGCTGTGGCTGCTGCACGACGACTGCGCACCGGCACCGAAGGCGCTCGAGCAGCTCTTGCTGCAAGCAACAATCAACCCCGAGATCGGGGTGTGGGGGCCCAAGCTGCGGACCTGGCCGCGGGAGCGCGCGCTGCTCGAGGTCGGCGTCACCACCTCGCTCGGCGGTCGCCGCGACACCGGGATCGAGCCGGGTGAGTTCGACCAGGGTCAGCACGACAAGGTCCGCGACGTCCTGGCGGTCAGCTCCGCCGGGATGCTGGTACGACGCGACATCTGGCGGGACCTGAAGGGTTTCGACCCGCGGCTGCCGATCTTCCGCGACGACATCGACTTCGGCTGGCGGGCCCGCCGGGCCGGGCACCGGGTCGCGGTCGCGCCGGACGCGGTCGTGTACCACGCGCAGGCCGCGGCCAGCGGCGAGCGGGAGATGGCCGGCACGCGGCGGCATGTGTACCAGGTGGACAAGGCGCACGCGTACTACACCGTGCTCGCGAACGCGCCCGGCCGGATGCTGCCGCTGCTGATGCTGCGGATGCTGTTCGGCACCGTGCTGCGGTCGCTGTGGTTCCTGCTCGGCAAGACCCCGTCGGGCGCCGTTGACGAGTGGACCGCGTTCCTCGGCACCCTGCTGGCCGGTGGCTGGATGCGGGCCCGGCGGGACCGCAAGACGCTGCGCTCGGTTCCGCACGACCGCTACAAGGACCTGTTCTCCAAGTCGGTGCACGCGATCCGGCGCAACCTGGAGGAGACCACCAGCGGTATCTCCGAACGGCTGCGCGAGGCGTGGACGGACGAGGACGAAGAGCCGGTCCACCCCACGGCGCGCCGGGCCCGGACCACGGTCACGGTCGCCGCGGACCAGCCGCAGTGGCGCCGGCAGCTGATCCGGCGGCCGTTCCTGGTGGCCTGGGTGGCGCTCACGGTCGGTGCGCTGCTCGCCGCCCGCGGTGTGGTCGGGTCCGGCGTCCTGCGGTCGAGCATGCTGCTGCCGCCGCACGACAGCCTGGGCGACCTGTGGCGGGCCGCGGCGACGGCGCCGGAGGGCGTCACGCCGCCGGCTTGGCTCGGGCAGCTGTCCGTGATCGCCACCGTCACGCTCGGCAGGCCGTCGCTGGCGACAGACCTGCTGCTGCTCGCCGTCGTACCGCTGTCGGCGTGGTCGGCCTGGTCGTTCCTGCGCCGGATCGTGCTGAACCGGTCGGCCCGGGCCTGGGGCGCCTCGGCGTACGGGCTCGCGGTGGTCGCCGGCGGCGCTGTCCAGCAGGGCAGGATCGGGACCTGCGTCGCCGCGCTGGTGCTGCCGTTGCTCGCCATCGCGCTGCACACCATCCTGCGCCGCCGCAGGGCGGCCACCCAGGGCAGCTGGCGAGCCGCCTGGTTCGCCGGCGCCGTGCTCGCCCTGCTGGTGGCGTTCACGCCGGCACTGGCGGCCCTGCTGCTGCTCGGCATCGTGGTCGCCGGCGTCGTCGTGGCACGGCGCAACCGGCGGCAGGGCAACCAGCTGTTCTTCGCCGCCGCACTCGGGCCACTGCTGGTGCTGCCATGGACGATCGAGCTGGTCCGGCACCCGTCCCGGCTCGGTCAGGAGGCCGGCGGTACGCCGACAACCGCGGCCGGGCCCGGCGACAGCGTGCCGCACCTGGTCACCGCGGTCCCGGACGCGCCCGGCACGCTGTGGTTCCTGGCCGTTCCGCTGGTGCTGGTCGCGCTGCTGAGCCTGGTCCGCGGCAGCCGGCAGCGGTTCGAGCTGGCCGGCTGGGCGGTCGCGGTCGCCGGGTTGCTCGCGACGCTGCTGAGCAGCCGGCTCGGCGGTGGCAGCGGTCCGCTGATGTTCCTCACCACGGTGGCGTGGATCAGCGTCGTCACGGTGGCCTGGGGATCGGCTCGCCGGGAGACCGCCCCGCTGATGCGCGGCGCGATCGGCCTGGTGCTGGCCGCGACCGTGGCGACTGGCGGCTGGTGGCTCATTCGCGGCGATGACGGTCCGCTGCGGCGGGAGCCGGCGCAGGACCTGCCGGCGTACCTGGTCGCCGCCCAGGAGCCACCGCAGAACGCGACCATCATCGTGCTGCGCCAGCTGCCGGACGGCGGCAGCCGGTACGCGATCGTCCGCGACGGCGGTCCCCGGATGGGCGCGATCGAGGCCGAGGCGCCCGCCGCCGCGAACCGTCAGATCACCGAGGTGCTGTCCGCGCTCGGCGGCGGTGGCGTCGGCGACGAGGCCGCGCGGCTGGAGCGGCTAGGCGTCGACTACGTGTACCTGGCCCCACCGGTCGACCCGACCCTGGTCGCCACCATGGACACGGTCTCCGGTCTGAACCGGTCCAGCGCGGAGGAGGGCGGCGCGGCCTGGCTGGTCGACGTACCGCCGAGCGGGACCGCGCAGCCGGCCGACGTCGCCCACAACGGCTGGCGGCTGGCCGGGATCCTTGCCTGGCTGGTCACGCTGGTCTTCTGCCTGCCGACCGCGCGCCGTTCGGTCGGCGGTACGCATGGCACACACGCGAGGAGGGCTTCGTCGTGACCGGGCTGCTGAACCACGCGTGGTTCCGGATCGGGGCCGCGGTGGTCGCGCTCGGCGCCGTGGCCGGCGCCGGTGTGCTGGCCGGTACGCCGGCACCGGACACGCCGGATGCGGAGACCCGGGTCGAGAAGGTGGTCGTCGCCCGGGCCGCGCTGGGCTGCCCGACGGTCGGTGCCGACCGGGCGACCACGACGGCGGTGAACGCGGCGGTGCCGGCGCTGCCGGAGGGTACGCCGGTCGCGCCCGGCCGGCCCACGCCGGTCGAGGTGCGCAAGCTCGGCGCCGGCGTGCTCGGCACGATCAAGCAGCGCGGCCGCGGCATCACCGTGTCCGAGGGCGTCACCCCGGTACCGGTGGCGGTTCGGGCGACCGGGCCGCTGGCCGCCGGTACCGCGGCCACCGTGACCTCGACCGCGTCCAGCGGAGTGAACCGCGGGATGGCCAGTACGGCATGCGCGACGCCGAGCGCGGAGTTCTGGTTCGCCGGCGCGGGCTCGGCCGTCGGGCGTCGCGACGTACTGGTGCTGACCAACCTGGACGACGCGAATGCGAGCGTGGACGTGACGTTCTACGGCGCCGCCGGGCAGCTGGAGAACTCGGCCGGGAACGGCATCGTGGTCCGCGGCCGGAGCCAGGCCGAGGTGTACATGCGGACGGTCGTACCCGGGCAGCGCGAGCTCGCGATGCGGGTGGTGTCGACCGGCGGCCGGATCGCCGCCGCCATCCGCGACAACGTCACAACCGGGCCGGTGCCCGCCGGTGTCGACTGGCTGTCGCCGTCGGCCGAGCCCGCCCGCGAGACGGTGCTCCCCGCGGTCGCGCCGGGCGCCGGCGCCCGGGTGCTGACCGTGGTCAACCCTGGCGACCTGCAGACCACTGCGACCGTGAACGTGCTCAGCCGGAACGGGCGGTTCCGGCCGGCCGGGCGGGACACGATCGTGATCCCGGCGGGCGGGATCCGCTCGGTCCGGCTGGACGAGGCGGCTCGCGGCGAGGCGGCCGCGGTAGCGGTCAGCGCCGAGGAACCCGTGTTCGCCGCGCTGCGGATCATCGACCAGAAGAACACCGACTTCGCCTCGCTCGGCTCCACGACGCGACTGACCGGTCCGTCGTACCTGGTGCTGCCCCCGCACGCCGACCCGGCCACGCTGATCCTGACCGCGCCGGGCGACGCCGGGTCGGCGCACGTCGAGCTGCGGTCCGCGAACGGGTCGGTCGTCTCGCGCCGTACTGTCAAGGTCAAGGCCGGATCCAGTACGGCGCTGCCGCTGGCGGCGTCCAAGATCAGCACCTACCTGGCGGTCTCGCCGGGCGAGGGCGGTGGCGTCGCAGGCGCGGTCACCCTGACCCCGTCCACCAAGCCCGCCGCCGACGCCGTCCACGGAGTTGCCGCCTGGCCGCTGACCACGTCCCTGGTCTTCCGGGCCCAGCTCGGCGCCCACCCCGACGTCCGCGCCGCCCTCCGCCCCGCCGGCTGACCCCGCCGGCTGACCCCGCCCAATGACCCGTTGGTCAGTCCGCCGGGCCGCCTTCTTCGAAGTCGGGGTCGATCTGGTCGGGGGAGAGGCCGAGGACGTCCGCGAGCTCGAGGACCAGGGCCGAGCGGATCATCCAGGTCAGGCCGGCGCCGATGCGCTCGGCACGCAGCTCGATCGGGCGGCGGAACACGACGATCCGGTACGGGTCGTGCGCCGTACCTCCGCTGGAGTGCGTCAGCGGGACGTCCCGTACGCCGGTGTCCAGGTTCGGCACGTCCTCGATCGCGAACTCGACCCGGGTGACGACCTCCGGCAGCTGCTTCTCCAGCCGGGTCACCTCGACCGCGACGATCTCGTCGAAGCGGGCCGCCGACGAGCGTTTCAGCGGCAGCCCGCGCGGCGCGAACGTGCTGGGCCGGCTGACCGGACCGCGCAGTCCGCGGCCGTGCCGGTCGATGTGCCTGCGATGACGGCGAGCCTCGGTCACGGCATGAGCCTAGACCGGGTAGCGTCACGTCGTGAGCATCGCCAGGATCTGCACCAGGAGCGGCTGTCGCCGCCCGGCGGTTTCCACGCTCACCTACGTGTACGCGGACCAGACCTGCGTGGTCGGCCCGCTGGCGACGTACGCCGAACCGCACTGCTACGACCTGTGTTCCGAGCACGGCGACCGGCTCACCGCGCCGAACGGCTGGGAGGTGATCCGGCTGGCGCCTGACCCGGCCGCGGGCGGGCCGTCCAACGACGACCTGGAGGCGCTCGCGAACGCGGTCCGCGAGGCCGCCCGGCCACCCGCCGGCCCGGTCCGGCGACCGTCCGGACCCGATGCGCCGATCGAGGTGGCCAGGCGTGGTCATCTCAGAGTGCTGCAGGACCCTGAAGCCTGAGACGCCGGCACCGGTAGGGTCTCGGCATGGTCGATCAGTCCCCGGGGGTCAGTCCGACGTCTGCGATCTTCAAGGCGTACGACGTGCGCGGCGTGGTTCCGGACCAGCTGGACGAGGACATGGCGCGTGCGGTCGGGGCCGCGTTCGTCGAGGTGATGGACGTGCTCGCCGACGGTGGCACGGTCGTCGTCGGGTACGACATGCGGCCGTCCAGCCCGGGCCTGGCGAAGGCGTTCGCCGAGGGTGTCACGAGTACCGGTGCGGACGTGATCGACATCGGCCTGGCCTCCACCGACCAGCTGTACTTCGCGTCCGGCCGGCTCCGGCTGCCCGGCGCGATGTTCACCGCCAGCCACAACCCGGCCCGGTACAACGGCATCAAGCTGTGCCGCGCCGAGGCCGCGCCGGTCGGGGCCGACTCCGGTCTGCGCGAGATCGAGCAGCTGGTGGCCCGGATGCTGTCCGGCGAGTCGCCGTCCGAGCCGGTGCCGGTTGGCGGGACCGTCACACACAAGGACATGCTCCCGGCGTACGCGGACCACCTGCAGGACCTGGTCGACCTGAGCCGGATCCGCCGGCTGAAGGTGGTCGTCGACGCGGGCAACGGGATGGGCGGCCACACCGTGCCGGCCGTGTTCAAGGACCTGCCGGTCGACCTGGTGCCGATGTACTTCGAGCTGGACGGCAACTTCCCGAACCACGAGGCGAACCCG
>Ga0075421_100010200_pt1 | contig 11605 bp, 8 predicted proteins | sample SoiMetdeltSBSDD5_FD_75292 | JGI IMG/M metagenome (GOLD analysis project Ga0075421, IMG submission 75292) | Bulk soil microbial communities from a Populus tree surrounding site in Tennessee, USA - Soil MetaG P. deltoides SBSDD5 | ecosystem: Environmental > Terrestrial > Soil > Tree plantation...
GCGCTCTGGTCCATACCCAGTTACGTCTGCTCGGGCGACTCCGGCGGCGGCATCTTTCTGAATCCCCGTCCAACGGTCGTCAGTGGGGACGTACTTGTTGCCAACGTGAGCGATGGCGGCCGCGACTGCCGCCGTCACAACAACAACAATCGTCTCGACACGCGCGCTATCCAGAACTGGATCAACGACACGTTGCGGCAGTGATGATCGAGATCGAGCGAACGCTGGCACCCGCGTGTGGGAGAGCGAGATGGCGGAGAAACACGGAGTGGTCGTGCGAACCGGTTCCGGCCTCGGGGTCCTGCACGACCTCACCGGAGTCATTGCGAGGCACCAGGGCGACATCTCATCGGTCGAGATCTTCGGCCACCGCGCCGATGAGGCGAGCGTTTACTTCGAGATCGAGCTCCCATCCGTCCCCGAGCCGCTGATCGAGGAGCTCCGGTCGCTGCCTAACGTGCGCGAGGTCGGCCGAGTCGGCACATTCCACGCGATCTACGGCAAGCGCATCATCATCATGGGTGGTGGCGCACAGGTGGGGCAGGTAGCGATCGGCGCCATCTCGGAAGCCGACCGCCACAACATCCGCGGCGAGCGAATCTCGGTGGATACGATCCCGCTGGTGGGCGAACAGCCGCTCGCCGACGCCGTGCGCGCCGTCGCTCGTCTACCACGTGCGTCCGCGCTGGTGCTCGCCGGTTCACTGATGGGCGGTGACATCGAGCGCGCCGTACGTGAAGTGCGCGCGCAAGGGCTGTTGGTCGTCAGCCTGAACATGGCGGGAAGCGTGCCTGACGCGGCTGACCTCGTTGTGACGGACCCCGTGCAAGCCGGTGTTATGACGGTGATGGCCATCGCCGACACGGCGAAGTTCACGGTCGGCCGACTGCAACGCCGGGTGTTTTGACCCTCCGACTTCCCAGCGAAATGTCCAGCCCCGCAGTGCTTCGGTTCGCGACTGCCGCTGACGCGTGGGTGCTCGCCGAGCATCGCGTTGCCATGTTTCGTGACATGGGCGCGATTCAGCCGGAGCTCGAAGAGTCCCTGCGCCAGACCTCGGCCGCCTACTTCGCGTCCGCCATCCCGGCTGGAGAGTACGTCGGATGGATTGCGTATGCCCGGGACAGCTCTGAGCCCATCGCAGGCGGCGGCGTTCAACTGCGGTCGCTGCTCCCGAGGCCTAACGCCACCGGGGACGGCGTTCTGCTGGGGCGCGAAGGACTCGTCCTCAACGTGTACACCGAGCCGGGCTGGCGCCGTCGCGGGATCGCGAGACAACTCATGGACGCCATCATCGCGTGGGCGGCCGACGCGGGAGTCGTCCGCCTCGTCCTGTCCGCTTCGCCCGCCGGCCGGTCACTCTACGAGCAGATCGGCTTCGTGGCGACACGCGAGATGAGCTACACGGGGCCATTGGCATCCGTCGGACCATGGGCAGGAGCACGCTCGGGGTAGTACGCCTTGACAGGTCGTGGTATGTGTCAAATAATTGACATACACCTTCGCCAACATGCCTGCATGCCAAGTACGCGACCAGGTCGTGAGGCACCGCCACCGTTGAGCCGCCGCGAGCGGCAGATCATGGACGTCGTCTATCGACTCGAGATGGCGACCGCGGCGGACGTGCACGACGCGCTCCCGGACGCGCCTACGTACACGACGGTCCGCGGGCTCCTGCGCATTCTCGTCGAGAAGGGCCACATCCTGCAGAAACAGGACGGGCGGCGATACGTGTATCTCCCCGCCACGTCCCGGCCCGCGGCAGGCGCGTCTCACCTCACGCATGTCGTGCGCACATTCTTCGCGGGCTCTCCGGCCGACGCCATGGCCGCGCTCCTCGGCTCCGATCAGGGGCAGCTGAGCGACGTTGAGCTCGCGCGACTCGAAGAGCTCGTCGCTCGCGCGCGACGCACGAGGCGAGGGAAGGGGACGTGACCACGCTCGGCCTGTTGAGTGCGCTGCTCATCAAGCCGGCAGCGTTGGCGTCCGTCGCGCTCGCCATGACGGCAGTGATGCGTCGTAGTCGAGCGGCGGCGCGCCACGCAGTGTGGGCCGCCGCGATAGGCGCCATGCTGGCGCTGCCACTGCTCGCCGTCACCCTTCCGGACCTGCGAATCTCGAGGCTCGACGACGGCGCCCGTCGGGTGTCGGCGGCGACGCAAAGGCTGAGCGCTCCACGTGTTTCATCACCTGCAATGCGGCGTGATGTTCCATCGACCGGTGCTGCGCTCGCGTCGGCACCGGGTGACAGCGAAGACAGCGGCGTCCAGCGCGTTAGGTGGGGTGCCCTGCTGCTCTGGGCGGTTGTCGCGTCGCTCTTGCTCGCGCGACGGATCGCTGCCGAAGTTCGCGTTCATCGGGCGGCTCGCGACGCACGGCCGACCTCCGATCGGTTGCGTCGCCTCGGTGCCCGGATCGCGCGACGCTACAGTCTTCGGGCGGTCGAGCTTCGCGTGAGTGAGCTCGTGGGCTCGCCGGCCGTGGTGGGAATCGTTCGCCCGGTCGTGCTGCTCCCCGAAGCTGCGGAGTCGTGGGACGAAGCCGACCTCGAGGCGATGCTTGTCCATGAGCTCGGCCACGTCGCGCGACACGATTGTTTCGTCAACTTCTGCGCGGCGCTTGCGGCGAGCATCTATTGGTGCAACCCGCTGGTTCGACTGGCAGTGAAACGACTGCGTCTGGAGGCGGAGCGGTCGTGCGACGAACGCGTCGTCAGTGCGGGCACTGATCCTGGGACCTACGCGGAGCTGCTCCTTCGTGTCGCCCGGGCGGGTCGGTGCGCTCTCCAGTTCTCCGGAGCTACGACGGCGATGTCGCGCGCACGGGAGCTGGAGTCGCGTCTCGTACTGCTGCTCGACGCCCGTGGACCGTACGCACCCGTGTCCAGACGCATGGCCACCGTGCTCGTCGTGATTGGCGTGTTGGTGACGATGCCGGCCGCTGCGCTGACCGTGAGCGCCGCGGACGCTCCGATCGTGCAAGCGATGTTGCCGGAACCGGATCGTCTGGCCGACACGATCGCGGCGCCCTCCAGCGAGCGCGTGCCGCTGCGCATCGACGCGGGCGAGCTCGACCGACGTGCTGCCGAGGCACTGGCAGGTGACGATTCCGTTCTCGCCGGGCGCCTTCTGGTCGCTTCACGTCATACGCCGACGCACGAGGGAGACCTGGTGCGGGAGCGTGCATCGTGGGCGCTCACTCGAGTGACCAACGGCCGTCTCGTCGAGCCGCTGCTGGAGTCGCTGAACGATGGCGACTGGCGCATCCAGGCCTACGCCGCCTGGGCGCTCGCCGTTGCCGGCGATGCCCGAGCCGTTCCCCGGCTCATGCCACTCCTGCAACACCCGGTGTGGCGCGTGAGGGCAATTGCGGCGGCAGCGCTTCGCGCGTCGCGCGATCCACGCGCGTTCGCTGCGATGCGTGAGGCCCTGACCGACCGGGCGTGGCAGGTGCGCATCGAAGCTCTCGAATACGTCGCGGCGGTTGGCGGGCGCAACGCGCGCGACCTGGTTCGCGCTCACCTCGACGATCGTCACGTTGCGGTTCGGAACGCGGCCGAACGCGCGATCAGTACCTTCTGACTCGGACACCCATGCGTCTCCTCTTCACGGTTCTCGTCGCTCGAAGTGTCAAAAATTTGGCACTCATCGGTCTGATGGTCGCGCTTGGCGACGCACTTCTGGCAGGCAACGCCGAGGCGCAACAGCGAACGCCGCCCCGGGAGCGGTTCCCGGCAGAGCTGGACCGGTACATCGAGAAGGCGCTCGTGGACGGACAGATCCCGGGTCTCGCCATTGCCGTCGTGCGGAACGACTCGGTCCTCATCACTCGCGGGTATGGCGTGCGCGAGCTTGGTAAAGCTGGTCGGGTGGACGAGAACACCGTGTTCGACATCGCCTCGCTCGCGAAGTCGTTCACCGCGGCGGCCGTCGCCGTGCTGGTGGATCGCGGCGTGCTCCAGTGGGACGACCCGGTGCGGAAATATCTTCCGAATCTGGTGCTACCTAACGACGAGCTGACGACGCACGCGACCATCCGCGACTTCCTGTCCCACCGCACGGGACTGGACGCCGTCAACATGATGTGGGTGCTCACGGCGGTCGATCGTGTGGAGGTCCTTCGCCGGATGCGATACGTGCCGGTTCGGTCACCGCTCCGGCAGGCCATGATCTACTCGAACATTGGCTACACCGTCGCCGGTGAGACGGCCGCCGCGGCGGCCGGCACGAGCTTCGAGGCATTGCTCCGCGACCTCGTCATCAGGCCCGTTGGCCTCACGTCGACGACCTGGTCGTACGAGCAGGCGGCACGGATGCCTAACGTTGCCGTGGCGCACGCGATCCTTCGCGGGACGCAGCAACCGGTGCGGCGTGAAACACAACGCCATTCGACGGCCCCGGCCGGGGCAGTGCAATCCACCGTCACGGATATCGCACGATGGATGCGACTCCACCTCAACAATGGCGTGCTGGATGGCAAACGCTACGTGAGCGATTCGTCCATGCGAGCGATGCACACGATTCAGGTCAACATTCCGACGACGCCCGCGATGCGAGCGGCACGGCTGGTCGAAGATACGCTGGTGGGTTACGGGATGGGCTGGCAGGTGATGAACTATCGGGGACATCCGCTCCTCTGGCACACCGGCAACGGGAATGGACAGATCGCCTACATGGCGCTCCTGCCGCGCGACCGCCTCGGTGTGGTGGTCCTGGTGAATACGTGGTCGGCGCCGTTCATCCACGGCGCGCTGGTGAATCGCATTCTGGATACGTATCTCGGTTACGAGGCGCGCGACTGGGCGGGTGAGACGCTGGCGCGGGTCCCCGCTACGTTACGCGCACAGGATTCGGCGATGCGGGTGGTCGTGCAGATGAAGAGCGCCGTTCCGCCGCCGCTCCCGCTCTCGGCATATGAAGGCCGGTACGATGAGCCTCTGTTCGGTCCCGTCTGGATTCGACTGGAGCAGTCGCACCTGACCCTGCAGATGGGCGAGGGGCAGACGGCGGATCTCGAGTACCACGGCGACGCGGGCTTCTGGGTGTGGTGGCGAGACCCGCTCTATCGCGAGAATTTCGGCACGCACGTGCGCTTCGCGGTAGAACGCGACTCCGTCACGGCTCTGACGACACGCATCAATCGCGATGAGTTCACGGCGCGGCGCTCGGGCCGCACGACCTTGCCGACGGAGCGCCGCGGGAGTCTCTTGTCATCATGGCTCTCGACGGAAGGGTGGCCGTCGTCACCGGCGGCACGCGCGGAGTCGGCCGAGGCGTCGCGACCGAGCTCGCTCGTCAGGGCGCGCGGGTCTTCATCACCGGTCGCTCGGCCCCGGAGCGCGAGCAGGTCGATGCGCGCACGACGCTGATCCGCTGCGACCATCGGCACGATGATCAGGTAGACGCCGCGTTCGACCTCGTCGCTCGAGAGGCGCCCGCGCTCGACATCCTCGTGAACAACGTCTGGGGCGGTTACGAGGACATGGTCGAGCGCGGCGAGTTTTCCTGGCCCAACCCATTCTGGGAGCAGCCACTTTGGCGTTGGGATGCGATGTTCGATGCGGGTGTCCGCGCGCACTACCATGCGAGTCAGCGTGCCGCGCCGCGGATGATCGCCCAGCGTCGCGGGCTGATCGTGAACATCTCGTTCTGGGCGGCGCAGAAACGCATCGGCAACGTCGCCTACGGTGTGTCGAAGGCCGCCACCGACAAGCTCACGGCCGACATGGCCGTCGAGCTGAAGCCGTTCGGCGTTGCCGTCGTGTCGCTCTACCCGGGACTCGTTAGGACCGAGAAGGTGCTGGAGGCGGCGGCATGGCTGGACCTGTCTAATTCCGAGTCGCCCGAATTCATTGGCCGCGCGGTCGCCGCGCTTGCCGCTGATCCCGATGTGCTGCGCCACACCGGGAAGGTCCTCGTCGCCGCAACGATGGCGAAGGACTACGGCTTCACTGACATCGATGGCAAGACGCCACGCCCTCTCACGCTCGCTGACGTGTAAAGGCGTTGTCGGAGGGGCGGTACGCGACGAGCTCAGCCGAGGCGCGGTATTGACAAAGCGGGACGGCTCGCCTTACCACAGGACACTCATTCCCACCGCAGGCCTAACCACCCAGGGGAGGCACTATGCTCGGTCTCGGCCGTTGGCCCGCGCGGCTTGTCGTGGTGTTCGCGGTTCTGTTGGGCGTTCCTGCATTCGCGCAAACGCCGGCTGGTCGGATCAGCGGCGCGGTACGCGATTCTTCTGGGGTACCAAGAGAGGCGGTCACGGTCAGGGCGACGAACCGCGTCACCGGGACCACGCGGAGTGCGACGACCGGACCTGACGGGACGTACATCATCGCCGGCCTGACACCGGGCGCCTACACCGTCACCGCCTCCTTGATCGGCTTCCGCCGAGCAACCCGTGCCGACGTGCAGGTGGACCGCGATGTGACCGTCGACCTGGTGATGGAGCCGCTGGCCCTTCAGGCGATCACGGTCACGGCCACGCTCCGCGAGCAGGAGCTGGCGGAGGTCCCGTTCTCCATTGCGGCGCCGACGGCGAACGTGCTGCGCGAGCGTGGCGCGGACAACATCGAGGGCATCGCGGCGAACGTCGCCGGGTTCAGCGTGCAGAACCTGGGCCCGGGCCAGAACCAGGTTGCCATCCGCGGCGCGTCCGCGGGACAGATCGCGCGCGACCAACCCGGCGTGAAGGAGCAGGTAGGCGCATATCTGGATGACTCACCGATTTCCCTGTCGCTGTTCACGCCGGACCTGGATCTGTTCGACGTCTCGCGCGTCGAAGTGCTGCGTGGTCCGCAGGGAACGCTGTTCGGCGCGGGCTCTCTCTCGGGCACGGTTCGATACATCACCGGTCAGCCGGAGCTCGGACTCCGCAGCACCTTCGGGGAAGTCGGCGGCAGTTGGATCGACGGCGGCACGGGAGGGGCGAGCGTGAAGATCGGGGCGAACATGCCCCTTGGCGATCGGGCAGCCACGCGCGTGGTGGTCTATCACAATGAGCTCGGCGGCTACATGGACGCCGTGCAGCCCGACTTCAGTCTCGACAAAAACGTCAACACCGGCACCCGCACTGGTGTACGCGCGGCGTTCCGGTTCGAGCCGAACACGCGATTCAGCATTACCCCGCGAGTCGTCTTCCAGACCGTGGAGATGGACGGCTGGAATCGGATCGACGACTTCAACATTCTCGCCAACCCGTACACGACCACGCGCCCGGCTGTGACGTTAGGCGAGCGCCAGCTCTTCACGCAGATTCCGGAGCCGTTCACCGACGACTTCGTGCTCGGCGATCTGAACATGCGGTATGATTTCGGGCCGCTGAATCTGACGTCGATCACCTCCTACGCCGATCGTGACATCCTCGTCGTGCGTGATGCCGGCGCGCTGACGTCGAGCATCACGGGCGGCAGCATCGGGCTCCCGGAGGACATCTACACTCTCAACGCACCGCTCGACGATGCGACCACGTCCAAGGTGCTGACGCAAGAGCTCCGGCTCGCCGGCGGCACCGAACGCTTCAGATGGCTCCTGGGCGGCTTCTTCAGCAGCAACAAGCGCGATTATGGCCAGAGTCTCGTGGTGTCCGGATTCGAGGCCGCGTCCGGCGAATCGACGCAGGGGCTTCGGGCGGCGCGCGACGAGCTGTTCTTCTCCGATCTGTCATACGACCTCACGCAGACGGCGATCTTCGGCGAAGCCACCATGAACGTGTTCGACAGACTCGACCTCACGGCGGGGTTGCGCTACTACAGCTTCGATGAGGATCGCGAGCAGATCTTCGACGGCCTCTTCGCCAACGAGAATACAGGGACGTCGCTGGTCTCGGTGCCCGGCTCCACGAGCGCGGACGGCCTCGCGCCCCGTTTCATCGCCAGCTTCAAAGCAAACGACCGGATCACATTGAACGCGCAGGCGTCTCGCGGCTTCCGGCTTGGCGGCATCAACGACCCACTCAACGTTCCGCTCTGCACCGCCGAAGATCTCGTCACGTTCAGCGGGCGCGACTCGTGGAAGGATGAGACGGCGTGGAACTATGAGATCGGGGCGAAGACGCAGTTCATGAGCGGGCGCGCCTCGTTGAATCTGTCTGCGTTCTACATGGACATCCGTGATCTCCAGTTGATCGTGACCGCGGGCTCCTGCTCTTCGCGGCTCGTCTTCAACGTTCCGAAGTCGGTGAGCCAGGGTGCGGAGATCGAGTTGTCGGCGGCACCGAACCGGTATCTCGACTTCGCGGTCTCGGCCACGCTGAACAACGCGGAGCTCCGATCAACACTGACGTCGACGAGCGAGGAGGGTGAGGTCAGCGTCGTGTCGGGCATCGAGGAAGGCAATCGCCTGCCCAGTGTGCCGAAGGTGCAGGCGGCCGCGGCGGTCACGCTCCACCGGCCGTTGCGACGTGGGGCGGATGGGTTCCTCACGGCGACGTACCACCATATCGGGTCGCGCTACACGCAGATCGATGATTTCGCTACGGGGTCTGGCGTGGTCGATCTCAACTCGTTCGCGCCGAATACGATTGGTGGGCCGCTCACGGCGTCCACGTTCACGTACGACCCGGAGCTCCCGGCGTACAATCTCGTCAACCTGCGCCTTGGGTACAGCCGCGCGAACTGGGAGGCGGCGCTGTACATGAACAACGTCACAGATGAGCGGGCGTTCCTGGCGCTCGACCGGGAACGAGGCACCCGCGCTCGCGTGGGGTACCTGACGAATCAGCCGCGGACGATGGGGTTGACGTTAGGCTTCAACTACTAGTTGGTCCGCCTGTCGGTCTTCGTATCCGACATCTGTGCGGCGTACATTTGCCGAAAACTTTGAACCGCAGCGAACGCAGAGAAACAATGAACCGCAGAGGACGCAGAGGACGCAGAGGACGCGGAGGCCGGCCTAACGGGACACTGGCGCTCGCAACGAGCGGGAATTGAAGGGAAACTGCCTCGGGAGGCTGTGTGCGTCCCGAGGCAGTTCCCCTCAATTCCTGCCGCTGGCGTGTTACAGCGTCCCGGTAGGGTTCCCTCTGCGTTCCTCTGCGTCCTCTGCGGTTCAATGTTTTTCAGAACGTGTACGGATCGCGATGCCTAACACGACACGGAAAGCCGGGATGTCACGGCGCGAGTTCGTCGCCTCCGCGGTGGCCGTCCCACTTACGGCACGCCTCGGAACACTCGGCATCCTCGCCACGCCCAGTCAGCGTTCCCAGGACCACGTGGTGGTCGTCGGGGCTGGTGCCTTTGGCGGATGGACGGCGCTCATGCTCCGGCGCGCGGGCATGCGCGTGACACTCGTAGACGCGTGGGGCCCTGGGAACTCGCGCGCATCATCAGGTGGAGAGACGCGCGTCATCCGCGGCGTGTATGGCGGCGTCCCCACCTACAGTGAGATGGCCGTCCGCGCGTTTGCGCTCTGGCGAGACGCGCAGCGGCAGTGGAATCACCAGGTGCTCTTCCGCACGGGCGCAGTGTGGATGTGCGCCGCCGACGATAGCTACGTGCGCCGTTCCATCGAGCCGATGAAGGCCGTCGGCCTCTCGGTGGAGGAGCTCTCCCCAGCGGATGCTGCGCGTCGGTTTCCGCAGATGAGCTTTCGTGATGTCCGCACCGCGTTCTACGAGCCGGAAGCGGGCTTCCTCACCGCCCGTGCCGCGTGCGAGCTCGTGCGCGCGACGTTCGTCCGCGAGGGTGGCGACTACAAGCAGGCGTGGGTGCGCCCACCAGCACCGACCGGCACTCGGCTCGCGCGCGTGCCGCTCTCCGACGGTACGTCGCTCGACGCGGATCGATTCGTGTTCGCGTGCGGTCCGTGGATGGGGCAAGTCTTCCCAGATGTCATCGGCCGCCGCATCGTCGCCACGAAACAGGAAGTCTTCTTCTTCGGCACGCCCGCGGGCGACGCGCGATACGACACGGGTGGGTTGCCGGTGTGGGTGCACATCGGTGAGCGTCTCGTCTACGGCCTGCCTAACCACGAGCACCGCGGCCTCAAGATCGCGGACGACACGGCCGGCGACGAGGTCGATCCGACGACCATGGTGCGGACAGCGACGGCCGCCGGACTCGAGCGCGCCCGGGCGATCCTGCGCCAGCGGTTCCCCGCGCTCGCCGAGGCGCCGTTGGTCGAAGCGCGCGTGTGTCAGTACGAGGCCTCGAGCGACGGACACTTTCTGGTTGACCGCCACCCGCAACTCCAGAACGTGTGGCTGGTGGGCGGCGGTTCCGGACACGGCTTCAAGATGGGCCCGGCACTCGGCGAGCACGTTGCCGCGCTCGTCCAGGGGCGCTCGGTGGTGAATCCGCTGTTCGCATACGCGCGGCTTCGCCCTCGACCCGAGGCTCGGCCCGGCTGAATTGGGGTCTGACCCCATTTGCGGGTAGCCAACCATGCGTGCGAACGCCACTCTACCGCCATACCCTCACTCGTAGAGCTCATGCGTCTTCGCTTCGCCATCCCCTTCGTCGCGCTCCTCGCCGCCGTCCCGGCACTCACGCCTAACCAGCCGACGTCGCTCGCCGCCCTGGCGCGTTCGTCGCTCGCGCAGATCGACGGACGCATCAGCCTTCGCGGCGTGCGCGATACCGTCCACATTCTGCGTGACCGCTGGGGCGTGCCGCACATCTATGCGAAGAACCTCGATGACCTCTTCTTCGCGCAGGGGTTCGTACAGGCGCAGGATCGCCTCTGGCAGATGGAGATGTACCGCCGCACGTACGAGGGGACGCTCGCCGAGATCATGGGTCCCGACTACGTGCGACACGATCGGCTCGTGCGCCTGCTGCGCTACCGCGGCCCGTTCGACGACCGCGAGTGGAAGAGCTATCACCCCGAAGGGCGACGAATCTTCGACGCGTTCGCGAACGGCGTGAACGCGTTCATCGTCCACGCGGGGGATCGGCTGCCCGTCGAGTTCCGTCTGACGGGCATTCGCCCGCAGCCCTGGACCGCGGACGTCGCGCTCCTCCGTACGCAGACCGCCATGCCCACCGGTGACGCGAGCGCCGAGCTGCGCCTCGCGCGTGACGTCGCGCGGTTGGGCGTCGACTCCGCGAACAAGCTGGCAAGGCCGTCGCCCTACCGCGACCTCATCGTGCCTAACGGCGTCGACCTCGCGAGCATCGGGCCGGACGTCATTGCTGCGCTGCAAGGAATGCGAACGGGCGCCGTCCGCCCGGAGCTACTTCCACAGTACCGGTCGCTCACCGCCGCAGTGCCGAGCGAGAACGGTGGCGTCCAGGAGAACTCTCCGGGGAGCAACAACTGGGTGCTGAGTGGTCGGATGACGACGAACGGACACGTCATCGTCGCCAATGATCCACATCGGAACGTCTCGAACCCATCGATTCGCTACATCGTCCATCTCAACGCGCCCGGCTGGAACGTGATTGGTGCCACCGAGCCGGTACTCCCCGGCGTGATGATCGGTCACACGGAGCGCATCGGCTGGGGGCTGACGATCGTCGGCACCGATCAGTCGGACGTGTACGTCGAGGAAGTGAATCCGGCGAACCGCAACGAGGTGCGGTTCCGTGGTGCGTGGGAACCGCTTCGCATTGTGCGAGACACGATTCGCGTGAAAGGGGCCGCGGCCGTGGCCGTCACGC
>Ga0075421_100010202_pt1 | contig 11604 bp, 7 predicted proteins | sample SoiMetdeltSBSDD5_FD_75292 | JGI IMG/M metagenome (GOLD analysis project Ga0075421, IMG submission 75292) | Bulk soil microbial communities from a Populus tree surrounding site in Tennessee, USA - Soil MetaG P. deltoides SBSDD5 | ecosystem: Environmental > Terrestrial > Soil > Tree plantation...
CTTCCCGGCGCACCGCATCGTCCATTCGGGCGACATCTTCGCCGGCAAGGGTGTGCCGCTCATCGACGGCAACAACGGCGGCAGCATGCTGCACTACTCCGAGACGCTGACCAAGGCGTACAACGGCATCAAGAACGTCGACACGATCATCAACGGCCACACGCCGGCGAACACGACGTTTGCCGACCTCAAGGAGTTCGCCGACTTCAACAACGACCTGCTGACGTGGGCGCAGGGCGAGTTGAAGGCCGGCAAGACGCCGGAGCAGGCGGCGGCCGACTGGAAGCTGCCCGAAAAATACAAAGGCTACTCGGGCACCGTGTCGCCGATGATGGGCGGCATGGCGGGACGGCTGCAGCTGCTCGCGGGCGAAATGAAGAAGTGATTGGGGAGTAGGGATTAGGGATTAGGGATTGGGAGGGAGCAGGGATCAGGGATTCGCGCGTGGTTTTCACGCGTCCTGATCTCCTAACCCTCCTGATCTCCGCTCAGGTTACACCCTCACGACGAGAACGCGGCGCGGCAGCTTGTTCGGATCGACGTTCGCCACGCGCGTCACCTTGCGGCCGCTCTTTGTCATCGCGGTCACTTCGACGTCCACCTTCCCGTCCGCCGGCAACCCGAAGTGGACCGGCATCGCGCTCTGCGAGCAGTAGCCGCCGCCGCTGTCGACGAGCCGGCCGCCGAGCACGGTGCGCTTGCCGGCCGCGAAGACGCGCACCTCCGAGCCGGCCCGCGTGTAATGTCCCCTGCTGTCGACCACCATCACCTGCAGCGAGCGGCGCGCCCGATCCGCGGCGAGCAGATTCCTGAAGAGATAGTGGCCGCCGGTTGGATTGTTGTTCGCGAGCGCGAGATCGAGTGCGCCGTCGCCGTCGAAGTCAACCCATTGAACGCCGTGGGTGGCGCCGTGCTTCGCGACGATCTCAGGCATCGCGTCGGCGAACGCGCCGGCGCCATTGTGGAAGAGGAAGTCGCGCTCGTTGACCGGCCGCTCGACGTACGACGACACGTACAGGTCGGGGCGCCCGTCGTTGTCGTAGTCGCCCCAGGCGGATGGCGTCGCGCGATCGCCGCCGGCGACGCCCTGCGCCGCCCCCACCTCCGAGAAGCGACCGCCGCCGTCGTTGTGGAAGAGAAAGTTGCGTCCGTAGCCGGCGACGAAGAGGTCGAGGCGGCCATCGTTGTCGAAATCGGCGACGCTCGGGCCGTTGCTGCCGAAGTTCGCCGGGCGGCCGGCAGCGTCCATGCCGAGCTCGGCGGCGACGTCGACGAAGCGCGAGCCGTCGTTTCGGAACAGGCCGTTCAGCGTCCCGTCCTGGTTGGCGACGAAGAGGTCGAGCCGGCCGTCGTCGTTCATGTCGAACCACAGCGCGCCCACGGTCTTGCGCGCATCGTCCAACCCCATGTCCTCGGCGACGTCGACGAAACGGCTGCCCTCGTTGTGGAAGAGCATGTTCGGCGCGTCGCGGAAGGCAATGAACAGGTCGACGCGGCCGTCGTTGTCGAAGTCGATCCACGACACCTGGCGCGTCTCGCCCTTGACATCGATGCCCAGATCGCGGGCGACGTCGGTGAAGCGTCCCTTGCCGTCGTTCAGGTACAGCTTGTTCGCCAGCCCCGAGCGGCGGGTGAAGCCGACGTAGAGATCGAGCCGGCCGTCGGCGTTCGGATCGCCCCAGGCCGCCGCGCGCGTGTCGGTCGTGTCGGGCAGGCCGGCGTCGGCCGCGACCTCCACGAACTTGCCGCCGTCGTTGCGATAGAGCCGGTTGGCGACGCCGTCCTTGAAGCCGACGAAGAGATCGAGATCGCCGTCGTTGTCGTAGTCGGCCCAGCAGCTCGGCTGGCCGCCGGTGGCGGCGAACAGATCCGGCTGCACCAGGGCGAATTGGGGCGCCGACGGCGGCTCCGCCGCGAAGAGGCGCGGCTGGAAGTCGAGGCCACACCCACCCGCCATCGCCGCGGCGCCAAGCCGCACGAAACGCCGTCGATTCATTCGCATGGCCACGTTTATACGCTCGCCCGCCGTCTGGAGTCGAGCCCGGCGCCGGGACACCCGGTGACGCCGGCTCGAACCCGCGTAGGATCCGGACGTGATGCACCAGGAGCTCGCGCTGCTGTTCGACGAAACCGTTGCACTCTACCTGCGCCTCACCGCCACGGCGTCGGCGATCTACCGCCAGGGTGCGATGTCCGGGCCGCGGCGCACTGTCCTCGTCGCCCTCGCCCGCACCGGGCCGCAAACGGTGGCGCAGCTGGCGCGTGCGCGCGCGCAATCGCGGCAGCGCATCCAGCCGCTGGTCAACAGCCTGGTGCGTGACGGCCTGCTGCAGCTTGCTGAGAACCCGGCGCATCGGCGCTCGCCGATCGTCGACCTCACGCCCGAGGGGCGAAGGGCGATCCGGCGCATCCTCGAAACCGAGGACGCGCTGCGGGCGCGGCTTCGCCTCGACGTTCCCGCGCGGCGGCTGACCGCCGCGGCGGCGGTGCTGCGCGATGTCCGCCTGGCCCTCGCCAGCCAGATGGATGCCATTCTGCGCGAGGCGCGACGCCGGCAGCCCGGGACGAGCGCGTCCCGCCGTTCCCGGAAATGAACACCCGGCGCTCGCGCGGCTCTCCGGGCACGATCATATTGACAAGACATTGTCATTTGGACAAGACATTGACTGTCTGTCCGCAATGACAGTCGGCCCTCCTCCGAAACCGCACTCGGCTGCCCGGTTGACGTATTCGCTGGCACTCGACGTGCAGCGCCGCCGCTCCGATCGTCACGAACAGGAGGGCTCAGTGCTGCGGTTCTCATCGTCCGGACGCTTCGTTCTCGCCTTGGTCGCCGCCCTGTCATCCGCGCGTCCCACGTACGGACAGCCGTCGACCATCGCCGGCGTTGTCGTTGACGCGCGGACCGATCGTCCGCTCGCCGGCGTGCTCGTCCTCGTGAAGGACACGACGGTGTTCACCGAGTCGGATGCCGAGGGCCGGTTTCAGCTCGACCTCGTCGCCGGCAGCTATTCGCTCGCCGCGTCCCTCGTCGGTTATGCGCTGATCGAGCAGGACGTCGAGGTGTCCGCGGGCGCGCCAATGCTGCTGACCATCCGCTTGCCGGAGGGCGCCGGCCCTTACACCGAGCAGGTGACGGTCATCGGCCGCGTCGGCGATCGCGGAAGCGACGCTCCCGCCGGCGCTGTCCTGCACGGCCGGGAGCTGCAGACCGTCCGCGGCTTGATGTTCGACGATCCGCTGCGGGCGGTGCACGCCTTGCCGTCCGCGAGCGCGACGGACGACTTCTACAGCGAGCTCTCGGTTCGGGGCAGCGCGTTCCACCACATCGGCTTCGCCATCGACGGCCTGCCCGCGCGCTACCTGATGCACACCGTCCAGGAGATGAGCGATGCCGGATCGACGGTGATGGTCAATAGCGACGCGCTTGGCGAGGTCGCGCTGCTGCCGGGCAGCTATCCGCAGCGGCTCGGCCGCCATCTTGGCGCGCAGGTCGATCTGAGCGCCCGCGAAGGAAGCCGCGATGATACGCGCGCCCGCGCGTCGCTCAGCGGCACGAGCGCCACGTTCCTCGCCGAGGGTCCGATCGGCCGGGCGCGCGGATCCTGGCTGGCGTCGGCGCGCCGCAGCTATCTCGACTACCTGGTCAAGCGGCTCGACGACGAAGCGTTCAGCTTCACATTCGGTGATGCGCAGACGAAGCTCGCCTACGACATCACGCCGAGGCAGCGGCTCGAGTGGCTCGCGGTCGCCGGCCGATCGCAATTCGAGGAGCCGCCCGAGAACCTGGGCGTCAACGACGTCGCGCAGGCGATGAGCGAATCGTGGCTGTCGGGCGTGAGCTGGCGATACATCCGTTCTCCCCGCCTGGTGATCGCTCAGCGTCTCTACGCGACCGGCGTCGATTTCAGGAATACGAATCGGGCGGGCGGCACCCTCGACACCGGGCGCGCCGCTGAACTCGGCTGGCGGGCCGACGCCTCGATTGCGGCGAACGCGCGATGGATGCTCGAGCTTGGCGGCGACGCCACGCGCCCCTCCGGCAGCCACGAACAGCGGCGCCGGTTCGACGGCGCGACCAGCGAGGCCATCGTCAGCCGGTACGAGGCCCACGGCGGCGCCGCGTCGGCCTACGGCGTGGTCCGGTACGTCCCGTCGACGGCGTTCAGCATCACGCCAGGCGCGCGCATCGACTACTGGGCGCTGACCGACACGGTGGCATCATCGCCCTGGGTGAACGTCGAGGTCGCCGTCGGACCGCGCACGCAGGTTCGCGCCGGCTCCGGCGTGTACCGCCAGTTCCCGGAGCTCGGCCAGGTGTTCGGGATCCGCGGCGGTGGGTCGGGGCTTCGAGACGAGCGGGCGGTGCACCTCGATGCCGGCGTCGCGCACTCGCTTGGCCACGACACGACGGTGCAGCTGACGTGGTTTTCGCGCGACGAGTCGCGCGTGCTCTGGACCCCGGGGGCCGAGCCGCGGCGGCTCGAAGATGGAAGCGTGCAGCTGGGGCGCGGCGACGCGCCGTGGACCAACGCGCTCGACGGCCGCGCGCGCGGCGTCGAGGCTGTCGTCCGCCGCAGCGCGCCGAGCGGACTGTCGGGCTGGGTGGGATATGCGTACGGCCGCCTTCGCTACACCGACGCGGGCAGCGGCGAGCGCTTCTGGGCCGACGCCGACCAGCGCCACACCATCAACGCGTTTGCGAACTACCGCGTGTCGAACCGGACCAATTTGAGCGGCAAGGTGCGATACGGATCGAACTACCCGATTGTCGGCTACGTTGGCGAGCAGCCACGAGCGCCCGGCGCCCCGGCGCTCTTGGGAGGCGGGGTGCCGCTCTTCTACAGCCTGACCGTCGACCGCAACACGCTACGCCTGCCCGCGTACTCGCGCGTCGACGTCCGCGCGGATCGAACCTTCACCTGGTCGACGCGCCGGATCACGCTTTTCGCCGAGGTCATCAACCTGCTCAATCGCACAAACCTGCGAAACGTGCCGTACGGCATCGATCGCGCCGGACGCGTCTTCGGCCCCACCGACTCGCTGATGCCGCTCCTGCCGTCGGCGGGGCTCGTCGTGGAGTTTTAGCATGCGTTTCCATCAGGCCGGGCGTCGTTCGGCCGAGAAAATAACGCCCTGGACACGGCGGCGGGCCTACAATCCACCCATGCGCACAGCAGTCGCGATCGTCGCCGCCTGGGGGCTCGCCGCTGCCGCGGCGGAGCCACAGCGAATCGCCATCTCCCGTGTCTTCCCCGGCCCTGGGCAGATCGGCCTGTTCATCGCCGCCGCGGACGGCAGCAACGAGCAGCCCCTGCTCGAGATTCGCGACGCCGATTACGACCCGGCATGGGCGCCCGACGGCGCATCGATCGTCTTCACGTCGGAACGCGAGGGTTCGGCCGACCTTTTCCGCGTCAAGGCGGACGGCACCGCGCTCGAGCGGCTGACCGACGATGCCGCCTACGACGACCAGGCCGCGTTCTCCCCGGACGGCCGGCAGCTGATCTTCGTCAGCTCACGCCAGAGCGGCTTCGCCCACCTGTGGACGATGGATCTGCAGACGCGGCGGGCGAAGCCGTTGACAACGGGCAACGGCGGCGACTTCCGCCCGTCGTGGTCGCCCGACGGCAAATGGATCGCGTTCTCGTCCGATCGCGACAGCACGATGCCGTTCGCGCACGGCCGGTGGGAGCACCTGCACGTCGTCGATCTGTACGTGATGCACCCGGACGGCTCCGGGTTGAAGCGAATCACGGAGCACGGAGAGTTCTGCGGCAGTCCGAAGTGGCAGCGCGACAGCCGCCACGTCGTCGCCTATTGCATGACCGCCGAGCAGACGCTGGCGAACCGCCGGGCAGCCCCCGATGCCGGCAACGACACACGGCTCATCGCCTTCGACATCACCGGCGGTGGATCGTCGGCGATCGCAGCTGGCCCCGGCGTGAAAATCAACCCGTCGGTCGTGAACGGCGCGGTTGCGTACATCCGCAAAGACACGGCCGGTGGCGATGCCGCGGGCATTTACTACGCCAACGGCACGCGCGGTCCGAAAGGCGACGTGCGTGCTGCCGCCTGGTCGCCGGACGGCACGCGGGTCGTGTTCCACCGGCGCCTGACGTCGCCGCGGCCGACCTGGCGGCGGATCTGGAGCCGCAATCCCGAGTTCGAGCTGACGCTCACGGCCAACCTGCCATCGTTCAGCCCATCGGGCGAACGCTTCGCCACCCTTGCGCGGATCGAAGGCATCCTGGGCACGGGCCTCGCCGTCGCCGCGAGCGGCGCGGACACGAACACGGTGATCTACCAGGACAAGACACGCAACGTCCTGGCGCCGCAGTGGTCGCCGGCAGGCGACACGATCGTCTTCGGCATCGGCGTGTTCAACGCGTTCTTCAACGGCTTCAACGGCCTCTTCCTGAAGCCGGAGGACCGGGCCGAGAGCGGCGCGCAGATCGCGTCGATTCGCCCGGACGGCAGCGGTTTCCGCGAGCTGACATCCGGCGCGAACAACAACAGCTTTCCGTCGATGGCGCCGGACGGCCGCCGGCTGGTCTATCGCTCGTTCGGACCCGAGGGCGACGGGCTGCGGATCAAGGACCTCGAGACCGGAGCGGTCACCCCGCTGACCAACGGCTACGACAACTTCCCGCTCTGGTCGCCGCGCGGCGATCTGATCCTCTTCTCGCGCCAGGCCGACGGCGACTACGAGATCTACACCGTTCGCCCCGACGGCACCGGCGTGAAACGCCTCACGACCGCTCGCGGCAACGACGCGCACCAGGCGTGGGCGCCGGACGGCGAGCACATCGCGTTCGCGACGTCGCGCATGGGGTTCAAGGACGAGATGACGTACACCGATGCGCCGCAGCCCTACGGTGAGATCTTCGTGATGCGCTACGACGGCACCGAGTTGCGCCAGCTCACCGACAATCAGTGGGAGGAAGGCACGCCGGCGTGGCAGCCGGTGCGGCGACCACCAAGCGATCGATAAACGTCGTGTCCGGCCCTGGCCGGACCGGGACGATCCGCCTCAGCTGGACACTACGGGCGAACATCTGCCCCAGTAAACCTCCGCCCCTTCGGCTTCGTCTAACCAGTCTACATAGTAGACGTATGACGATACCGGCCTACCTCGGCGAATTCGAGCAGCTGCTGCTGCTCGCCGTGCTCCGGCTCGGCGCCGAGGCGTACGGCGGCGACATCGCGCGCGAGCTCGAGGCACGTGCCGGCCGCACGGTGTCGCGCGGCGCGCTCTACACCTCGCTCGACCGGCTCGAGGACAAGGGGCTGGTGCGCTGGAAGGCCGCCGACGGATCGCCCGCGCGCAACGGGCTGCCGCGCCGTCTCTATGCCGTGACGCCGGCCGGCATGGCCGCGCTGCGCGCCTCGCGGGAGATTCTCAAGCGCATGTGGCGCGGGTTGGATCACCTGTTCAAGGAACCGACGTCGTGACGGCGGGCAGGCCGCCCCGCCTTGCCGAGTGGCTCCTCCGCCGCACGCTTCCGCCCGGTGTAGGTGGCGAGTCGATCCTCGGCGACCTCGTCGAAGACTGGCGCGACGCCGGTGAGACGACCGCGGCCTCGCTCACCTACTGGCGCCATGCGCTGTCGCTCGCGGCGCGCTACGCCCTGCGCCGCGAACGCCCCAACACGCTGGATCTCGGTCATCGGAGTGAACGTATGCTGCTCGACAACTTCCGCAACGACCTCCGCTATGCGATCCGCTCGTACGCGAAGGCGCCGTCGTTCACGATCATCATCCTGACGACGCTGGCGCTCGGGATCGGCGCGTCGACGGCGATCTTCTCGATCGTCAACGCCATCCTGCTGCGGCCGCTGCCGCTCCAGAATCCCGATCGCCTGCTCTACGTCACCGAGGTCAACCCGCGCGGGACGCTGATGACCGTCTCCTGGCCGAACTACCTCGACTGGCGCGCGCGTTCCCGCTCGTTCGACCTGCTGGCCTGCTCGCGCGAGGAGAACTACACGCTCACCGGAACCGAGCGCGCGCAGCGACTGACCGGCCGCCGCGTCACCGGCAATTTCTTCCGCGTCCTGGGTGTGTCACCCGCGATCGGCCGCGGGTTCACAGACGAAGACGACCGGCCGAACACGCCGGCGCTGGCCGTCGTCAGCGACGCCTACTGGCGCACGAAGCTGGGCGCGGATCCCTCCGTCATCGGACAGACGCTCAGGCTCGACGGCGCCGGGTACACCCTCGTCGGCGTGATGCCGCGCGACTTTCAGTACATCCGGCCCTACGACCTCTTCACGTCGATGGGTCCCTCGTCGGGCAGCAGCGAGCTGCTCGATCGCGGCAACCACAACGGCTTCCATGCGCTCGGACGTTTGAAGGGCGACGCGACGGTTGACAGCGCGACCAGCGAGCTGCGGGCGATTGCCGCCGCGCTCGAACGCGAGTATCCGAACACCAACACCGGGATCACGATCCGGGCCGAGCGGCTGGCGGATCGCCTGGTCGAGGACGTCAAGCTGACGCTGCTCGCGCTGTTCGGCGCGGTCGGCTTCCTGCTCCTGATCGCGTGCGTCAACGTTGCCAACCTGCTGGTGGCGCGCGGCGCCGCGCGCCAGCACGAGCTCGCGGTGCGCGCCGCGCTCGGCGGCGGCCGCGCGCGGCTGGCCAGCCAGCTGCTGGTCGAGAGCACGCTCATCTCGGTCGCCGGCAGCACACTCGGCGTCGCCGTCGCGGCGTGGCTGCTGCGAGCGCTGGTCGCGGCGGCACCGGAAGGCATTCCCCGAATCGCCGACGTGCGCCTCGACGGCCCGGCGCTGTTATTCGCGCTCGTCGCGGCCGCGCTCTGCGGCATCGTCTTCGGTGCGCTGCCGGCGTTCCAGGCGTCGGGCGTCGGCGGCCAGCACGCGCTGGTTCGCGGCCGCGCCGCGGGCTTCGCCGCCCGGTCGCACCGGCTGCGCCGCGGACTGATGGTGGCCGAAACCGCGCTCGCGCTGGTGCTGCTCGCCGGCGCCGGACTGATGATGCGGACCCTTCACGAGTTGACGCGGGTCGAGACCGGCTTCAAGGCGGATCACCTGCTGACCACGCGCTTCGTCCTCGCCGGCGATCAGTGGACGCGCGACAAGCGGGTCGTGTTCTTCGGCGACCTGCAGGCCCGGTTGCGCGCGCTGCCGGGCGTCATCAACGCGGCACTCGCGTTCTCTCTGCCGATCGACGGCTCGAACTGGAACTCGATCTTCATCGTCGGCGACAAGCCGGTGCCGGCGCGGGCACAGCTGCCGAGCGCGGCGTTTACGCCGGTCAGCGCCGGCTATTTCGAGACGATGCAGATGCGGCTGATTCGCGGCCGCTTCTTCGACGCCACCGACACCTTCACGTCACCGAAGGTGACGGTCGTCAACGAATCGCTGGCAAAGCGCCTCTGGCCGGGCGAGGACGCGATCGGCAAGCGGCTCAAGCAAGGCTGGCCGGAGAATCCGAATGCGTGGCGCGAGGTGATCGGGGTCGTCGTCGACGTGAAGTTCAACGGCGTCACCGCCGACACGCCGATGCAGTCATACCTGCCGCTCGCGCAGGAACCGTCGCGCGGCGTCGCCATCGTGGCGCGGACGCAGGGCGACCCGGCGGCGCTCGGGCCGGCGATCGAGGGCCTGATGCAGCAGGTGGACCGCGACCTGCCGCTCTACGAGGTCCAGACGATGGAGGAAATGTTCGGCGACTCGATCGCGCGCCAGCGCTTGTCGATGACGGTGTTCGTGCTGTTCGCCGCGGTGGCGCTGACGCTGGCATCGGTTGGTCTCTACGGCGTGGTCGCCCACGGCGTCACCGAGCGGATGCACGAGATCGGCGTGCGCATCGCGCTCGGCGCCGAGCAGCACCACGTGCTGGGGATGGTGATCCGCCAGGGGCTGTCGATGGCGCTGGTCGGCACGGCGATTGGAGTCGCGGGCGCGCTCGCGCTGTCGCGGTGGATCCAGAGCCTGCTGTTCGGCGTCACCGCGACCGATCCGGTGACGATCGGCGCGGTGATCGCGGTGCTGCTGGCCGTGGCGCTGGTGGCGTGCTCGGTGCCAGCGTGGCGGGCGACCCGGGTCGATCCGACGACCGCATTGCGCGCGGAGTAGAGATAATAGGAGGGTGCCGGCAGGAATCGCACTGCTGCGGAATCGGAAACGGACCCGTTGTCGCACGCTCGTCGGCGTGCTGGCGCTGACGAGCCTCGCGTCGGGGTGCGCCGCGCGGAGCGCTCCCAGCCTTTACGAGGCGCAGGGACAGGTCGAGCGCTACATCAGCTCGGGTCGATACGACACGGAGTTCGGCGAGGTGGTTGCCCGGGCCCGGGCGTACATGGAGAAACGGGCGCCGGCCGTCACGAAGCCCGCCGTCGTGCTCGACATCGACGAGACATCGTTGTCGAACTGGCCAGCCTACCGCATGAACGGCTGGGTGCGGATCGCAAACGGCCCCTGCGATCTCGAGCGCGGCCCCTGCGGGCTGCGCGCCTGGCAGGCCATGGCGACGTCGAAGGCGCTGCCGCCGACGCTCGAGCTCGCGAAACGGGCCGAAGCCATGGGCGTCGCCGTTTTCTTCATCACCGGGCGCCCGGCCGAACTCCGCGAGGCGACCGAGCGCAACCTCCAGCAGGAGGGCTACCACCCGGCGGGCGTCGTCCTGCAGCCGCCCGGTGCGGCCTTCAAGAGCGCCGTCGACTTCAAGGCGCCGGAGCGGCGCAAGATCGCCGAGAGCGGCTACACGATCATCCTGAGCCTGGGCGATCAGCAGAGCGACCTGGACGGCGGCTACGCCGAGAAGACGTTCAAGCTGCCCAATCCGGTCTACTTCCTGCCGTGATCGAGGCAAACGGATCGCCGAGATCCGAGGGATTCGGCGCTCGTTTGCGCCAGCGGCGCGAGCAACGGCAGATCGATCTCGTCGCGATCGCCAGCCAGACCAAGATCAATGTGGCGCTGCTCGAGGCGCTCGAGCGCGACGACGTCTCGCACTGGCCGTCGGGGATCTTCCGCCGCGCTTACATCCGCGCCTATGCGGAGTTCATCGGTCTCGATCCCGACGTCGTCCTGCGCGAGTTCCAGCAGCTGCACCCGGAAGCCGAAGACACCTCCTCGACGCTGGCCGCGGCCGCAGACGCCGCCAAGAGGAATGCTCCGCCGCCGACGCGGCTCCGGATCATGGTCGATTCGGCAATCGGGTCGCTCGCGAGGCTGCGACCTGCAGCGGCTGATCCCGTGCCGCCCGCGGCCCTGCCTTCACCGGGCAAAGCCGGGCCGGCTGCGGAGGATGCGCCACGAGAAACACCGCCCTCGCCCGTCGTCGCGGCCGACGTGGCTCCAGCCGATGCCGGCGCCAACGCGATCGGCCGCGACGATCCGGCGTCGGCCGAGTCGGCGGTCGAAGCGCTCGAAGCGCTCGCGCTTCTTTGCACGGAGCTCGGGCGGGCCGTCGACCGCGGCGGCATCCAGCGGCTGCTGCACGAATCAGCCGCCGCGTTGAAAGCCACCGGCCTCGTCGTCTGGCTCTGGGATGAATCGGCCGGTGGGCTGAAGCCCGCGCTGGTGCACGGTTATTCAGAAAGAGTTGTCGCGCACCTGCCAACGGTGAAGCGCG
>Ga0075421_100010203_pt1 | contig 11602 bp, 9 predicted proteins | sample SoiMetdeltSBSDD5_FD_75292 | JGI IMG/M metagenome (GOLD analysis project Ga0075421, IMG submission 75292) | Bulk soil microbial communities from a Populus tree surrounding site in Tennessee, USA - Soil MetaG P. deltoides SBSDD5 | ecosystem: Environmental > Terrestrial > Soil > Tree plantation...
GAGTCATGCTCACGGAGTTGACTCGGCTGAACAGCCATCTGGTCTGGTTGGGGACACATGCCATCGACATCGGCGCGATGAGCGTGTTTCTTTACTGCTTCCGCGAGCGCGAAGAGATCCTGCGCATTTTCGAAATGTTCTCCGGCCAGCGCATGATGACGAGCTACTTTCGGATCGGCGGGCTGGCGCTGGCCCCTCCTCGCGGATGGCAGCAGCGGGTGAAGAAGTTCATCGACATCTTTCCCAGCCGCGTCGACGAGTACGAGAGTCTGCTGACCGGGAACCAGATCTGGATGGGGCGGACGCAAGGCGTCGGCTATATGTCGCTCGAGGACATGCTCGACCTGGGAATTACCGGGCCTATGCTGCGGGCGGCGGGTTTATCGATCGACGCACGAAAGCAGGAGCCGTATTCGAGCTACGACAAGTTCGACTTTGAGGTACCGACGAGGAAGGAAAGCGATGTCTTCGCGCGCTACCAGGTTCGTATCGAAGAGATGCGGCAGAGCGCGCGCATCGTGAGGCAGGCGCTGGAAGGGATGCCCGAAGGTCCGTTCACGGCGGATGCGCCGAAAGTCGTGCTGCCGGAGCGCGAGAAGATGAAGACGCAGATGGAAGCCCTCATCTATCACTTTAAGATTGTGACCGAGGGATTCCGCGTGCCGGAAGGTGAAGTGTACCAGGTGATCGAATCGCCGCGTGGCGAGTTAGGCTACTACGTGGTTAGCGACGGCACGGCCAAGCCGTACCGGGTTCATATTCACGGCCCCAGCTTCGGAAATCTGCAGGGACTTCCGAAGATGATCGAAGGCTCTCTGATCGCCGATGTGATCGCGTCGCTCGGGAGCATGGATTTCGTCCTCGGGGACACGGACCGGTAAGACACTCTCTAATGACTTTTTCACCGCAACTGGAAGCGAAATTCGCCAAGATGCTGACGAACTATCCGCCGGGCCGGCAACGCTCGGCGATGGTGCCGATGCTGCTGTTCGCGCAGGACGAAGTGGGGGCAGTGACGCAGGAAGTTGTCGAAGAGATTGCGCGGCGGCTGGGCGTGTTTCCGCTGCAGGTCGAGGAAGTGCTCAGCTACTACTCGATGCTGCATCGCAAGCCGCTGGGTAAGGCGCATGTTCAGATTTGCACCAACATCAGTTGCCTGCTCAATGGGGGCGATGTGCTTTGGGAGCAGGCCTGCGCCAAGCTCGGGATCGGCCACAAAGAAGTCACCGCCGACGGGCGCGTCTCGCTGGAGGAAGTGGAATGCATCGGCGCGTGCTCCTGGGCTCCGGCGTTACAAGTGAATTACGATTTCCATCACAATGTCACGTCCGACAAGCTGGATCAGATTCTAGAGTCCTGCGGGAAGTCCAACTAGGCGACGATGCTCTATAACGAACCGAGCCCGCTCGAGACCAAAGTTCTCACACGCCGATTCGGTCTCCCGAATTCGGCGTCAATCGACACGTACGTCGCCAATGACGGCTACAAGGCGTTTGAAAAAGCGCTCCACATGGATTGGAAGGCCATCATCGAGGAGCTGAAGGTTTCGAATCTGCGCGGACGCGGCGGGGCGGGCTTTCCGACCGGGATGAAGTGGAGTTTCGTGCCGCGCGATTCTCCCAAGCCGAAGTACATCGTCGTCAATGGCGACGAAAGCGAGCCGGGCACTTGCAAGGATCGCGTCCTGATCGAGAACGATCCACACCAGTTGATCGAGGGTGTGCTGATCGCGGCGCTCGCGGTGAACGCCAAGGCCGGCTACATCTATATTCGCGGCGAGTATCGATATCTGATCGACATCATGGACAAGGCGATCGCCGAAGCTTACGATCGCGGTTACCTGGGGAAGAATCTGCGCGGGACGGAGTTCAGCTTCGATTGCTACACGCAGAGCGGGGCCGGGGCTTACGAGGTCGGCGAGGAATCGGCGCTGCTCGAATCGCTCGAAGGCAAGCGGGGGATTCCGCGGATTCGTCCACCATTTCCGGCGGTGGCGGGCGCGTTCCAGTGTCCGACGGTACTGAATAATGTGGAGACATTCTGCGCTGTGCCTGCCATTATTCGTGACGGTGGCACGACCTTTGCGGAGCTTGGTACACCGAAGAACGGCGGTACGCGGCTGTTCTGCCTGTCGGGCCACATCAACAAACCTGGTGTCTACGAGCTGCCGATGGGTTTTCCCTTGATGCGAATGATCGAAGAAGTCGGCGGCGGCATTCGTGGAGGCAAGAAGCTGAAGGCGGTGATACCCGGTGGATCGTCGTGTCCTGTGCTCAAGGCGGAAGAGTGCAACGTCGCGATGGATTACGATTCACTCGCCAAAGCGAAAAGCATGCTTGGGTCCGGCGGAGTCGTCATCATGGATGAGGACACCTGCATGGTGAAAGCCGCCATGCGCATTATGCGATTCTACGCGCACGAAAGCTGCGGGTGGTGTATCCCTTGTCGCGAGGGGACGGCGTGGCTGCGGAAGCTGCTCATCCGATTCCATGAAGGCATGGGGACGCGCAGCGACATCACGCTGATCGGCGATCTGGCGAAAAACATGTTGGGAAGGACATTCTGTCCGTTAGGCGATGCGGCGGCGATGCCCACGATTTCGATTGTCGAGAAATTTCGCGATGACTTTGAAGCGCACCTGAATGAGAGGGCCTGTCCAATCCATGCCTGATCTAGTGAAGCTAACGATCGACGGCAAGGCGGTGGAGGCGCGTCCGGGCACGCTCGTCATCGACGCGGCGAAGCAGTCGGGCATCGAAGTCCCCGCATTCTGTTACTGGGAAGGATTGAGTCTCCAGGCGGCCTGCCGCATGTGCCTGGTCGAAGTCGAAAAGATGCCGAAGCTGATGGCGAGCTGTACGCTCCCGGTGGCTGAAGGCATGGTGGTGCGGACGGAAACGCCGCAGGTCGCGCAGGCGCGCAAATCGACGCTGGAATTTCTGCTAACCAATCATCCGCTGGATTGTCCGGTCTGCGACAAGGGCGGGGAATGCGAGCTGCAGGACATGGTGTTCCGCTACGGCGCGGGCGAAAGCCGGTATACGGAAACCAAGCTCCATGTCACCGAGAAGCAGTGGTCGCCCGTCGTTTTCTACGATGCGCCGCGCTGCATCCTGTGCTTCCGTTGCGTGCGGATCTGCAACGAAGGCATGGGCGTGGGCGCTCTGGGAATCGTGAACCGGGGCGTCGTTTCGGAGATTGCGCCGAATCATCACGATCATCTTGAGTGCGACGAATGCGGCATGTGCATCGACATCTGTCCGGTCGGCGCGCTCACCAGCGGCGCGTATCGTTATAAGACGCGGCCCTGGGAGATGGAGCATATCGGCACCATTTGCACGCACTGTTCGAATGGATGCAAGACGACGCTGGGCGTCCGCAACAACGAGATTATTCGCGGCAACAATCGGGACCACTCAGGGTTAAATGGCGAGTTCCTCTGCATCAAGGGGCGCTATGCATACGATTTCTACGACAACACCGAGCGCCTGCAATCGCCGCTAATAAAGGTCAACGGGAATCTGGAGCCGGTGTCGTGGTCGCAGGCCCTGGCGGAGGTCGCTACCAGGTTCAAGGCGATCAAAAAGCGCGGCGGAAAGATTGGTGTTATCGGATCGACGCGGACGACGAATGAAGAGAACTATTATCTGCAGAAGTTCGCGCGGCAGGGATTAGGGACTCCGAACATCGATCATCATCGTTCGGGTGATGTTGTGCGACTGCTCGACGCGGTCAGCGGGCGGCCGGGTGCTCTCGCCACGACCGCGGACCTGTACGACAAGAAGGCGGTGTTGATCGTCGGCGCGGATTTGGCGCTCGAGCAGCCGTTTCTGTCCTTTCAGATTCGAGCCAATTTCCGGCATCATCAGGCGCACGTGTACGTGGTGACCGAGCAGCCGGTTCGCGAGGATCGATACGCTGTGGCAAGTCTGCGCGTCGAACGGGGCGGGGAACTCACCGGCATCGATTCACTTGGGACGAAACTGGCCGCTGAACCAGAGCTGGTTATCGTGTTTGGTGATGCGATCCAAGGTGATCTGGTAGCCAAACTTGTCGAGTTCGGAAACTCGCTGGGCATCCCGGTCCAGTATGTCTGCCTGGTCGACTATTCGAACTCGCGCGGCGCCATGGATATGGGACTGCTGCCAGATCTGCTTCCTGGCTACTATCCGGCGCCGGATCGGGGCATGACGATCGACGAGATGCTGGCCGCGCCGGACCTCGAAGCGCTATGGGTGGTCGGCGCGAATCCACTCGAGCACTCCGAGCTGACCGCGAGCGGCGCATTCGTTGTTGTCCAGGAGATGTTTCTCACCGAGACAGCGCGAGTGGCCGATGTGATTCTTCCCGCTTCGTCCGGCTATGAGAAATCGGGGACCGTCACCAACGTCTGTGGGGAAGTGCAGCGGCTGAAAAAGGGACTGCAGGCCATGGGGACCAAGCCGGATCTGGAGATCATCGGCTTGATCGCGAAAGAAATGGGCCTTGCGCCGATGCTGGGACCTTGGCTTGCGGATACAGTCTTTGAGGAGATTCGGAAGACAGTTCACGGCTACAATCTGCCGCCGTCCTTGCTCGGAGCAGTGCAGGCGAATCCCGTGAACGGCCGCATCGTGCTTCCCGAGCGGGCTGATCCAATCCGGTCATCCCACGATAATCTATTTACTTCTGGAACTTTAGGGAGATATTCTAAAGTTCTGCATAACGTCATGGAAGGTCGGGGAAATCATTAATGGATTTCTTCGTAATCAGCGTTATCAAGGCCGCCGTTCTGGCTGCGGTGCTTATGACGACGCTGGCTTATCTGCAGTGGGTGGAGCGCAAAGTGATCGCTCACATTCAGGGGCGGATAGGTCCCTCGCGCGTCGGACCACACGGACTCTTGCAACCGCTGGCGGACGTCATTAAGCTTATTACCAAGGAAGACCTGCTCCCGCCGTACGTAAACAAGTTTTTCTATCTTCTCGCGCCGTTTCTGGCAGTCACGATGGCGCTGCTGTCGATTTCGGTGATCCCGTTCGGCGATCAGGTCGAGATCCTTGGACACAAGACCTGGATGCAGCTTACTGACCTGAACGTCGGCGTGCTCTTCGTGCTGGCTGTGTCTTCAATGGGTGTCTACGGCATTGCGCTCGCGGGCTGGGCTTCGAACAACAAGTATTCTCTGATGGGCGGCTTGCGCAGCTCGGCGCAGCTCCTTAGTTACGAGCTGCCACTGTCGCTGGCCGTCGCCGCGCCACTGCTGCTGGCGAATACTTTGAGCTTGCGCGAGATCGTGCTGGCGCAGGGTGGCTTCTACTTCGGAATCCTGCCGAAATGGCATATTTTCCAGGGACCGATGCCGCAGATCTTCAGCTTTGTGATCTTCCTGATCGCCGGATTCGCTGAAACCAACCGCATTCCATTCGATCTGCCGGAAGCTGAGACGGAACTGGTCGCCGGATTTCATACCGAGTACAGCAGCATGAAGTTCGCGGCGTTTTTCATGGCCGAGTACGCCAACATGATCACTGTCGCCGCAATGACAACCATTCTGTTTCTGGGTGGCTGGCAGCCGCTGTTTCCGGTATGGCTTGGCTCGAACTTTGTCGCGCCGGGCTTGCTGGCGTTAGCCGGGGCGATCAGTCTGTATCACGGCTTGCATCCGGCGCGTAGGCTGGATCGACTGACATTGCCGGTGGCTGCAGTGGTGTTCTTTGTCCTGGCGGCAGTCATGTTGATTCCGGCGCTCGTCAGTGTTCTGATGCCGCTTTTCTGGTTCATCGCCAAAACCGGGTTCCTGTTATTCGTCTTCATCTGGATTCGCGGCACGCTGCCTCGTTTCCGCTATGACCAGTTGATGAGCTTTGCCTGGAAGTTTCTGTTTCCGGCCGCCGTGTTGAATCTCCTCGTCACCGGGTTGATAGTGGCGCTGTTTTCTTGAAGAAGAAATGGACGTAATCCTATTTCTCGCATTCGCGGCTATCGCGGTGATCTGCGCCATAAACGTGGTGGTGCAGACGCATCCGATTTCCAGCGCTCTCTCGCTGGTTGGCGTGATGGGATCGCTCGCGGTCCTGTACCTGCTGCTCGGCGGCGAATTCATCGCCATGGCCCAGATGATTGTCTACGCGGGCGCGATCATGGTGCTCTTTATTTTCGTCATCATGCTGCTGAATGCCGGCGCCGAAGGGAAACGTGGGCGGTCGCTCGCCGTTCAACTGGTGGGCGTGCCTGGGTTTTTTGCCCTGCTGGCGCTACTCAGCTTTACGTTGCTGCGTCTGTTTCCGCATTCAGCGACGGTGCATTTCGGCGGATTCACCAAGGGGACGGCGAAGGATGTCGGCGAGGCGCTCTTTACCCGATATCTGCTTCCGTTCGAGGTTACTTCGATTCTGATCCTAATCGCGATCATCGGAGCGGTCGTGCTCGCTTTGAAGGAGATGGACTAAATATATGACCGGCGTTCCAATTTCCTGGTACCTGATTCTGAGCGCGGTGCTGTTCGTGCTCGGCGTCGCTGGATTTCTTTTCCGCCGGAACATCATCACGATCTTTATGTCGATCGAGCTGATGCTCAATGCCGTAAATTTGAGCTTTGTCACATTTTCCTACCAGCTCAAGCAGGTCGACGGGCATCTGTTTACGTTCTTTGTCATGGTCGTCGCGGCGGCGGAAGCGGCCGTGGGATTGGCGATCATTCTTACCGTCTTCAAGAATCGCAACACTTTGAACGTGGATGACGTGAACTCGATGAAACTCTAATGAACATGCAGCATCTGTGGCTCATTCCGACATTTCCGCTGCTTGGGTTTCTGGTGAACGGCATTTTTGGCCGCCGCCGATCGAACGCGTTTGTCAGCGCCGTGGCGATCGGTTCCGTCGTGCTTTCATTTGGGTGGGTCGTCAAGGTCTTGATGGCGCTCGGTGGGCTGGAAGCTCCGCATATCGAACGCTACGCGACTTGGTTTCAGAGCGGGGATCTGCGGATCGGATTCGATCTGTTCGTCGATCGGCTGACAGCCGTGATGCTACTGGTAGTCACCGGAGTCGGATCGCTAATCCATATCTACGCGACCGGCTACATGTCGCATGAAGGTGGCTTCTACCGCTTCTTCGCCTACCTGAACTTGTTCATGTTTTTCATGCTGACGCTGGTGCTGTCGGCGAACTACGTTCTGCTGTTTGTCGGTTGGGAAGGTGTGGGCTTGTGCAGCTACCTGCTCATTGGGTTCTACTTTCTGAAGAAGAGCGCGACCAACGCCGGCATGAAGGCGTTCATCGTGAACCGGATTGGCGACTTCGGATTCGCGCTCGCGATGTTTCTGATTGCCGTTCAATTCGACTCCCTCGATTTCGACAAAGTCCTGCCCGCTGCCGCGGACAAAGGGGAAGGGCTGCTGACGATGATCGGGCTGCTGCTACTTTTGGGCGCTGCGGGAAAATCGGCCCAGGTTCCGCTGTATGTCTGGCTGCCCGACGCGATGGAAGGTCCGACTCCCGTTTCCGCGCTCATCCACGCTGCCACGATGGTGACGGCGGGCGTGTACCTGGTCGCGCGCTCGGCGCCGATATACATGCACGCGCCGATGGCTCTTGAGGTTGTCGCTTACATCGGATTGTTTACGGCCGTGTTCGCCGCCACGATCGGCTTGGCGCAGAACGATATCAAGAAAGTCTTCGCGTACTCGACGGTCTCGCAGCTTGGATACATGTTCCTTGGTCTCGGCGTCGGCGCCTACTCGGCGGGGATCTTCCATCTGATGACGCACGCGTTCTTCAAGGCGCTGCTGTTTCTCGGAGCTGGGTCAGTGATTCATGCGCTCGGAGGCGAGCAGGACATGCGTCATATGGGCGGACTCTGGAACAAGATTCCACGCACATTTCTGACGATCCTGTGCGCGGCTGTAGCTATTTCAGGAGTTCCGCCATTTTCAGGATTCTTCAGCAAGGACGCGATCCTGCTGGCTGCGCATCATCATGCTCCCTGGATGTACTGGGTCGGAGTTATCACAGCCGGCATGACCGCCTTCTATGTGTTCCGAGCAGTGTTCATGACGTTTTTCGGAACGTACCGCGGACATCATCATCCGCACGAATCGCCGGCTGTGATGACAGTTCCGCTGATGGCGCTCGCGGCGCTATCTCTCGCCGGCGGATTCATCGACGTGCCAAAGTGGCTGGAGCCGCTTTTTCCATCCGCCGAAGGCCATCACGACTTCACATTGGTCGCGATCTCGGTGATCGCCGGCGTGGGCGGGATCGCGCTCGCCTACGTTCTCTACGTCCTGCGGCCCGGCCTCGCTGATTCGCTAGCCGACTCATTCGGAGCGCTCTATCGACTGGTCTACAACAAATATTTCGTCGACGAGATTTACGATGCTGCGGTCGTCCGGCCAACAGTAGCAGCGTCGCGATCCGTTCTCTGGCGGGCTGTCGACGTGGGGCTCATCGACGGCCTGGTGAACGGTGTCGCGACGATGTCGCGAGGAGTCGGCGGCGTACTCAAGTACATGCAGGGGGGGAATATCCGCAGCTATGCCACGTGGGTTCTGTTCGGCTCGATTCTACTGATTATTACGGTCGGGCTCATGGGGGTCGGGCGATGACGTTCGTCGGGTTACTCGCGCTCGCGCCGCTCGCTGCCTTTCTGCTGGTGCTGCTGATGCCGCAGAGCCAGTCCCGCCTGGCGGCTCTCATCTTTTCCATCGTCATCTTCATCGCGTCGGGCGGATTGCTAGTCGCTCCGGCGGAAACCGATCTGCTTTGGATTCCTTCCCTTGATATCCATTTCCATCTCGGCGCCGATGGACTGAGTATCTGGTTGGTCCTGCTCTCCACGGTTCTCACGCCTCTGGCGGTGCTTCTGTCGTGGAAGCACATCGACCATCGAATCAAGGCGTACTACTCGCTACTTCTGTTGCTCGAATTCGGACTGGTGGGCGTATTCCTGGCGATGGATTTGTTTCTCTTCTTCGTGTTCTGGGAAGTCAGCCTGGTTCCGATGTATTTTCTGATCGGCATCTGGGGACACGAGCGGCGCATCTATGCGGCCATCAAATTCTTTCTGTACACGATGGCCGGATCGGCGCTGATGCTGGTTGCGATCCTTTATATCTACTCGCGGACCCAGACGTTCGACTACACCACTATTTTGCAGTTGATGGACAGCGGAGTCTTTAGGCCGACTGAGGCGCAGCAGATGGCGCTGTTCCTCGCCTTCTTCCTGGCGTTCGCGATCAAAGTACCGCTGTTCCCGTTCCATACCTGGCTGCCGGACGCCCACGTCGAGGCGCCGACAGCGGGCTCGGTCATGCTGGCTGCCGTCATGCTGAAGATGGGAACGTACGGACTGGTACGCTTCTGCCTGCCGATGTTCCCCAGCGCGTCGCGGCGCTGCGCGGATTGGATCGTCACGCTGGCGATCATCGGAATCATCTACGGCGCCCTGGTGGCGCTGGTGCAGCCGAACATGAAGAAGCTGGTGGCCTACTCGTCGGTAAGCCATCTCGGCTTCGTCGTGCTTGGGATTTTCTCTTTCACGCCCGCCGGACTCGACGGGGCCGTCTTTCAAATGCTGGCGCATGGAATCTCGACTGGCGCGCTGTTTGCTCTGGTTGGCATGCTCTATGAGCGCCGGCACTCCCTTGAAATTGCCGACTACGGCGGAGTCGCGACTCCAGCTCCCTGGCTATCGACCGTGTTCCTGATCACCACGTTCGCCAGCGCCGGACTGCCGCTGCTCAGCAACTTCGTCGGAGAGTTTCTGGTGCTGCGGGGCGCGGCTGAGGCGAACTTCAAATGGTCGGTCTATGCCGCTATCGGCGTGATTCTCTCCGCCTGCTACCTGCTTTGGCTGTACCAGAGAGTTTTTTACGGCGAAACCTCCGACGAAATGAAGTCGCATATGCCGGACCTCAGTGCTCGAGAATGGGCGGCGCTGATTCCGCTGCTGGCTTTGATGCTGTGGCTGGGCTCGGCCTCTCAGACGTTTCTTCCGCGCATCAGCGAAGCGACGAGTCTCATCCTGAAGGAAACCACTCTCAACGTACCGTTCCGCGTGGCCGATCCGGCGCCCGGAACCAAGGAGCTCGCTAGTGCCCGCTAACGCGCTGCCCGCGGGCGTCGAGTATTTTCGCTTCCTCCCTGAAATTATTCTCTGTATTGCCGCGACGCTCGTAATGATGCTCGAGCCGCTCACCGGCCCGTCCAAAAAGAGCGCTCTCAGCTACTTCACACTGGCTGCGCTGGTCGCCTCGATGATCGCCGCCGTGATGGCGAATACATCTCCGGGGACTGCGTTCTCGGGTCTCCTGGTAATCGATGGCTTCGGCACGCTGTTCCGCGTGTTGGTGATCGGTGTCGGCATTCTCACCGTTTTCTCGTCGAATCCTTTTCTGATCCGCCAAGGCGCGAATTCAGGCGAGTACTACGCGCTGGTGATGTTCTCGATCGTCGGACAATGCATCCTGGTGACCGCCAACGATCTGATCATGATCTTTATCGGACTCGAGATCTCGTCAATCGCCAGCTATGTTCTAACCGGTTACCTGCGCGACGACAAGCGCGCAAACGAAGCGGCGCTCAAATATTTCCTGCTGGGCTCCTTCGCGACGGCGTTCCTGCTGTATGGCGTCGCATTCATATACGGCGCGACCGGCTCCACCAATTTGACCCGGATCGCCGAGTCCGTGTCGAGTCCCGGCTCGACGTCGCCGCTCATGTTGGTCGGTGTGGCCGCGGCCCTCATTCTGGTCGGACTCGGGTTCAAAATCTCCGCTGCGCCATTCCAGATGTGGGCTCCGGACGTCTACGAAGGCGCTCCCACTCCTGTCACAGCTTTCATGTCGGCCGGGCCCAAGGCGGCGGCGTTTGCCGTGCTGCTGCGCGTCTTCACGACGGCTTTCCAGCCGATCGGCGATCGATGGGAGCCGATGATCTGGATGTCTGCCCTGCTCTCGATGACGATTGGAAATTTCGCCGCGCTGGTGCAGTCCAATGTGAAGCGGATGCTGGCGTACAGCTCGATCGCGCACGCCGGGTATGTGCTGGTCGCGATCACGGCGCGGTCGGAAGACGGTGTGGCGGCGGCGATGTTCTACCTGGCGGCGTATGCCCTGATGAATGTCGGAGCGTTCGCCGTAGTCGGGCACATCTCGGGGCGAGGTGAGAAGTATGTGAAGATCGACGATCTGGCCGGGCTCGGCGTAAAGCAGCCGGTAACCGCGGCCGTGCTCGCGATTTTTCTGCTGTCTTTAATCGGTGTGCCGCTAACGGCGGGATTCTTCGGCAAGTTTTATATCTTCAAAGCAGCGATCGAATCGAAGCTGGTTTGGCTGGCGGTGTTGGGACTGCTCAACAGCGCGGTCGCCGCTTACTATTATCTGAGGATTCTAGTCGTGATGTATATGCAGGAGCCCGGGGAGGTCACATCCGAGCTTGAGCCGCTTCCCTGGGGACTGAAAGCGGCGTTGTTTGTTCCCGCGGTCGGCATTTTGGCGTTGGGTATCTTTCCGACAGCGCTGCTGGATTTTGCACTTCGGTCAGCGAAGCTGTAACTTTTCTTGAGACGAACGAGCTAAAGCTCATTCCACACCGACAAATCAAGGAGTCGAAGTCTCTG
>Ga0075421_100010205_pt1 | contig 11601 bp, 9 predicted proteins | sample SoiMetdeltSBSDD5_FD_75292 | JGI IMG/M metagenome (GOLD analysis project Ga0075421, IMG submission 75292) | Bulk soil microbial communities from a Populus tree surrounding site in Tennessee, USA - Soil MetaG P. deltoides SBSDD5 | ecosystem: Environmental > Terrestrial > Soil > Tree plantation...
CGGAACCCGGCGTATCTGCTCGACGACGGCGAGCTGCGTGCGCTTGTCGCACCGCTCGTCGTTCGGGAGTATGCGGAAGGGCTCGTAATGGACGGCGTCGGTGAAAGACACGTAGCTCGCGTAGTCGCGGTGAAGGCTTGCGGTAGCGGCATCGCGCGACGAGGGACAGTGTCGCCTAAGTTCCCGCCGGGATGAACCATTCCGCTAGAACCCCGCCCGTGGCGGGCGCTCGGCCGCAGCCTTGCGTTGAACGCACGACGGGGGCCCACCCCCCCGTGCGGGTTCTGGCCGTCAGTTCCGTCGCGTCGACAGATTCTTGCATTCGCCAGCCTTTTGTGCGAGGAGGACATCATGACGAAGACACCGACAGCCGTGGCACTTTATGACGCAGTGATCGCCGCTGCGGCCACTGCACGCCAGGCGGGGCTGTACGAGGTCGCATTCCACGCTCTTTCCGCGGCGCTCCACTGCGCGGAAGCCCTCGGCGATCTTGACCGCGTTAGGTACGTGAGCCAGCAGGCCACCGAGATTCGCGAGTGGATGAGCCGAAACGATCCGCATCATCCACTCGGCACCGAATCGGCGCGTCTTCGCGGCCAAACGGACGTGTTCTCGACGCTCATCGTGCATGCGCAGTCGGTAACGACTCGTCTCCGCGCGGCGAAGGCCGTCGAGCGGGCACGGACACAGAGTACCGTCGCCCGGCACGTGGTCGCACCGCCCCCTGACACCCCTGGTTAGGGGGGTTCGCAGCAGACACAGCACTGAGCGAATATCTTTTCGCGCCATGGCAACGTACGGCAACGGGCGTCGGGTCGCGGTCGTGGCGGGCGTTCGAACGCCGTTCGCCCGCGCGGGCACCGCACTCAGGAACCTGTCGGCGATCGAGCTCGGCAAATTGTGTGTCGCCGAGCTCATTCAACGGACGGGTCTCGACGGAACGGAAGTGGACGCCCTCGTGTTCGGCACCGTCGTTCCCTCGGTGCTCGCACCCAACATCGCGCGCGAGGTGTCGCTCCTCCCGGTCCTGCCGAAGGGCGTGCAGGCCGTCACTGTGAGCCGCGCGTGTGCGTCCGCGAACCAGGCCATTACCGACGCCGCCGACCAGATCGCACTCGGCCACGCGTCGGTCGTCATTGCGGGCGGCGCGGAATCGCTATCGAACGTTCCGATCCTGCACTCGCGCGGGTTCGCTGACGCACTGGTGGCCGCTTCGCGGGCAAAGCGCCTCGGTGGTCGTGCGAAGGCGCTGTCGCGCATCCGACCCAAAGACCTCGTCCCCATCACGCCGGCCATCGCCGAGCCGTCCACTGGCGAGACGATGGGTCAGTCGGCGGAGAAGATGGCGAAGATCAACCACATCAGCCGGGAAGAGCAGGACCAGCTGGCACTGCGGTCCCACCGTCTCGCATCCGCGGGCACGAAGGATGGCCGGCTCACCGCCGAGATCGCGCCCGCGTATGTGCCGCCGAAATACGAGACCGTGCTCACGAGCGACAACGGCATCCGCGACGACACGAGCCTCGACCAGCTCTCCGCGCTCAAACCCGTCTTCGATCGGAGGTACGGCAGCGTAACCGCCGGAAACGCGTCGCCGCTGACTGACGGCGGCGCGGCCGTCCTCCTCATGAGCGACGAACGCGCGCGCGCCCTCGGCTACACCCCGCTCGGGTTCATCCGATCCTACGCGTACGCCGCGCTCGATCCGGGCGAGCAACTGTTGCAGGCGCCCGTGCTCGCCGCTCCCGTGGCCTTGAAACGGGCTGGCCTGTCGCTTCGCGACATCGATCTGATCGAGATGCACGAGGCATTCGCCGCGCAGGTGCTCTCGAACCTTCGCGGCTTCGAGTCGCGCGAGTGGGCCGCGCGGGCCGGGTTCAGTGAGCCGGTCGGGGACGTTGACCGCGCACGGCTGAACGTCATGGGAGGCTCGATCGCCATCGGGCACCCGTTTGGCGCGACGGGCGCGCGGATTACCACGACGTTGCTGAACGAGCTCGGACGTCGCGGTGGCCAGTTCGGGCTCATGACCGTTTGTGCTGCCGGCGGAATGGGGTTCGCGATGGTTGTGGAACGGCAATGACGCGGAGCGCTCCTGAATGACGGCAACGGCAATTCGGGCGCCCGCGGCCAGCGCCTTGACCACGGAGGTTCGCGACGGCATTGCCGTCGTCACCCTCGATGTGCCCGGTGCTCCCGTCAACACGTTCGCGCGGTCGGTGCGCGAAGAGTTCGCGGTGCTCCTCGATCGCCTGGAGCGGGACGACGCCATCCGTGGCGTCGTGATTCGCAGCGGGAAGCCCGACGTGTGGGTGGCCGGTGCCGACATCGAGGAGTTCCTCGAGATCGAGACCGCATCGCAGGCGGAAGCGATGAGCCGGGACGGCCACTCGCTGTTGGGCCGGCTCGAGAAGCTCACGACGCCGGTCGTGGCGGCGATCCACGGAGCGTGTCTCGGTGGTGGACTCGAGGCAGCACTCGCCTGCGCGTACCGCATCGCCAGCGATGCCCCGAAGACCGTCTTCGCGCTCCCCGAGGTGCAGCTCGGTCTCATCCCCGGGGCCGGTGGAACACAGCGGCTCCCGCGTCTTGTCGGGCTCCAGGCTGCGCTCGACATGATTCTCACCGGCAAGAACGTCCGCGCAAGGAAGGCGCTCCAGATCGGACTCGTGCACGAGTTGGTGCATCCGGCGATCCTCGACGATATCGCCATCGCGCGCGCGCGCGCCCTCGCCGACGGCACGCTGCGGCGCGATGGGACACGACGCTCGCACGGCGCGAAGGAGATCCTGCTCGACGACAATCGCGTTGGCCGAGCCGTCGTACTCCGGCAGGCGCGCGAGTGCGTCGTCGCGAGAACGCGCGGCCAGTACCCGGCACCGATCGCCGCGCTCGACGTCGTCGCGACCGGCTACGCGCAGGGCATGGAGCGCGGTTTGCGCGCGGAGGCTCGCTTGTTCGGCGAGCTCGCTGTGAGCGAAGTCTCGCGCCAGTTGGTGTTTCTCTTCTTCGCAGTGTCGGCATTGAAGAAGGACCCGGGTGTCCCCCAGCTGGCGCCGCCTCCGTTGCCGGTGCGGAAGCTCGTGATCCTCGGTGCGGGTTTCATGGGGGCCGGCATCGCATCGATCGCTGCACCTCAGGGCACGCTCGTGCGGCTCAAGGACGCGGATCATGCGCGGGTCGGGAAGGGCCTTGCAGCGGTTCGCGAGGTCTTGAACGATCGCCTAGCGAAGAAACAGCTCACGCGGCTCGAGCTCGAGGACTACATGTCGCTCGTCGGTGGGACGATCGACTACTCGGGTTTCGCGAACGTGGATCTCGTCATCGAGGCGGTGTTCGAGGACCTCGCGGTGAAGCAGCGGGTGTTGCGCGAGACGGAACAGGTCACTCGATCGAACACGATCTTCGCGTCGAACACGAGCACGATCCCCATCGCGACGATCGCGGAGGCATCCTCACGTCCCGAGCGCGTGATCGGCATGCATTTCTTCTCGCCGGTGCCGAAGATGCCTCTCCTCGAGGTGATCGTCGCTCCGAAGACGAGCGCCGAGGTGACGACGACGGTCGTGGCTTACGGCAAGGCGCTTGGCAAGACGGTGATCGTCGTGAACGATTCCCCCGGTTTCTACGCAAACCGGATCCTCGCGCCGTACATCAATGAAGCGGGCCTGCTCCTCGACGAGGGCGTCGCCATCGACGCCGTTGACCGAGCGCTCGTGGACTTCGGGTTTCCGGTTGGGCCGATCACGCTGCTCGATGAAGTAGGACTCGACATTGCCGGGAAGTCCGGCGCGATCATGGTCGAGGCGTTTGGCAGCCGCCTCGCGCCGTCGCAGTCCCTGCAGCGCGTGGTCGCGGCGGGCCGAACGGGACGGAAAGGCAAGAAGGGCTTCTATCGGTACGACGACAAGGGCAAAAAGGGCGGCGTAGATCTTTCCGTCTACGAGCTGCTGCCCACGGGCGCTCAGAGAACCGAGGTGCCTGCCGAGGAGATTCAGCGGCGGTGCGTCCTTGCGATGGTCAACGAAGCGGTTCGGTGTCTCCAGGAGAACATTCTTCGATCGCCACGCGACGGCGACGTTGGCGCGGTCTTCGGGATCGGCTTTCCGCCGTTCCGCGGTGGCCCGTTCCGTTACGTCGATACGTTGGGCGCCGAGCGTGTCGTTCGCGCTCTGGAAGGGCTGAACACGGATCGATCGCCGCGCTTTGCTCCGGCACAACTGCTCATCGAGAAGGCGCGGGAGAATCGTAGGTTCTATCCAGAGCGCGGCCACCCGTTAGGCGGCTAATGCACCTCGCAACATCGATCCTCGAGACCTACGTGAGCGCGATTCGTTGGATTGACGAGCGTCGTCGCGCGACGGCGATCGCCGGCGCCGTAGTTTCCCTCGCCACGGCGGTCGCGTGTGGTGGTGCGGGCGCCGGGGCTGCCGCCACGCCTAACGTGGCAGCCGGCGGGGCCCTGCCGCCCGCCGTAACCGACCCGCGGTTACCACGCACGCGCGCCGAGCGAACCAACTATACGGAGACGTCCCACTACGCCGACGTCGTCGCGTTCATCGATTCGCTGCGACGTCTGGGCGCGCCGATCACGGTCGGCACCATCGGCGCGACGACCGAGAATCGGTCGATCCCGTACGTGATTGCGTCTCGTCCGCTCGTGTCCACCCCGGCCGCGGCGCGTGCGACGGGCCGGCCGATCGTCTACGTGCAAGGGAACATTCACGCCGGAGAAGTCGAGGGAAAGGAAGCGCTGCAAGCGCTCATTCGCGATCTGGTCTATCAGACCCAACGCAATGTGCTCGATTCCATCGTGCTCATCGCCGTGCCGATCTACAACGCCGATGGCAACGAGCGGTTCGCGGACCAGGCGCGGAATCGCGGTGCGCAGAATGGTCCGCCACTTGTGGGTCAGCGTCCGAACGCGCAGGGGCTCGATCTCAACCGCGACTACATCAAAGCCGAAGGGCCCGAGACGCGCGCGTCGCTGCGGATGTTCAACGAGTGGAACCCGGACGTCTTCGTCGACCTGCACACGACCAACGGCAGCTATCACGGCTACGCCCTCACGTACGCGCCGTCACTGAACCCCGCCGCCGACATTGGCCCCGCGTTCGTGGGCGGCGCTTACGCGCGTGACTCGATCCTGCCCGAGGTGCGCCGCCGCGTGCGAGCCCGACGCGGCTACGAGACGTTCGATTACGGCAACTTCGCTTCCCAGGACTCGGCCGAAAAAGGGTGGTTCACTTACGATCACCGGCCGCGATTCGGGACGAACTACTACGCGTTGCGCGGTCGCGTGGCCGTGCTGAGCGAAGCCTACTCGCACGATCCGTTCGCTCGCCGTGTGGCATCGACCTACGCCTTCGTGAGCGAGCTGCTGTCGGTCGTCGCCGAACGCGGCACTCGCATCCGATCGCTGTCGTCGACTGCCGACTCCGCAGTGAGTGCGTGGGGCGCGCGCGGCGCAGGACCGCAGATCCCCATCCGTGCCGACCTGACGACTTCGCCGTATACCGGGGACGTAATCGTCGAGACGCTCGAAACGACTACCGACACGACGCGCACCGAGCCGGGTGTTCGGCGTGGGTTTCGCCGCACCGGGAACTACCGTCGTGTTCGGATGCCGGTCTATGATCGATTCGTTCCGACGCTCACCACCGCGCCGGCCTGGGGCTTCGCGTTCAGCGCGGGCGACTCGAGTGCCGTTCGCCTGCTGCGACTCCATGGAATCACCGTGCAGCGCGCCACCGCACCGTGTCAGGTGATCGGTGAGGTGTTCGTGACGGACTCCGTGGTCGTTTCGCCTACTCCGTTCCAGGGTCGCCGCGAAGTTCGCCTCGAGGGCGCATGGCGCCGTACGGATGCACGTCTCGACGCGGGCGCGTTCGTCGTGCCACTCGCGCAGCCGCTCGGCGTGGTGGCAACCTACCTCCTGGACCCACGAAGCGACGACGGACTCGTCACCTGGAACGTCGGAAACCGTGTATCGAACGGTCGATTGGAGTTCACGGCAACGCGACTCGGCTCCCCGCCACCAGTGGCCTGTGGCCTGGGGCCCGCCTAATGAACCGGCTTGAGATGGTGATGACAGGCGACTGGCGTGACCACATCGAAGGCTGGTCTGTCGCTCCAATGACGAGAATGGCGCCGGTATATTTCGCCCGCCGCTGGAGGAAAACGCGGACCGACACTTCGACGACGTCAATCGCGCCCGCGTCGCGACGACTCTGAGCCCTCATGCTGCGGAAGACGCTGCTCTATCTCTCGAATCAACAACGAATCTTCACGTTCGTTCGGCGGAACCGGCTCGCAAAGCGGATGGCGAGCCGCTTCGTCGCCGGCGAGACGATCGACGAGGCCGTTCCGGCGGTCCGCACACTCACCGCTCGTGGCATGACCGCATCGCTCGACCTGCTTGGAGAGAGCGTGCACCGCGAGGAGGAGGCACGTGCCACGGCGGACGAATACCTCCGGCTTCTCGATACGATTCAGGAGCACCGCCTCGACGCGAACGTATCGCTCAAGCTCACCGCGATGGGGCTGGACATCTCCGAGGAGCTGTGCATCGCGAACATGCAGCGGGTGCTGGAGCGCGCGCAGGCGTACGATTCGTTCGTGCGAATCGACATGGAGAGCAGCGAGTACACGGACCGGACGCTCCATTTGTTCGAGCATCGGCTGTATCCGTCGTACCCGAAACACGTCGGCATCGTGCTGCAGAGCTATCTCCGGCGCACTGCTGCTGATGTCGAGCATGCCAATCGGCTCGGGTGTCGTGTACGTATCTGCAAGGGCGCGTATCACGAACCGGCATCCGTCGCGTTTCCCGATAAGCACGACGTGGACGCGAACTACGTGCGTTGCATGCGTGCACTCATGCGCGACGGCAACTATCCTGGAATCGCGACGCACGACGAACGCATCATCGCGGACGCGAAACGGTTCGCCGCGGAGAGCGGGATTGGGAATCATCGCTACGAGTTCCAGATGCTCTACGGTGTGCGGCGCGACTTGCAGGAACGGCTCGTGCGAGAGGGCTATCGCATGCGCGTCTACGTCCCGTTCGGCACACAGTGGTATCCGTACCTCATGCGGCGTCTGGCCGAACGTCCCGCGAACGTCGCGTTCATGACGGGCAACGTCGTGAAAGAAATGCTGCGCCGCCGGTAGCGATGTCTGGCCGCTTTCTCCCTCCGGATCACTCGCGCGGCGACGCGAATACGATCGGCGGCTATGCTGCTGTCCACGCGCGTCCCGCCGCGTTCGAGGGCTCTGACGGCATGTCGTACAGCGTCGAGATCGCCGTGGACGACACCGGCACGGCCGACCAGCCGTTCGGTGCGTACCTTCTCTTTCTCCGATGGCGGCGGATTGGTGCGCAGGGGATCGAAGGGCATCTCGAGACCGACTACCTCGCGTACGGTGCGAGCGAGGACGCGGCACGTGCCGCCATTGGGGAGCTGACGCTGTCCGCAGTGAAGCGGCTGCTCGACGACTTGATCCGCGAGCGGTCCGCGCACCAGCCGTCTCGTCGGTGGTGGGATGCGATGAGGGACGAATGAGCGATCCCGGACGCGGTCGCTGATGCGCGCCACGGTGCTCTCGGGAACCGGTGGGGTATGGCGCGTACTGGCCGACGATGGCGCGACGTACGAGTGCTCGCTTCGGGGACGAGTGAAACAGGGCAATGTGAAGCTTGCGGTCGGCGATGTGGTCGAGCTCGAGCGGGCGGAGCGCGGGGAAGGACTCGCGATTGCCGCGATCCTGCCACGCCGGTCTCGGCTGGCGCGCCGCGCGCCGGGCGGTGGCCACGGCGAACGGATCGTCGCCGCGAACGTGGACCAGGTCGTCGTCGTCTTCGCGCTCGTGAAGCCGGCACCGCATCCTCGCATGCTCGACCGGTTCCTCGTCATCGCTGAAATGAACGAGCTGGCGGCGCGTGTCGTCGTGAACAAGGTCGACCTCGCGAGCGAGGCGGAGGCAAAGGCCATTTTCGCCGATTATCCCCCCGCGGGATATCCTGTCCACTTCACGAGCACGAAGCACGGCGGCCGTGGCCTCGATGAGCTGCACGAGGCGCTTCGTGGTCGCACGTCGGTTCTCACCGGGCCGTCGGGTGTCGGCAAATCGTCGTTGCTGAATGCCCTGTACCCGGGGCTCCGCCTCCGCGTCGGCGATATCAGCGAGTCCGTCAACAAGGGACGTCACACCACGGTCGGCGCGCTCCTGCACCCGCTGCCCGATGGCGGCTTCGTGGCCGACACCCCTGGGCTCCGCGAGATCGGCATGTGGGGCCTCGACCCGTCGGAGCTCGACGAGTGCTTCCCTGAGTTCCGTTCGCTTACGCCACTGTGTCGCTTCGGTGACTGCACGCACCTGGTGGAGCCAGGGTGCGCGGTGCTGGAGTCTCTCGCGCGGGGCGAGATAAGCGCGGCGCGACACGAGAGCTACGCCAAGCTCCGCGAGGATCTCGCGGAGGCCGCTGATCTGTGGTGAGAATGTCGTTAGGTGGCAGTCCGTAGTCGTCAGTCGTGACCGGCGGAGAGGTCCACCCCGCTTCGACTATCGACCGTCTACTAACGACTTGAGAGTCGCCTACGGGGAAAGCCGCGCCACGGTCCACCCCTCAGGCGTCCGCTGATAGCGCAGCCGGTCGTGCAGGCGGTCCGGACGGCCCTGCCAGAACTCGAGCTCGTCGGGAACGACGCGGAAGCCACCCCAGTGCGGCGGCAACGGGACGTCGGCGTCGATGAAGCGGGCACTCACGGTGCGTAGCCGCTCCTCGAGCTCCTCGCGACTCGCAATGACCGAGCTCTGATGCGACGCCCACGCGCCGAGCCGGCTGCCGAGCGGCCGCGATCGAAAGTAGGCCTCGGATTCCGCGGGGGGCACGCGCGTCACGGCACCGCTCACCCGCACCTGACGCTCGATCTCCTTCCACAGGAAGACAAGCGCGGCCAGCGGGTTCTCCGCCAGCTCGGCCGCCTTGCGGCTCCGGTAATCGGTGTAGAAGACGAAGCCATCGGCATCGACGCCCTTGAGGAGCACGATGCGGCCTGACGGAACGCCGTCGCGCGAAGTCGTCGCGAGCGTCATCGCGTTAGGCTCCGGCACCTGGGCTGCCACGGCGTCGGCGAACCACGCCTCGAACTGGCGAATGGGATCAGCGTGGATCGCAGCCTCGTGGAGCGCCGCCAGCGCGTATTCGCGCCGGAGCTCGGCGAGGTTCAGTCCCGTCATCCGTGGACCTCGGTGGCGGTCTCGGGGGAGGCCGGTAAGAGCCGCGGGATCATGTCGACGGCCGTACCGCGGATCGCGATCGTGGCGGCGCCCGTGAGCGGCGTCTCGGCGATGTTCACCTCGATGACGCGACCTCCGGCGTGGCGAGTCACGTTGGCTAGCCCGGCGGCCGGGTACACCACGGCGCTCGTTCCGACGACGAGGCACACGTCCGCAGCCGAGGCGAGCCGCGTTGCCTCGTCCAGCACGTCCGGATCCAGCGCCTCGCCGAACCAGACCACGTCCGGCCGCGCGAGCCCCCCGCACGCAGCGCAGCGCGGCAGTGTCGCCATGGAGGTCGCGTCGACGGGCTGACGATCGTCCCAGCGTTGCTCGCACCGCGTGCACCGCGTGCGGACGAGTGAGCCGTGCAGCTCGAGCGGACGCGGGCCGCCCGCCCCTGATGCCTGGGCGTGGAGACCGTCCACGTTCTGCGTCACGACCCGGAATCCGGGTCGCTCGCGGGCCGCGCTTGCGATGGCGCGATGCGCGGCGTTAGGTACGCAGGCAGCGACGAGCGTGCGCCGCCAGCCGTACCACTCCCACACGAGCCGCGGGTCGTGCGCAAACGCCTCCGGGGTCGCGAGGTCCTCCGCCCGGTACGTCTTCCAGAGGCCGTCGGCACCGCGGAAGGTTGGAACGCCGGATTCGGCGCTGATTCCGGCGCCGGTCAATACCACCACGTGATCGGCGTCGCGCATCAGGAGGCATGCGGCAGCGACCTGATCGTGCAGCGCCACGTCCGGCCGCGTCACGCTAGGCTTCCTCGACGATGCGTCTCAGCGTCTCGACTTCGTACGGCTTGTCCACGACGGCGCTGAGTGTGAGCGCCTCGATGCGCTGCCGGACGGCCGGTGTCGCGGTATCGCCCGTCGAGAGGATGAACCGTGCGGACGCGCACGTCGGCAACGACTGAAGCCGCCGAATCACCTCCGCGCCGTCCATGCCGGGCATCCGTAAGTCGCAGATCACCACGTCGAAGCTCGACCGCTGCGCCACGCGCAACGCCTGACCGCCCTCGTGCGCCGGCACGACCGCGTGCCCGCGCGACGAGAAGTAGCGAACGAGAAGCCCGACAATGACTTCCTCGTCGTCGATCACCAGGATGTCGAGCGGGCGATCGGCGTGTTGCGTCGCCGGGTGTAGGGGGACGGATTCGATGGCGACGTGGCCGTCGGTACCGTCACGACCGAACGCGGGAAGCGAGATCGCGAACGTCGTTCCTGCACCGACGCGCGTTTCCACGTCGATGGTACCGCCGTGGCTGGTCACGATCCCGTGCACGACGGAGAGACCCAACCCCGTACCTTCGCCCTCTTCCTTGCTGGTCCAGAACGGGTCCCAGATGCGCGGAAGCGCCGACGCGGAGATCCCGGGTCCGTTGTCGGTGATCTCGAACCCAACGTTCTCACCGCGCACGGATGTCCGAACCACGATCATTGGCCGGCGACTGGTGCCGATGGTGCCACGGCCAACGGCCACGGCCGACGTCATCGCTTCGAGCGCCTGACGCGCGTTCACGAGCAGGTTGAGCACGACCTGCTCCAGCTGCGCCGGGTCGGCGGCGACGTACGCCGGCTGGTCGCTCAACACGAGCTCGCACAACACGCCGCGCGTCTCCATCGCGTACCGCTGCGTGTCCGTGATGTAGCGGATGATGTCGTTCAAGTCCACGCGATGGCGCTCCGTCGACTCTGGACGACGCGCGAACGTGAGCAAATCCTTGACGATCTTGGCAGCGCGCTTCGCTTCACGATGGATCGTCTCGATCGCGCTGCGATCCTCCTTCGGCAGACTGGTCTTGAGCATGATCTGCGCGAACCCCGAAATCGCGGCGAGCGGGTTGTTCAGCTCGTGCGCGACGCCAGCGAGCGTGTGCCCGAGACTGGCCATCCGCTCGGCCCGCCTAACGACTGCTTCACGCCCGAGCCGCTCCGTCACGTTCTCGGCAATGCCCTCGTACCACATGACCTGGCCGCTCGGGTCCCGCGCCGCCCGCGTCGACAGTCGCACGGCGATGGGCACGCCGTCCTTTCGCCGCCATGTGATGTCGAACCACTCCGGCTGCGTGCCGCTGTCGATCGCGTGGAGCAACCGCTCGCGCTCGTCGGGATCGTAGTACAGGTCCCGTGGAATGTTGACCGCCAGCAGTTGCTCGGCGGAATCGTACCCGAGCATCGACACGAGAGCGGGGTTGCAATCGAGAAATCGGCCGTCGGCGGTCGACCGGTAGATCCCGTACGCCGCCCGGCCGATGAGGGCGCGCATGCGCTCCTCCGAGTGCCGCAGCTTCTCCTCTGCCTGCTTTCGTGCTTCGAT
>Ga0075421_100010206_pt1 | contig 11599 bp, 8 predicted proteins | sample SoiMetdeltSBSDD5_FD_75292 | JGI IMG/M metagenome (GOLD analysis project Ga0075421, IMG submission 75292) | Bulk soil microbial communities from a Populus tree surrounding site in Tennessee, USA - Soil MetaG P. deltoides SBSDD5 | ecosystem: Environmental > Terrestrial > Soil > Tree plantation...
CCGGGGGCGGACACTTCGCCGCGTGGGAGCGGCCCGACCTCTTTGCTGCCGAGCTGCGTGCCGCATTCAGTTCACTCCGGGGGGCACACGGATCACCAAGCGGCTGGCGGAACGGAGCGAAGCATGAACGTGGCCCAAGACGTCGCGTCGGCCCTCCGCCCACGCGTAGCGCGCAGTCTGCTCGTTCCAGCTCTGCTGGCGGCAGCGCTCGCGGCCGGCGGCTGTGAGGCGATGGGTGCAGGCCGCTCGGAGTCGAACCCGAACGCGCCCGTTCCTCCCGGCTTCCGGAACACCGACGCCGACGTGAACGGCGTGCGCCTGCACTATCTGATCGGCGGCCACGGCAGTCCGGTGGTCCTGCTGCACGGCTTCGCCGAGACCGGCCACATGTGGGCGCCGCTCGTGCCGCAGCTCGCGCAGCAACACACGGTCATCGTGCCCGACCTGCGCGGCGCCGGCGGCTCCGCCCGTCCCGAAGGCGGCTACGACAAGAAAACCATGGCCGTCGACATCCACGAGCTGACGACCAGGCTCGGCTTCCCGCGCGTGGCCATCGTGGGCCACGACATCGGCCTCATGGTCGCCTACGCCTACGCCGCGCAGTTCCCGGAGTCGACCGAGCGCGTGGTCCTCATGGACGCCTTCCTGCCCGGCATCGGCAACTGGAAGGACATGTGGCTGCTGCGCGATCTGTGGCACTTCCACTTCTACGGCGAGACGCCGCTGGCGCTCGTGACCGGCCGCGAGCGCATCTACCTCGAGCACTTCTGGAACGACTTCGCCGCGGACCCGAAACGCTCGGTGCCCGAGGCTGATCGCCGCCTCTACGCGGCGGCCCTCGCGCAGCCGGGAGGCGTGCAGGCCGGCTTCGAGTGGTTCCGCAACTTCGAGCGCGACGCCACCGACTTCGCGCAGCTCGGAATGGAGCGTCTCACCATGCCCGTGCTCGTGCTCGCCGGCGAGAGGTCCGGTGGTGACTTCCTGATCGACCAAATCCGCCTCGTCGCCGACGACGTGCGCGGCCAGGTCGTCAAGGGCTCCGGCCACTGGCTCATGGAGGAGGCACCCGACGAGGTCATTCCCTCCATCGTCGGGTTCCTGGACGGCTGAAGCGCAGGCGCGCGAGGCCTGCGTCACTGCTTTCATCCCGTCGTGCGGCCACCGTAGCATCCGAGGCCCATGGAACAGACCCTCGCCTTCATCGGGCGCTACGGCGAGTCCGTCGTCTTCGGGCTCGTCTTCCTCGACCAGCTCGGACTTCCGATCCCCACAGCACCGTTGCTGCTCGCCCTCGGGGCGCTGGCCGGGAGCGGACGGATCGATCCCGTGCCGGCGCTGCTCGTCGCCATGCTCGCCAGCGTGTTCGCCGACTACCTCTGGTTCCAGCTGGGTCGCTGGAGGGGTGCGCAGGTCCTGGGATGGCTGTGTCGCGTCGCGCTGGAGCCGGACAGCTGCGTGAGCAGGACCCACGAGCTCTTCACGCGCTACGGCGTGAAGTCGCTGCTCATCGCCAAGTTCGTGCCCGGCTTCGACACGGTGGCCCCGCCCATCGCGGGCCTGACCGGCGTGCGCCTGCTGCCCTTCCTGCTCTGGTCCGGCGCCGGCGCGCTGGTCTGGCTGGCAGCCTTTGGCGGGCTGGGCTTCGCCTTCAGCAATCGCCTCGAGGCCATCGCCGGGACCGCGGACCGTTTCGGCGGCACCGTCCTCCTGGTGCTCGGCGGCCTCATCGCGGTCTACGCGTCCTGGAAATTCCTGCAGCGTCAGCGCGTGCTGAGGAGCATCCGCATGGCGCGGATCACTCCCGCGGAACTGCACGAGCTCATGCTGGGCGGCCGCGAGCCCGTGATCATCGACGTGCGAAGCGATGCGGCGCTCGACCTGACCCCGTTCCTCATCGAGGGCGCGCGACGACTTCGCCTGGAGGAGATCGACGCCCGGCACCTCGAGATCCCGCGCGGCAAGGACGTGATCGTCTACTGCTCCTGACCCAACGAGATCTCGAGCGCCCGTGTGGCGCTCAAGCTCAAGCGGCTCGGCATCCAGAGCGTTCGTCCACTCGCCGGCGGGATCGATGCGTGGCAGGGCCGGAGCCTGCCCGTCGTGCCGTGGCCGGGGACCCGTTGATGGCGGCGCCGAAGCCCATCATGGAAGCGGACGCTGTGGGACGGCGGACGAGCGACAGGTGCCTGTCTGCCCTTCGACTCGAGCTTTGGTAGCGGGGGCAGGATTTGAACCTGCGACCTTCGGGTTATGAGCCCGACGAGCTACCGGACTGCTCCACCCCGCGTCACCGTGGCCTTGCAAGAACACGCGACACCCTTCGGGGGCTCGCGATCGAGGGGTCAATGCTCCTCTTCGGGCACCTCGGCCGTCAAGGCCCCGCGCGCGGCAATCCGTGGCAGCCTGTCGTCGGCACCGCGCCGTCCGCGGGCCGCCTCCTCGGGCATGGAGCGCTGCATGAACGCCTCGGTCCTCCGGCTCCTCGTGCCCCGCACCGCGCTGCTGGCCGCCCTGGCCGCGTCCCCGGCCGCCGCGCAGTTCGACCAGTTCATCTGGACCTACTCGGATTCGGGGAGCGGCTCAGGCTCGGTGACGAGCGACAAGATGATCATCTACGGCCCGGAGGACGGCGATGGGTGTTTCCTGGGAGCCACCAACGCCTTCACGACCGTCGCACCCTACAGTCTCGTCGTCATCGCGGACTTCGACATCGTCAACTGGGACAAGGGCGGCTCCGACTTCGACTACCTGGTCACGATCGTGAACGGCGAGGAGACCACCGTCTCGGGTTCATGCTTCGACTGCCAGGTCGTGCTGTACGTGCCGGCAGGCGCTACGTTCGGCTTCGGCGTCCACTCGACCGATTGCAAGTACGGCGCGGCCATCGCCACGCTGAGTCCCCTGCTCGTGCAGGCCGCGCCCGACGTGCAAGTCATCAATGGCAGCCAGCCCGAATCGCATTTCGGCGCCGCCTTGGCGGTCCTCGACGATCTCGACGGCGACGGCATCCGGGAGGTGGCGGTCGGCGCGCCCTGGGCGGACGCTGGCGCGGGACGCGTGACCATGCACGTGGGCTCGAACTACTCCGTCATCCAGGAACTCGTGGGCGCGGCAACGAACGACCACTTCGGTGCGGCGCTTGCAGCCGTGGGAGACCTCGACGGCGATGGTGTCGGTGAGCTGCTCGTGGGCGCGCCCGACAGCAACCTGGGTGGCCAGGACAGCGGCGCGGCTTCCATCCATTCCGGCTCGACGGGTCAGCACATCGCCACGTTGGCCGGCGAGACCGTGGGCGACCTGTTCGGGACAGCCGTCGCGAGCGCCGGCGACCTGGATGGCGATGGTTTGGACGACCTGCTCATCGGTGCGCCGCGGCACGACGGGGCGGGCATCGATGCCGGCCGCGCCACGGTGCACGCCGGCGGCAACGGCCTCGTGATCCGCTCCTGGTCGGGCGCGGCGGGCGACCGCCTGGGTGAGGCCGTAGCGAGCGTCGGCGACATCGACGGCGACGGAGTGCCAGACGTGGCCGTGGGCTCGCCCAGGGCCGACACGGTCGCGACCGATTCGGGCCGCGCGCAGGTCTTTTCGGGTGCGACGGGCACCGAGCTGCTCGTGCTCTCGGAGCCGGGATGCAGTCCCGGCACGTTTGCCTTCTTCGGCAGCGCGGTGGCCGGAATCGGCGACGTGGACGGCGACGGCGTGCCGGACCTGGCCGTCGGCGCTCCCGGAGACAACTGCGGCAGCGGGGTGGATGGCAGCGCCGTGGTCTTCTCGGGCGCCGAAGGACACGCGCTGTCGAGCATGTTCGGCTCACTCATTGGTCCGCATCTCGGTTCGGTGCTCGCCGCCGCGGGCGACGTGAACGACGACGGCCGGCCTGACCTGCTCGTCGGCTCGGACGGAACCGCGATCGCCCCCGACGAGCCTGGTCGCGTGCACCTCTTCACGGCGATCGACGGCGGCCTGCTGCTCGCACTCGTGGGAAACTCCGCGTCGGAGCAGCTGGGCGCCGCCGTCGCCTCCGCAGGCGACACGAATGGCGATGGCCGCCCGGACATCCTCGTGGGCGCGCCATCCACGGACGCGTCCAAGCCCGGCAGCCTTTTCTCCGTGCGGCCGTCCTTCCTGTGGACCGACGTCGGCCACGCGCTGGCCGGGACGCTCGGGCCGGCATCCCTGCAGGCGCAGGGACTGCTTGCCGAGGGAACTCCGGTCGTGGTGACGCTCGCCGAAACGGAGTCCGGCCTGCCGGTCACGCTCGTGGTGGGCCTCGCGGAGCTGGGTGCGCCCTTCAAGGGCGGAGTGCTCGTGCCGCAGCCCAACCTGCTGGTCGCGGGCCTCGTCAGCACCAGCACGAACCTCGTGCTGGGAGGCACGGCGCCGCCCGGCATGCCGTCGGGGATCGAGCTCTTCGTGCAGGCGTGGATCGTCGACGCCGCCGGTCCGAAGGGGCTGGCCGCGAGCAACGCCGTGCGCGGCACCGTGCCGTGACGCCCCGACGCGGGGTTGGTGCCGGAAACAGGACTTGAACCTGCACCCCGTTTGACCGGGACTAGGCCCTCAACCTAGCGTGTCTGCCAATTCCACCATTCCGGCGGCAACGCCCGCGTCGGGGTGCGGAGATTGGACGGGACGCGGGGCCGCGCCGTCAAGCCGTCGTGCGGGCGGGGTCCCCGCGCAGGGAGTTGCGGCGGGCGCAGCCCGCCGCAAACCCGTCGAGGGAGATCCCGAATGGATCTCCCGTCGCGGGGTAATTCGCCGCGAGACGGCGCGAATCACTCACTCCCGCGCCCAATTGACTTCTTCAGCGGCCCAGCGCCGTGCTCGCCTGCACGAACAGGCTCGCATCGTGCTGGCCCATGCGCACGCCGAAGGCGAACTGCCGCAGCAGCTTCAGCCACTGGCGGCGCTGGCGCCACTCGTCGGCGAGCCGCGGCACCTCGTCGTCCACGCGCTGGCGCTCGACAGCCTGCACGAGCTCGTCGAGCTGCGCCTCGTAGGCCGCCTTCACGTCCGCGGGCATCTCGGCCTCGCGGCCCTGCCAATCGCGGTACTGCGTCTCGAGCAGCTCCTTGCCCTTCTGCAGGCGCACCACGCCCAGGTCGAGCATGGTGTCGGCGTCGGCCACGTACATGGCGTAGGGCTCGAGCACGGCGAGCAGCGCCTCGGCGTCGCCCCAGGCCGCCAGGTTGGCGCGCGCCGAGGGGCCGAAGGCGTCGATGAGCGCGCGCACCTCGGGACGCGCGGCGGCCGAGGAGCGCTGGCGCGTGTACACGGCCACGATCTCGCGCACGAAGTCGTCATCGGTGCCCACCACGGCCGTCTCGCCGTCGAGCACGATGAACGAGAACTCCTGCATCGGCAGGCCCGAGACGCCCAGCCACTTGCGCACGCCGACGCCCTCGTCGAGCTGCTTCATCCGCTCGGGATCGAGGCCCAGGGCCTTGTAGCCGCGCACCACGGCGTCGGTGAAGGCCTCGAACAGCGAGGCGTCCTGCACCCGGAACAGGAAGGCCAGCGACGGCAGCGGCTGGCTGCCGGCGGGCACCTCGTGGTCCAGCGGCCGGATCGCGACGGTCACCTCGTCGCCGAGCGCGCGGTCCAGGTGGGCCACCAGCCCCGGCAGGCTGTCCACGCGGAAGGCCGGGCTGTAGCGCGCCACGTCGCGGATCGTGTCGTTGAGCAGCTTCAGCTCGTCCGGGCCCAGCGCCTCCACGAGCGTCTCCATCAGCGGGCGCAGCTCGGCGTTCAGCGTGACGACCGCGAGGGTGTCGGCGGGGAGCAGGGAGAGCTTGTCGCGCAGGCGCTCGGTCAGGCCGAAGGACGGTGCGCCCATGAGGCCCGCCGTGGCGGCGCCGGCCTGCGCGTCGTCGAGGTCGGCCGAGACGGACAGCGCGAGGCGGTCGTCCAGCTCGAGGCGACCCACGCTCTCGCCCAGCTGGTGCACGTCGATCAGCCGGCGCAGCACGTTCCGCAGCGCGTCCGGGCTGCGCTCCTCGTCCTCGCGCGCGCCGGCCAGGCTCTCGATCAGCGGCCGCGGGTCCAGCAGGAACTCCAGCGACAGCCGGTCCTCCGGCGCGCCGCGCGCGGCGGGCAGCTCCTCGTGATAGAGACGCGACAGGCCCAAGCTGGTCTGCTCGCCGCTCTCGATCTGGCGCAGCACGTCGCGCACGAGCCCCTCGTCGCGCGAGACGACGAGGAGATCCGTGCGGCGCGCGAAGAACCACGCGCCCCCGGCGCCCGCGGGCGCGGTGTCGGCCGGCAGGTCGAGACGCTTCCACGAGAGGCCCGGCACGTCCGCGTCGTCGACGTCCTGCAGCGTGGCCCCGGGCAGGGCCTTCTGCAGGCCCGCGCCGAAGTCGATCAGCTCGACCGCCAGCTTGGTCTTGTCGCTGATGCGCAGGAGCACCGCGACCTGCGGGTCGCCTTCGCCCTTGGCCGGCAGGCGCCCCACGAGAGCCACCTCGCGCCCGAGCAGGTCCGCGAGCGGGTCGAGCGGCGCCGTGCCGGCTGCGGCCTCCACCTGCGCGAGCAGCGCCTCGAACTCCGCCGGCCAGCTCTGCCCCTGCCACCAGGCGGTGGCGGCCAGGTCCTTGTACGCGCGGCTGCCGAGCAGCCGCTCCCACAGCCGCGGCCGCAGGCCGGCGAGGTCGCTGTCCAGCCGCTCGCGCCGCACGTACAGGTCCACGTCGCGCGGCACGAGCACCGCGAACAGGGGCTGGCTGCCCTCGAAGGGATCGAAGAAGACCCGCGTGAAGGCGAAGTAGAGCAGCGGCACGGCGATGACCAGCCCCAGGATCAGGCGTCGCAGCAGCGGATTGCCGCGCTGGCGGCGCTCGCGTCGCTTCGCTCGCTGTCGGCGGGCCATGTCCCTCCTGCTGTCCGGCCGGTCTCCCGCACGCGGGCGGGGGCCGGATTCTCGCGGAGCGGGCACCCGGAATCATGCGCGGCCGGCCTCCTCAGACGGCTCGCGCGGCCCGGGTCGTCCCATCCACGCCGGCCGATCCTTGCGCCCCGCGGAAGGGCCCGATACCGTCCTCCCAATGCACCTGGCCGCGCGCGTCCTCTCGATCTCGGGCTCGGCCACGCTCGAGCTGACGGCCAGGATCGCGGAGCTGCGCCGGCAGGGCGTCGACGTGGTCTCGCTGGGCGCCGGCGAGCCGGACTTTCCCACGCCGCCGGCCGCCATCGAGGCCGCCAGCGCCTTCATCGCGCGCGGCCGCGTCGTGTACCTGCCGGCCGCGGGCCTGCCCGAGCTGCGCGAGGCCGCCGCCGCCGACCTGTCGCGCAGCACGGGCGTGCGCTACGACGCGAGCCAGACCTGCATCACCAACGGCGCCAAGGAGGGCCTCGCGCTCGCCATCCTGGCCGTGGCGCAGGACCCGGGCGACGAGGTCATCTGCCCCGTGCCCGCCTGGGTCAGCTACGAGTCCATGGCGGCCATCGCCGGCGCGCGGCTGGTCAAGGTGCCGTGCAGCGACCGGAACGGCTTCAAGTTGCAGCCCGCGGACCTCTTGGCCGCCATCACGCCGCGCACGCGCGTGCTGCTGCTCAACTCGCCCAACAATCCCACCGGCGCGGTTTCCACGCGCGCCGAGCTGCGCGCGCTGTGCGAGGTCCTGGCCGGCCGCGACATCGTGGTCGTGTCCGACGAGATCTACTCGCCGTTCGTGTACGAGGGCGAGCACGTGTCGCCCGCGTCGCTGCCGGGCATGGCCGAGCGCACGGTGGTCGTGAACGGCGTGTCCAAGAGCCACTCCATGACCGGCTGGCGCGTTGGCTTCACCGCGGCGCCGCCCGCGCTGGCCGACGCCATCGCGAACCTCAAGAGCCACCTGAGCAGCAACGCCGCCGCGCCCAGCCAGCATGCGGCGCTGGCGGCCCTGCGCGGCGGCCCGGCCTATGCCGAGACGATGAAGGCCGCCTTCCGCCGCCGCCTCGCCGTCACGCTGGAGGCGCTGGCGCGCGTGCCGGGCGTCTCGATCGCGCGTCCGGGCGGCGCCTTCTACGTCTTCCCGCGCGTCGACGCGCTCTACGGCCCGGCGGCCCGCGACAGCGTGGCCTTCTGCGACGGCCTGCTCCAGCAGCAGCGCGTGGCGGCGCTGCCCGGCGCGGCCTTCGGCGACGACCGCTTCATCCGCTTCTCGATCGCCGTCGCCGACGACCAGCTGCGCGAGGGCCTCGCGCGCTTCGCGCGCTACGCGGAGTCGCTGGCCCCCGCCGCCGCCCGCCGATGAGCCCTTCCGATCACCCCCCGAGGTTCCCGTGAGCTCCACCGTGACGCAACCGCTGCAGAGAGTCGCCACGCGCGAGAGCTACGGCAAGGCGCTGGCCGAGCTCGGGGCCGAGCGCGCCGACATCGTGGTGCTGGACGCCGACCTCTCGGGCTCCACGAAGACCGCGGTGTTCGCCAAGCGCTTTCCCGAGCGCTTCATCAACGTGGGCGTGGCCGAGGCCAACATGATGGGCGTGGCCGCGGGCCTCTCGTTCAGCGGGCTCACCGCCTTCTGCAGCACCTTCGCCATGTTCGCGGCCGGCAAGGCCTACGAGCAGGTCCGGCAGGAGATCGCGCTGCCGAAGGCCAACGTGAAGATCTGCGCCACGCACGCGGGCGTCACGGTGGGCGAGGACGGCGCCAGCCACCAGGTGCTCGAGGACATCGCCCTGATGCGCGTGCTGCCCTTCATGCACGTGATCGTGCCGGCCGACGGGCTCGAGGCCGAGCAGGCGGTGCGCGCGGCGGCGGCCACGCCCGGGCCGTTCTACGTGCGGCTGTCGCGCCTGGCCACGCCGCTCTTCCTGCCGCCGGACCACCGCTTCACGCTCGGCCGCGCGGCGCGCCTGCACGAGGGCGAGGACGTCACGCTCATCGGCACGGGCGTCACCAGCTGGTTCTGCCTGCGCGCCGCCGAGGAGCTGGCCACGCTGGGCATCCGCGCGCGGGTGCTCAACATGTCCACCGTCAAGCCGCTCGACGTCGAGGCCGTGGCGGCCGCGGCGCAGCAGACGGGCGGCATCGTCACGGTCGAGGAGCACCAGCGCATCGGCGGCCTCGGCGGCGCCGTCGCGGAGTGCGTGGCCGAGACGTACCCGTGCCGGGTCACGCGCCTGGGGATGCGCGACCGCTTCGGCGAATCGGGGCCGGGGGACAAGCTGCTGGAGCACTTCGGCATGACCGATCCCGCCATCGTGAAGGCCGCCCGGGAGCTGCTCGCATGACCCTGCCCTCCGCCCAGAACTTCGAGGCCCTGGCCGCCACGGCGCGCGAGCTGCGCATCGACGTGCTCACCATGCTCGAGAAGGCCGGCAGCGGCCATCCCGGCGGCAGCCTCGGCATGGCCGACGTGTTCACCCTGCTGTGGTTCGGCGGCTACCTGAACACGCGCCCGCACGAGCCGGACTGGCCTGACCGCGACCGCTTCGTCCTCTCCAACGGCCACATCTGCCCCATCCTCTACGCCATCCTCGCGCGCAAGGGCTACTTCCCGCGCAGCGACCTCGGGACGCTGCGCAAGCTGGGCTCGCCGCTGCAGGGCCACCCCGACTTCCTGCACACGAAGGGCGTCGACTGCTGCACCGGCTCGCTCGGCAACGGCGTGTCGGTGGGCCTGGGTCTGGCGCTGGGCGCGCGGCTGCAGGGCAAGGGCTGGCGCGTGTACGTCGGCAGCAGCGACGGCGAGGCGCAGGAGGGACAGACCTGGGAGATGGCCACCGCCGCCGCGCACCACAAGGTGGACAACTTGACCGTCCTGCTCGACTGGAACGGCATCCAGATCGACGGCTACAACAAGGACATCAACGACGTGCGCGACCTGCGCGCCAAGTTCGAGGCCTTCGGGTGGCACGCGCAGACCGTGGACGGCCACGACCTGCGTGCCCTCGATGCCGCCCTGCGCAAGGCGCGCGAGGTGCGCGGCCAGCCGCAGCTCATTGCCTGCCGCACGATCCTGGGATTCCCCGTGTCGTTCATGCAGAACAAGCCCCACTGGCACGGCGTGGCCCCCAACGCCGAGCAGTTGAAGCAGGCCCTGGCCGAGCTCGGCGCGAGCTAGTTACGCGGGGACGGCCGCACGCCGGAATCCACGCGGCTTTCACGGTGTTCGCGGCGTCGGCTTCATGTCGCCCCGCGAACCTTCCCACCGTTCCGCGGGTCCGCCGGGCCCGCGGCCGACACGCTGAGACGATCGCCGTTCTTTCGCCCTTCGCCTGCACCGGACCAGTTCACGCGCGCGCCGCACCAACCGCGGCTTGTCGTGCAACTCCCACACGGCTGATCCGGTGCCACCCCTGGCTCCCGCGCCCGCGGGGCCCATCGCCGAGGGGACCTGGCCGACCGGACGGCGGTCAGGTCCTCTCCCTTTTTCAGGCTGCCCGTCGAGCCGTGCGTGCGCAAGTCATGGAATGGCAAGGGACTGCGCAGCCACCCACGTTTTTGCGAGCATGATCACTTTTTAACTTGACCCAACAGCCTCGGCCGCCGATATTGCGATCACGCTCATATTGAGGACCGGGCGATGCGCATCACGGCCGAGGCCAAGCAGAAGACCCGCGAGCGGCTGCTGGCCGTGGCGCACAAGCTGCTCGCGCGGCGCAGCCTCGCGGACGTGACCACGCGCGAGGTGGCCGACCAGGCCGGCCTGGCCCACGCCACGCTCTTCAACTACTTCCCGACCAAGGACGACCTGGCCCTGGCGCTGTGCCGGCAGCTGCTGGACGAGGCCGAAGCCGACTTCGCGGCGCGCCGGCGCGGCGATGAGGGGCTGGACGAGGACCTCTTCGCCCATGCCGCTGCCGGATTGCGGCGGCTCTCCCCCTACCGTCCATGGGCCGGCACGCTGCTGGCAGCCTTCCGCCCCGTGCCGGGCGCGCCCGAGGTGCCGGGCGACGACGACCCGGCCGCCCTGGCGTCGCGCCATCTGGCCGCCGTGAGCGGGATCATCGCGCGCCACCGCGGCGCGGCGGCCGCCTCGCCCATGGCGCTGCACCTCTACTGGTCGCTGTGGCTGGGCGTGCTCACGTGGTGGGCCGCCGACGCCAGCGAGAGCCAGCAGGACACGCTGGCCGTGCTCGACCATTCGCTGCGCATGTTCGGCGCCTCGCTCGACGGCGCGGCGTCCGCTTCAGGAGCCGCCCCATGACCTCCGACATCCATCCCGCCCTCGCCGCGCTGCCAGCCGACCTGCAGGCTCCGGTCGAATCGGGCGCGCGCGCCGAGCTCCAGCGGCTGCTGGCCGACATCGAGTCGCGCGCGCTGCCCGTCGGCCGCGTGCACCGCGCCTGGATCCTGGGCGCGCTGCAGGCGCGGCTCGCCGCGGGCTACCTCGCCGCCTGGCTGCGCGCCGGCTTCGCCGACGGCGACGAGCGCGTGCGGCTGTACAACGAGGCGCACCTCGCGGCCGCGCTGCGGCTGCTGGGCACCATGGGCTACCTGCGCGGCGCGGTGTCCAAGGTGGGGCAGCTGCTGGCCAACTGGCCCACGCTGGCGCCGCGGGCCTTCGCCGACACGCTCGCGGCCCTGCAGTTCGAGGCTCCGCCGATGCACTTCGCGCTGCTGCGCGAGGCGGTGCGCGCCGAACTGGGGAGCGACCCCGAGGAG
>Ga0075421_100010207_pt1 | contig 11599 bp, 10 predicted proteins | sample SoiMetdeltSBSDD5_FD_75292 | JGI IMG/M metagenome (GOLD analysis project Ga0075421, IMG submission 75292) | Bulk soil microbial communities from a Populus tree surrounding site in Tennessee, USA - Soil MetaG P. deltoides SBSDD5 | ecosystem: Environmental > Terrestrial > Soil > Tree plantation...
GTCGCAGGGCTGCGTGTCCGTCGCCACGGCAGCGACGACGAGACCTGGGAGTCGGTGGCGCGGCGGCTCGTCGGCCGGCGTCGCGCGGCGCGCGTCACGCGCCGCACCCGCGAGACGTCGATCGAGGTCGAGCTCGATCTCGACCGTACGACACCGGTAACGATCGCGACGGGAATCGCATTCTTCGATCACATGCTGGAACAGATCGCGCGTCACGGCGGGTTCTCCCTCGTCCTCAGCTGCGCCGGCGACCTCGCGGTCGACGAGCACCACACTGTCGAGGACACCGCGCTCGCGCTGGGCCAGGCCTTGCGCGAGGCGCTGGGCGACAAGCGCGGCATCGCCCGTTACGGATTCCTGCTGCCGATGGACGAAGCGCGCGCCCAGGTGGCGCTCGACCTCTCTGGTCGGCCCTACGCGGTGTTCGAGGGACGGTTCAACCGTGAGGCGGTCGGGGGCCTCCCGACCGAGCTGGTTCCACATTTCTTTCGCTCGCTCTCCGACGCGCTGGGGGCGGCGCTGCACATCAGCGTGCTGGGCGAGAACACCCACCACATGATCGAAGCCTGTTTCAAGGGCGTCGGGCGCGCGCTTCGCCAGGCCGTGCGCGTCGAAGGTCAGGAGCTGCCGAGCAGCAAGGGCTCGCTGTAAGCGCATGGCGGCCGTGGCTATCGTCGACAGCGGCGGCGCAAACATCGCCTCGCTCTCCTACGCGTTCGAGCGGCTCGGCGCCGCCGCACGACTCACCTGCGACCCGCTGGAAGTTCGCGCCGCAGCGCGCGTGGTCCTGCCGGGCGTCGGCGCCGCCGGGGATGCAATGCGCCGGTTGACCGAGCTCGGACTCGCGGAGCTGCTGCCGACGCTCACCCAGCCGGTGCTCGGGATCTGCCTCGGCATGCAGCTCCTGTACGAGTCGAGCGCAGAAGACGACACGCCATGTCTCGGTGTGATCCCCGGGCGCGTCGAGCGGCTCGTCGCCGAGCCCAGGCGACCGGTGCCCCATATGGGATGGAACCGGCTCAGGCTGCGCGGCCGCTCGGAGCTAACGGCGGGAATCGCCGACGGCGAGCACGTGTACTTCGTGCACGGCTTCGCGGCACCGCCCGGCAGCGAAGCGGTCGCGACCTGCGACTACGGCGGCGAGTTCGCGGCAGTCGTCCGGCACGGCAACTTCTACGGCACGCAGTTCCACCCGGAGCGCTCGGCGAGCGCGGGCCGACGACTCCTGGCGAACTTCCTCGCGATTCCGCCATGGAGCTGATACCCGCCATCGACCTGCGGGGCGGGCGCTGCGTGCGCCTGCTCAAAGGTCGATTCGATGCCGAGACGCCCTATCCTGCCGACCCGCTCGTTCTCGCACGCGAGTACCAGGCCCTAGGAGCGGAGCGGCTGCATGTCGTCGACCTCGATGGCGCACGCGATGGCACGCCCGGGAACTGGGACCTCATCGCGCGTCTCGCCGCGCTGCCGGGCATCACTCTGCAGGTCGGCGGCGGCGTCCGCTCGGAGGAGCGGTTGACGGCGCTGCTCACGCTCGGAGTCGCGCGCGTGGTCATCGGCAGCCTGGCCGTGCTCGAGCCCGTCGCGCTCAGACGCTGGCTGGCTCTCCACGGGCCGGACCGCCTCGTGCTCGCGCTCGACGTGCGCCACGATGCCGCGGGCGAGCCGATGCTGGTGACGCACGGCTGGCAGCAGTGCGGTTCGCGCAGCCTCTGGTCGCTGCTTGCGGATCCGGTCATGGGTTACGGAGGCAGCGCGCTCGAGCATGTGCTCTGCACCGACGTCGAGCGCGACGGCGCGCTGGCCGGGCCGAACGTGGCGTTGTACGAGGAGGCGGTGCACCGTTTTCCCGGGATCGCATGGCAGGCCTCGGGCGGCGTGCGCGACGCGGACGACCTGCGTGCGCTCGCCGCCACGGGGGCTGTTGCGGCCGTGAGCGGGCGCGCATTACTCGAGCGGCGAATGACGACCTCGGAGCTACGGCCATACTTGCCAAGCGCATAATCCCCTGCCTGGACGTGCGCGACGGCGAGGTGGTCAAGGGCGTCAGGTTCCGCGATCACCGCGTGGTCGGCGATATCCTCGAGCTCGCCGCGCGCTACCGCGCGCAGGGTGCGGATGAGCTCGTGTTCTACGACATCACGGCGAGCCCGGAAGGTCGCAGCGTCGACCGGCGCTGGGTCACGCGCGTGGCGCGTATCCTGGACATCCCGTTCTGCGTCGCCGGCGGGATTACGACGCTCGAGGAGGCGGAGTACGTCCTCGCGGCCGGCGCCGAGAAGGTGTCGATCAACTCGCCCGCGCTCGCCGACCCCGCGCTGATCGAGCGGCTCGCCCGTCGCTTCGGCTCGCAGTGCGTCGTGGTGGGCGTCGACAGTCTGCGCGAGGACGGCGAGTACCGTGTCCGGCAGTACACTGGCGATCCGGCGCGTGAACGTGCTGCCGGCCGCAGCACGCTCGCCTGGATCCGCGAAGCGCAGGATCGCGGGGCCGGCGAAATCGTGCTCAATTGCATGGCGAGCGACGGGGTGCGTGGCGGTTACGACCTCGAGCAGCTTGCCGCGGCGCGGCGCGTGTGCCACGTCCCGCTCGTCGCATCCGGCGGCGCCGGTCACCCCGCGCATTTCGCCTCGGTGTTCTCGCAGGCGCAGGTCGACGGCGCCCTGGCTGCGAGCGTGTTTCACTCGGGCGAGATTGCGATTCCCGAGCTCAAGCGTTACCTGGCCGAGTGCGGAATCGAGGTGCGACCATGAAATCACTGCGAGCCGAGGCGCTTGTCTGGGGACGCGACGGGTTGTTGCCGGTCGTCGTTCAGCATGCACGCAGCGGCAAGGTGCTGATGCTCGGCTACATGAACGCCGGGGCCTTGACGCGGACCCTGACCGAGCGTCGAGTCACGTTTTACAGCCGCAGCCGGCAGCGGCTCTGGACGAAGGGTGAGACCTCGGGGAACTTCCTGCACGTCGTCGACGTGACCACCGACTGCGACGCCGATACCCTGCTTGTCCTGGCGGACCCCGCGGGACCGACCTGCCACAGGGGCACTGCCTCCTGCTTTGCGGAGGCGGTACGGACCGGTGCGGAGGATCTGGCATTCCTGGGTGAGCTCGAAGGAATCGTTGCGCGCCGTATCGAGGAGCGCCCGGACGGCAGCTATACGGCGCGGCTCTTCGGTGAGGGACCCGGCCGCATCGCGCAGAAGCTCGGCGAGGAAGGCGTCGAGCTCGCGCTCGCGGCCGTCAGCCGTGACGATGACGCGGTGCTGGCGGAGAGCGCCGACCTCGTCTACCACCTGCTGCTGTTGCTGAAGTCCCGCGGTCTGTCGCTCGCCCGCGCAGTCGCCGAGCTCGAATCACGGCATCAGGACAGGACCCGATCTCAGTTCAGCGCCTGATCGGGCGGCCCGCTCCGCGTCCGGGATGCCGTGGTCCTGCCGTCCCAACCAGGCCCGCGGACCACCCTGCCGGGGCGCGCGCCGGTGTGCTCGCCGTTCGCGAGTACGCGGACGCCGTTCACGAGCACGTGCGACACACCGGTGGCGTATTGCTGCGGCGCGTCGAAGGTGGCGTGGTCGATGATCGCGTCCGGATCGAACACCACGACATCGGCGTAGCAGCCGGGGTCGATGCAGCCACGATCCTCGAGCTTCCAGTTTGCGGCCGGCAGCCGCGTCAGTCGGCGCACTGCCTCGGGAAGTCCGAGGATCTTCTCCTCGCGCACGTACTTTCCGAGCAGCCGCGCAAAGTTCCCGTAGGCGCGAGGATGAGTGCTCGACTTGAGAAAGACGCCCTCGGGCGCCAGGGCCTCGGCGTCCGATCCAAAGCTCACCCAGGGTTGGGCGATCCCCAGCCGGACGTTGTCCTCGCTCATCAGGAAGTAGACCGTCTCGACGCGCGAATGATCCTCCATGACGAGGTCGATGATCGTCTCCTCGGCGCTCGTGCCGCGCATCGCCATGACCTCGGCAAGTGTCTTGCCGGTCAGCGGCTTGAGCGCCGGGTCCTTGAAGCCGATGAACTTGACGCGGTCGGTACTGCCGGCGGTGCGGTAGAGGTTTTCCTCACCCGGCGGCGGATTTCGCATCTCGGCGATGACGCGCTTGCGCTGCGCCGGGTCCTTGAGCCGCTCGACCCAGGCGTCCAGGCCGTCGGCCTGAACCCAGAGCGGCATGGCGGCGTCGAGCCCGGTTGCCCCTGCGGTGTAGGTGTACATGTCTGCGGAGACCGGCAGGCCCGTGGCCCGCGCCTGTTCGATCTTTGCGATCGCTTGGGTCATGCGGGGCCAGTTCGCCTCGCCCGACGCCTTGAGGTGATAGATCTCGCCGTGCCCGCCACCCGTGCGTGTGATCCGCAGGAACTCGTCGATCGCCTGCTCGAGCGCGTAGCTCTCGTTGCGGATATGCGAGATGTAGCCCCCGCCGCGCTCGCCCGCCGCGCGCGCCAGTGCCTCGAGCTCCGCCGTTTCGGCGAAGTACGCCGGCGCGTAGATGAGCGAGCTGCCGACGCCGAGCGCGCCCTCGCGCATGGCCTCGCGCACCAGTTCCTGCATGCGCGCGAGCTCCGCCGCGTTCGGATCGCGGTCGCCCTCGCCGAGCTCGTGGATGCGCACCGTCGTGGCGCCGACGAACGATGCCACGTTCGGCGACACTCCGCGGCGCTCGAGCGATTCGAGGTAGCCACCGAGCGTCGTCCAGTCGATGTCGTAGGTGTAGTCACGCTGCAGCTTGCGCAGCTCGTCCTTCATCGTCTCGTTGAGCGGCCCGCCGGACTCGCCCTCGCCAAAGATCTCGAGCGTGACGCCCTGCTTGATGTCGCTCATCCCGCGCCCGTCGACGATCAGCGACTCGGTCGCCCATGACAGGACGTTGATGAAGCCCGGGGCGACCGCCTGGCCGGTGGCGTCGATCTCGGTGGTCGCGCTGGCCGTGGCCAGATCGCCGAGCGCCACGACGCGATCGGCGCGTATCCCGACGTCGACCCGCCGTCCCGGCCCGCCGTCACCGTCGTAGACGACGCCATTGCGGATCACGAGGTCATAGCGCTCATCGGGCTCGCGCACCGGCTGGGCCGGCGCACAGCTGGTCAGCAAGGTGAGCAGCAGAGTGAGCCGCAGGAGCGGCGTCAGCTTCTCAGGCATCAGGCGCAGGCGGCGCGCGAGGCCGCGGCGGCACCGGCATCCGCGAGGAGTATGCGCAGCATGCGGCGCAGCGGCTCCGCCGCGCCCCACAGCAACTGGTCGCCGACCGTGAAGAGCGACAGGTACTCGCCGCCCATCGCGGCCTTGCGCACGCGGCCAACCGGGATCTCGAGCCGTCCGCTCACCCTCGCGGGAGAGAGCTCGCGCAGCGACGCTTCCCTGGTATTCGGCACGAGGCGCACCCACTCGTTGCCGCGCGCGATGACCTCTTCGATCTTCTCGAGCGGCAGGTCGCGCGTGAGCTTGAGCGTTACCGCCTGGCTGTGGCACCGCATAGCGCCGATCCGGACGCACACGCTCTCGACCGGTATCGGGGCGTGGCTGCGATCGAGCATCCGATTGAGCTCCGCCCCACCCTTCCACTCCTCGCGGCTCTGGCCGTTGCCGAGATCCGCGTCGATCCACGGGATAAGGCTTCCGGCGAGCGGCACGGCGAACTGCGCGACCGGTAGCCGCTCGCTTCGCACCGCACCCGTGACGGCGCGATCGATGTCCAGGATGGCGCTACCCGGATCCTCGAGCAGCGCGGCAGCGGAGGCGTGCACCACGCCCATCTGCGCCAGGAGCTCGCGCATGTGCGCAGCACCGGCGCCGGAGGCCGCCTGGTACGTGGCGACGCTGACCCACTCGACGAGCTCGGCGCGAAGCAGCCCGCCGAGCGCCATCATCATCAGCGACACCGTGCAGTTGCCGCCGATGAAGTCGCGCCGGCCGGCCGCAAGCGCCGCGTCGATGACTTCGCGATTGACCGGGTCGAGGATGATCACCGCCTCGTCGCTCATGCGCAGCTTCGAGGCCGCATCGATCCAGTAGCCTTGCCAGCCCGCCGCACGGAGCCGCGGATGCACCTCGGCCGTGTAATCGCCCCCCTGGCAGCTTACGATCGCGTCGAGCCGCGCGAGCGCGCCCAGGTCACGAGCATCGCCGAGCGTCGGCACGGTCCGGCCGATTTCGGGGGCCGCGGCGCCCGCCTGCGACGTGCTGAAGAAGACTGGCTCGATCTGCTCGAAGTCGCGTTCCGCACGCATGCGCGCGAGGAGCACGGAACCCACCATCCCGCGCCAGCCGACGAAACCGACTTTCAAGGGCAACTCCTCCATCGCATGTCAGACCAGCACTTCGACGGCCGGCTCACGCAAGTTGTACCACGAACCCATCACCCGGCCGTAGGCCCCTGTGTTGGCAATCAACAGCACGTCGCCTTCTTCTGTGGGGGGCAGCAGACGCTCGTGTCCGAAGTAGTCCGCCGATTCACAGATCGGACCGACCACGTTGTAGACCTCCGAGCCCGGCTCGCCGAGACGCGTCAGGTTGACGATATCGTGATGCGCGCCGTAGAGCGCAGGCCGGATCAGGGAGTTCATGCCGGTCGCGATCCCGACGTACTGCACGGCACCCTTGCCCTTGAGCTGGGTCACCTGCGCCACGAGCACGCCGGCCTGAGCCACCAGATAACGGCCGGGTTCGAGCCACAGGTTGAGCCGCGGCCAGCGACCACGCAGCGCATCGACGACGCCCTGCAGTGCGATCAGGTCGACCGGCGCCTGCCCAGGCTTCTCAGGCACCCCGAGTCCGCCGCCGAGATTGAGCACGCGTGTCTCGGTGAATCGCGCCGCGAGGCCGCCGAGCAGCTGCCCCACCTCCTGCCAGTTGCGCACATCGAATACGCCGCTGCCGGTGTGGGCGTGCAGGCCCACGATCCGCGCGCCGACCGCGGCGGCGCGTCGTTCCAGCTCGTCGAGCTCGAAGAGCGGCACGCCGAACTTGGAGTGCACGCCAGCCGTGCGCACGTGATCGTGGTGACCACGTCCGTAACCAGTGTCGATGCGGACCAGAATCTCCCGTCCGCGAAAGAGCTCGCCCCAATGCCGCAGCGGATGCAGGTTGTCGAGCGTCACCCAGCTGTCGGTCGCGAGCGCCCAGGCGTATTCGTCTCCTGGCGCGAAGTTCGGCGTATAGAGGATCCGCCGGGGATCGATGCCGGGCACCGCCTCGAGCACCCGCTCGACCTCCCCCCTCGACACGCACTCGAACCCGAGACCCTGCGCGGCGAAGCCCGCAATTATCTCGGGGTGCGAGTTGGCCTTGACGGCATACAGGAGCTGATCGATCCCGCGCAGTCCCTTGAGCTCCACGGCGCTGCGAGCCAGCGTCGCACGCTCATAGACATATGCGCTGCCGCGATCGGCCGCGATACCGATCAGCTCCGTGCGCCGCGCGTGCCACCAGGGCGTCGGTCCGGGTGCCGTCGCCGCTCCCTGGCCGTGGATCTGCTCCCAGGTCGGGCCGAGCACGCGATCTGATGGCACATGACGCACAGTCAGCTCGTGCAGACGCCGGACGAGCCGGTCGCCCTGCTCTTCGTCGACGACAAAGGTAAGGTTGAGGTCGTTGGCAGCCTGGGTGACGAGATAGATCTTCTGCTCCTCGAACAACTCGAGCGCGTCGCCGAGCCGGTGCATCACGGCGCGGATATTGCGACCGACGAGGCTCACGGCCGCGCAGGGACCGATCACCTCCACGCGGCAGATGCGCGCCAGGTCCCTCACCAGCCGCTGCACCGCGCGCGGCTCGAGCGCGTTCACGGCGGGATCGAGCGTAACGGTCACGCTGGTCTCTGAGGTCGACACCAGGTCGATCGACAGGCCGTGATCCTTGAACACCGCAAACGCATCGGCGAGGAAGCCCACCTGGTGCCACATGCCCAGGGTCTCCATCGCCACGAGCGTGATCCCTTTCTTTACACAGACGGCCTTGACCCGCGCTCCGCCGTCACCGCCGGTCGCGGTGATCGTCGTTCCCTCGAGCTCGGGTATCTGCGTGGCATGAACCGTGAGCGGTATCGCATACTGCTTGAGGGGGAGGATGCAGCGCGGGTGCAACACCTTCGCGCCGCTGCTCGCGATCTCCTGCGCCTCGTCGTAGTCGAGCGAGCGCAGCAGGCGGGCACCCGTTACCGCCCGGGGATTTGCCGTGAACATCCCGGGAACATCGGTCCAGATCTCGAGCCGTCGTGCGCCGAGCTTGGCGGCCAGATAGCTGCCGCTCGTGTCCGAGCCGCCGCGCCCGAGCAGCACGGTTTCGTTCAGCGCGTCGCTTGCGATGAACCCCTGGGTTACGTAGACCACGCCGTCGCGGGAAAGCCGCCGCTGCAGCTCCGGGTCGGGCTCGAAGTTGCAGGTTGTCGCCAGGAAGTTGACGCGCTCGGTGGTGTGAGGGCGTTCCTCGGCGCGGAGCAGGCTGCGCGCGTCCAGCCATTCGACGTCGAGACCCTGCGACGCGAGATACGCGGCGCCGAGTCGCGTCGCCATCAGCTCGCCGGCCGCCATCACGCGAGCCCGCAGGCGGTCGCTGACCTCGCCGATCAACTGTATGCCGGAGGCGACGCGGCGCAGCTCATCCAGGTGCTGCTCGAGCTGCGGCACCGATTCCACACCGAGCGCGCTGGCAAGACCGCGATGACACGCTTCGATCTGCGTCATCATTTCGGCCCAGTCCCCGGACGGTGCGCGTAGCAATAGCCGTTCCAGCCGGTCCGTGATTCCGGACAGGGCCGAATGCACTACGACGGGTCGAACACCCTCGGCGAGCCGCGTCCGCAGAACGGACGCGACGTTACTCCAGTTGGTGGTGTTCGAGACGCTGGTGCCGCCGAACTTCAGGACGACCCAGGGCGAATCGGTGGTGGTGCTCATCAGGGCCCGCCGGCTCCCCGGAGCGAGCGGCCGGGGAAAAGTCTTCCCGTGTTCAGGTGTCGTCGAAGAAGTCTTTCAACTCTTTCTGCAATCGCTTCTCCGCCAGCACGTCCTCGAGCTTGCTCCAGGCCGCCTTGCCACGCTTGATGGCGGTCTTGCGTCGGTCGACACGCTCGATGAAGCGGTCGTAGTCGACGTCCTCAGCGCCCGCCGTGAACTCTTGATCGAGGTCGAAATGTTCCGCGTCCCGTTCCATGTCGATCCCTGAGAAAACCCTGACTTTTCAATGCGCTGCCCGCACAAAGGGCACAGGGCTGCGAACTATATACGAATCTCGCCGGTTCTCAACTGTTCTCTGTTGCGGTGCAGCGGACCGCTGCAAGGGCTGGCGAAACCGGCTCTGGGCCGTCGTCAGAGTGCCCTTAAAAACAAGGCCTTACGGCTACTTATGCGAGACCGTGACAGGAGCCCCGCGGGCAAGCCCCAGGCCTTCCGCGGCGCTCTGTTCCGCACGGGCGATCTCGAGAACACCAAAGGAGTTGATGAGCGCCAGGTAGTCCCCTGGGCGCACATCGGAGTACGTGCGGCGCAGCGGGATCTCGACGCCGCCGATCCGCACCTGGGCGCGCGCGAGCGTGTGCAACAGGACGCCATCGATATTGGTGATCAGGTTGCCGAAGTGGTCGATGGTCACTACTGCGCCGGTGATCTGCCCCGCGCCCTCGACCGGTGCGTCGAGCCAGCCCGGCACGAGCTCGCTCACCTGCTCGCCGAGCTGCTCCGGTGTCGCCCGACCCGCCGCCAGCTCCGCCGCCACGGGAGCGAAGATGTCGCGGCCGTGAAACGTCGCGCTCGGACGCGTCACTCCGAGCGAGGCGATGAAGCCGTCGGAGAGCTGCCGAAGCACGGGCACGGCCAACGTCTCGACGACGCTGCCGAGCAGGCCGTTGTCTGGCGCGAGAAAGATATGCCCGTGGCCCTCGACGATCGCAATGCCGCGCGGCCCACCCACGCCCGGGTCGACCACCGCAACGTGCACGGTACCGGAGGGAAAGTAACGGTACGCGCGTGCAAGCCAGAAGCCCGCCTCCACCGGCCAGTGCGCAAGCACCTCGTTGGTCAGGTCGATGATCCTGGCGTCCGCGAATCGCCCGAGAATCTGACCCTTCATGACGCCCACGAACGGGTCCTGCAGCCCGAAGTCGCTCGTGAGTGTGATCACTCCGCAGGCTTTGAACGCGCCGCCCGGTGCCGCCATGATGCTTCTCGTGTCCCGACGCCTACTCCGGGCTCGACCCGGCTCCGCGGATCAGCGAGGCGAGCTCGCTCGGATTGATCGATTCCGCGCGCTGCTCGATCTCGGCGCGGTAGCGGGGCGCGAGGCCGCGGGCCTCGGCCATGAGCGCAGCGAAAGTGGCCTTCAGCGAGGCGGCATCAAGCCTGCGACCCCCGGCGTAGTAGCGCTGCGCAACCCGCCCCAGCGCATAGGTGGTCGCAAAACTCATCCCGGAGCTGGCGGTCTGCCGCCCGAGAGTCCGCCCGAGGCCGCCGCCCAGCGAGCCCAGCAGTCCGCCGAGCAGCTTGCGACCGAACTGCTCGAGATACTGCGAGGTCAGGCCGACGCCGAGCGTTGCGATGAAGTCCCGGGTGTGATCGCGATCGAGCTCGTAGCCGTAGGACTTGCCGATCCGATAGACGAGCCGCATCTGCAGCGGAATGATCGCCATCGAGGACAGTCCTTCGGGCAGAAGCTCGAGCGCGCCGTTGGTGATCGCCGCCTTGCGGATCATCTGTTCGAGCTCAGCCTCCGTAAGGGTCGACTTGCCGACGACCGTGCCCGAGACTGGCGCGGTCGGCTGCGCCCTGCTTTGCTCCGCGGCAGCCTGTGCCATTTCGTCGGCACGCCGATCGAGCTCTCCGGTTACCGACACCGGCAGGCCCAGCGCCTTCGCAAGCCGCACCAGAAAATCCTTCTCGGCGGCACCGTGTGCTCCATCCGCATCGCAGACACCCACGGCCATCTCGTAGGCCAGCTGCCGCGACGCCTCCGACGGCAGCATCGCGGCGAGCTGAGCCAGGTCGGGCTTGGCGATCAACGCGTCGCGGTAGAGCGCCGGCAGGTCGACGCCGCCCTGCGAACCGAGTGCGTCGGCGACCTGCTTGACCGCGGCGCGCTCGCGCTCGTCCTTGAGCCCGTCGGCGAACGCCGCCATCAGGGCGATGGTCATCACCGCGCGGTTCTCCTGTTCCGTCATCGTCGTCTCCGCTTTGAAGTCGGCGCGCGGGCCGAGCGGCGGGCGCCCCGCCGTCGGGCCTTGGCGAGCTGCGAATCGTGCGCGCTCACGATGGCGCGCAATTGTCGGCGGTCGAGCTCCTGCTCCCGCACCAGCGCTTCGCTCAGCTGATCGAGGAGGCTGCGGTGCGCGCGTAGCCGCGCAAGCGTGGCGCGGTAGGAGTTCCGGAGCAAGCGGTCGATCTGGCGCAGCTGTGCCGGCGTCGGCGCGCTGGTCCAGTGCAGCCCGCCGTCCTGGCCCAGCCCGGACTGGCAGACGAGCAGCGTCGCGATGCTCGTGGCAACGGCGAGATCGCTGTTGGTGCTGGGCCCGCCGGCGCCGAGCCCTACGTCGTCCGCGCCAAAGACCAGCTCCTCGGCCGCGCGCCCGGCGAGCGCCGTCTCGATCCGCTCGAGCGCCGAGCGCCGCGTCATG
>Ga0075421_100010208_pt1 | contig 11598 bp, 9 predicted proteins | sample SoiMetdeltSBSDD5_FD_75292 | JGI IMG/M metagenome (GOLD analysis project Ga0075421, IMG submission 75292) | Bulk soil microbial communities from a Populus tree surrounding site in Tennessee, USA - Soil MetaG P. deltoides SBSDD5 | ecosystem: Environmental > Terrestrial > Soil > Tree plantation...
TCGCAGACCGCCATGATCTTCAGCATCTCGGTGATGCCGCCGACGTTCGGCAGCGACGCCCGCGCGAAATCGATGTCGCGCTGCTCGACGAGCGGGCTGAACTCGGCGCGCGTCCCCCACTCCTCGCCAGGCGCGAGCGGCACCGTGGTGAGCAGCCGCAGCTTGGGAATCTGGGTGCGGAACTGTTCCTCGCGTACGGGATCCTCGACGCAGAACGGCCGGTACGGCTCCATCAGCCTGCAGACTTCCACGGCTTCATGAAAATCGAACTTCTGGTGCAGATCGATCATCCAGTTGCCATCCGGGCCGATACCGTCACGAATCTGCTCCACCGCTTGAATGATCTGGCGGATGCGTGCGCGCGAATCGAAGATCGTCCCGCCGCGACCGCCTCCCCGCCCTCCTCCGGCGCCGCCCTGCGGGGCGACCGTCCCTGCCCCGCCACCGACGCGTCCGGGCGCCCCACCGGCTCGTCCGGTGCTCGGCAGAATCCCGCCGTCGACGCGGTACACGCGATAGCCCGCCGCCATCGCCGCCGCCGCTCGCTCCTTCAGGCCCATGGCCGCGGCATCCGCCGGCGGCACCAGGCCCTGCGGCAGCCCGGACGTCGCGTAGAGCTCGATGTGTTCGCGCGCCTTGCCGCCGAAGAGCTGATAGAGCGGCGCGTTGAGCGCCTTCGCCTTGATGTCCCACAGCGCGAGGTCGATGGCGCCGAGCGCATGCAGGCGTTCCTTGCCGGGCGAGTAGAACCCGTCCATGAAGGCGGCCTGCCAGATCATCTCGGTGTCGAAGGCGTTCTTACCGATGACGCTGCGGGCGACGTTGCGGACCGTGTCCGGCGATCCACCCTGGCCGATGCCGGTGATACCCGCGTCGGTGTCGACGAGGACGACCATGTTGCTCTGCGGGAAGGCTTGCGGCCCGTTCGAGTTGTAGTTCGGCGGATAGAACAGACGAATTCTCGTCACGATCGCCGGCGAGAGTCGGGCCTGCGCGCGCGCGAGCGCCGGAGCGTTCTTCGGGGGAGGTGCTGCAACGGACTTCGAACCGGCGAGGAACGCGCCGACGACACCTGTGATCGATTGCGCGAAACGCCTGCGATGCAGGTTCATACATCCTCCAGGTGAGGCACTCCAGCCTATCGATTCGCCAGCCTGATAGTGAGGCCCTTGACCGGCCGATCCTCGCTGTCGAGAAACCGCGCGCAGAAGTCGGTCGCACCGCCGGCGTTCACAATCGCGGCGCGAATCACGTTCGGCCCCTTCCTCAACGTCAGCCTTTTCGAAACGCCGTCGTCGATCACCGTCTGACGGTCGTTGTAGATGCCGATGGCTTGCTGACCGTTGACCCACCAGACGGACGCGGCGTTCGATCCGATCGCCAACCGGACCCCCGGCACGTCTCGTGGGACATGGACGATGGTGAGGGCCCAGAAGAGCACGTTGGAGGTCGGCTTGTTCAGCGCGTAGGCGAAGTGAAAGAGGTTGACGTTGTACGCAATCGTGTCGAGGGCATGCCAGGCGAGCTGACTGCCGCCCACGGTTACCGTGTCGCCGTCACGCGGAATCACGGTGAGTTGATCTGGAAAGTGCTCGGTCGTGACGAGCGTCTGCACCGCGCCGTCGGTTAGCGGTCCAGTCGCGCGAATGGGCTCGAGGATCAGCCATCGCTGAAGAAAACCCTCGGCGTTCGGCGCTTTGACGGGCGTCGCCGGAGGGGCGAGCGACGGGGCTTGAGGACGGCGGACGGCGTCGGTCTGCGCCCGTGTCGCGTCCACGCCTGTCGACGCGACGATTGCGCAGGTGACGCTGAGCACCGGGATCAGTGGCCTTCGAAGTATCCACATTCGACCCATCCACATAGGAGACTCACGGCGTTTTCAGCAACCAGCGCTGCCGGTCGCTGTCAGGATTGAACCGAGCGAGCGTCGGCATGCTGCTGCCGACGGCCGACAGCGCCAGCGGTTCCATCGAATGCGGTACCGCTTTCGGCATGACGCGAAAGGTCCCGTCGGCGAGCTGATCGATACGCCACAGCTGTTCAGCCGCGCCGGTGAATGCCGGCAGCACGATCAGCTCGCGATCGCTCGTGGCCGCGAGCGCGCGATCCGTTCCGGCGATCGTGATCTTGAAGTACGGCGATCCAGGATAGCCCCCGGCATTCGCCGCTGGCGTGATCGACCACTTCTGCTGCGCCTGTAGCATATAGGGGGACATGCGCAGATCGATCGGTCCTGCCGGCCAGCTGGCGGAGACCTGCACGACGTCCTGGGCTGGTATCGGATCGCCGCCCCTGCCATCGCCGCCCCTCCCATCGCCGCGCCCGCCCGCTCCGCGCCCGCCGCGACCCCGTGCGCCGCCCACGGGCACGCCCTCGACGGCGAGTTCGAGTGCCGTCCCCGTCCGCGCGGATTCGATTTGATACGTGCCCGCCTTGACGTTCTCGCCGGCGACAGGCCAACCGTCACGCCAGAGGAGTGGGCGAATGTCGAGCACGCTGATGCCGCCGCGATCGAGATCGGCCTCGTAGTGGCAGGAAAACTTCTGCACGCCATCGCCGAGATCGAGCAGGCCAAAATGTCCGGGACCGATGAGGCGGCCACTCGACCCCAAGAACAGCTTGCCGCCGCCCTGGAGCATGTCTATTCCCATGTGGTCGAGGAACGGACCAGTCACTTTCTTCGCCCGGCCCATGCGGATGTTGTAGCTCGAGTTCGCTCCTGCGCAGCAGGACCCGTGTGTCACGAGCAGGTAGTACCAGCCATCGCGGAAGATCATGATGGATGCTTCCGAGTTGATGGCGATGTCGACCGACTTCCGCTCCGGGAACCGTCGTTTGCCGGTCGTGGGATTCAACTCGACCAGACGGATGTAACCGAAGTACGAACCGTACGTGAGCCACAGCGATCCGGTCGTGGGATCGCGGAACACGCCCGGATCGATCGCATTGCTGTCCTCGACGCCGTCGGACCATACGACCGGCCCGCCGTCCTCCCATTTGTAGTCGGGAGAATCCGGATCGAGCGTGCTGCCGACCAGCAGCCCGATCGCAGATTTGGGCTGGGTGCCGGGCGCCGAATAGTAGACGAAGTACTGGTTCCCCGAGCGAATCACGTCAGGTGCCCAGGTGTTGTTGCCGCCGCGCGCGATCACCTCCGGTCCCGGACGGCCTCCAGGGAGCGCCTGCATGAGCGTGCCCGCGCGGCGCCAGGTCCACCCATCGTCAGAGACCGCGATCGGGAGACCGCCGCCGGTCGCATAGACGTAGAACTTGCCGCCGTGCACGACGATCGTGGAGGGGTCGTGCATGCCGAGTTGCCCATCGAGGGCCAATGCGGGCGACACGAGGAGCCATGCGGCGGCGATGGCCGCAACGCGACGCGTCACCACGCGACGTTGGCACACCTGTTTTTCTTGCATATGGAACCGGTTCCATGCTACTTGATTATCGTTTTTTTTATCCATCCTTTGAATGGACCCATAAGCTGTGCGCCGTCCAGTGATGTTCGTGGCGCTGACCGCCACCCTTCTCCTCCCCCGATGGACGGTCGCACAGCCGTCCGACCGGCCCAACGTCGTCATCATCCTGGTCGATGACATGGGCTGGTCGGACATCGGACCGTACGGCAGCGAGATCTCGACACCGCACCTCGACGCCCTCGCCGCAAACGGCATCCGCTTCACGCAGTTCTACAACACGGCACGCTGCTCGCCTTCGCGGGCCAGCCTGCTGACCGGGCTCTATCCTCACCAGGCGGGGATGGGGCATCTCGACAACGTCGTGGTCAACGGATCGCTCGGCACGACGGGGCGGCTCAACGAACAGTCGGTCACGATCGCAGAAGCCCTCCGCGACGCGGGGTACTTCACGGCGCTGTCGGGTAAGTGGCATCTCGGGCAGCAAAACGGCTCTCCTCCGTGGCAGCGCGGCTTCGACCGCGTGCTCAACATCAGGGCCGGTGGCATCTTTTTCCCCAACCAGAAGTTCGAGGGAGGGGACGACCTGACCAAGCGTGGGCAGGAGCCGCTGTACCTCGACGGCTCGCCGATCGCGCACGACTCGCCGCAGCTCGGACCGAACTGGTACACAACTTATCTCTGGACCGACTTCGCCCTGAAGTTCGTCGACGAGGCGCAGACAGCGCGGCGCCCCTTTTTCCTCTACATTCCGCACAACGCCCCGCACTTCCCGTTGATGGCGCCGGCCGAGTTGATTGCGAAATACCGCGGCAAGTACCGAGCGGGATGGGACGCGCTCCGCGCCGAGCGGTACCGGAGACAGGTCGCGATGGGATTGATCGATCGGCGGTGGCCGTTGAGCCCTCGCGAGTCCGAGTCGCCCGGCTGGGACTCGCTCTCGGGCGACGCGCAGGACCGTTTCGATCACCTGATGGCGGTGTACGCCGCGATGATCGAAGCGATTGACATCAGCGTCGGCACGCTGGTCAAGGGCCTCGAGGCGCGCGGGCTGCTCGACAACACGCTGATCCTGTTTCTCTCGGACAACGGCGGCAACGCGGAGACGGGTCCGGATGGGCGCTTCAACGGCAACCCGCCGGGCGGACCGAACTCGAACCTGTATCTCGGCATGAACTGGGCGGGCCTGACCAATACGCCTTTTCGACGGTTCAAGCATTTCATCCACGAAGGCGGGATCGCCACACCGCTCATCGCGCACTGGCCTCGTGGCATTCGATTGAGGAACACGCTCGAGCACCAGCCGGGACATCTGGTGGACGTGATGCCGACGATCCTGGACGTGACCGGCGTCCGCTACCCGCGCACGTTCAGAGGCCGAGTCATTCAACCGATGGAAGGAGTCAGCCTCCGGCCCGCATTCGCAGGGGGGCGCATCAGGCGAAGGCAGCCGATCTTCTGGGAGCACGAGGGCAATCGTGGAATTCGCTCCGGGCGATGGAAGCTCGTCTCACGCTATCCGGACGGGTGGGAGCTGTACGACATGATCGCCGACCGCGTCGAGCGCCACGATGTGGCGGCTCGACACCACCCGATGGTGACCCGACTGGCCGCACAGTGGGATGCGTGGGCGGCGCGCGCGCGCGTGGATCCGTGGAAGGGCCCTCGCCGGACGAATTGGGGCGACGAGATCGCACGACACTGACACCAACGACGAGTCACGCAAGAAGGGGAACGACGATGACGAAGATGATTCTGACCGTGGTCGCGGCATCGCTGTGCTGCGCAGCCGGCGCCTCGGCACAGCCGCCAAGCGATTGCACGCCCAGTGCGCTCAACATCCCCGGAGCGCCATATCCCTGCATCTATCCCGACAACCGGGTCATGTTTCGCATCGCCGCACCTGACGCGCAGAAGGTGCGCGTGCGCATCGGCTCGGGATTCGACATGGCGAAGGGCCCCGACGGGTTGTGGTACGCGACGACCACACCCCAGGTGATTGGCTTCCACTACTACACCCTGTCGATCGACGGGGCCGTGGTCGCGGACCCGTCGACCCGCACGTTCTTCGGCTCGGGCTACTACAACAGCGCGATCGAAGTGCCCGATCCGGAGGGTGACTACTATGCGATGAAAGACGTGCCGCGCGGGCAAGTGCGACAGCGGTGGTACCACTCGAAGGTGACGGGCACCTGGCGCCGCGCCTACATTTACACACCGCCGGACTACGACACGAACACGAAAACGAAATATCCGGTGTTCTATCTGCTGCACGGTTGGGGCGAGAACGAACAAGGCTGGCACGTTCAGGGCCACGTCGACGTGATCATGGACAACCTGATCGCCGAGAAGAAGGCGAAGCCCATGATCATCGTCATGGACAATCTCAACGCCGTGAAGCCCGGTGAGAGCGCGGCGTTGTACGTCGCTCGCGGATCGCTCACGCAAGCCGTTCCCGAACCCCCGCCGACCCCGGGCGCAGCGCCGGCAGGACGGGCAGCGGGTCCCGGCCGCGGCGGCCGAGGCTCGCTGGCCAGTTCGGTGTTCACCGAGATGCTGATTGCCGATCTCATACCGATGGTCGAACAGACGTTCCGCGTCGCCGCCGGCCGCGAGAACCGCGCGATGGCGGGGTTGTCGATGGGTGGCGCGCAGACCTTCGGCACGGCGCTCGCTAATCTCGACAAGTTTGCCTATGTGGGTGGTTTCAGTGGCAGCAGCGGCGGACGGGGCGGCTTCGATCCGAAGACCTCGAATGGCGGCGTCTTCGCCGACGCGGCGGCTTTCAACAAGAAGGTGAAGGTCCTCTTTCTCGGCATCGGTTCGGCAGAAGGACCAGGAACGAAGGCGTTCAGCGAGCAGCTGACGCAAGCCGGCATCACGAACATCTACTACGAGTCGCCAGGCACCGCGCACGAGTGGCTGACGTGGCGGCGCTGCTTCAAGGAGTTCGCTCCTCGTCTGTTTCGCTGAGCACCGCCATGACCGCCCCACACCGGACCACTGCGATACTCGCGCTCGCGGCCGCCCTGTGGCTCGCTCCGCTTCTTGCGGCGCGGCAGACGGTCGCGCTCAAGGATCTGATGCCGAAAGGCATGGTGGTTGGCGTCGCGCTCAACCAGCGGCAGAGCGATGGTGTCGACACGGCCGCCGTCGACCTCGTCACGAAGCAGTTCACTCAGATCAGCCCCGAGAATCTGCTCAAGTTCCAGCCGATCCACCCGGCCGACGATCGCTACGCGTTCGAGGCGCAAGATCGCTACGTGCAGTTCGGCGTCGATCGCAAGATGCAGGTGATCGGCCACACGCTCGTGTGGCACTCGCAAACACCGGCGTGGGTGTTCCAGGGGAAGGACGGTGGTGCGGTCGATCGCGACACCCTCCTTGCGCGCATGCGCGACCACATCCTCACCGTCGTGGGACGGTACAAGGGCAGGATCCACGGCTGGGACGTCGTGAACGAGGCGATCGACGAGGACGGCTCGCTGCGCAAGACACCGTGGCTGAACGCGATTGGTGAGGACTACATCGCGAAGGCGTTCGCGATCGCGCGCGAGGCCGATCCAGGCGCGGAGCTGTACTACAACGACTTCAACCTCGAAAAGCCGGCGAAGCGCGCTGGCGTGATCCGGCTGGTCAAGAGCCTCCAGTCGCAAGGCATTCGCATCGACGGCATCGGCAACCAGGCGCACTGGAGGCTCGAGACGCCCTCGATCGCCGAGATCGAAGCCACGCTGCTGGATCTCCGCAGCACCGGTCTCGAGGTGATGTACACAGAGCTCGATATCAACCTGCTGCCGCAGGCCGCCCGCGGCGCCGATCCTTCAGCGGCGAATCCGTACGTCACCGGGCTGCCCGACGACATGCAGCAGGCACTGGCGCGCCGCTACGCCGACATCTTCGGCGTCTTCCTCAAGCATCGCGACGCCGTTTCTCGGGTGACGTTCTGGGGACTGAGCGACGCCGACTCATGGCTCAACCGCGGACGCACGAACCATCCTCTGCTCTGGGATCGCCAGCGTCAGCCCAAGCCGGCGTTCGACGCGGTCGTGAAAGTCCTTCAAGGAGCGCGCTGATGAAGACGCATCTTGGAACGGCGCTGTTCGTGATCGCCCTGTCGGTTCCCGGCCTCGAGAGCCTGCAGGCGCCGCAGACCGGCGGCGCCGCTCCGCCACCGAACCCGGCTGCCAACCCGCCGCGCCTGCCGCTCGAGCAACGGATCGCACACAGCGATCCGGCGCGCTATCGCGCCAGCACCGGCGTCCACGGCGGGCCGGGCCGGCTGAACTTCTTCGCCCTCTTCGGCGGCGACGTGCTCGACACCAACCTGTGGTTCCTCCACCGCGGCGTCATCGAGCCGAAGTCCGGCATCGGCGCGCACTTCCACAACAACTGCGAGGAGATGTTCGTCATCCTCGATGGCGAAGCGCAGTTCACGATCGACGGGCGGACGTCCACGCTCAAAGGGCCCGTGGGCGCGCCGACCCGGATGGGCCACTCGCATGCCATCTACAACGCCACCGACACGCCGGTGCAGTGGATGAACATCAACGTGACGGCGTTTCGCGGCGTGTACGACGCGTTCGATCTCTCGGACGGGCGTGTCGGCGCGACGCTCGATCCGATCCCGCAGTTCATGACCATGCCGCTGGACCCGGCGCGGCTGCAGCCCGTGGAGGGCCTGCAGGGCGGCAAGGGCATCGTGCAGTACCGCCGCGCGCTGCAGCCGAGCGTGTTCACCTCCACTTGGGCGTACGTCGACCATCTGCTCCTGCCGCCGGGCACATCGGTCGGTGCCGGTGCCGAGCCCGGGATCGGTGGCTTCTACTACGTGATGCGTGGCGAAGGTACTGCCACCGTCGGCCAGGAGACCGCGGCGATCAAGACGGGCGATGCGATCCCGATCCGGGTCGGAGAGACCAAGGCGTTTGAGAACACCGGACGCGAGCCGCTCGAGTTCCTGATCGTCGGGGTGGCCCGCGACATGAACAAGAAGAACGACATGCTGGCGACGCCGCCGCAGCGCATGGGTGGCCGCGGACGCGGCCGAGGGTAAACGGATGTCACGTTCGATACAGCTTCACGCCGATCTCGCGATCGATCCGGCTCGCGAAGGGGACGCGGTGCGCTACTTCGAGAACGTCTATCGCCCCACAGCGAAGCGCTTCGAGGGCTACATCGATCTCCAGCTGCTCAGGCTGCAGGCGGCCCTGGTCGGCACGGCACCGGCCGGCATCAACTACCGGTTCTCGATCACGTTCGCCAGCGAAGCCCTGCGCCAGACATGGGTCGCATCCGACGCGCACCAGGACGTGTGGGGCACGCTCGAGACGTTCCTGACGAAGCACGAGTACGACTTCCTGCTGTTCGACGTCATCTAGTCCAGGCAGGCCGCGTGAACAACACCGTCATCTTGTGAGGAGCGCCCGATGAAAACCGAGCTGTTGCTCTTGAGTGTGGGCCTTGGCGTCGTGCTCACCGTTCACCTCGCGATGAACGGCATGGTCGGCGCGGCCATCAACAATCCGCGCGTCGGCAACGCGCTCTTCTGGTGCATCGGCGCCGCGATGGCGCTGATCATTGGATTCAGCGGCTGGCAGAGCGGCGCCCTCGGCAACCTCTTGCAGGTCAATCCGATCCTCCTTACGGCCGGCGCGATGGGGGCCTCGCTGGTCTTCGGCATCGCCTACCTGATTCCGCGCGTGGGCGCCGGACCCTTCACCTACGCGCTGCTGGCGGGCCAGATCGTCAGCGCCATGGTGCTCTCGCACTACGGCTGGCTGGGATCGCCGAAACAGCCGATCACGCCGATGGGCGTCCTCGGCGTGGTGGTCATGGTGATCGGGGTCATTCTGACCAAGCGATAGGACCTGGAGATCCTGACAATGGACGAGACGCTCGGCGCGCTTGACGTCGAGGCCCCGAAACTGCTGGAGCTCGTGGTGCGCGATGCGCCCGTCGAGCGGATCTGCACCGGGTTCCGCTTTTGCGAAGGGCCGATCTGGAACCCGAAGGAGGGGTGTCTCTACTTCAGCGACATGCCGAACGACATCCGTCGGCGGTGGAGTCCGGCCGACGGCGTTGCGGAGGTGCGGAGTCCGAGCAACAAGTGCAACGGCATGACCTACGACGGCGCCGGCAATCTCTACGTCTGCGAGCACGCCACCAGTGCGCTGATCATGGAAACGCCCAACGGGAAGCGCGAAGTCCTCGCCACGCACTGGCAGGGCAAACGCCTCAACAGCCCCAACGACGTCATCGTCAGATCGGATGGGACGATCTACTTCACCGACCCGACGTACGGACGGATGCCCGTGTTCGGAGTGGAACGACCCCAGGAGCTGGAGTTTCAGGGTGTTTATCGCCTGGCACGTGGACGCGCCCTGCACTGCGAGGCGAACGATTTCAGCCAGCCCAACGGTCTGTGCCTGTCGCCTGACGAGTCGATTCTCTATGTGAACGACACCACGCGCGCGCACATCCGCGCGTTCGCGGTCGCGGAGGATGGATCCTTGAGCGATCGCGGCGTCTTCGCGCAACGGATCGGCGCTGGCGACTACGACGAAGGCGTCGTCGACGGCATGAAGTGCGACGAGCACGGCAACGTGTACGTCACCGGCCCGCGCGGCATCTGGGTGTTCGACCCGCGCGGCACGCACCTCGGCGCGATCCGGATGCCGGAGATCGCCGGCAATCTCAATTGGGGCGGCGGTGACTGGCGCGATCTCTACTGCTGCTGTTCGACGTCGATTTACCGCGTGCGCATGCGAGTACGAGGCAGTCCAGTCGCGTACATGCGGATGGCGTAGTCGGCGGCGATTACCGTATCTGTCGACTGCGCTGAACCGCCGCGCGCTGCTGGCTACTGGCGTCGCAGTGCATAGGCGACCCAGCCCATCGGCGCCGCGGCCGCTGCTGGCGCACCGTCCGGAGGTGGCGCCGCGGTGCTCGCCGCGGCCACGAGCAGGTACTGCCTGCCTTGCATCACGTACATCACCGGCGCACCGGTGAAGTTGCCGCCGAATCTCGACGCCCAGAGTTGCCTGCCGGTATCGGTGTCCCAGGCGCGGATGTGATGGTCGAGCCCGGCGCCAAAAAGCAGCCCCGACTCTGTGATGATGATGCTGTTGTTGACCGCCGGTGCGCCGGTTCCCGTGATCCCTCGCCCCGCGAGTACCGGATCGTCGCCGAACCCGATGCGCCACTGGATTCTCGGCTGGTTCAAGTCGTACTTCACGATCGTGGTGAACGGCGGCTTGATACGGTTGCCGACGGTGTTGTACTCGTTGATCGTGTAGCGCGTGAAGTCTGGCGTGCCGTCGGGATATGGCATCGCTGCACCACGGCCGCGCCCGCCGGCGGGTTCGGGCCGTGTCCGCGCCGAGCCGGATCCCGCGATCAATTCCGGCGGTGCGCCGGATCCAATCGGGCCGACGCCGCGCCCTCGGCCGGCGCTCGCTCCAGCTCCTCGTCCCCGCCCGCCAGCAGGACTCGTGAGGAACGTCACGAGGTTGTCGAGATCGGTCGGCGTGAGGTGCGGAAACGCCGGCATGCGTCCCTTGCCGCTCATGACGATCGCGCGAATCGCGGCCGCATCGAACCGCGGCGCTCCGGCCACGATGCCGCGCTCGAGGTCGGCGCTCGCGTGAACGAGTGGCTGGCCGACGTCCGCCACTCCCTCGCGGTTGGCCCCATGACAGGCCTGGCAGTTCTGCTGATACACCAGCTGCCCCGGAGGCACAGGCGGCGCGCCGCCACCACGTCCTTCACCAGGGCGCAGCAGGCGAACGATCCCGGGATTGTCGTGCGCCACGACATACACCGCGCCGCTGCGTGGTTCCGACGCCGCGCCGCCGAAGAGCGTGCCGCCGTTGCTCGCCGGCACATGGACGGTGTCCCGCAGACTGATCGGCGTGAAGAGGCCCTTGTTGTCGGCGGCGAGCAGGCGTTTCGTGAACGCCGCGCGTTCCTCGGCAGACAAATAGGCGCTCACGTCCTCGGCGGTGAACGTGTGCTGGATGTAAGGCGGCGGATTGGTCGGGTACGGCTGCGTCGGCCAGCTCTGTTCTCCCTCCATCTCGCTCTTCGGGACCGGCCGTTCTTCGATCGGCCAGATCGGTTCGCCGCTCACCCGATCGAAGACGTAGAGCCAGCCGGTCTTCGCCGTCACGACGACGACGTC
>Ga0075421_100010210_pt1 | contig 11596 bp, 11 predicted proteins | sample SoiMetdeltSBSDD5_FD_75292 | JGI IMG/M metagenome (GOLD analysis project Ga0075421, IMG submission 75292) | Bulk soil microbial communities from a Populus tree surrounding site in Tennessee, USA - Soil MetaG P. deltoides SBSDD5 | ecosystem: Environmental > Terrestrial > Soil > Tree plantation...
CACGGATCGACGCGATCGCGCCTCTGGTGGATACATGGGTCAGGTGAAGACGTGCGCCGGTCATGTCGGCTATCGCGATGTCCCTCGAGACGGCGGTCTCCTCGGCCGCACTTGGAACGCCCGGAAGTCCGAGTCGGGCCGACACGGCGCCTTCGTGCATGACTCCCTTACCCGACAGGGTCGTGTCCTGCGCGTGCTCGATGACCAAGAGGTCGCGCGTGCGTGCGTACTCCAGGGCATGGCGGAAGAGGCGCGCGTCGTCGACCGGCGACCCATCGTCGGAGAACGCGACGGCGCCGGCGCCGGATAGCTCGTTGAGATCCGAAAGCTCCCGTCCCGCGCGCCCGCGTGTGATCGTCGCGATCGGGAGCACGCGCGCCCCTTTCGCCGCATTCGCGCGCGCGATGATCTCGGCGATCAGCCCGGGCGAGTCGATCGCGGGCTCGGTGTTCGGCATCGCGCAGATCGTCGTGAAGCCGCCTCGGAGCGCGGCGCGCGCGCCCGACGCGATCGTCTCGGAGTCTTCGAACCCCGGCTCCCGCAGGTGAGCGTGCAGGTCGATGAAGCCGGGAGTGACGACGTAGCCCCTCTCCTCGAGTTCGGCGCGCCGCATCAGCTCGCCTCCAGCGTCGGCGTGCCGACCAGCAGGTACAGAAGTGCCATGCGTACCGCGACCCCGTTCGTGACCTGTCGCTCCACCAGGGAGCGCGCGCCGTGCGCGACCGCCGCGTCGATCTCGACGCCTTCGTTCATCGGACCGGGGTGCATGACCGGCGCGCCGGGCCGCATCCGCGAGACGCGCGCTTCGGTCAGACCCCACACGCGCGTGTACTCGCGCAGCGACGGCAGCAGACCACCTTCCTGCCGTTCCTTCTGCAGGCGCAGAGCGATGACACCGTCAGCGCCCTCCAGCGCGCGGTCGAGATCGGGCTCGTACGCCGTGCCCGCCGGTGCCTGTCCGCAGCGCCAGGCGATCGGCATGAGGGTGGGCGGGCCGGAGAGCGTGATCGTCGCGCCGAGCGGGACCAGCGTGTTGATGTCGGATCGCGCGACGCGGCTGTGCGTCACGTCGCCGACGATGACGATGCGCTTCTTCGCGAGATCGCCCAGTGCGCCGCGCAGCGTGTAGGCGTCGAGCAGTCCCTGCGTCGGATGCGCGTGCCAGCCGTCGCCGGCATTGATGACCGCGGCGTCGGTCCGCTCGGAGACGAAGTAGGGCGCACCCGACGAGCTGTGCCGCATCACCACGACATCGCCACCCAGCGCCTGCAGCGTGCGCACGGTGTCGTACAGCGACTCCCCCTTCTCCACCGACGATCCGCTCGCGGAGATATTCACGACGTCCGCGGACAGCGTGCGCGCGGCCAGCTCGAACGACACGCGCGTACGCGTCGAGGACTCCGCGAAGAACAGCACGACCGTGCGCCCGCGCAGCGGGGGCGCGCGGCGCACGGGCCGCGAGAGGACCTCGACCATCGCGGCGGTCGTGTCCAGCACGGCCTCGATCTCCTCCTTCGACCAGTCGTCGGTATCGAGCACGTGGCGCCGCGACCATCTCATGCGCTCACTCTTTCGCGCGCGATGAGCTCGACCTCGTCCCGACCGTCGACCTCGGTGAGATGGACGCGTACGTCGTCGGTCGGCTTGGTCGGCACGTTCTTTCCAACGAAGTCGGCGCGGATCGGCAGCTCACGGTGGCCGCGATCGACGAGGACGGCGAGACGGATGGCGCGCGGACGTCCGTAGTCCACGAGCGCGTCCATTGCCGCGCGGATCGTGCGGCCGGTGAAGAGCACGTCGTCGACGAGCACGACGACCTTGTCGTCGACAGAGAAGTCGAGCGCTGACTCGCGCACGATCGGCGCGTATCCGATGCGCGTGAGGTCGTCGCGGTACAGCGTGATGTCGAGGGATCCGAGGGGCACGGTCGCCTGCTCGTTGGTGCGGATCGCGTCGCGCAGGCGCGCCGCCAGGACGTCACCGCGCGAGCGGATACCGATGATGGCGATCCTCGAGAGGTCGCGGTCGCGTTCGACGATCTCGTGCGCGATCCGGGAAATGGCGCGACGCACGTCGTCGGCGCCGAGCAGCATGGTCAGGCTCTGACTCCTTCCCGGCCTCGCAGGACCGGTCGTTAAAGGGGTGCTCGGAAGAGTCTAGCCTCGCGGCGAGTTAACCGACGCGGACGATCGCGACCTGGCCCTGCTGTCCCTTGTAGTTCACGACGAACGGATAGTTTCCCGGGAGCGCCGGCCCGGGCACATTGAGCGTGAAGCGTCCGCCCGGATCGAGGGTGCCCGATGAGGTCTTCGCGCCACCGGTGCTCGTGTTGCCGAAGCTCACGAGGAACGTCCCGCTGCCCGGGGTGTTGTTGGCGTTCCGGACCGTGAACGTCACCGTGAACGGCGCGCCGATGTTCACTCGTGATGGACCGCTGTAAGAGACGACACTGCCATCCGCGAGCGTGAACGAAGTGCCCACGGGTGGAGCGACCGTCGGAACGGGAGTCCTGACCGGAGTGCGCACCGGTGCCTGCGTGGGTACCGGCGTGCCACCGGGCGCCTGCGTCGGAGCCGGCGTCGCGTCGACCGGGGTCGTGGTCGGCTCAGCGGAGACGGCGGCGGTAGCGGCCGGATTCGCACTGACATCGGGTGCTGTTGTGGGCGCGATGCTCGCGCTCGGCGCGCTCTGCGTTCCGGCGACGACCGCCGCAGCACCACCACCGACGATGAGAAGCACGAGGACGACCGCGAACAACGGCGCGGGACTGCTCTTCTTGCCGGTCGTGGTGCTCGTCGCAACGCGGTCCGGGATCTTGTAGGCGCCCTGCCACTTCGCCGCGAGCTCGCGGCCGCGGGGCGCGAGGACCGTCGCGATCCACTCTTTGCCATCGGGGTCGAAGAAGTACGTCTGGATGGCGTGAACGTCGGGCGGAGTCGGCGGCGTCGCCACCTCGGGCCCGCGTTCGTGCACCCAGCGCGCGTCCACCGGGTTCCAGGTGAAGACCGAGTGCTCTTGCACGAGGGCATTATCCGGTCGCTCTAGTAGCGTCTTCGTATATGCGACCGCTGCTGGCTGTACTCCTGGTGCTCGCTTTCGCGGCGATCGCGGTCGCCGCGACGACCGCGCGAACAGCATCAAAAGCGCCTGTTCACGCGGCAAATGTGGCTCCGCGCGCTACCGCCGATCCCGCGAACACCGCGCGCGTGGAGCTCGACCACTGGATCGGAAGTTCCCCCGGTCAGGGGAGGGGGATATCCCCCGCGGTGCGAGGCCTCTTGCTCCCGATCGAAGGCGTCCCGATCGCGACAGCGCTCGACCTGCTTCCCAACTCACCACGCGAGTACCGCGCCGGCTGGCACGAGGGGATCGACTTCGCCGCGGACCGCGGCGCACCGGTGCGCGCGGCGGCCGCCGGCACGGTCGTGCGCGTGGACCGTGAGTTCGTCGATTGGGACGGCGACGCGCTGACCGCGGCACTCGAGGCCGCGACGGCGCTCGGATACACGCCCGATGAGACGCTCGACCGCATTCGCGGACGTCAGGTCTGGATCGACCATGGCCGTCATGTCGTGACGCGGTACGCGCACCTCGAGGAGGTCGCCGATCTATTCGTCGGGCAGACGGTCACACGCGGGCAGACGATCGGCGCTGTTGGCAGCTCTGGCTTCGAAGAGGGCGGACCGCATCTCCACTTCGAGATCCGCATCGGCGACGGCTATCTCGGTGACTGGCTCGAGGGCGAGGAGCTCGTGCGCGTCCTCACGCGTTCGTTCGACTAGTCCCCCGCTCCAGGAAGCAGCGCGCGCAAAGGGCGCGATCGTCGCTTCCGAGGATGTTGAAGCTGGTGCCGCACGCGGTGCACGAGCGCTTCGACGTCTCGTCGCGCTCGCCGCCCATCTTGCCGGTAACGACCTCGTCGCCCAACCGGATCCAACGTTCGACCGCCCGCTCCGCGTCCCCGTCCTGTGTCATTTCCTCGCTTTAGCGGCGCCGCAAGTCGCGGGCCCGGGCGGCGACCCGCCAAGCGACGACAGCGGGATGTAACGAAAGCGTTATGAAGAGGTGGCTAGCGGAGGCCGGTGCGGCGGGCGCGAAGGGCGGCCTCGAGCACGATCTCGACGGCCTCGGATGCGATGGGCCTGGGCAGGCGCGTGAACACGCCGAGCTCGGCGGATTTCTCCTTGTCGGGGGCGTCGTACCACCACGACAGCCGGTCGAGATCGCACATGTACACGTAGGCGGTCGTCGGCTTGGGGAGCTCGTAACGGATCGCTCCGAGGAGGTCGAGCCTGTTCGCCACGATCCGTGCCGCGTCCCAGAGCTCGCGGCGCGCGACCTCGAGGATCGTCTCGCCCGAGCGGCGCGCGCTGGTCGGGAAGTGCCAGCCGCCGGCGTCCGGCGTGCGGACCCAGACGGTGAGATTGCCGTAGAAGGGGAGGACCATCGCGATCTGCGCGGACGCGGGCGGGAACTCCTTGAAGCTCGAATCGCGTCGCGATACGAACGTTAGATCCGCCATTGGAGCAAAAGTAAGCAGGACAGCGACCGTCGCGTCAATAGCCCGCGCGTCACAGAGGGTGGCGGATCGGTGTTAGCAGTCAAGCGCGCAGCGTTTCGGCCACCCGGAACGGGTCGGTAGCAATCACCGAGGCGGCGTACAGCTCCATGGCGCCGATGTCGCTCGTCTTGTTGGCCGGGTCGCCCCGGTCGACGAGTCGCGCGAGGGGTGGAAAGCGCCGCCAGTCTTCCCCGTCGGGCGAGAGCGGCGGCACGTACAGCGCCATGTTGTAGGACACGACGCCGGCGGAGCGGTAGGCGGCGACGGCCCTCGCGATCGCGGGGGCGAGCGTGGATTCGTCGGCTCCCGGGCGCCCGAGGACCAGGATCTCGCGCTCCTTTATCGGCACGAGGGAGGCGATCGAGCGGACGCCGTCGCTCTCCACGCCCAGGCCGAGTGCCTCGTGCACGACCCATAGGTCGTCGAAGTAGTCGCTGCCGTGCTGCGTGTCGTAGGCGATGGCCTGGCGGCGCAGCAGCTCGATCTTCGGGTAATGCATGCCGCGCGTCGCGGTCATCTGCATGTGACCGTGGACGATCGATCCGCCTGCGCGCCACAGGCTGTTCCACATCAGGAAGTAGTACCGCGCGGCGGGATCGGTCTCGAGCGCGCGCTCGGCCCAACGGCGCGCCGTGGCGAGATGATCGCGTATCGCACCTGCGTCGATCGGCGCGAGCGGATCGTGCTCCTTGAACACCAGCACGCCATGGAAGCCGTCGTACTTGGCGACGTTCGAAGCCGTGATGCCGCTCGCGCCCTCGACCCGCCCGAAGCTGTCCGCAGGCGTTCCGGTCTCCGGCCGGCAGAAAGGATCGTTCGCAGACGATGCGATCGTCGCACGCACCTCGTCAGCGCCCTTCACTTCCATCGGTCGCAGCGCGCGCAGCTCGTTGAACAGTGCCCCCTCGAGCGTGACGTGATTGTTCACGCGCACGATGCGCTGCTCCCGCACGGCTTCGACGGATCCGAAGAGCCTGCGGATCCACTCGTGCATCTCCGCCGGCGCATCGAGACGTCCGACGGTCGTGGAGATCGCGAAGATACGATCCGCCGCCGCGCGCGCGGTCGCGGGGAGCGAGGCGACCGCCTCCTCGAGATCGACGATGGATGCGGTCACGCGGCTTTGCGCACCCTCGACGCCGTCGTGTACAGGTCGACGTAGCGTTTCGCCGACACACCCCAGGAGTGGTCCTCGCGCATGACCCGTCGCACCAGCGCGGTCCACGCTCCCGCTCCGGTCCGGTACCGACGCATCGCGCGGGCGATCGCGTCATCGAACGCCGCGGGCGAGTAATCGGCGAAGGAGAAGCCGTTGCCGCGCGCGTTGTCGCGATCGACATCGTGGACGGTCTCGGCCAGCCCGCCGACCTCGTGCACGACGGGGATCGTCCCGTAGCGGAACGAGATGAGCTGCCCGAGCCCGCAGGGTTCGAAACGCGACGGCATGAGGAAGAGATCGCAGCCCGCGTAGATCCGCTGGGCGAGCCCCGCGTCGAAGCCGAGCGTCAGCCACAGCTTTCCGGCGTAGCGAGACGCGAGCGCCTTCCACTTCTCCTCGTACGCCGGATCGCCCGATCCGAGAACGACCAGCTGCCCGCCCGCGCCGAGGAGCTTCGGCGCCGCCGCGGTCAGAAGATCGACGCCCTTCTGCTCGACCAAGCGTCCCACGACGCCGAAGACCGGGGCGCGGGGATCCGGATCGAGCCCGCCCTCCTTCTGTAGTGCGGCCTTCGACACCGCCTTGCCGCCGGGGTCATCGGCGCTGTAGCCGGCCGCGATATGGCGGTCCGTAGCGGGATCGAATGCGACGGTGTCGATGCCATTGACGATGCCGACCAGGCGCCGCCGGCGCTCGCGCAGCAGCCCCTGCAGGCCCTCGCCGAACTGATTCGTGAGGATCTCCTGTGCGTAGCGCTCGCTCACGGTGCTGACGATGTCGGCGGTCGTGATCGCGCGCGCCATCGGATTCGCTTCGCCAGGGTCCTCGATGGGTAGGCGCGCGCGCGGGAGACCGATCAGCGCGAGCACGCTCTTGTCGGTCCGCCCCTGATACGCAAGGTTGTGGATCGTGAACACCGTCGACGTCGCCACCAGCGCGCGCGAGCGCGCGACGAGCGGAACGAGGAGCGCCGCGTGCCAGTCGTGCGCGTGGACGACACGACGACCAGGCGGGGGCGTTGCGCCCACCGACGCGCGCGCTTCGCGAGAAGCCCCCACAAGGTCTTCATACACCGCGCGGCAGAAGAACGCGTAGCGCTTGGCGTCATCGGGCGCTCCATAGACGCGGTCGCGGCCGATGCGCTTGTCACTGCGGACGAATACCACGCGCACGCCGTCACGCACGACGCTTGGATACGAAACACGCACTCTGGCCTTTCCGTACGGGACCGAGCGAGAAGGCGCGCGCTCCGTGATCTCGAACTTCGCACGGTCGATGGTCTTATGCAGCGGCAGGTACAGCGTGACGTCGTGGCCGAGCGCTGCGAGTGCCTGCGGGAGACTGCCCGCGACGTCAGCGAGGCCGCCGACCTTCGCGTACGGGGCGGCCTCGGCGGCCGCAAAGACGATCTGCACGAGCCACCGGATGTTAACGAGATGTAAGGAAACGGCGCGCGGCGACCGAGACCGTATTCCGCGCGAGCCTGGGTCGTTAGTGTTTGGGTAAGTGGGATAGCGAACTCCGACCCGTGAAGGAGACGCACGTGATGCTTCTTAACAGGAAAGTGGCGCTCGGTGCTGCCGTCGGGACTCTGACGGCCGTGCTTCTGGGCGGAGCGGCACTCGCCGCCTTCGCGCCCGTGGCCGACGAGGCGTCGAGCGTGCGCGACGGTGAGATCGCCGCCGCGGAGCCGGCGAATAGCGGCACTGACAAGCTCAAGTCGATCCTTGACGGCCTGGTCGCGAAAGGTCTCATCACCGCCGGGCAGGCGGAGGCGATCCTCTCCGCCGTCAAGGCCGCGGAGCCGGTGCGCGACAACGGCACCGTGAAGCGCGTCTTCGCCGGCCTCCTCGAGGAGTCTGCGAAGTATCTCGGCCTCTCCATGGGCGACCTCAAGGCGAAGCTCGCCGGAACGAGCCTCAACCAGGTCGCCGAAGCGACCGCCGGGAAGTCGCAGGCCGGCCTCGCCGCCACCCTTCAGACCGCGGTGAGTGCCGCGATCGATAAGGCGCTGGCGGAGGCGAAGCTGACGAAAGAACAGGCCGATAAAGCGAAAGCCGATGCTCCGGCGCTGATCAAGCGATTCGTCGAGCAGACCCACCCGCAGGCACGCGCGCCGAGGGCAAAGACGCCGACCCGCGATCTGCCAAAGGCGAACACCCGGGCGATGAAGATCGGCGAGTTCGTCGGAGACGTCTACAGCGCCGGCCGGACGTACCTCGGTCTCTCACCGGCTGACCTGCTGAGTGCGCTGCGCGAAGGCAAGACACTGGGCGAGGTCGCCACGAGCGTTGGCAAGAGCAAGGCGGAGCTGGTCGCGACGATCACCGCCGCGGCCAACACGAAGATCGATAAAGCAGCGGCAGATGGAAAGCTGACGGTCGAGCAGGCGACGGCGCTGAAGGCGCAGGTCGGACCCGCGGTCACCGCGCTCGTCGATGCCAAGCATCCGGCGGCTCTCAAGAGGCGCTGACCCGGGCGAGGAGGTATCTGTTCGGTCGCGGAGCGGTGGGCGTGGACAGTAACGACGCCGCCCAGCCGCCCGTTGGCTCATCGCAGGTCACCCGCATGCCCGGCGGTATAGTCGGCGCGCGGTCGGCCCAGCGAACAGGAGCGTGTACTGGATAAGCGTTACCAGATCTCCCGGCCACTAGGCACCGGCGGCTCCTCCCAGGTGTACCTGGCGAACGACACCGCGCTGAATCGCGAGGTCGCGATCAAGGTGCTCGACACCGCTGCCGCGGCCGACCCCGCGGTCCGCCGCATGTTCATAAAGGAAGCGCGCTCGCTCGCGCAGCTGAAGCATCCCAACATCGTCACGGTCTTCGACGTGGGCGAGGTCGACAACCTCCCGTACATCGTCATGGAGCACCTCGCCGGTGGATCGGTCAAGGACCGCATCGAGCGGAGTGGACCCCTCAAGCCCGGAGAGGCCACGCGCATCGCGATCGAGGTCGCGAACGGACTCGCCTTCGCTCACTCGAAGGGGATCATCCACGCCGACCTGAAGCCATCCAACATCCTGTTCGACGCGGAGGACCACGCGAAGGTCACTGACTTCGGCATCGCGCGCACACCAAAGGATGACTCGGCGACGCCCGAGCTCTACGCGACCGCGCTCTACGTCGCACCGGAGCGCGTCGAGGGAAAGCAAGCGACCGTGCAGAGCGACGTGTACGGCCTCGGTCTGGTCCTCTACGAGATGCTCGTCGGCAAACCGCCCTTCACGAGCACGAATGCCGGAGTCCTCATGCGCGATCACGTCGTCCGCATGCCGGTGCCTCCAAGCCATCTCCGTCCGTCGCTGCCCCGAGAGCTCGACACGATCGTGCTCAAGGCGCTCGCGAAGCAACCCAAGCTGCGCTACCAGAGGACAAGTGACCTTGGAAACGCGCTGGCGGCCATACAGAACATCGACAAAGAGCTCGCGACGACGCGGATCGTCCCGGTCATCACGGAGCCGGCGAGCGACTTCATGCCGACCGTCGACCAGAGCCCCGTCGTTTCGCTTCTATCGAACTACGGCCAGCCGATACGCCGCGCATTCTTCGCGCTGTTCGCCGCTCTGCCGGTGTTCGCGCTGATGCTGCTGGCCAGCTTCGGGCTCACCGCGTCGCTGGCCGTCGCGGGCCTCGTCGCCGTCGTCGCCGTCGCCGGGCAGCTGGGCGTCGCGCTTGCGATCGCGTGGGTCCTCATCACCGCGCTGATCTTCCTCTTTGTTCCGGTCCTGGCAGTGCTCTTCGGCTTGATGGGCGTGTGGGTCTGGCTGCGCAACGTCAGGAGCGAGCAGGCGATGATGGCACTGGCGATGCCGGTCGCCGCACCGCTCGGCCTGGCCCCGGCTCTGATCCTCACCGCCGCGGCGGTCGACGGCCTGATGGGCGTGGTCACCGCGGCCTGGGGCGCGATCATCACCGTGATCTTCGCGATCGCGGCCGGCGAGCAGTCGTTCGGCCCGTTCGTCCAGACGGGCTTCACGCTCAAGCAGGAAACGCTATTCAGCCCGCTGCGCGCGATCGAGACGAAGAGCGCGATCGTCGGTGTGCTGCAGGGCCGTGGGACCTCATTCAGTGAGGTCATGAACCCGGAGCTGCTCATCTCGCAGGCCGCGGCTTTTGTGTCGCGAGTCGTCGGCGCGGACGTGGCCGCGCTCGCGACCATCATCGCGTGGACGATCGCGGCGCTCACGGTCTGGTCCATGACGCGACTCCTTCGCACGTTCTTCGACACGCTGCTACGTCGGCCGAAGCGGTGGTTCTCGCTCTACGTGGCCGCTCACGCTGTCGGCGTGGCGTCCGGCGCGATCATCCTCTTCCTGCTGTTCGTGACCTGGGGCCCGCTCGAGAACGCGGCCGGCCGGCCCGCTGAGAATGTCCTCGCGGTCTCCGCGTTCGTTGGCCTCGCGTTCGCTCTGGCGTGCGGCGTGGTCATCGGCGCGACGCAGCGGCCTGAGGTCGAAGAGGAGGCCGCGCCGTCGGTCGCCGCGCGAAGGTTGCCGGTCCGCTAGCGGCGCGCATCCTTGGCGGCGCGGTGACGAGCACTCGGTACGAGCGGATCTACGATGTCGTGCGGCGCATACCGCGGGGTCGCGTGGCCACGTACGGCATGGTCGCGATGGTCGCCGGCTACGCACGAGCCGCGCGTTTCGCCGGCCTCGCGATGCATCACTGTGATGACCCGACGGTGCCGTGCCACCGCGTCGTCAACGCGAGCGGCGGGCTCGCCCCTCACTTCGCTTCGCAGCGCGCGCGGCTTCGGCGCGAGGGCGTGACGTTCGACGGACGGTACGTCGCGCTCCAGCGCCACCTTTGGCTGCCGCGCCTGCCGAGCGAGCGCGGCGGCGCGGCTTCGTCTCGGCGGCGGGCGCCCGGTCGAAGAGGATGACGCGAAAGGACTCGCCGAACCTGTAGCCCTTCGATCTTCCCGTCCGCTTGTTCCAGTCGCGCACGAACCCTTCCGCCTCCGGACCGAGCTGTGAGCGATGCAACAGCAGCGCCTTGATCTTGGTCTCCATCGTGTCGGTGATGTCGATGACGGTGCCGCCCTCGCCGAACGTTTCGAGGAAGAGCGCCTTCGGCTTGTGCGGCGCGAGCTTCTCGTCGCGCCAGAGCTCGGGGAACATCTGGAGCGTGGACGCGTCCGGGTTGATCGTGCGGAGGGCGACCTCGCCGGCCGCGATGTGGTCGGGATGGTTGATGTATCCGTCGCTCACGCGGAACTGCGGATCCATGGCGAGGATCACATCGGGCTTGTGGATACGCACCTGCCGCGCAACGTCCCTCCGGACCTCGAGCGTCGGGTACAGGTAGCCGTCCTCGTAGCCGAGGAAGACGACGTGCTTCACGCCGAGCACCTTCGCGGCCTTGCGCTGCTCCGCGTAACGCGTGTCGCGAAGCTTCGCGCGTGTCATCTTCGGATCCTGCGAGCCCGACGCGCCGTTGGTGACCATGCAGTACGTGACCTCGACGCCGGCCTTCGTCCACTTCGCGACCGTGCCGGCGACGCTGAACTCGGCGTCGTCGGGATGCGCGTAGATCACCATCGCGCGGTCGATGTAGAGGTCCTTGCTGAAGCGCATTGCGTGAAGCATGACAAGCCGCGCGTTCCGCGAATTACTGCTTGAATCGCGACTCATCTTATGCGAACATATGTTCTAGCGGGCGAAATTTCCCGGCGCGCGGCGGGGGCCCCTCCGTCCCAACGGAGGTGGACGCGTGCTCACGTGCTACATGTGCGGCGAGCCCAAGCCCGAGGCGGACTTCGCCTTCGCCGATATGGCGAAGGGGACGAGGCAACGGCATTGCCGAAAGTGCCAAGCGGCGTATCGACGCGCCCACTACCTCGCCAATCGCGACGACTACATCAAACGCGAGGTC
>Ga0075421_100010212_pt1 | contig 11596 bp, 12 predicted proteins | sample SoiMetdeltSBSDD5_FD_75292 | JGI IMG/M metagenome (GOLD analysis project Ga0075421, IMG submission 75292) | Bulk soil microbial communities from a Populus tree surrounding site in Tennessee, USA - Soil MetaG P. deltoides SBSDD5 | ecosystem: Environmental > Terrestrial > Soil > Tree plantation...
TGTGCGGTCTCGGCCTACCTGCTCAGCCGGCTCAAGCGCGCGCCGTTCGTCTTTGAAGTGCGCGACATCTGGCCACAGTCGGCGGTCGAGCTCGGGGCGCTGCGCAACCCGCTCCTGATCCGCGCGCTCGAGGCGATCGAGGTCTTCCTTTACCGGCGTGCGGCGCTCGTCGTTCCGGTGGCGGAGTCGACGCGGCCCTACCTCGAGGCAAAGGGGGTCGCGCCGGAGCGGATCGTGGTCGTCCCGAACGGGATCGACGCGGCCTACCTGGGCGCGGCGACGGCGACGCCCGAGGGGGTGCGGCGGGAGCTCGGGCTCGACGGTAAGTTCGTCGTCTCCTACATCGGGACCCACGGCATGTCACATGCGTTGGAGGTGGTGCTGCGCGCCGCCGACAGCATGCGTCACGATCATGGGGTCCATTTCCTCTTCGTCGGCGAGGGGGCCGAGAAGGAGCAGCTCAAGCGGCTGGCCGGCGAGCTGCGCCTGGCCAACGTCACCTTCCTCGACCAGCAGCCGCGCGAGAGGCTGCTCGGCTTCTACCGCGCGAGCGACGTCAGCCTGGTCCCGCTGCGCCGGCTGCCGATTTTCAGGAAGGTGCTGCCGTCGAAACTCTTCGAGCTCATGGGGGCGGGTTGCCCGGTGATCTGCAGCGTCGAGGGGGAGGCGGCCGAGCTGGTGGAGCGCGCCGGGTCGGGGGTCTGCATCGAACCGGAGAGCGTCGAAGCGCTGGTCGCGGCGGTGGCGCGGCTGCGGGGCGAGCCGGGCCTCGGGCGCCGCATGGCCGAGCGCGGCGCCGTCTTCGTTAAGGCACACTACCTGCGCGCGGCGCTCGCCGCGCGTTACCTGGCGGCGTTGGAGGACGCGGTCAGCCGTCAGCGCTCAGCGGTCAGCTTGCGGCCTCCAGCTGAAGACTATCGACCCGACCAAGAGCGAAAAGCTGAAAGCTGATCGCTGAAAGCTACCTATGCTCTCGTACGTCACCCTCTTCACCCTGTCCTTCATGCTGACGCTGGCCGTGACGCCGCTGGTGCGCCGCAAGGCGACTGAGTGGGGGGCGATCGATCTGCCGGACAACGACCGCCGAATCCACCTCCGGCCGACGCCGCGGCTCGGGGGCGTGGCGATCTTCCTGGCCTTCATGACGACGCTCGTCTGCGTCCCGCTGCTCGGCAACCTGGTGGGCGAGAGTTTCCGCGCCAACCTCCTGACTTTCCTCGCGCTGCTCGCGCCGGCGACCTTCATCTTCCTCTTCGGCGTCTACGACGACTTCCGCGGCTCGAGCGCGCCGCTGAAGATCGTGGCGCAGACGATCGCCTCGGTCATGGTCTACGCCGCGGGGTTCCGGATCAGCAATATTTCGCTGCCGTGGGGCGGGGCCTGGGAACTGCCGGCGCTGCTCAGCTTCCCGCTGACGGCGCTCTGGGTGGTGGTGATCACCAACGCCTTCAACCTGATCGACGGGATCGACGGGCTCGCGGCGGGGGCGTCGGTCTTCGCGCTCTTCTCGATCCTGGTCTTCTCGATCGCGCAGGGCGACCCGGACGTGAGCCTCATCGCGGTGGTCCTCATCGGGGCGGTGATCGGATTCCTGCGCTACAATTTCAACCCGGCGACGATCTTCCTCGGGGACTCGGGGAGCCTGTTCCTCGGGTTTATGGCGGCGGTGCTCTCGCTCGCGGGCTCGCAGAAGGGCTCGACGATCGTCGCCATCGCGATCCCGCTGGTCTCCTTCGGCCTGCCGGTGACTGAAGCCGGGCTCTCGCTCCTGCGGCGCTTCCTCAGCGGCCAGTCACTGCTCGAAGGCGATCGCGGCCACATCCACCACATGCTGCTGCGGCGGGGGCTGACGCAGCGCCAGGCAGTGATCCTGCTCTACGGCATCTGCGCCCTCTTCTCGCTCTTCGGGCTCATGCTGCTCAACCCGCAGCGCAATCTGGCCGCGCTCGTCTTCTTCGTGCTCGGGGTCGGGCTGATCTTCGGCGTCCAGCACCTGCACTATGCCGAGTTCAGTGAGCTCGGCAGCCAGATCCGCCAGGGGGTGACGCGCCGCCGCCGAGCGCTCGCCGTCAACGTCCGCGTCCGCCGCACGAGTGCCGCGCTCGGCGGCGCGCAGAGCCCCGAGCAGTTCTTCACGGCGCTCGCCGAGATGCTTGCGACCAACGAGTTCGACTGCGCCCTGCTCGAGCTCGGCCACGCGGTTCCCCCGTTCTCCGCTCACGCAGCGCGCCACCGCGCCCTCTTCCCGGGGCCGCGGGAGGGGGAGGTCGTCTGGGTCTGGGAGCGCGGCGACACGCCGCTCGCCGAAATTCTCTCGTCCGACCAATTCTGGACGCTGCGGGTGCCGCTGACCGACGAGCATGGGGCGGCGCTCGGGGCGCTCAGCTTCTACCGCTGCCTGCTCGACGGGCCGCCGACGATCGACCTCGCCCACCTCTGCGGTCCCCTCCAGCGCGACCTCAGCGCGGCCCTCTCCCGCCTCCTCGACTCGCGCCGAACATTCCAAACCTCAAACCCCTAGCAGTGTGTGTCAGCAGTTCAGCTCTGAGCCCCGCAGGGGCGCCATGCAACAGCCCGGGGCGCTGCCCCTGGCTGTTTCATTGCGCCCCTGCGGGGCTTCGGGTTGAATTCCCAAAACTTGCTCTTAGCGCGCCAGCGGGATGAAGCTCTCGTCGTCCTGGTGCTTGCGCTCCCACTGGAGGAAGTCGTAGTAGCTGCAGCGCCGTGACTCGGGGTAGCTGCGGCAGACCGTGGGCCGGTGCTCGTAGACGGTGCAGCGCCGCTCGGTCGGGTGGAGGAACTGGCAGGTGCTCTTGAAAACTGTGTCCTGGCGGTGGCGCAGGACGCGGCCGTAGCCGGCGATCTGCTTCGTGAAGCGCCGCTCCGCCTCCTCCGCCGTGAGCCCGAAGCGTCGGCCCAGCCGCCTTAGGTCGCGGCGCGTGACGATGATGTAGTCGTAGGAGCAGCAGTAGCCCGGGCAGCGCCCGCAGTCGTAGAGCACGGGGAGCTGTCTTGGCTTGCCGCCGTCCCCGCTGGGCGCCAGGACGGGTAGTTCGGTTTTCGCCATATGCCGGATTGGGTCTCGGGTCTCGGGTCTCGGGCGAGAAAACGGCTTCGGCCAACACCCGACACCCAACACCCATTTACCACCCCGTGATTGAAATGGCAACAGTCAGCCCCCCCCTGTACGGAATCTTAACGCCCGACTGTCCGCCATCTGGCCCCGGGAGGCCCTTTTAGCCTCCCCCCTTACTGGCATAAGTCTTGCTCCACCATAATCTGGCAATTGAGAGTGGCGGCATTCCATTCGCACCAAGGAGTCGATTATGAATGAATTTGGCAATCCGATGACTGAGTCTCAGGAGATATGGGACAGGAGCGAGGGCCAGCGGCGCGGGCCCTCGACTGTGGAGAATGTCAAAAACACAGTGGCAGACAAGCTCCATGCCGCGGCGAGCTCGATCCACGAGACTGCGGCGCGGCAGTACGGGCGCAATGATTCGCTCGGCGATTTCGGCAACCACGCAGCCGACTGGCTCGACCGCTCGGCGACCTACGTGCGGGAGGCGGACGGGCAGAAGGTGCGGGCCGACCTCGAACAGCAGGTACGGACCAACCCCGGGCGCAGTTTGCTGATCGCGGGGGTGGCCGGGTTGCTGCTCGGCGCCATCTTCCGCCGGAGGTGAAGCCGTGAACGCGAGAAGAGATGTCGAGCGCCCGCCAGAGGGCGCTGCCGGGCCGGTCGAGTCGATCGGCGAAATGCTGACGACGCTGGCCAGCAACTCGGCCGCGCTGGTGCGCGACGAAATCCTCCTCGCCAAGCAGGAGGTGCGCGAGCGGGCGCTCGAGTTCCGCGGCGGGGTCATCATCCTCGTCGCCGGCGCCGTCGTCCTGTTTATCGGCGGCGCGATACTCTGCGCCGCGGCGGTCCTGGCGCTTGCCATCTACGTCGGCCCGTGGCTCTCGGCGCTGATCATCGGTGGATTCCTCGCGCTCGTCGGCGGGGTGACGGCCTACGCAGGTCTCGGGCGTCTCAGGCGGGCTAGTTTGAAACCGACACGGACGATCGAGAGTTTAGAGGAGAATAAGGAATGGCTGAAAGACATGACTTGATCGCGGCCGGGGCGGGGGAAGCGCAGGCGCGGAGCGCGAAGGAGATTCGGCAAGACATTCTGGAGAAGCGCGAGCAGATCGCCGAAACGGTGGACCGCCTGGGTGACAAAATCCAGGAGACCTTCGACTGGCGCGAGTACCTTGGGCGTCACCCTTACGTAGTTCTCGGTGCCGCCGCGGGCGTCGGCTTGCTTGTCTCTGGCCTCTTCAAGCGCAGCCCAACGCCGGGCGAGCGCATCTCTGACGCCCTGGCCGAGAGCGTCGAGGACCTGAGCAGCCGCTTCCGCGACACGCTCGGGGATTTGCCGCTCCCGGCGGCCAAGAAACTGGGGCCGGGGCGGACGGTCAAAGCAGCACTCGTCGCGATGGTCACTAAATCCGCGGCCGACTTCTTGAAACAGAGGGTCAACACGGTGGTGGTGGAGCAGTGGCGCAGGTACCGGGATGGGTCGGGACCAGCAGTCGTGGTAAAAGACACGGACGAACCGGTAGTCGTGGTCAAAGAAGCAGACGAACCGGTAATCAATGACAAAATTCATCAGGGAGGAATGTGATGGAAACGACGAAGAAGGAAAACAAAGAGCCCAACAAGCCGGCAGTCACGACCGGCGGCTCCATGGGCGGGGGCTCGGCGGTCGGCAGCTCGACCAGCCCGACGACCACGAGCAGCGCTGCTCAGACCGTGCGTGACGAGGCCCGGGACCTTGGCCGGCAGGCGTCCGACTTCGCCGATCAGACCAAGCAGGCGGCCGCCCAGGTTTACGACAAGGCCAGCCGCACGGCGTCTGAAGCCTACGACAAGACGAGCCAGACGCTGAGCGCGAGCTACGACCAGGCCATGGTCTACGGCCGTGACAACCCGGGCAAGCTGACGCTCATCGCCTTCGGCGCCGGCATCGGCGTCGGCATCCTGCTCGCCGGCGGCTTCAGCACGCGCAGCCGCTCGAGCCGCATCGTCCCGCCGGTGGTCGACGCGCTCTCGGAGATTGCGCGCGAAGTCTTCCGGTAAAAGGCAGAGCACGGACAAACACGGATGCGACGGAGTTCCACGGATTTCTGATCCGTGGAACTCCGTCGCATCCGTGTTTATCCAGGTTCTATTTTCGCGTAAAGTGTGCGGTATGGACGCACCTTTCGGGATCGGGCAGGTCAAGCCGCACCACTACCTCGAGATGGTGAAGGTCGCCTGGCGCAACCGCGACCAGTTGCCCTTCGCCTGGCGAATCCTGACGCGTGGGGTGTGCGACGGCTGCGCGCTCGGCACCACCGGACTGCATGACTTTACCATGGACGGCGTGCACCTGTGCATGGTGCGCCTCGATCTGCTGCGGCTCAACACCGCCCCCGCGCTCGACATTCGCCGGCTCGCCGACGTGCGCTTGCTCTCCGACCTCCCCTCCGCCGACCTGCGCGCCCTCGGCCGCCTGCCTTACCCACTGGTCAGGCGGCGCGGCGAGCCGGGGTTCACGCGCGTCGGCTGGGACGAGGCGCTCGGCCTGCTCGCCGGGCGGGCCGCCGCGACCGACCCGCGCCGCCTCGCCTTCTTCCTGACCTCGCGCGGTCTGACCAACGAAGCCTACTACGTGGCGCAGAAGGTGGCGCGCTTCCTCGGCACGAACAACATCGACAACTCGTCGCGCATCTGCCACGCGCCCTCGACGGTCGCGCTCAAGGAGTCGCTCGGCGTCGGCGCTTCGACCTGTTCTTACCGCGACTGGATCGGCTCGGATCTGCTCGTCTTCTTCGGGAGCAACACGCCGAACAATCAGCCGGTGACGACCAAGTACATCTACTACGCCAAGCAGCGCGGCACGCGCGTGGCGGTGATCAACCCGTACCGCGAGCCGGGGCTCGAGCGCTACTGGATCCCCTCGGTCGCCGAGAGCGCGCTCTTCGGGACGCGGATCGCCGACGAATTTTTTCAGGTGCACACGGGCGGCGACCGCGCCTTCATCGCCGGGGTGATCAAACACCTGATCGCGGAGGGCTGGGCCGACGACGAGTTCATCGGCGCCCACACCTCGGGCTTCGGCGAGCTGAAGGCGAGGCTCGCGGCATATGAGTGGGAGCTGCTCGAGGCCGCCTCCGGCGCGCCCCGCGCCGAGATGCTGCGGTTCGCGCGGCTCCTGGCCGAGTCGCGGACGGCGGTCTTCGTCTGGTCGATGGGGATCACGCAGCATCGCGAGGGTGTCTCCAATGTGCGCGCGATCGTCGACCTCGCGCTCACCCGCGGCTTCATCGGGCGTCCAAAGAGCGGGCTCATGCCGATCCGCGGCCACTCGGGCGTGCAGGGCGGGGCGGAGGTGGGCGCGGTGCCCAATCAGCTCCCGGGCGGCGTCCCGGTAGGCGCCGAAGGGGCGGCGCGGTTGGGCGAGCTCTGGGGCTTCGAGGCCCCGGCATGGCGCGGGTTCAACGCAGTCGAGATGATCGACGCGGCGCACGCGGGAGGGATCGACTGGTTCTACCAGAGCGGCGGCAATTTTCTCGAGACGCTACCCGACCCGGACTACGTGCGTGAGGCAGTCGCGCGCCTCCCGGTGCGCGCCCACCAGGACATCGTCCTCAGCTCGCAGATGCTCGTCGAGCCGCGCGAGCTGGTCGTGCTGCTCCCGGCCGCGACGCGATACGAGCAGCCCGGCGGGGGGACCGAGACGACGACCGAGCGGCGCATCCTCTTCAGCCCCGAGATCCCGGGGCGGCGCGTCGGCGAAGCGCTGGCCGAGTGGCAAATCCCGATGCTCATCGCCGAGCGGGCGCGGCCCGAGCGGGCGCACCTCATCCATTTCGCCGACGCACAGGCAGTCCGCGACGAGATCGCGCGCGCCGTCCCCGAGTATGAGGGCATCGAGCGGCTGGCGAAGGCCGGGGATCAGGTGCAGTGGGGGGGCGAGCGGCTGTGCGAGGTCGCGGACAGCGCGGGCGGCGTGGTCCCGCATTTCCCGACCGCCGACGGGCGCGCGCGCTTCTCGGCGATCCCCGTCGGGGCCACGCCGGCGGACGGCAGACTGCGCCTCTCGACGCGCCGCGGCAAGCAGTTCAACAGCATGGTCCACCGCTCCCGCGACCCGCTCACGGGCGCCGGGCGCGACGACGTGCTCCTCAGCGCCGAAGACGCGCGCCGGCTGGGCCTCTCCGAGGGCGATGCCGTAATCATGCGCAGTGACGTGGGCGAGATGCGCGGCCGCTGCCGGGTCGCCCAGATCACGCCCGGCAACGTCCAGGTTCACTGGCCCGAGGGCAATGTCCTGCTCGCCCGCGGGGCCCGCGACCCCGAGTCGGGCACCCCGGACTATAACGCCACCGTCGACATCGAGCGCCTCGGGTGAACAAAGAAATGGCCCACGGGTGACACGGATTGGCCAATCAGTGAGGATCGACGCGGATCAGACGCGTGCTCAAGCCGACTAAAGAGGAGATCCTCGCCGCCTACGATAAAGCCGTGCCGGAGGTCATCGGCCCCGGGCTGCGGGTCCTCTTCTGCGGCATCAACCCGAGCCTCTACTCGGCGGCGGTCGGGCACCACTTCGCCAGGCCGGGTAACCGGTTCTGGCCGACGCTGCACGCCTCCGGCTTCACCCCGCGGCGGCTCTCACCCTTCGAAGACCGGGAGCTCATCGGCCTCGGCTACGGGGTGACCAACATCGTCGGCCGGGCGACGGCGACGGCGGCGGAGCTCTCCCCGGGTGAGCTCGTCAAGGGCGGGAAGAAACTCGAGGCCAAGGTCCGCCGCTACGCGCCCCGCTACGTCGCGGTGCTCGGCATCAGCGCCTACAGGTCGGCCTTCGACCGGCCGGGGGCGGCGCTCGGCCCGCAGGAACAAAGGCTCGGAGGGGCGAGGCTCTGGATCCTCCCGAACCCGAGCGGTCTCAACGCGCACTATCAACTCCGGGACCTGGCGGAGTTGTTTGGCGAGTTGCGCCGGGTCGCGGAACAGAGTTGGTGACGCGCCACGGGATGAGATGAGACTATTCCACCTGGCCTTCGGCATCGCCGTGATCGTCGTCTTTATGCTCACGGGGCAGTACATGGATCTGTATCACGCGCACTTGAGCGAGATGCCCGACGGGCCGCGGATGCTCTTCCGGACCCGGCACATTTACATCCTGCTGGCGGGCTTGCTCAACCTTGCCCTCGGGGCCTACTGTGTTGACCGCCGCCAGACCTGGCGCCGGGGCCTTCAATATCTCGGATCCGGCCTCATCGCCTTGGCCTCCCTCCTGGCGATCGTGGCATTTTTCTACGAGCCAACGCTTCCGGCCCTGGACACGCCGCTGACCCACTGGGGCATGTACGCGATCGTGGCCGGGACGCTGGCTCATGTGGCGAGCGGCGCCCGAGAGGGGCGCGGCCCCGCCGGCAAATTCGCAAGAACAAATGGCCCAGATGAGCGTAGTTAGTGGTACCGGTGAGATCACCGGCCGTCGTATTATCCTGGCCGCGGTCTCCGCCACTCTGAGGTGAGAATTATGCTGAACTGTCCGACCTGCGGTTACGAATCTCCCGACGGCGCGAAGTACTGCCGCAACTGCGGCGCGGGGCTCTCGGCGGGGAGCGACCCGCTCGAAGCCGCGACGCGAAATTACGGCCGGCAGGGGCCGGCCGTCGCCGCCGCGGGCTCCGCGCCGCTGCCGCCGAGCATCGGCGATGCGGTGGCCGGGGACACCGCCCGCTACCCGCAACCTTTTTCGGCGCTGCCGCCCGCCTACGCGCCGCCGGGCCGGGTCCCGTCCGCGGCCGACACGTCGTCACTCGGGAAGAGGAAGAAGCGCCGCTTCCTCAAGTGGGGCGCTTTTCTTCTGGCGCTGCTCATCAGCGGCGGGATCGGCGCGGCCATCAACGATGAATCGAACGACGGGCGCGTCGAGCTCTCCCGGGAGGACAGGGTCCGACTCGAGCGGTTACGCGCAGAGGATCAGATTCAGCAGACGCTGACCGGTTCGGTGACCGAGATGCAGGAGCGCCTGCACGAAGAACTGGAGCGGCAGCTTGAGTCGATCGAACGCGCCAAGGAAGACATGGAGAGGGCGGCGGAGCGGGGCGAGGTGGCGCTGGCTGACGGCAAGGCGCTGGACCTCACCGCTTACGAATACCAGGGCGCGTCCGCCGGCGAGTTCAGCAGGATTCCCGGCCGGGAACTGCTGAAGCAGCGCACGGGCGACGATTTCGAGACGGTCACCCGGTTTTACCAGGAGAAGCTCGGGAAGCCGTTCGTCCGGCTCGGCGAGCGCGACAACAAGCGGGCGGTCTTCCAGGCCGCGAACACGTCCCCCGTGACCGTGCTCGTGCGCGAAAGCGGTGAGCGGCCGCGCCGGACGGAAATCATCATCCTGCGCTCACCCTTCCGTTTCCCCGTCGCCCAGCCCGATCCCGTCGTCCAGCCCGATCAGGCCAAGCCCGAGCTGGCCAAGCCCGGTCAGGCCAAGCCGTAGGCTGAGGGCGAATGATCAGGCGCCCTCCGCAGCGCGCAGCCGGAGGCGACTCACCGGGACCCCGTCGCGGTAGCGGATCGAGAGAATCGCGACCGCCCCGGCGAGCGCCAGCCCGGTGAGCAGGAAGAATCCCCAGGCGTAACTGCCCGTGGTGTCCCGCAGGTGGGCCACCACGTAGGGCATGATCGCCTCGCCCACCGAGTCGCTGGTGATGATGATCCCGAGGATGCGGCTCAGCGAGCCGAGCCCGAAGCACTCGGCCGCCATGAGCGGGATGAGCATGTAATCGGCCCCGAGCCCGAACCCGAAGACGACGGCGAAGACGTAGAGCAGCGCCGGGTAGTCGCGCGCCAGGACGAGCAGCGGGATCGAGAGGCCGACGATGAGGTAGGTGGCGAGCATGACGTACTTCTTGGTGAAGCGGTCGGCGAGATAGCCCATGACCAGGCGGCCGGCGACACTCGAGAAGAGCGTCAGCGAGAGGACCTGCGTCTTGACCAGGTCGGCCTCGCCCCGCGGCAGGATGTCGGCGATGTAGAGCGCCAGGTTCTGCACCACCCCGCCGACTGCGGCAATGCTCAGCATGCTGCCCGCGACCAGCAGCCAGAAGGCCGGCGTCCGGAAGACGAGCGCGAGACTCACCGGCGCGGGCGCTTCCGCCGGGGCGCCCGCCCCGCGCTCGTCCCCGTCAGGTAGCAGCCCGAGGTCCGCCGGGCGCCGCCTGACTACCAGGAGCGCGAGCAAAAGCAGCGTGACGAGGATGATCGCCGCCAGCGCGCGCAGCGCCCAGGGCCAGCCAAAGGCGTTCCGGAACCAGAGGATGAGCCACGGGACGATCATCCCGCCGACGCCGATGCCAACGTAGGCCAGACCCATGACTCGCCCGCGCAGGCGCGTGAACCAGTGCGAGAGGAGCACCTGGTTCGGCAGCGGCCCGGCGCAGAGGTAGCCAAGCGCGTTGAAGAAGTAGAAGACGTAAAGCTGGCCGAGCGACCGCGCCACGCTGAAGCCGACCAGCGCCGTCGCGGCGAAAAACGCCCCCGCCGCCATAACGCGCCGCGGCCCAAACCGCTCGATCGCCCAGCCGGCGACGAACCCGAAGAGCGGTCCGACGATGATCTTGCTCGCCGTGTTCCCGAGCTGGATGTCGGCCCGCTTCCAGCCGAAGTCCTCGACCCACCAGTTGTAGAAGAGTGGCAGGCCGTAGAGCGCGAACCCGACGACCATCATCATGAAAATGAACGCCGCGCCGGCTATCCACCAGCCGTAGAAAGTTTTGCGCATGGCAAGAATGGGCCCGCGGATGAACACGGAAAAGCACGGATGCTCACGGATCAGACCCGTGCAAGGGGTAGCGGAATGCTCAAACAATCCTGCGCCCGTAAGCTTACGGGCTAAGACGCAAAATGGCAATGCTCCGCCGCCGCGCGAGACGCTCCCGCCGAAATCATCCTGACCCCCGCTTGGCGACGGCCTTACGGACGCGAGCAGGGCGTGGACGGCTCGACCGGCTGCGCCTGCCGGGCGAGGCCAAGATCGCCCGCCGTGGCCAGGGCGAAGGCCAGCACCGGGAGGGCCAGGAGCGCGGTCAGCCGCTGCCTCCACGACTTCCTCCAGCTTGGGGCCGCGGCCGGGGCGGGCTCTGCCGCGACGGCCGCCGGGACCTGCTCCCGCACTTCGACCATGAACCGGTAACCGCGCCGGGGGACGGTCTGGATGTACCCGCCGCCGTCCCGGCCCGCGCCGAGGGCCTTGCGGAGGAGCGAGATATTGACCGTCAGGCTGCCTTCCTCGACGAAGGTCCCGGCCCAGACCCGTCGCAGAAACTCTTCTTTCTCAATCAACCGGCCGCGCTCCTCGACCAGCAGCAGGAGCGTGTCGAAGGCTTTGCGCTGCAAGGCCACCGGAGCGCCGTCACGCAGCAGCAACTGCTCCTCCGGGTAAAGGCGGAACGGGCCAAACTCGTAGCATGGCTGTGTGGGTAGCAGTTTCATATGGCGAGAGTCGGGAAATAGGAATTTCCCAAGGGTTTCGTAAGGACATTAAGTCCATCC
>Ga0075421_100010213_pt1 | contig 11596 bp, 13 predicted proteins | sample SoiMetdeltSBSDD5_FD_75292 | JGI IMG/M metagenome (GOLD analysis project Ga0075421, IMG submission 75292) | Bulk soil microbial communities from a Populus tree surrounding site in Tennessee, USA - Soil MetaG P. deltoides SBSDD5 | ecosystem: Environmental > Terrestrial > Soil > Tree plantation...
GCTGCTCTCGCGTCTCACCGAGGAGCTGCGCGCCGCGATCCAGACCCTGGTCGACGCGGAGCTGCGAGAGCGCGCGTCGGTGTGGGGCTGAGGAGCGGGACTCAGTCGAGTCCGGAGGCATCGCGCGCCGGGTCGTTCCTCTGATCTCCGCTCGCTTTCGGCTCGCTGCGCGTCGCCTGCGGCGGCTTGCTCTCCAGCCGCTCGAGCGCCTTGGCGACCCGCTCGAGATTCTCGGAGAGCGCCTCGATGTCGCTGCGCCGCGGCAGATCGAGCGCGCGGAAGACGCGCTCGACGGCGGTCTGTACCAGGTGATCCCACTCGGAGCGCGCGTCGGTGAACGAATCGCGCAGCCGCGAGGCGTCCTGCTCGCGCGAGTGGATCACGCGCCGCACGTTGCGCTGGAACTCGCCCCAGCCCTCGGAGGCGTCGCCGACGCCGCGCTTCAGCGCGCCGTACAGGACGTCGCCGCTGCGCTGGATCAGATCGGAGAGCAGCGTCCGCGGCACCGCTCGATTCGAGCGCTCGCCCTCGACGAGGACCTGCGAGAGCGTGACGGACGTGATGTCCTCGCCGGACTCGTTGTCGATCACGCGCAAGTCGGTGCCCTGCTCGATGAGCTCCGCGATGCCCTTCAACGTGATGTAACGGCTCGTCTCGGTGTTGTAGAGCTTGCGATTGGCGTAGCGCTTGATCAGGACGGTCATGAGGAAAGTCTCGCGGCGGGCATGTGCGGCGACCCCACCCTAGCGAACGCGCTCCGAGACGGTCAGCCCTGCACGGGCACCCGCTCGACGCGTTTGCGCCGCGCGGCAGCCTTCTCTGGTGCCGGCGTCGGCTGCGACGATGTCGACGGGCGCACGCCGAGCTCCCACAGGAGCTCGCGCACACCGAGGAATGCGCGCAGCACGGCGCGCGCATCGGGATCCTGCGCGGCGCGCGCCTCCCAGCGCGCGATCTCGGCGTCGAGCGCGCCTGCGAGCGCATGCGTGAGCGCGAGGTCGGCGCCCGTCTCGGGCGACGCGCCGCGCGCGAGCGAATCGAGCCACCGCGCAGCGCCACCGAGCACAGCGTGCGAGCCGGCCGGTACGCCTGCGGTGAAGAGCGCCGCGGCGTCGACGAGCGCGCGCAGGGCGAGCGCCGCCTCCGCGGCGGCCGTGCGCGCGTGCCGCGCAGCCTCTTCGAGCGCGCGCCGCGTGTCGGCCGGCACGCTCTTCGTCTCGCTCGTCACACTTCCTCCTGTCGCCCGGCCACCAGCGCACCGACGCGCGCGAGCGTCGTCAGGTCGCCGACGTCCTGCGGCAGCTCCGGCACGGCGCGCCAGAAGCGCTGCCCGCCGGCGACCGCGCGCTGATGCAGCGCGTGCAGCGCGCGTGCGTCCCGGCGGACGAGCGCAGCGTACCCTGAGGCGCACGCGACCGCTGCCTGCGCCGCCGCGTCCGCCGGATAGCCCGGCGGCGCATGCGCCGCGAGAGCGCGCGCGAGCGCCGCGACGTCCTCGCTTCGCGGCGACGCGTCGGGCGGATCTCCCCCGCCCGGCCAGAGGCGCACGCGGTTGGCCACCACGCCGCGGAGCTCGACCTGGAAGCTCTCGAGGCGCGCGAGGAACTCCTGCGCTTGCGCGACCGACTCGCGCTCCGGCCCGGCGACGAGCACGAAGCCGGCGTCGCCTCCGCGCAGCAGCGCGCGCACGCGTTCGGCGCGCTGGCGGAAGCCGCCGGCCATGCCCTCGAAGGCGAGCAGGAACTCGGAGAGATCCTCGAGGAAGCCCATGCCCGTGAGCTGCTCGATCGCTCGCAGCCCGAGTCGCGTGCCGCGCTGGAACCAGCGCGCCCCCAGGCGTCCGGCGGAGAGCGCGGGATGGATCAGCAGGTGGACGAGGCGGCTGTCGAGGAACTCGAGCAGCCGCTGCGGCGCCTCCAGGAAGTCGAGCGCGTGCTGCGCCGGCGGCGTGTCGACCACGATCAGGTCGAAGTCGGGACGCTGCGAGAGCTCGTACACGCGCTCCATCGCCGAGTATTCGACGCTGCCGGCGAGCGCGTCCGAGACGTGGTGGTAGATGGGGTTCGCGAGGATGCGCTCGCGCGTGACGCGGTCGGGCGCGAGCCGCTCGACGAGCCCGTCGAACGTGCGCTTCTGGTCGAGCATGGCGGCCGAGAGCGACGCCTCGGCCGGGACGCCTGCCTGCGCGAGCCGCTCGCGCAGCAGCGGGCTCGGCTCGTCGCCGAGCGCAGAGAGCCCGAGCGCATCGGCGAGGCGCTTCGCCGGGTCGATCGTGATGACGAGCGCGCGGCGCCCCCGGCGCGCGCCCTCCAGCGCGAGCGCGGCGGCGACGGTGGTCTTGCCGACGCCTCCGCAGCCGACGCACACGAGGATGCGTCGCGCGAAGAGGTCGTCCTCGCGCCGGTTCACGCGGCCTCGGCGCGCGGAGGCGCGAGCACGTGCTCCGCGAGCGTCGCGACGTCCTGCGGCCCGCGGATCCCGTCGGGCAGATAGGGCAGCGGCACGATCGGCAGGCCGGTGCGCTCCGCGATCTCCGTGCGGTAGCGCGAACCTTGCGCGTGGCGCTCGCCCTGCGCGCGCACACACGCCGCCAGCACGGCAGGCGCCGGCAGGCCCGGCGCGGCCTCCGGCGGCAGGCGCGAGAGCAGTGCCGCGAGGTCGCCGTGCGCCTCGGGCACGGGCCGCGCGCGCAGTCCGTTCACGACGACCCGGTCGACCGGCAGACCGAGCTCGCGCACGCGCGCGACGAGCGCGCAGGTCTCGCGCGCGGGCAGCTCCTCCGCGAGTGAGACCGGCAGCACCAGAGTGCGCGTGGCGTCGTGCAGCAGCGCCTCGACCTGCTCGGTGTGGTGGCGCAGCGGACCGGCCCGCACCGCGGAGATCACCACGCGCGGGACATCGAGGAAGCTCAGGCCGTGGCCGGTGGCGGGCGCGTCGACCACGATCAGGTCGAAGCGAGGCCGGCCCGCTTCGCGCATCTGCTCGAGGTGCCAGACCTTCCCGAGCTCGATCAGCTCGCGCCAGCCGGGCGCCGCCTCGAGCAGCTGCCGGAAGCCGCGGTTCGCGAGCAGCCGGCGCGCCAGGCCACGCATGCCGATCTGGAGGCCCAGGTACTCGGCCAGAGCCTCGAAGGGGTCGATGCGGATCGCGAAGAGCCCTGGGCGGATCTCGCGCTCCGGGTAGCCGTCGCCGGGCGGTGGCTGGGGGGTCAGCAGGCGCGGCAGCACGGCGTCGCGGCCGAGCTCGGCGACGAGCACCCGCAGCCCGCGTCCGACCGCCGCGCTGGCGAGCGCGGCGGCCAGGGTCGACTTGCCGGTGCCGCCCTTGCCGGTCACCAGGACGAGCCGGCGATCGAGCAGGGGACGGGGCTCCGCTCCGGTCGGCACGCGCTGGAGGCCTCCTGGCCGTCCGGAGGGCCCCGCCGTGGCTCAAGCGGCGCGCCGGCGCCTCCGAAACGAAGCGATGATGCCGAGCCCCGCACCCGCGCGCGGACCGCGGCTCCGGCGACGAAGGGGCACGGTAGCGTGATCGTCACCTGCGAGCGCTGTGCGACCCAGTTCCAGCTGGACGACTCGCGCGTGCCCGCGCGCGGTGTCCGCGTGCGCTGCTCGCGCTGCAAGAACGCCTTCCGCGTGGTGCCCGAGGCGCAGCGCGCCGCCGAGCAGATGGCGGAGCTGTCGCGCCGCGCGCGCGAGGACAGCCAGGAGGAGATCACGCAGGACCTCGAGGGGGACTCGCGTGGCAGTTCCAAGGGGGACTCGCGCGGCAACTCGCGCTCCCGCTCCGGGTCGCGGCGCAGCGAGGGTTCGTCGGCCCGCGCCGGCGATTCCGCGCACGGGGGCACGGGAAGCGGCCTCGACACCGAGGAGAGCGACTGGAAGTTCAACGAGGACGTGTCGGCCGAGTCCGAGGCGCCGATCCGGACGCGCGAAGAGCCGAAGCCCGAGCCGCCTCCCGTGCGCCGGGGTGCGGAGGCGGACGACTGGTTCCGCGGCGGCAGCGATGCGCCGCTCGAGCTCGACGACCGTCCCTGGAATGCGTCCGAGGAGGCCGCCGCAGCGGAGTCGCAGGCCGAGCCCGACGTCGAGCGCGAGCCCGAGCCGGAGGCCGAGGCGCCGCCCGCGCCGATGGCCGCCGCCGAGCCGTCGCTCGACCGCTTCGTCGAGCCGGACGAGCCCGCGCCGCACGCGAGCGCCGAGGCGCCGGTAACGGATGAATTCGATTCGCTGCCGTCGTTCGACAGCTCGGAGCCCTCCGCGCCGGTCGCGCAGGCCGAGAAGGAGCCCGGCTCGACGGACGAGCTCAGCAGCGACAGCTGGGGTCAGCTCTTCGGCGAGGCGGCTCGAGCCGACGCCGCCGAGGAGAGCGCGCCCGTCCCCTCGCGCAAGGCGAGGCGGCGCCGCAGCCTGAGCCTGCCTTCGTTCGGCGGAGTCGGCGCGCACGTCGGGCGCTGGCTCGGCCACGGCGCGCAGGCGCTCGGCTGGCTCGTGACGATCGGGCTCTTCGGCGCCGGTCTCTACACCGGTTTCGCCACGCAGGTCGCGTCGCAGCCGGCACCTGCGGCGGAGCAGGTCGGCGGGTTCGAGCTCGCGGCGCTCGAGGGTCGCTTCGTGGAGAACGCGGTGAGCGGGCGCCTCTACGTGGTGTCGGGGCGCGTGCGCAACCCGGGTTCGACGGTAGAGACGTTCCCGGGGCTCGAGATCGAGCTGCTCGACGCAGCCGGTCTGCCGCTCGCGAGCGAGCGCGCGCCGCTGCACGGGCCGATTCCGAAGTCGTTGCTGCGCGAGGCGCCGGTCGCCGACGTGATGGCGCTGTTGCCGCAGGTTCCGCCCCTCAGGCCGGGCGAGGAGCGCGCCGTCGAAGGCGTGTTCGCGAGCCTGCCGGCCGACGCGGCGTCGTTCCGCGTCGTCGCGCCGCGAGCGGCGCGCAGCGCGGGTGGTCCGCTGCCCGAGGTGGACCTCCCGAAGTAGCCCTAGTGCGGCGGCTCGCTCTTCGCGGACTCGCCGCCGGCCACCTCGCCCTTCTTCGGCGTGACGTCGAGCTCGTCCTTGCCCGAGATCCCCGCCTTGAAGTTGCGGATCGCCTTACCGACGCCGGAGCCGAGCTCCGGCAGGCGTCGCGCGCCGAAGAGCACGATCACGATGCCGAGCACGATCAACAGCTCGGTAGCGCCGATGCCGAACATGGGGTCACTCCGACCGCCGACGGCGTGTGGTTGCGGACTCGCGAAGCTTGCCCCTCGCGTTCGGGACGGTCAAGGCGACGCCTGTGCCGCCTCGGGCTTCGGCGCCGCGTCTCCGAGCTCGCCGTCGATGCGCGCGATCAGCACGTCGGGAGGCTGCAGGCCGCGCAGCAGCACGCCGTTCAGCACGAAGGCCGGCGTGCCGGTGACGCCCGCCGCCTTCGCCTCCGCCATGTCGGCTTCGACGCGCTCGGCGCCCTTCGTGCTCGCCCGACACGTCTCGAAGGCCGCGAGGTCGAGGCCGACCTTGCTTGCATGGCCGCGCAGGTCGTCGTCGCTGAGCGCGCTGGCGTTGGCGAACACCTGATCGTGGAACTCCCAGAAGCGCCCCTGCTCCTCGGCGCACACGGCGGCCTCGGCGGCCGCGCGCGCGCGCGGGTGGATCGACTCGAGCGGCAGGTGCTTGTAGACCACACGCAGCTGCGTCGGATAGCGATCGCGCAGCGCCTTGATGACGGGCAGCGCCCGGGAGCAGAAGGGGCACTGGAAGTCCGAGAACTCGATCAGGGTGACCGGGGCGTCCGCAGGCCCGACGGCGGGACCGGTGCTCGAGACTTCGACCCGCGGCGGCTCCAGCAGGATCTCGACCTCGGCCTTCTCGATCAGCGCGGTGCGGATCTCCTGCTCGCGCAGCCCGTCGAGATGCCGCCGGATGTCGGGTGCGAGCTGCTCGAGCGTGCGGCCCTGCACGCGCGCCTTGTTCTGCTCGTAGAAGGCGGCGACCTCCTCGTCGGTCACCGGCCCGCGCGCGGCCACCTCCTCGGCGATCAGTGCATCGACGTCGACGCCGCGCTTCTCGGCCTCACGGGCGAGCACGCGCTCCTCGATCCAGGCGTGCAACGCCTCCTCGCGCAGCTCGAAGACCGCGCTGGCGTCGCCGCCGCGCGTCTCGCGCACGTAGAGCCGCTCCTTCGCGCGGTCGTCGAGCTCTTCGATCGTGATGGTTTCGCCATCGAGCTTCGCGGCGACCTGCGAGGTGTCTGCGGGCGCATTGCCCGCTCCGCCCGTCCCACCACTACACGCGAGCCCGACGGCCATCGCGCACGCCAATCCGATGCTTCGCTTCATGCGTCCCCCCTTCGCCACGCGGCCGGGGGAGGCCTGCGGCATCCAGCGCGTGTCGTCCGCACGCGGGCGCGTAGTATAGGCGCCGCTTCCGCGAGAGCCCGGCGTCAGGCGGAAGGCAGCGAGAGGGCGGGAGTCAGGAAGCGCTCGAGCGCGTGAAGCACCGCCGCGTCGCCCGGGACGTCGCTCCCGATCCGACACTCCTGCTTCGGCTCGCCCGCGGCGTCGAACAGGGCGCGTGCGCCCCGGGCCGCCGCAGCGTCGCCGCTGCCAGCGTGCACGAGCAGCAGCGGACGCGGCGCGATGCGCGCGACGTAGGTGCGCGCGTCGAGCGCCGGTGCGCCGTCGCCGGGGAAGGCGAGGGCGGCCGCGCACACGCGCGGATCGAGGCTCGCGAAGGCGGCGCCGAGGCGCGCGCCGAGGCCGAAGCCGACGAACGCAACGCGCTCCATGTCGAGCTCGGGAATCGCGGCGCACGCGTCGAGCGCGCGCTCGAGATCGACGACCGCCTGCCGCGCGAACTCTTCCACCAGGTCGGCGGGCGCCGCATCGGGCTCGCCCGACAGCGCACGCGCGAGTCGCGCACCGAGCTTCGCGTCGCCGCGCGCGCCGTGCAGCGGGAGGTCGATCGCGACGACGGCGGCGCCGCGCTCCGCGAGCCGCGTCGCGGCAAACTCGATCTCCGCGCAAGCAGAGCTCTCGCCCGCGCGGTGCTGGAGCAGCACCAGCGGCAGCTCCCCGTTGCGCTGCGACGGCTGCCACATCCGGCCGTTCACGCGGTCGCCACGGCTCGAGTACTCGATGCGCTCGCTGCGCAGCCCGGGCCGCTGGAGCGGCGGAGCGACGCGATGCCGCCAGAGCCCGAGCGGCTCGCGGTGACCCGATAGACGCAGCGCGCTTTCCATGGCCGCGCAGTGTACGGGGGCTCTGTCCCCTCTGGAAAGATGGCGCGCGAAGCGCGCCGCAAGCGGCGAAGCCGCGCGAAGGTGGGCCCTCGCAAAGACGGGCGCAGCCGAAAGGAGATACCTAACGCGCCAGCAACACCCTTCGGGCTCGATAGAGATTCGACTTGATCGCGTCCTCGCTCTTGTCGAGCAGGCTCGCGATGTCGGTGATCGGGTGGTGACGCAAGTGGTGCAGCTCGAAGAGCAGGCGCTGCTCCGAGGTGAGCTCGAGCGCGGCCGCGGCCTCGATGCGCTCGGCGCGCTCGCGGCACTCGTAGGTTTCGTGTGGCGTCGGGACGGCGCCGATCATCGGCGCCGCATAGTCGACGTTCTCGAGCTCGTCCTCGATCTCGAGGGGCACCGTCGGATGGCGCTTGCGCTTGAACCGGTTGGCGACAGTGCGGCGCGCGATGCCGAGCACCCACGCCGCGAAGTGCGCCTCCTTCCGGTACGAGGCGAGACACGAGAAGACGTGGAAGAAGACCTCCTGGACGGTCTCCTCGGTGTCCGCGCGATTGTCGAGCCGCTTCTGCACGAACCCGAAGACGCGCGGCAGGTAGCGGTCGTAGAGCTGCTCGAACGCGGCTTGATCCCCGGCGAGGATCCGTTCGATCAGCTCCGATTCATCGGGCTGCGCGCCAGGCGCTGCCACCAGCATGAGGCATCCCTCCCAGGATCGAAGCTGGATTGAGAACCCGGCTCCGTAGTGGGATGTAGCCAGGGCGCGTCCGCTGGTGTCACAGATTTTTAATCGGAGCGGAAAGGCGGTGGAAGTTCCCGCGGGGCCACTGGCTCGAAGGCCGACTTCTCCTCGTCAGTGACACCGAGATCCGCGTCCGACAGGCCCGTGCGGAACTCGGGCAGGGGCTCGGGGCTCGACCGCACGGGAACCTCTCGCGGCGCTGCGGGCTCGACGGGCGCGATCCAAGCTCGAAGCTCCCCTCCCTCGTGCTCGAAGTGGCAGGTGGCGAGGCGGATGCGACCCGGCGCCGCCGACGCCGCTGCGCGCGACTCGGCACCGAATGCCGGACACAGGAGCAGCACGCCGACGCCAGCCTCCGGGCGCAGGCCGAGCGCGGGCGCGAGCTGGAGCCAGTCGGCCAGCCGCGCCTCGACCCACACCCGCTGCGCCAGGCCGCGGGCCACGAGCTCGAGGTCGTGCCCCTGCTCGGCCTGGAGGACGAGAAGCGTCTCGCCTTCCGGACCGACGCAGACCCAGTCGATGCGCGTCTCGGCGCCGAGCAGATCCTCGGCCACGACGCGCAGCCGCTCTGCGCCCGACGCGAGCGCGCGCCGCAATGCGCGCCGCCTTGTGTCGCCCGGCCCTCGCCACGAACGCTCCTCAGGCACGATGCTGGAGTCGTGCGTCGGCCATGACGAGGCGGGCCACGTCGCGGAGCGCCTTCGCCGCCGGTGCTTGCGGATGCTCGAGACCGATCGGCCGCCGCGCGACGATGGCGCGATACACGTGCAGGTCGTCCACCAGCAAACCGTAGCTGCGCGGCGCGCGTCCTAGGTGACGCGCCGCGACGCCGGCGAGGCGCTGGAAGGCGCGCTCGGCCTCGGCGATGCGGCGCACGCCGTGGATCGTCACGCCGACCATGGAGTCGGGGCGCCGTCGCAGCAGGAATTTCGCGAGGGCATACGTCTCGAGCAGGTCGCGCGCATCAGGCGTCGCAAACAGCAGCGCCCAGCGCAGCAGCGACGCGCCCTCGGCGCGGCTGCGGAGCCAGTGCGGCGGGACGCAGGCGAGCACGACGCCGCCGTCGCCCGGCTCGGCGGCGCGCTGCACCGCGACGTCGGCCGCGTCGCGGTAGAGCGCGTCGAGATCGACCGCGGGGCTCAGCACCAGCTCGGCGCCGACGGGTCCACGGCCCGGCTCCGGCCACAGCAGGCTGCCGTCGCTGCCCTGCGGTGCGAGCAGGCTCGCGCTCGCGCCGAGCCGCGCGATCTCGACGGTCAGATTCCAGGCGAGCGCGGCGCGCACGACGTCGCGCTCCGCCACGGGCAGCGCGACGATGGGCAGTGCGGCGGCGTCGAGGCGCGCGGGCGGTCCGGCGTCCGGCGCGCGCGCGGCCTCCGCCTGCCCCTCCGGCAGGAAGTAGTGCAGGACGTCGCCGAGCCCCCGCGCCACGGGGGGCTACCGCACGACCAGGACCGAGTTGCGTCCGCCCACGGCGCCGTTGGCCGTCTCGGGGTTCTCCGGATCCTCGCGCCACTCTCCGTCGACGACGTAGCGGTACTGATACCGGCCGGGCGGCAGCCGCAGGATCTTGGTCCACACGCGCGTCGCTCCCTCGGACTCGATCAGCGAGCGCACGCCCTTGTCGGGCACCCAGCCGTTGAAGTCGCCGGCGATGCGCACGTCGCTCGCGCGCAGGTCGCGGAAGCGGACGACGATCTCGCGGCTCGCGTCGGCGCTGGCGTGATCGGTGCGCAGCGGCGTCGGCGCGGTCGCCTCGACCTCGACGGCGAGCGCCGCGTAATCGATTGCGCCGTTGGCACTGCGGGCGAGCGATGCGATCGGCCGACCGGCCTGCGCGGCCTCGCGCAGCTTCACGTTCTGGCGGATCACGGTGTCGAAGCAGAGGTCGCCGAAGCGTTCGCGAATCTCCGCCAGGGTCTGGCGCGCATAGCGCGTGCGCCCGTCGTAGAGCGTTGGCAGGATGCGCACGCCGAGGTCGCGTCCGATCCGCTCGGTCAGCAGCGCGATCGTCTCGAGCAGCTTCTGGACGCCGTGGATCGCGAAGAAGCTCGTCTCCAGCGGGACGATCACCTCGCTCGCCGCGCGCAGCGCGTTGAAGGTGAGGAGCCCGACGTTGGGCGGGCAGTCGATCAGCACGTAGTCGAAGGCATCGCCGAGACCCTCGAGCGCCGCCGACAGGCGATTCGTGCGCGATTCGATCGGCTCGCCGGCGAGCTTCTGCTCGAGCGCAGAGAGCACGATGCCCGAGGGCGCCACCGACAGGCGCGGCGCGGCCTCGACGCACACCTCGTGCAGGCGCTCGGCGCCGCCGACGTCGGCGAGCACCTCGTAGAGATTCTCGTCGAGGCGCTCGGGATCGATGCCGAGAGCCAGGGTGGCGTGCGCCTGCGGGTCCATGTCGACCACCAGCACGCGCGAGCCTTCGCCGGCCAGACAGCCGGCCAGATTGACGGCGGTGGTCGTCTTCCCGCAGCCGCCCTTCTGGTTCACGATTGCGATGACGCGCATGCTGGGCTCCTCCCGCGGTCCTCGGCCCGCGGCTGCCTCGGGCTCGCGCCCGATCAGCACGAGCCTCCGCTCGCCCTGGCCGCGAGCGGCGGGCCGTTTGGTGTGTCCTCCGTCCGAGCCGACCTCTTCCAGACCTCGACTTCGCGCACGAAGCGTGCGACCTCGAAGACCCATTCCTGTCCAGACAGCGCATCGAAGGCCGTGCCGTCCTTGAATGCGAGCACGACGTCGCCCGTGGCGACGAGCACGAGCTGGCTGAGCGGCCGCGGCACGGTCGGAAGCAGGTCCGTGAGTGCCCGAATCGACTTGCGGACCCGCTGGACCGAGATGCCCGCGTCGATCAGGCGCTTCGCCGCCTTGACCGCCACCAGGTCCTCGAACGTGTAGCGGCCGTGCCCGCCTGGGGTACACGCGCTCGGACGGATCAGATCCGTCTGAGCCCAGTATTGGAGCTGACGCCGCGAGATCTGCACGATCTCGACGACATCGCCCGCGCGGAAGAGCTCGCGAGCTTCACGCATCGTCCGTGGAGGACACCCCCCCAGGCAACCACAGGACGGGCGGAAGCTAGTGCGCTCGTTCCGGGCAAGTCAACCCGAATTCGCGAACTTTCGTAGCAATTTGCCGGCTCGCCTCGAGGTGTGGAGCCTCGAGGAGACGCAGGCGCGACGTCTGCACGCCCCCAGTCCCTCTGGTAGTTTGCGCGGCGTGGGTGCAGCGAATCGCGATCGCCCGGGCAACCCCACCCCGAGCGGAACCGAGCGGCCGAAGCGGAGCGGTGGCGAGGACGATCGGCTCTTCGTCGAGGACGCCGGACATCGCCGCCCGTTCATGCGCGGCATCATGATCCACTCGCTGATGGCTCGGGGGGTCCCCTTCGAGGAGGCCAACCAGACCGCCAACGAGGTGCGCGACCGCCTGCGCTCGCGCCATGTCGTGACCAAGGAGGAGATCCTCACCGAGGTGCGCGATCTGCTCGGCGACGCGCCCTTCCGCAGCGATCCCCAGCTGCCGCCGCCGGTCGACATCACGATCCACGGCAAGGGCAAGGGCGTGCCGTTCTCGAAGGGCGTGCTCTCCCAGTCCCTGCTGGCTGCCGCCATCGACCCGAACGACGCCTTCGACGTCGCG
>Ga0075421_100010215_pt1 | contig 11595 bp, 10 predicted proteins | sample SoiMetdeltSBSDD5_FD_75292 | JGI IMG/M metagenome (GOLD analysis project Ga0075421, IMG submission 75292) | Bulk soil microbial communities from a Populus tree surrounding site in Tennessee, USA - Soil MetaG P. deltoides SBSDD5 | ecosystem: Environmental > Terrestrial > Soil > Tree plantation...
AACGTGCGCTTCGGCATCCGCCTGCACACGATAAGCCGCGACACCTCGGCGGCGGCGTGGGCGGTCGCCGACGAGCTGCTGGCCGAGCTCACATCCGAGCAGATCTCCAAAGCGACTGAGCTGCACGCCAAGTCGGAGTCCGAAGGCCAGCGGCGGATGACCGCCTTGCATGGCGGCCGGGTGGACCAGCTCGAAATCTATCCGAACCTGTGGGCTGGCGTCGGGCTGGTCCGCGGCGGCGCGGGCACCGCGCTTGTCGGCAGCCACGAGGAAGTCGCGAACCTGATCTACGAGTATCACTCGCTGGGCTTCGACGAGTTCATCCTGTCGGGCTACCCACATTTGGAAGAGGCCTACTGGTTCGCCGAGGGCGTGCTCCCCCTGTTGAAGCAGAAAGGCGTCGCTTAAGTCCCGCTGGTAGGCCAAGCTGACCGTGTGGACGAGTGGTTCGAGCGCAGCCCGTTCATCGGGTTCGCGCCGTGGATCATCTATTGGGTCGTCGCAGACGGACCCAGCACCTGGATGTTCGGCGCGATCTGCGCGGTGATCGCGGCGCTGACACTCGGGGTGTCGGCCGGTCGCGGCGGACCCCGCATCCTCGAAGTGGTCACCATCGTGTTCTTCGTCGCGGTGACAGTTGTCGGGATGATCGTCGGGGCCGACGACCGCGACTGGATGGACACCTACGCCACCACGCTGTCCAGCGGCGTGCTGGCCTTGATGTCGCTGGGATCGCTGGCGTTCGTGCCCTTCACCGCGCAGTACGCGCCTGAATCTGCGCCGCAACAGGATTGGGAGAAGGCGGCGTTCCGCCGCACCAACCGGGTGCTCACCCTGATGTGGGCGCTGGTGTTCGCACTCATCGCGGTCCTGGGGTACGTGGCCGTCACCGCGCCTGCCACCATCGGCTGGACCAAGGCCGTCATCCCCGTCGTGGTGATCATCGGAGCGGTGGGCATGACGCAGATCTACCCCACCCGGGCACGGGACAACGCCCGGCCAGCCTGATCCAGCGCTACTATCTGCGTATGAATGCAGATAAGCAGGTCTGCGGACGCCGGCTGGCTGACGAGCAAGCCGACCTGGTTGTCGAGGTGTTCCGGATGCTGTCCGACGCGACCCGCGTTCAGCTGCTGTGGGCGCTCGCCGACCGAGAGCTTTCGGTCAACGACCTCGCGGGACGGGTCGGCAAGCCGGGACCGTCGGTGTCACAGCACCTGGCCAAGCTGCGGATGGCGCGGCTGGTGCGCACCCGGCGCGAGGGCACTCAGGTGTTCTACCGGCTCGAGAACGATCACGTTCGCCAGCTCGTCACCGATGCGGTGCACAACGCCGAACACGCCGCCGGTGGCATGCCCGCACACCACCTCGACGACGCGGAATTGCGGCTGCTGCACGAGGGAGCGGGCTGATGGGCATCGCACATAGTCACGACCACACCCACAGCGTCGACGACGCCCTGCGCGACAGCACCGCCGGTATCCGTGCCGTCAAGATCAGCTTGGTGGTGCTGGGCTTCACCGCCACGGCGCAGCTCGTCATCGTCGCACTGTCGGGCTCGGTCGCCCTGTTCGCCGACACCGTGCACAACTTCGCCGACGCGTTGACGGCGGTGCCGCTGTGGATCGCCTTCTCGATGAGCCGGCGGCGCGCCACCCGCCGGTATACGTACGGCTTTGGGCGAGTTGAGGATCTGGCCGGGTTGTTCGTCGTGGCGGTGATCGCGATGTCCGCGGTCGTGGCGGCTGTGCAGGCGATCCGCAGGCTGATCGATCCCGTTCCGCTGCACCATTTGGCCTGGGTCGCGGCGGCAGGCGTCGTCGGATTCCTCGGCAATGAAATGGTGGCGCTGTACCGCATCCAGGTCGGCAAGCGGATCGGATCCGCTGCATTGCGAGCGGACGGAATGCATGCGCGCGCAGACGGTTTGACGTCGCTGGCGGTGGTGGCGGGCGCCGTGGGCGCGGCGCTGGGATTTCCGGTGGCCGACCCGATCGTTGGTCTGGTCATCGCCGGCGCCATCGCCATCGTGTTGATCTTCGCGGCGCGCGATGTGTTCGGCAGGCTGCTGGATCGCGTCGATCCCGACCTGGTCGACAACGCCGTCACAGTCTTGGCCGCGCGGCCCGGAGTGCGCGCGGTTCGACGGGTCAGGATGCGCTGGGTGGGCCATCAGCTCGAAGCCGACGCCGAACTCGACGTCGACCCATCACTGAGCCTGGCCGACGCGCACTCCGTCGCCCACGGCGCCGAACATGAACTGGCCCATGCCATTCCGAAGCTCGGCTCGGTGATCGTGCACGCCTATCCGGCGCACGACGGCGTACTCAGCAGCTGAACATCTCGCCGATCTGGGGTGGGGCAGTGGCCGGTTGCAGACACCCGAAGGGTTGCACGCCCGCATCGCTGAACCGAGCTCCGGACTGGTGAGCGTAGTTCACACAGACCAGCCCGGCCTGGTCGCTGCGGCAGCGGAAGTCGCCGAAGGTCAGCGAATGACCGTATGGCAGCTCCGGACCGGAACCCGCGGTGAAACGGCCCGGGTCCCCGTGCACCGAGCCGACCCGCACGCTCAAGCCGTCGTAGTCGATCCAGCCGCCCTTCCACTCTCCATAGGCGTCGTCGGGTCGCGGTGGCGGGTTCTTCAGTTCCACCAGGCAGGCCAGCGCGCCGCCGCTGTACTTCGTGTCCGTCATGCAGCTGGTCTTGCCCGACGGCGTGACGAATGCGACGTCCTCGCCGAGCTCTGTCGCTGCGCCATCACGGGTCGCAGAGTGATATTGCGCCGGATCGGTGGGCGTACCTGCTTGGACCCAGGCGATGACGTCGCTCATCGGCGCGCCGGGGCCGGGCGCTTTGGCGGGAGTCGTCGAGGTGGGTGGCGTGGTGGTTCGCGCGGCGCGCGTCGTGCTCGGTGGAACCGTCAACGACGGCGACGTCCGCTCGGCGTCCCCGCCGACCGACTGTGAGCACCCCGCCACCAGCACAGACGCCGCGATCAGGGCAGCAATCCGCATAACGGCCAAGGCTAGCGGGCTGACACGCAATCGCCGGTCAGGCGCGGCGGCGCGGCTCGTTCGATACCGTCGAGGCATGCACGAGCACGTCGTCCGCGCAACCATCGCGTCCGGCACGGTCGAAGGCTTCACCCGCGACGATGTGAACCGGTGGCGGTCCATTCCATACGCGCGGCCGCCGGTGGGCCAGCTTCGGTTGCGTGCACCTCAGCCGGTGGAGCCGTGGCCCGGTGTGCGTTATTGCCACGGGTTCGGCCACTGCGCGCCGCAGCAGCGCATGTACACGATCCTCGCCCCGGGCAAATACCAGCCGATGAGCGAGGACTGCCTGACGCTCAACGTCGTCACGCCCAAACGTCCTGCCGCGCACCCGTTACCGATCATGTTCTTCATCCACGGCGGCGGCTACTTCATGGGCAGTTCGGCAACCCCGATCTACGACGGTGCGGCGCTGGCACGCGAAGGCTGCGTGTATGTCTCGGTGAACTACCGGCTGGGCGCGCTGGGCTGTCTCGACCTCTCGTCGTTGTCCACCAAAGACATCACGTTCGACGACAACCTGTTCCTGCGGGACCTGGTGATGGCGCTGCGCTGGGTGCGTGACAACATCGCGGTGTTCGGTGGTGATCCCGACAATGTGACGATCTTCGGCGAGAGCGCGGGCGCGCACGCCGTCGCCACGCTGCTCGCCGTTCCGGCCGCCAAAGGCCTGTTTGCTCAGGCGATTTCGGAGAGCACGGCCGCTGGAATGGTCCGCTCTCCCGAGATTGCCGCCGAATACGCCACCAAGTTCGCTGCGCTGCTCGGTGCCCGCAAGGAGGACGGCGCCGACGCCGTGCTGACAGCCCGGCCGGAGGACCTGGTCAACGCCTTCGACCGGCTGGTGCGGCAGGGTCAGCGCGAGATGCTCGGCGCGTTTGCGGCCGGCCCGACCCGTGGCACGGACTGCCTGCCGCTGGACCCGGTTGAGGCGATGCGGGTCGGCGCGGCGCACCGTTTGCCGCTCATCATTGGCACCAACGCCGAGGAGGCCAGGCTGTTCGGCCGCTTCCTGAAGCTTCTGCCGATGACCGAGCCGATGATTGAGCGGCTACTGGCTGCGGCGGAACCCGGTGAGCGCGAACGCATTACCGCCGCGTACCCGGGCTATCCCGATCCTGCGGCCTGCATTCAGTTCGGCGGCGACTTCGCGTTCGGATCGGCGGCGTGGCAGATCGCCGAGGCGCACAGCAGACACGCCCCGACATACCTGTACCGGTACGACTACGCGCCGCGCACGCTGCGCTGGTCGGGCCTGGGCGCCACGCATGCCACCGAGTTGTTGGCGGTGTTCGACGTCTACCGCACGAAGTTCGGCCGGCTGCTCACTGCCGCAGCTGACAGGCGTACTGCGCTGCGCGTCAGCGACGACATGCGGGCTCGCTGGCATGCCTTCAGCCGAACCGGCACGCCGGGCGAGGGCTGGCCTGCCTACACCGCCGCCGACCGCGCGGTGATGGTGTTCGACCGGCGTCCCCGCGTGGAATATGACCCGCACGCCGCGCGCAGACAGGCATGGGAAGGATTCTCCCTGGCCACCGGCTGACGCCGTCGCCGAATCGGCTGCGCGGCGCGGCGCGGATGTGATTGCGTAACCCCGTGGCTCACCCACTGGATCCGCTCGACGCCGACGAGTTCAGGGCGGTCGCGTCGATCCTGCAGCGTGAGCACGGCGTCGGGGATGGCTGGCGGTTCGCGTCGGTGGAGCTGGCTGAACCCGCTAAATCCGACCTGCGTGCGTTCGACGATGGCGGACCGCGGCCGCCGCGACGCGCTGAGGTGATTTGCCTGCACCGGTCGGACAACGCCACATACAAGAGCGTGGTGTCGTTGACCGACGACCGCGTCGAGTCGTTCGAGCACGTTCCGGGCGTGCAGGCGAACTTCACTGTCGACGAGTTCGTCGAGTGCGACCAATTGCTGCGCGCCAATCCTGATCTCATTGCCGCCCTGGCCAAACGCGGCATCACCGATATGGATCTGGTGTTCTTCGACACCTGGACCTACGGGGATGCGGTGGCGCCGCCGGAGTACCGCGACCGACGGCTCGGCTGGTCCGACACCTGGGTCAAGGCCGTGCCGGGCGCCAACCCCTACGCGAATCTCGTCAGCGGGCTGCATTGTGTGGTCGACGTCAACTCGATGGAGTTGCTACGGGTCGAAGACAACGGCGGCGTCGACACACCCGAGGTGATGGGCGAATACGTGCCGAGCCGCATCCCGGAGCGGATCCGCTCGGCGTCACGCCGTGAGCCGCTCAAGCCGCTGCACATCACCCAACCCGAGGGGCCGTCGTTCACGTTGGACGGCAATCTGCTGCAGTGGCAGAACTGGTCGCTGCGCATTGGCTTCAACCACCGCGAGGGGATGACCCTGCACACCGTGGGTTACCGCGACGGCGACCGGAATCGCTCTGTGGCACACCGGTTGTCGTTCGCGGAGATGATTGTCCCGTACCGCGACCCCTCCGACGACCACTACCGCCGCACGGCGTTCGACATCGGCGAGTGGGGCCTGGGCTTCATGACGACGTCGCTGGAACTCGGCTGCGATTGCCTGGGCGAGATCCGTTATCTGGACGCCGTTTTGCACAACAGCAAGGGCGAGCCATACACGATCACCAACGCGATCTGTATCCATGAGGAAGACAACGCCGTGCTGTGGAAGCACGTTGACCACGAAATCGGCGCCGAGGTGCGCCGGATGCGTCGGCTGACGATCTCGTTTCATGTGACCGTCGCCAATTATGAATACCTCGTGTACTGGCGGCTGTACCAGGACGGCAACATCGAATGCGAGGTGCGGGCCACCGGCATCATGGTGACCACACCGCTGGCGCCCGGCCAACCCCATCCGAACGGCACGCTTGTCGACGAACGCACGTATGCGCCGTTTCACCAACACTTTCTGGTCGCCCGGCTCGACATGGATATCGACGGAAGCGACAACACCGTCTACATGACGGAGTCGCATCCGGAACCGATTGGCCGGGACAATCCGCACGGGCTTTCGCTCGTCGTACGCAACGTGGCGCTGCGCACCGAGAGCCAGGCCAAGCAGGATGTGAACTTCGCGACGCAGCGCGCCTGGAAGGTGGTCAACACCAACGTGGTCAACGGGCTGGGCACCCACCCGGCCTACAAATTGGTTCCGACTGGGGCGATTCCGCCGATGTTCGACCCCGAATCGCCCGTCGTCGAGCGCGCCAGTGTCATCGGTCATACCTTGTGGGTGACGCCGAACCGGCCCGATGAGCGGTGGCCCGCAGGGGAATTCGTGAATCAATCGAAGCGGGACACAGGTTTGGGTCGTTGGACGCTGGCCAACAGGTCCATCGATAACACCGATGTGGTGATGTGGTACGTGTTCGGCATTCACCACATCACACGGCCGGAGGACTGGCCGGTGATGCCCGTCGACGTGGTGTCCTTCTGGCTCAAGCCGTTCGGCTTCTTCGACCGCAACCCGTCACTCGACGTGCCCGGCGCGCATACCCCGACGACCAGTGCGCACCACTGACGTCGTGGAGCGGCCGGCCGATCTGACGGCCGAATGGCTCACCGCCACGCTGGGTCAATCGGTCAGCGATTTCGCCGTCGAACGCATCGGCACGGGCCAGATGAGCGAGTGCTACCGCGTCGCGCTGACCTACGCTGAGGGCGCCGGCGGCCCGAACTCTGTGGTGCTCAAGGTCGCTGCCACCGACCCGGTGAGTCGTCAGACCGGTCTCGCGCTCGGTCTGTACGAACGTGAGGTGCGGTTCTACACCGACATTGCACCGGGCATCGACGGACCGATCGCGCCGTGCCACCACGCCGCCTTCGACACCGAGACGGGCGCCTTTCACCTGCTGCTGGGTGACGCAGGCCCGGCCGTCGTCGGTGACGAGATCCGCGGCGCGACAGTAGAACAGGCCATGCTGGCGCTGTCGGAACTGGGCCGGGTGCACGCCCCGCTGCTGGGCGACACCGCGATGGCGAACGCCGACTGGCTCAACCGGGAGTCGCCGATGAACCAGGCAGTGATCGGCCAGTTGTACGCCGGGTTCATTGACCGCTACGGCGATCAGATCGCTCCGGAGCATCGCGAGGTGTGCGAGCGGCTGGTCGCAACCTTCGATGCTTACGTCGCAAGCGAATCCGATCGGGTACCCGGGCTGGTGCACGGCGACTATCGCCTGGACAACATGCTATTCGGCGAGGCTGGCGCCGACCGCCCGCTCACGGTGGTGGACTGGCAGACCGTGACGTGGGGACCGGCGATGACCGACGTCGCATACTTCCTCGGCTGCGCGCTGCCCGACCGCCTGCGTCGCGATCACTATGACGCGCTGCTGCGGGCCTACCATCAGGCGCTCGGAGCCAAGCTCAGTCTCGACGAGGTGCGTGACGGGGTGCGTCGGCAGAGCTTCTTCGGGGTGTTGATGGCGATCATCTCGTCGATGCTCGTCGCGCAGACCAGCCGTGGTGACGAGATGTTCATGGTGATGCTGCGGCGGCATTGTCAGCATGTGCTCGACACGGATGCGCTGGCCGTGCTGCCCGAACCCGTTGCAGCCGTGCCGCTTACGCCCGTCGCCGACGACGAGGGTGCCCACGATCCGACCGACGAACCGTTGTGGAACGAGAGCTGGTACTTCGACTTCACCGACCCCGGGCAGGGTGTCGGCGGCTGGATACGATTGGGGCTGATGCCCAACGAGAAGACGGCGTGGATCACCGCGCTGCTATGCGGACCTGATATGCCGACCATCGCCGCGGTCGACTTCCATGACACCGGCGCGATCGAACTCAGCCTCGAGGCCACTGAACCGCTGCAGGCCTGTTCGGTGTCGGTGCGAGGAACGGGACAGGCGTATGACGATCCGGCTGCACTGTTGCGCAGCGATTCCGGCAGACCCGTCGAGCTGACGATGGATCTGGTGTGGACGACGGCCGGCACGCCGTATCAGTACCGGATCACTCCGCGCTATGAGATCCCGTGCACGGTGAGCGGCACGATCACCGTCGATGGCCGGGAGATCCCGCTGCGGGCGGTCGCCGGTCAACGCGACCACTCGTGGGGTGTGCGCGACTGGTGGGCCATGGACTGGGTGTGGAGCGCACTGCATCTCGATGACGGCACGCACCTTCACGGCGTCGACATCCGCATCCCCGGCGCCCCGCCGATCGGGGTCGGATATCTGCAGCAAACGGGTCGGCCGCTGGTCGAACTGCAGGCAGTCACGGCACGGGAAACGTTCGGCGACAACGGCTTACCGCAGACGACGACGATCGACTTCGGCGCGCTGAAGGCCACTATCGACATCCGCGGGCACGCACCGGTGCTTCTGACGGCGCCCGACGGACGCATCAGCCACTTCCCGCGCGCATGGGCGACGGTCACCACCGACGACGGTCGCACGGGTGTCGGCTGGATCGAATGGAACCGCAACCAGCGTTAGCCCCATCTCCGCGTGGGCCCACGCGCAAGCTGGGGACGTGCGAGTCTGCGCGCCGACACGCCGTATTCTGCGTACATTTCGCGCACGCTCGTCGCGCAGTGAGGGTCAGCGCGACCAGTCGCAACCGGTCAGTTCGACAGACAACTCCCACAACCGACGGGCCGCCACCGGATCGCGAGCCTTCTTGCGCAAACCGGTTACTCGTGGTTTGCCCCACTGGTTGAACCGCGGCGCCAGGTACGTCCCGCTGGGCAGATCGGTCGTCACCGCCTGAAGGCTCGCCCGCGCCCCCTGTGCCGGACTTTGCAGGATGTGCCACACCGGATTTCGCTCGCCGACGGGCAGCCCGACTGCGGCGCTTCTCGTGATACCGGTATCGGTCATGCCTGGATCCGCCGCATACGCCCGGACGCCACGGTTGGCCAGCTCGCGGACGAACAGCAGGTTGGCCAGCTTGGATTCCGCGTATGCCGTCATCGCGGAGTACCTGCGGCTCTGCCAATTGAGGTCGTCGAAATGGATGCGGGCAAAAAGGTACATCGCGCTCGCCACAGAGATGACCCGGTCTTTGATCCTGTCGCCGAGCAGACACGTCAAGGCGAAGTGGCCAAGGTGGTTGATACCCATGTGCGCCTCGAAACCGCCGGCCGTACGGGTCAGCGGCAGACCCATCACGCCTGCGTTGTTCACCAGCACGTCAACGGGTTCCACCGACTCTGCGAATGCACGCACACTGGCGAGATCGGCGAGATCGAGTTGTCCCACCTCGACATCGCCCGACATGTCGGCGGCCGCCTGCTCGGCCTTCTCGATGCTCCGGCAGGCGATCACCACGCTATGGCCGCTGTCGGCCAGCGCGGCTGCGGTTGCCTTCCCGACTCCGCTGTTGCCGCCCGTGACGATGATCCGCATCAGCGCGGAGCGTACATGAGCAATCCAGCGAGCACGTCCCGCAGCGTCCCGCGTGGGCCCACACGCAAGTAGGGGACGTGCGCAAAATGTCCGCAGAATACGGCGTGTCGGGGTGCAGACACGCACCTTCGCGGGCAGGTGGTCAACCCAGATGGGCGCTGTCGTCATGCAGGTCGTCGCGGCCCAGTCCCATCGGGGTCGCGGCGGGCACATCGCCGGCGGCGACCACTTTACGTGTGATTGGCGTCAGCGCTTGAAACAGCCTCTCGACTTCGTCGTCATCCAGTGCCTCCAAAGCTGATAGCGCCAGCTGATCGGTGGCGTCCTCGATGCGCTGCTTGAGGTTTCGGCCAGCGTCGGTGAGCGCGCCGTCGCCGTCGAGTAGCCCGCGACGGGCCAGCCTCTCGCCGTAGTGCCGCCACTGCTCCTCGTCGTAGTCACGGCTGCGCATGATCATCTCTGCCGGAACTCGGCCCGCCGCCGCGTGCAGCACGTTGGACTCTCGGCCCGAGATGCCGAACGCGGTTAGGACGGCCACATGTCCGTCGCCGCGCTGTTCGCGCAGCAGCGTGACCGCGTGCCATAGCCGGGCCACGGGGTCGTCTGGCCAGTCCAGCGCGACATTCGCCGCGAACAACGGCCGACCGTCGAGTGGCGCGCTGCGCGCGGCCTTCTCCGCCAGCTCGGCCGCCGCGGCCGCCTCGGTGTCGGTCACGCCGTAACGGCGAAGCGCCGCCACTGCCGAATCCCGGCGGAGACGCAGCACGTCCGATGGTGACGCGACATCCCATGCCGCGGGCAGTGCCTTGGCGACGCGCTCTGGCGCGAAGTTGTAGAACGCGGCGGTGACGACCTCCGTCGCCACCACCCCGAACGGGGCGGACCGAGCGGCAAAGTAGCCCATCCAGAATCCGCGAAATCCCAGCCCGTCGAGCGCGGTTCGCGCCTCGGGCGCGAAGTACGTAACGGCGTGCACCGGTTCGAAGCGATCAAAGAAGCGGCGCGCGAGCGAAGGTAGTCTGGCCACTTTCGCAGTTAACCATCACGTCATCAGCCAACTTGCTATGGTCCGTGCAAACGCCCGGGTGGCGGCGAGCCAGCAACGGTCCAGGAGGCGGCCCTTGCATGCGGAGATTACAGCCGTGGGCGCGTTGGCGACCATATGGGCGCTGGTCTCTGGCTGTGATGCGAGCGTCGGAATCGGTGGCCCGCCTACCGTCGACAAGAAGGCTCTGCAAACTGACATCGCCAATCGGCTGGCCAAGGCCGGCGAACAACCGGAATCGGTTAGGTGCGAACAGGATCTGGTCGGCGAGGTCGGCAAGACGGCGCGCTGTGAGGTCGTGATGAGCCCGACGAACAGCTTCGAGCCGGTCATCACGGTCACCAGTGTCGACGGCAGCACCATCAACTACGAGATGAGCCCAGCGCTGTCCAAAACTCAACTGGAGAAGGCGGTCTCACGGCTTATCGCTGACGCGGCCCACGCGCAGTTCGTGTCGGTGTCGTGCGAATCGGGCCTGGACGGCAAGGTCGGTGCGACCGCGCACTGTGACGTCGACGCGGGCGGGGTGAGCCTGCGGCGCACGGTCGAAGTGAACAGCGTCGAGGGTCTGATGATGAACTTCGACGTGGTGCCGCTGCTCACCAAGGAGGAAGTCGCGAGTTCGCTCCTTGACGAGTTCGAGAGACAACTTGGGCGACGGCCCGATTCGGCACAGTGCGCAGGCAACCTCGAGGGCAAGGTGGGCAACACCGTCGATTGCACGGTCATCACCGGTTCGGACCGTACATCGTTCGCCCTGACGGTCACCACGGTCAGCGGCGGCAGTATCCGGTACAGCTACGCCCCTCGACCCTAGGACGGCGCCGAGAATTCTTCGGCCACCGCCGATGCCGCCTCGTCGATGATGGCGCGCATGGCGCGCTCGGCGGCTTCCTCGTCCCGCATCCGGATCGCGCGGGCGACCTCGTCGTGCAGTTCGATGGCCGCCGGGTTCGGCAGGTCGGGCATCATCCCGTGGTGGGTGCGGCCGGCGAGCAGCTCGGCGACGACACCGTTCAGCGCCCGGAACATCTCGTTGCCGCTGGATTCGAGCATCGTCTGGTGAAAAATCTTGTCTGCCAACAAATACGCGTCGAGATCGCCCGAGCGACCATGCATCACCATGTCCGATACCGCGG
>Ga0075421_100010217_pt1 | contig 11594 bp, 9 predicted proteins | sample SoiMetdeltSBSDD5_FD_75292 | JGI IMG/M metagenome (GOLD analysis project Ga0075421, IMG submission 75292) | Bulk soil microbial communities from a Populus tree surrounding site in Tennessee, USA - Soil MetaG P. deltoides SBSDD5 | ecosystem: Environmental > Terrestrial > Soil > Tree plantation...
TGCGCTCGAGGCGGACTTCGCCGGGCGCACTGGAGGCGGTGCACCGGATACTCACAATTTCCACCGCGTGATCCAGCGTGAAGCCGTAGCGCTCGCGATGACGGACCGTAAATCGCTCCGCAATACACGCGGCGTCGCATGGCGGGTCCAACTCGACATCCAGCTCGTGCCCCTGGCCGACGTATCGAGCACGCGCGGTGTGTCTCACCCGTGAGGCGGTGGGTCCGCCACCAGCCGCATACGCCTTTGTCGCTCGGTCCGCCAATGACCCGACGATGCGACGCAACCCCGCGTCAGTGACGTCATCGACCCGCTGCATGACACTCGTGGCAGCGCCGTAGCGTCGCGGCGCGATGGCCAGGCCAAGCGCGCTGAGCACGCCAGCGTGCGGAGGGACCACGACGCGACGCACGTCGAGTCGCTCAGCGAGCCCACACGCGTGCAGTGGCCCACCACCGCCGAACGCGATGAGCGTGCACTCACGCGGGTCGACGCCGCGCTCGACGCTCACGCGGCGAAGCGCCCTCGCCATTGCGGCATCGGCGATCGAGATGATCGCGCTGGCGGTCGCATCGCGCGATGCGCCGAGTCGCGCGGCGAGCGCGTCGACCGCGGCAACAGCGCCGGGGCTGTCGAGCTCCACACCGTCGCTCATACGTGTCGCGATGATATTGCCCAGCGCGATGTGGGCGTCCGTCACGGTTGGCTGCGTCCCACCGCGGCGAAACGCGACGGGCCCCGGATGCGCGCCGGCGCTGCGCGGACCCACACGGAGTGCACCGCCATCATCCACCCATGCCAGGCTACCGCCGCCAGCCGAGACCGTTTCGACCAGCACGCGAGGGAGAGCGATCGGCACGCCGGCAACCGATCCGCCGACCTCGAGCAACGGCTCGCCCCGCAGGATGAGACCGACGTCGGCGCTCGTGCCACCGATATCGATGGTCAGGGCACGGTCGACGCCTAACGTGCGCGCGATGTACGCCGCGCCCGTGACGCCACCGGCCGGACCGGAAAGCGCGAGCGAGGCCCCATGCTGGGCCGCGTCCGATGCGGGGGCCGTCCCGCCGCTCGACGCCATGACACTGGGCGCGGGGAACCCGGCAGCCGAGAGGCGCGACGCGAGCCGCGCGACGTAGCGACCGACGCCCGGGCGGACATATGCCTCGCACACCGTGGTCGCCGTACGCTCGTATTCGCGGATCTCCGGCAGCACCTCCGAGGAGCAGACGACGTCCCGCTCTTCGCCCGCGTCCGATTCGCCAGCCGCGGCGCATAACGCGCGTCGGGTGGCCGCCGCGAGCTCGCGCTCGTGCGTCGGGTCGGCGTACGCGTGAAGGAGGGAAATCGCGACGACATCCGGATCAAGCGCCGCGACCCGTTGCGCAACCTCGGTGGCTGTCTCCGGCGCCAGTTGGCGCGTCACACCCTCCGGTGCCAGGCGCTCGTCAACCGCGACGACCAGGTGAGGAGGGACAAGCGCGGGCGGGTGGTGGGCGGACAGATCGTAGAGAGCCGCACGATCCTGACGGCGGAGCTCGAGAAGATCCGAGGCGCCGGCCGTGGCGCAGAGCACGACACGCGCACCGGTGCGCTCCAGCAGCATGTTGGTGACGATCGTCGTCCCGTGAACGATCGATGCGATCGGTGTCTCCGACGGTGGGAGCCGCCGTATCGCCGTCTCGACGCCCTCGCTCTGATCGGAAGGCGTGCTCGAAACCTTGAACGAGACGATGTCACCGGACGGACCAACGGCAACAAGGTCGGTGAACGTGCCGCCGACGTCGACACCGACGGAGAGGCCCCTCACGCCACCGATCGCGAGGCGATCGCGCTCGCCGCGGCGTCCGGCGGCAGTGGCCGCGTGACGCGTGCCGCACTCAACGCTCGGACCGACCACGCCAGCACCAGATGAACGGGAAGCGTCAACGCGATGACGGCACCGTTCACCTGGTGGAACCACGGGAGGAGCTTCATGAGGAGCCCAACGAGCGCAACCACGGCGATCACGGCCGAGAGACGCTTGGCAGCGCGCACGCTACGCCCCCGCGCAATCGCGAGCGGGAGAACCACCGCGAGCCCGAGCGACACCGGATCGAACTGCAGCAGGTTCTCGTTGCGCACCATGAACACGTGGCGCGTAGCGGTCCAACCCACGATGAGGATCACGCCGAGGATCCCGTTGAGAGCCGCCCAGGTGGTGGCGAGCGTCGTGAAGGCCACGCGCGCGGCGCGGCTCCCGCCACTCGCGCCACGCACGAGCAGTGCGAACACCACGGCGAGGGTCGCGCCGATGGCGAGGTAGAGCAGCATGATGCTCGGCGGCTGGGCCGGCTCCGGACCTCGCTTCGCCGCGAAGAGCTGCTGCTCGCCCTTCACGAGCGGGCGCGTCGATCCATCGGCGCGACGTACCTGGATACCGCGCACGTGCTCCTGCATCCGGGTCGGCAGGAACATCTCTGCCCACGCGCTGATGGGGCGGTCGGCCAGCTGACCGAGGCCGATGTTCGTCCCCACCGCGACGGCGCGGTCGAGCTGCAGCAGCCGCTGCGTGTGGAAGCGATACGTCGCATTCGTTAGGCGCTGCCCGGTGGCGGCACGCAGCTGGCCACCGATGATGCGGTCGATGATGTCCCGAACGCGCGTGGAGCAGTTATCGAGGTAGTAGTCGTAGCGGTAGTAGCGGTTCTCGGGCCGCGCGTTCCACGCGATGAAGTCACGGATATTGCGCCGCTCCTCGGGTGTCAGGTCGAGCTCCTGCTCCCACACCGACCGGTTCAGATAGTGGTAGTTCTCCAGCGTCTCGGCGATGGTTTCGCCTCGCATCCAGTACAGTGTATTGCCGGTCAGGAAGCGCCGGAGGAAGTTCGGCTGCTGGAAGTCGAACGTACCCCAGTTGTACACGCTGTCGGTGCCACGCGCCGCATCGACGATTCGAATCGCGTTATGCCCGAATCGCTCCCAGACCTGGTCCCCGTGGCCCATGGTCATCAGGTAGACCGTGAGCTCGGATCCAGGGACGGACTGCGACCCACGGGCCGGCTGGGAATCCGTTCCCTGAGCCCGTGCGAGAGGACTGCTCGAAGCAAGCAACCAGGTTGCGAAAAGTACGCGTCTCAAAGCCTCACCTCTTTCCCCTCATCCGCCGAGCGGTACGCCGCCTCGATCACTTTATGGAGGATGAGCTGGTCCGACGGGGCTTCGTATGCCGTCTCCTCACGAATCACCGCCAGAAAGTGGGCGAGCTCCGCACGGTATGACTGGTTGAACGAGCTTTCGCGTGCCGCCGCCCCTCCTGGCGACACGTCCGTCGGCTTGCCATTCAGCTCCTTCACGACACGAAGCGGCGCGAGGCGGGAGCTGCCGCGAGACGACAGCGTCTCGAACCACCACCGCTCCTCGTACCCCACGTACGCCCAGGAGATGTCGAACGTGAACGCCACCCCCGATTCGCACTCGAGCGTCACGAGTGCCGACTCCTCGACGTTTGCGCCGCGCGGCCGATCCATATGTGCCCATACGCGGACCGGTGCCGGATAATCGGCGAGCCACATCGCCAGGTCCACCATCGGCAATCCCTGATCGAAGAACGCGCCGCCACCGGCTTCGGCCCGGCGTGCGCGCCACCCTTCCTGCCGAGCACGCGGCTGGTACACGCCTGCCCGGATGCCGGTCAGCTTACCAAGCTCTCCACCTCGGAGAAACCGGTCGAGCGCTTGCACGTCCGAACGAAAGCGATGGTTGTTGGCGACGAACACCTTGCAGTCGGCGCGATTGGCCGCCCCGAGAATGCGTTCGACTCCGCGTGCCGTGAGTGACAGGGGCCGCTCGCAGAGCACGTGGACCTTCGCCGCGAGCGCCGCGAGGACGTGCGGCTCGTGCAGATGGTTCGGCGTGGCAACGACCACCGCATCGAGCTCATCGAATTCCAGCAGGTCCTCGATGTCCGTGAACACGTCGGGGACGTCGAAACGGTCCGCGAGCGCGCGCGCCTTCGGCCGATCGTTGTCGCAGAGCGCGACGAGCTGAGCGCCGCGCATCTTCGAGAGGAGCGGCAGGTGCGCGAGCTGTGCGATAGCGCCCGCACCCACCACGCCGACGCGAATGTTGGGCTTCATTGAGCTCGTGAGGCCGGGTTATCGAAGTAATAGCTCGCGCCGACGCGCAACGACGCGAAGCGGGCGAGACTGAGAAAATCGTATCGCGCCTGCCCTTCGAGTGCGATGTGCCCCAGGAAACGCAGGGTCACCCCTGCGCTTCCGGCAACCCCGACGGCGATCACGTCCGTCGCCCGCTCGACAAAAGTGCCATCGATGAGGCGCCCGTCGGCGTTCACGACGTGCGTGGCGAGCCCGCCGCCGAGGTACGGGCTGAACCACCTGCCATACCAGTACGTCCGACGTAAATCGGCACCGATGACGATGTCCGATACCGTGATATCGCCCAGGACCACCTCAGCGTCCCCCGTAGGGTCCGATATCGTGTTTTCCAGCGAATCCGCGTAGGCCTGCACGCTTTCGTCGCGGAACTGGGATCCCCAATACGTGGCGTGAAACTGGACGCGCCAGCCTGACGCGAGCTCGCCGTAGTCGGCCTGAAGCGTGTACGAGTTCGTCGGCACGATACCATGCGGCGCGACACGTCCGACCTGCGCCCCCAGCCCGCTGAAGCGGAGCTTGTCGATGCCCAGGCGCTCGAGCCACGACCCCTGTTCCTGGGCAGCGAGCGCACAGGGGAACACAGCCACGACGACGGACGTGAGGGCCGCGATGGTGCGGCGCCGGAGGGTGACACGCTCAATACGCACGCGCGATACGGGTTCCTGGATAGTACGTGCGGAGAATCACGCGGAAGTCTTGACCCGCGCGCGCGCGGCCGATCGCGCCCCACTGACACATGCCCACACCATGACCGTATCCGAGACCGCGAACGGTCAGGCGAGAGAGTCGTCCGTCCGTGTCGGTGACGATGTCGGGCGAAAAATACGTACTGTTGAGTGGCTCGCCACCCGGCGAGCGAAGCACGTTGCGAATGTCGTTGCCTCGCACCCGATACGCACCGTGCTCCATGTCGACGCGAAGCACAGCCACTCGGCCCGACGGTGTGCGCCCTTCGACGACCACGCTTCGCACGGCGCCCAGAGGCTCCGCTGGCGCCTCGGCATAGGATCGGAGATATCGTTCGATCACGGCTGCGAGGGTGTCGGCGCGCCAACTTCGCTCCCAGCGGAATCGCGGCGCGATATCGCAGTAGGACCGCTCGGTGCCCGGAATACGATCGCTCACACGCTGGAGGTACGGCTCGTTCCGCGAACGCCACACCTCCGCCGGCTCCGCACTGGACCCACCGCAGGCCGAGTAGTACTGGCCGCTCACGACGCGATCGCCGTAGTACAGCACGAGTCCGGCCGTCGCGTCGATCGCCGCGTTCGCGAGTGCATTCTCGGCGTCCACGCCACCGTACACCTGATCGGACGTCGTCGCCGAGACGTCGAACGGCCGTGCCGCGTTGCCGAGGCGCGTAACGACGTAGCTCCGCGCAGCGACGGCCTGTGCCTCCACCGCAGCGCGCTCATTGGCGGCCCTCGCACCGATCTCCCGCGGAACGACGCCGCGAAGATACGACTCGACGTCGACTCGGTTGATGACGTGAAGAACCGTGTCCGCGCCAACGACGGCGAACTGGCCGCGGTAGCGACGGCCGTTGAGCGTGGCGAAGCCGGCTCCGTCTCGTGGGGCCATTGAGAGCGGTGGCGCTGTCACCGTTAGGTTCGTCGCGCCTCGCTGCACGCGTACACCGCCAGTCGCGGTGGAAAGCGTCACACGCTCTCCCGAATCGCCGCGAGCGACCGTTCGACCGTCGCGATCGATGAGAAGCCACGCGCCTGTCGCGCTCAACGCGACGCTCGGTGCAGTACCGAGCGAGACGCGGACGGCGCGCGCGTCGATCGGCGCTGGGGACGACGGTACAGGACCCGGTCCGGAGCGCGCGCACGCACCGAGGAGGGAGGCGACCACCGCGAACGCGACGCATCGGGCAACGGCAGTATCGATGCGCGCAGCTGCCGCCATCGTCATGCGCTAGCGACCAAAGCTCCCGACCGTGGTCACCGGCAGCATGCGCCCGACACGCCCCGCGCGCGCCGCGCCGCGGTAGCGCTCCACGATACCCACCATAGTTGCCGTAAAGTCATAATCGTCTTCGACAGCGTCGATCTCGACATCGACGAAGTCGCCCGGCGCGACGTCGGCAATGAGTCGCGTCACCCCATCGACGTCATCGGCTTGCCATGGCGCGCGAGCCTGCGCCATGCCGCTCTCCTCGACCCGGTCCACAAGCACCCGCGTCGCGCGGCCCACGTGTGCCTCGTAGCGCTCGCCCGTGATCACTCGCTGGAGCTCCGTTACCCGCTCGAGCCGGTCGCGCTTCACATCTTCCGGGACATCGTCAGGCAGCGACCACGCGCGTGTTCCCTCCTGCGCGGAGTAGGTGAACGCACCCACTCGGTCGAAGCGTGTCTCCTCGAGGAAGTCGAGCAGCTGCTGAAAGTCGTCTTCGGTCTCCCCCGGGAAGCCCACGATACACGTCGTTCGAATCGCAACCTCGGGAACGACATCGCGAATGCGGCGGATGCGCTCGCGCTGCGTCGTTTGCCGCTCCGGGCGTCGCATGCGCTTCAGCACTTCGTCGGACGCATGCTGCATGGGCATATCGAGGTAGCGCAGGATCCGCGGCTCCCGCGCCATGAGCTCGAGCAGCTTCGGCGTGAGGCCAGCCGAGTAGAGGTACAGCAGTCGGATCCACGGGAGCGATGTCTCGGCGACGAGCGCCTCGAGCAACTCCGGCAGGCCGACCCCATCACGGCGGTCGCGCCCGTAATGTGCCAGGTCCTGAGCAACGAGGTTGACCTCACGCGCGCCTTGCAGCTCGAGCAGCTGTGCCTCGCGCACGACGTCTGCGAGGGCGAACGACCGATGCTTGCCGCGCATGAGCGGGATCGCGCAGAACGCACACCCGTGATCGCACCCCTCACTGATCTTGAGGTAGCGAACGTGCGGGAGGTCGCCCGAGTAAACGCGGACGCCCGGATGATCGACCAGGGGGTCGCCGATCAGGCCCCGCTCCGTCAGCTCCGGAATCAGTCGATCCGTCTCGGCTGCCCCGAGAAAGAGGTCGACCTCAGGGAGCGCGGCCGCGAGCTCGTCCTTGTGCCGTTGGACGAGACAGCCGACGGCGACGACTGCCTGACAAGCACCGTCGCCTTTGTATCGGCCAGCCTCGACGATGGCATCGATGGACTCGCGCTTGGCCGCGTCGATGAAGCCGCAGGTATTGACGATGATGACGTCCGCCTGCTCGAGGTCACCGGTCTGCTCAGCACCGTGGGCAAGGAGCTCAGCGAGGTAGCGTTCGCTGTCGACGGTATTCTTGTCGCAGCCGAGCGTAACGAGGCCGACTTTCACGGCCGGAGGGGGAATTGCATGGGAGAAAGGTAGTCCCCCGGCCGGAGGCAGGAACCGGGTCGTCCGGAATCGCGCTGACGGCTAGGGCTTATGGCTGATTGCCAAGGCTAATGGCTGACTGCGAAGGCTGATCACTGACGACTAACGACCGATGGCTAACGACTCACGGCTGAATTAAGAGACGGTTAAAAGGCTGGTACGGCGTAGCCTCGGGCCACGCGGCTGGTCACATTCGACGCAAGGGTCATTCGGCTCGGGGGACACGTCATGTTCAGCACGTGCCTGTTCTGTCACGGTCAGCTCGGCAAGAACGACGTCGTCGAGCATTTTCCGGTCGGATCGCGGCTCGCGTTCGACAGCAAGCGTGGACGCCTGTGGGCCGTGTGCCCGCACTGCCGTCGGTGGAACCTGTCCCCCCTCGATGACCGGTGGGAGGCCATCGACGAGTGCGAGCGGCTGTTCCGGAGCACCCGGGCACGCGTGTCAACGGACAACGTCGGACTGGCGCCGTTGGCCGGCGGTATCGACCTGGTTCGCATTGGCGAGCCGCTCCGACCGGAGTTCGCGGCGTGGCGGTACGGGTCCCAATTGCAATGGCGCCGCCGCCGGGCGGGGATCGCGGCGGGCGTCGTCGGTGCGGCGGGCGTTGCGGCAGCGACAGTCGCGGGCCCGGCGCTGCTGGCAGCGGCCGCCCCGCTCATGGGGCAGGCGCTCATTGGGTACATGGTGCCGCTCTGGGTGGTGCCGAGCATGGTCGCCGTGGACATGGTCGACCACTGGCAGTGGGAGCGCGTTGCCCTGCGCGTGCTGAGCCCGCAGGGCCGGAAGCTCAAGGTCCGGGTCAAGCACCTCTGGGAATCGGCGTATTACACCGACCGTCACTCCGATGAGTTGTCGCTTCGCCTCGTTCACGACGGCGGAGTGACACGTTATCAAGGGGACAAGGCGCTGTTTGCCGGCGGGCGACTGCTGGCCCGGGCGAACTGGCTCGGCGGCGCGGCCGGCCTCGTACAACGCGCCGTCCGGCAGATCGACGAGAGCGGTGACGCGGACAGCTTTCTGCATCGGACCGCTGCGCGCTTCTCGCGATTCCATGGGCGGCGCATGTTGGCGGCGTATCGCCGAATCGGCGCCATGAGCCTCCTACCCGAGGAGCGGCTGGCGCTCGAGATGGCCGTGCACGAGGAATCCGAGCGCCGGGCACTCGAGGGAGAGCTCGCGCTTCTCGCCGAGGAGTGGAAGGAAGCAGAAGAGATCGCGGCCATTGCCGACGACATGTTCGTCGCGGAGAACGACAGACGCGGAACCCAGCTCGGCCGAGGCTCGAACGGGCCTCCCGACAGGACGCCCGACATTAACCGCTGATCGATGTACGGCACCTGCCTCTTCTGTCATGCTCGGTTTGGCCGCAACGACGTGGTCGAGCACTTCCCAATCGGCAGGAGAGTCGCGTTCGACAGTGCGAAAGGGCGGCTCTGGGCGGTGTGCGGCGAATGCCGGCGCTGGAACCTCTCGCCCATCGAGGACCGCTGGGAAGCGATCGAGGAATGCGAGCGGCGCTTTCGCGCCACACGTGCGCGCGTCTCGACGGAGAACATCGGTCTGGCGCCGCTCCCGGGCGGGGTCGACCTCATCCGCATCGGGAAGCCCCTGAGACCGGAGTTCGCGGCGTGGCGGTACGGGTCGCAGCTCACGTGGAGGCGCCGACGAGCTGGGATCGCTGCGGGCGTCGTCGGCGCGGCAGGCCTCGGCGCGGCCGTCGTTGCGGCCCCTCCGCTCCTTGCAGCGGCCGCGCCGTTCATCGGCCCCGTGTTCGTGGGCTTCGGCGGGATGGCGCCGCTGTGGGTCGTCCCCGGCATGATCGCCATGGACCTCAAGGAACGATGGCAGTGGGAGCGAGTCGCAGTTCGGCTTCGAAGCCCGCAGGGCCACCGGCTCACGGTGCGCGTTAGGCACCTCTGGGAATCGGCGTATTACGCCGACCGCGCTACCGGCGCCCTGGCCCTCCGGCTCGCGCACGACGGAGGCGTCTCGCGGTACGAGGGTAACGACGCGTTGTCCGCCGGTGCGCGGTTACTCGCGCGCGCCAACTGGCTCGGTGGTGCCGGTGGGCTCGTGAAGCGGGCCGTGCGCGAGATCGACGCTACTGGCGACGCCGACACCTTCCTGCACAAGACGGCATCACGCTTCTCGCGCTTTCACGGGCGCCGTCTCATGGCGAAGTACCGGCGAGTCGGCGCGATGAGCCTCATCCCCGTGGAACGACTCGCGCTCGAGATGGCGGTGCACGAGGAGTCGGAGCGGCGGGCGCTCGAAGGGGAGCTCGCGCGCCTCGCGGACGAGTGGAAGGACGCGGAGGAGATCGCCGAGATCTCCGATGCCCTACTCGTCGCGCCTCACGTGGACGCGTGGCTCAGGGAGAACGCCGACGGTAATCGTCAGCGATAGTTGCCGAACTTGAGCTCGACGCCGAAGTCCTTTCCGCGAAGCAACTGCATGACTGCCTGCAACTCGTCGCGGGAGGGCGAGCTGACGCGCACCTGATCCCCCTGAATCGCGGCCTGCACCTTCTTCATCTTCGCGTCCTTGATGGCCGCGACGACTTTCTTCGCCGTGTCGCCGTCGAGCGACATCTTGAGCCCCACCTCACGTCGCACGGTGTCACCGCCGGCCGGCTTGATCTCGCCGATGTCGAGGTTCTTCACCGGCACACCGCGCTTGATGAGCTTCGCCTGCAGGACATCGAAGAGCGCCCGCATGCGGAAGTCATCGTCAGCGACGAGCGTGATCTTCCCTTCCCCGCGACTGAAGTCGATGGTGGCCTTCGAGCCCTTGAAGTCGTAGCGCTGCGCGATCTCCTTCTGCGCCTGATTCACGGCGTTGTCGACCTCTTGCAGATCGACGCCTGTGGTGATGTCGAACGAGTTGAGCGGCGCCATGTCGAGCGGGAACGGAGAACAGGGAACGTGGAACCAGGGCTGATGGCCGATAGCTGCGGACGGCTCGCGACTACCTACCACCGACTAGCTCGTCGCGCGTGACCGGGCGAAGAAGTATATCAAAGCCGAGCCACGTGAGCTTCGAGAACGGGAACAATATGAAGGGCGCCGCGGCCATGGCGAGGGGTGCCGCCCATTGCAGCATATCCCACCGGACGTTAGGCCACGCGGTCACGAGCGTCGCGATGAACGCGCCGGCGAATAACAACTCCGACACGACGAGGTTGAACATCATCGACCCGATGAAGTAATCGCGCTCGCCCCGCTCGATCGCCAGCCCACACGTGCCGCAACGCACGCGCATCCGGAACCAGTGCTGCAGCACCGGTCCGCCACCACACTGCGGGCAGCGAAGGCGCGCCGCGCGTCCGAGGACGGTGACCACTCGGCGAAGCCCCGGCCAGGCCATTGGCCGGGACGATTCGACCGACTCGTCCACGACATGCTGATCGGGTGAAGCGCGACTCTCTCTCGCCATGATTCGAACCTAACCTGGCGTTCGATGAACGCACGAAGGGCGGGTCATCCAGACCCGCCCATCGCATCGACGATACCCGTCTCGCCTTAGCCGAGGAAGCTCTCCAGTGCACGTGCGCGAGACACGTGACGGAGCCGGGACAGCGCTTTCTCCTTGATCTGACGAACCCGCTCGCGCGTGATGCCGAGCAGCGACCCGATCTGCTCGAGCGTCATCGGTTCCTCACCGTCGAGCCCGAAGTAAAGGCGCAGGATCTTCGCCTCGCGCTCCTTCAGGCTGGACAATGCCTCCTCGATCGACTCCGTGAGCGCCTTCTCGAACGTCTGCTCGTCAGGCGTCGGGTTGATGTTGTCGGCGAGATAGTCGAGGAGCTTGTTGTCCTCGCCGGGGGTGAGGGGCGCATCGAGGGAGAGGTGTGTCTGCGAGATCGACATCGTCTTCGCGACCTCTTCCTCGGTGATGTCCATGCCGTCGGCGATCTCGGCGTGCGTCGCCTCGCGCCCGAGCTCCTGCAGCAACGCGTTGGCGCGCTTGCCAATCCGGTGCAGCGTGCCGGCACGGTTGAGCGGGACGCGCACGATACGCGACTGCTCGGCGAGCGCCTGCAGGATGGCCTGGCGAATCCACCAGACGGCGTACGAGATGAACTTGATG
>Ga0075421_100010219_pt1 | contig 11593 bp, 10 predicted proteins | sample SoiMetdeltSBSDD5_FD_75292 | JGI IMG/M metagenome (GOLD analysis project Ga0075421, IMG submission 75292) | Bulk soil microbial communities from a Populus tree surrounding site in Tennessee, USA - Soil MetaG P. deltoides SBSDD5 | ecosystem: Environmental > Terrestrial > Soil > Tree plantation...
CGCAAGATCATCCTCAACGGCGGGCTGCGCTACGACGGGTACGAGACGTTCGACCGCGTCACGCCTCGGACGGCGCTCATTGTGATGCCGTCGGCGGGCCAGTCGTTCAAGTATCTCTACGGCCGCGCATTCCGCGCGCCAACCGCCTACGAGCGGCACGAGTACTACTTCGGGAGCCAGGTCAACGGCCTGCGGCCCGAATCCATCGACACCCACGAGTTCGTGTGGGAACGGTATACCGGTGACTGGCTGCGGACGTCGGTGTCGGCCTACAGGTACAACGCCGATCGTCTGATCACGCTGACCGGGTCCGACGATCCCGCGGCGTTCCTCGCCGTCACCTACGTCAACGAAGGTCAGGTCAAGGCGAAGGGTCTCGAACTCGAGGCGCAAATGCGGTTGTGGCGGGGCGCCGAAAGCCACCTGAGTTATGCGCTGCAGGATGCGACCGATCACGTCAGCGGGCTGGCGCTCGCGAACTCGCCGCGTCAGATGATCAAGGGGCGTGTGAGCGCTCCGCTCTTCGGAAACGGGTCGTCTGTCGCGATCGAGGTCCTCGGTATCGGCAGTCGCACGAGTGTCAGAGGCACCCGCGTCGCAGCAGCCGCGACGGCCGACGTCACCATGATCAAGCCGCTCGGCTCGTCGGTCGAGTTCATCGGCACCGTACGCAACCTGTTCGACGTCGACTACGCAGTGCCGGGCGGGAGCCAGCACCTGCAGGACAGCATCCCGCAGAACGGACGCACATTCCGCGTCGGTCTGCGGGTCACGATCAAGTGACGGCGGCCAACGGCGCGCCAGGGACGTAGTAGGCGAACTTCCGTTCGTAGTCCAGACCCATCCCGTAGGGGAACTCCTCGTACTTCGACACGACGACCTGTCCGGCAAACGCGGGAATGCCGAGCGCGGCTCGTACACGGTCGCCAAACTCGGGGCCGACGCTCGCTCCCGGCGCCAATTGCACATGGACCAGCACGAAACCGGTTTCGAGCGGCGTCACACGGAACGCACCCGTCAATCGATCGGCAATCCGGCTGTCCGCGTACAGCGCGTCCTTGTACGTGCCGACATACGACCGGTTCGGTAGCCGCTCTTTCTCCCGTCCGGCGAGCGCCAGCATGGGCGGCAGCGGCCCGCGCACTCTCACACCGCGCCGGAACAGTTCGATGATCACCCTTGACGGGTCGAGCAGCCGCACCATGTCGCCCGTCTGGTAACGGAGCAACGGAATCGGCAGCGACGAATCCAGCATCGAGATCGTCATGCGGCCGTAACCGGCCTGATCGATGTCGAGTGATTCAATCAGCGTGCGGCGTTCGTCGTAGGCCAGCACCATCGGCAGCACATCGCACTCGCCGAACAGGTCACGCGCCAGCTCGGGATCCTGAAGCGCTGCACGCCGGACCGCAATCGTCGCCGGTGTCTCATAACAGAGATGCAGGCCGAGCTCCCCAACACCAAAGGACGACATGATGTAGCCGGCCTCAGGCCGATCGAGATCGAGTCCGAGGCGGCCGGCCACGTAGGTCCGGAAGTGTTCGCCGAAGATCTCTTCGCCAAGGACGACCCCAAGCCGGTAGTCGCCCCACTGCACGCCCTTCTCGTCGCCGTAGTCGATCAGCCGGCGCAGGAACAGCGGATCGCTGACGATCAGCACCTGCTCGTAGTGTGAACCGAATGTCGTGAGCAGCGCCGTCGCCATGTCTTCGCGCACGCTCGTCGTGGCCACCGTCGTCGCCTCGGACGAGAAGACCACGCCCATCGGCAGACAGTTGATGACCAGCGTTCGGCGCGAGCGAACGTTGAATGCGTGATCGAGTGCGTCATCGATCATCGATGCGCTTTCGGCGTGTTGCTGGCGGGTGCTCAATCCAAACGAAAAGCGGCCGCCGTGTCCGGAGCTGGTGAGCACGCCGGCGAGATCGTGGATGGCACCTTCCGCACACAGTTGATCGATGGCGAACCGATCGAACGTGTTCGCCTTCGTGAGAACAGGACACAGCGCCGCGAATGTCCGGCGATCGACGACGGCGCACGGCTCGACACCGTGTTCGTCGAGGAGCTGGCGATAGGCCGGGACGCTCGATGCGGCGCGGCGAAATGCGGTGAGGAGGGTCTCGATCATGAATCCTCCTACACGCACGCCGCCGGGTGGAACTCCGGCTCGAGGCCTTCGGTGAACGTCGCGAGGTTTGCTCGCGTCCCGGACAAAACGATCTGATCGAATTCCTGGAAATCCATCATGTACGGAGCGACAGGTCCGAAGTAGTCGATCTGCGGACCGACCGGTCTGAAGGGAAAGCCAAAGCCCGTCAACAAGCGATGCAGACCGCGCTCGGTGGCCACCAGCCAATGCGTGAAGCCGGCGCGCTTGGAGAACTGGTAGAGCGCTCGATACATCGTCGGGATCACTTCCGACCGGTCACGGTCGCCGGGCTGTCGGCTCATGCACAGACGCGACACCTCGGCGATCCGGTTCGTCGACCGGAAGACCTCGGTCTCATGCGGGAAGATTTCGCAGTGACGAAACATGGGAAGGCCGAGGACGCTGACCTGTATGAGCCGAGAGGTGGCTTTGAGCTCGCCATTGCGATCGACGACGCCGAGATGGAGCGAATAGCGATCGAAGTCGTCGCGCTCGAGCTGATCCGGATAGTCGGTCGCGCTGAGAAAGCCGCGCTCGACGCAGTAGACCTGGTAGCGCAGCCGATAACTCGCTTCCATCAGGTCCGGGTGATTGTCAATTCGCAGTCCGACCATGGCCTCGGGGCCATGGCTCTTTCCGACGACGTCAGTTCTGTTCCAGTCGAAGCCCCGCTGTGATCCGACTCCCAGGACGGCGCCCGTCCCTACTCTCGTCGACATGTTTCCTCGCGGTGAACTCTGTTGAGGAGGTGATGGATCGATTGTGCGGAACAACGACGGCGAAATCGCATGGCGCTGCACGCGATGACGGGCCTGCGCACGACAAACCGTGCAAACAGGTGGGCGCCGTGCACACAGTGGCACGGTGATTGTCTGGTTTGTGTCAGATCATGTCTGAACGTGACACGATCAGCGTGGTGCGGGTCGTGGAGCGTGCACTGGATCGTCGTCGGCCCACGGCGTTCGGGATGGCATCGCTGATTCGTAGCGCCGCAGGTTCTCCGAGAGACGCCCCGCGAGATCGCTGCGGCCCGCCTGGTTGGCCATCGCGATCGCCTGACGCTGGCGGGCAGCGGCCTCAGTGAATCGCCGGTTCTCGGCAAGCGCCATCGCCGCGGTCTCGGCGAGTGCCACGCTCGGCGCCGCCGTCTTCTCCAGCGACTGGACGATCGTCAGCGCACGTGCCCCGTCGCGAACGTTCTCGTCCGGCGCGGAGGCGAGCAGACGGGCGAGCGCATGCGCCAGGCCGGGCTGCTCGGGATGCGTCCGCGCCGCCTCCTCGAGCACCGCGCGCGCCTCGGCGAAACGGCGGAGACGAACGAGCGCCATGGCCCGCCCGAAGCGGGCCTGGCTCGCGGCGGGATCGAGCTTCACGATCTCGGAGTACTCGGCAATCGACGCCTCGAGCTTGCCTGCGCGCCGCAACGCATCGGCCAGACTCGAGCGCGCCGCCACCATCGTTGGATCGGACGCCACGGCCTTCGAAAAGTGATCCAGCGCCTCCTCGTCTCGCCCGCGTTCCTCCATCAACAACCCGAGACTGAAGAGCGCTTTCGCATAGCCGGGCAACAACCGAACGGCCGCTTCGAATTCGACCTGGGCAGCCTGCGGATCACCGGCGAGGTAGAGCGCGGTGCCGAGGTTTTGATGCAGCGTGGCATCGCGAGGCGCCACCTTCAGTCCCTCACGGAACAGCGCGGCCGCATCGCGCCATCGGCGATCGTCCATGGCCTGCGTGCCGCGGATTTCGTAGACGACCGCGGTCTTCAACAGGTCGGTGATCTCCGACATCAACGGATCGGCCGGATACAGACGCTCGTCTTTCCACAACCGTACGTGTGCCGCCGCCCGCTGCTCGTCGCCGCGCGCGCGATAGGCCATCGCCAGCGCATAGTGCACAGCGTCTGCGCCAGGGTCGGCGGCGAGCGCCGCTTCCAGTTGCGTCACCGCACGCGCGGCGTCGCCCGATGCGAGCGCTGCCTTTCCAAGCTCGAAGAGCGCTGCTGCCGATTTCGGTTCGAGTGAGACAGCCTTGGAGAGGAGTGGCTCGGCCAGATCGGCGCGGCCGCCGGCGACATGAATGGTCCCGAGCCACACGAGCGACGGCACGTGCGTAGGTGTGATGCGCAGCGCGTGCTCGAATTCGGTCGTGGCTTTGTCGGACTGAAACCTGAGTCGATAGGCGTGGGCCAGGAAGTACGGCCACGCCAGCTCACCGGGTTCGAGTGCCGACGCGTTCAGCAGGTATGGCTCGGCCTGATCGTAAAGCTCCGCGGCAAGCAGCAGCTTCCCGACCTGACCGTAGGCACGACCGAGCCCGGCGTCCGTGCTCTGTGCCCGCTGCGCCGACGTCAACGCGGTATAGCTGGCGCGGATCCGCTCCTGCAACGACATCTCGACGCCCGCCATCATCGGCGGCGGCGTGTCGCGCAACACGGCACGTGGACTTGCAGCCGGGCCGGACGAAGGTGGCGGCGTCTCTCCCGTGCAACCGGTCAGAGCCGCAAGCACGCAGACCACGACCCGCAGTCGCACGGCGGACTGCATCATCCATCCACGGGTTGCGCGGGTGTGTCGAGAATGAGCTGATAGAAGTCGAGGTCGAGCCAGCGTCCGAACTTGAAGCCCGCGTGCCTGACGCGGCCGCAGAACTGGAAACCAAATCGCGTGTGCAGCGCGATGCTGACCTCGTTGGTGGCGTCGATGCCGCCAATCACGTTGTGATACTGCTGCAACCGGGCGCGCGCGATGATCGCTTCGAGCAGGAGCGTTCCGATGCCCTGTCCGCGGCACTCCTTGTCCACATAGACCGAGTGCTCGACCGAGTACTTGTAGGCCGGCCAGTTCCTGAACGGCCCGTACGACGCGAAGCCGAGCAGACGGCTCTGGCCATCGACGGCGCCGATCACCGGATAGCGGCCCTTCTCTTTCGCGTCGAACCAACCCTCCATCATCGCCATCGTCCGCGGACGATAGTCGTAGAGGGCGGTCGAGTGCTCGATGGCTTCGTTGAGGATGGCCAGAATCTCGGGCGCCCGACTGCGGTCGCAGTCGATCAGTTGGACGCTCATGTCAGCGCGGCTTCGCCTGCCCGGCGCCGCGATGCGCGGGCGTCCGCGCCCGTGCCAGCTGTTCACCGCTCGCGCCGACGACCGGCTCGATGAACTGCCGGTAGGCATCTTCGTACGCACGCTCGACGAGCTCGGACAGTTCCTGACGACGGTCAGAAGCCTGGTCGTAGGCGCCGGCCACGTCATACGGTCCAATCGCGTTGTGTGCGGGCTGAATCACGTAGATGGACTCGAAGTGCAGGCTCATCGCCTCGAGGGCATCGCGCAGCGCGACGGCCTCGGCGACGCCTTGCGACTCGCCGAAGCGGCCGCGGACGTCGAGTCGCGGCGCGCGAAGATGATGCGGCGCATCGACCGGTGCCACCGCACTCACGACGATCGCCTGGCGCGCACCGGCCGCGGCAACCTCTTCCAACAGGCGATGGATGGCGTCTGGCCGATCGCAGGCGCGGTGGGTTTCGCCGCGCCAGTAGCTGTCGGCGGCGAACGAGATCGGATAGGGGTCGCACACCCAGAGCGGCGTCAGTCCGGCGAGGACGACATCGATCGCGTGGTCACGTCCAACGCCGGCGAGGTCGAGCACTTCCGATCGCCGATCGCGTCCCACACGCGGCGCCAGGAAATCGCGGCGATGCGATTCGGTCAAGAGCGCCGCGACCACGTCGCGCCGCGCATCCAGGTCGGTGGCGACGAGTACCAGCTCCCGGAAACCTGGCTGACCCAGATTCTCGAGCAGCACCTCGGAATAGCGCCGCCCCAGCACAGTCATCGACGGCCGTGCAAGAGGTGCGGCACCGCGAATGAGGTCCCAGATCGCCGTCGCGAACCAGTCACGAGCATGCTGAGCCTCGAGCGGCGCGCCCAACACCCGCCACCACCAGCCGCCCCGTGCGCGCCGGCCGCCGGCCGCCCTGCCAGCAATGAGACCTCCGATAGCGAGCACGGCGATGATCGCCAGGAGCGCAATCGTCGCGGCGCGCGGCACCGTCGTCGGCAGATTGGGGCCGGCAAACGCCGACTGCAGCCATGCGGAATAGAGCGACAGGATCGTGGCACCGGCCTGCACCTGCAGCATCTCGAGCACGAAGCCAACGAGAGAGACCAGCAAGCCGACGAGCAGGACGGCGAGCGGAGTCAGCAGGATCGCGAGCAGGACGACGCCGATGGCCGCCGCCGCACGAATCGGCCAGCGCCATCCGTACAGCCCCGCCGCGACACGCGATCGCCAGATCCCTGATTGATCCCAGAGACGCCCCGCGCCATCGAGCGCGGCCAGCGCAGCGCTGCCGGCGCCAACGCCGTGACCGGCGAGGACGTCGATCTTGACGCCTGCCTCCTGCACGGCGCGCAGCACACCCGCATGGTACGCACCGTGCGCGCCAGTACCCGTCAGAATCAGGGCCGTGCGGCGTTCCGGTGAGTAGCTCACACGCGTCTGCTTCTATCCCTCTTGATGAATGGTGGTGAGCTTGACGAGATCGAAGGTCTTCTTTCCGCTCGGGGTCGTCACGTGGATCTCGTCGCCTTCCTCCTTGTTGAGGATGGCCCGGCCGATGGGCGACGAAGTCGAGATGAGCCCCTTCTCCACGTCCGCCTCTTCCGGCATGACGAGCTGGTAGACGATCGTGTCTCCAGCGGAACTGCGCAATTCCACCGTCGATCCAAAGCCCGCCTTGCCGTGCGGAATTCGATCCATGTTCATCAACGAGATCTCGCCGACGCGCTTCTTCAGCATCGCGATGCGCGCGTTGACGATGTCCTGCCGTTCTTTCGCGGCCTTGTATTCGGCGTTCTCGCGCAAGTCGCCGAGCTCCCGCGCGCGTTGGATCTCTTTCGGGAGCTCGACCTTCAGCTCGCGCTCGAGCACGGCGATTTCGTCGTTGAAACGCTTCAGAATCCGGTCTTTCATCGCTGAAAACAGACTGTAGCACAATGGTTGGTGGATAGTGGTTCGTGGTGGGTGGTACCACAACCACCAACTACTAACCACCAGCCACCAACCAGTATGAAAGTCGTGTCGAGCAGGCAGAACCCGATCGTCGCCGCATTCAAGACGCTGGCGGATGACCCCGACCCCGCCGGGACGCGGCTGCTCCTGGACGGTGCTCATCTCGTGAGCGACGCCCGCGCGTCCGGCTTGCGTTTCGAGACTGTCGCGGTCGCGGCCAGCAAGCTGGTATCGCCGACCGAAGAGGGTCTGCTGGCGCAGCGTCTCGAGCGCGAGGGCATCGACGTCATCGAGGCATCCGATGCCGTGTTCGATGCGCTCAGCCCAGTGAAGAGTCCTTCCGGCATCGTCGCGATCGCTGGACGGACGCGCGTGACGGAGGCCGAGATCTGCGCCCCGGCCGATGCGTTCATCCTGGCGGCGATCGACGTGCAGGAGCCCGGCAACGTCGGCGCGCTGCTGCGCGCGGCAGAGGCTGGCGGCGTCACCGGCGCGTTCGTCTGCGGCGTATCGGCAAATCCATTTTCGTGGAAGGCACTGCGAGGCAGCATGGGCAGCGTGTTGCGCCTGCCGATCGTCGCCGGCATGAGCACGTCGCAAGCGATGACCGCGATGCGGAAATGCGGCGTGAAGACGATCGCGGCCGTTCCGCGCGGCGGGCAGGATCCCGATGCGATCGACTGGCGTGGCAAGGTCGGTCTGTTGCTGGGCGGTGAAGGCCCCGGGCTGACGGACGAGGCCATCGCGATGTGCGATGCTCGCGTCACGATTCCGATGGCCGGCGGCGTCGAGTCTCTGAATGTCGCCGCGGCCGGCGCCATTCTCGTCTACGCCGCACGGCGGCAACGCGCATGAGCTCTCTCTTCGACGACGACGATGATCGTGGAGGCGGACCTCGTAGAGGCGGACCTTCAGGTCCGCCTGACGAATCGCCGGCCGCCGGCACTCCGCTGGCCGAACGCATGCGTCCGCGCACGCTCGATGAGATCGTCGGACAGGAAGACATCCTCGCCCCTGGGAAGCCGCTGCGCGAAGCGATCGAGCGCGACCTGCTGCAGTCGATCATCCTGTGGGGCCCGCCCGGCACCGGCAAGACGACGCTCGCGCGCGTGATTGCCGACGTCACGCACGCGCACTTCGTTCCGTTCAGCGCCGTGCTCGCCGGCATCAAGGAAATCAAGGAGGTCATGGCCGCGGCGCAGCAGCGGCGGCGCCGCATGGGCCGGCGGACGATTGTCTTCGTCGACGAGATTCATCGCTTCAACAAGGCGCAGCAGGACGCCTTCCTGCCCCGCGTCGAAGCTGGCGACATCGTTTTGATCGGGGCGACGACTGAGAATCCGTCGTTCGAGGTCAACGCGGCGCTGCTGTCGCGATCCAAGGTCTTCGTGCTGAAGGGGCTCCCGCAGGACGCCGTCGAAGGGATCCTTCGACGCGCCTTGACCGACAAAGAACGCGGCCTGGGGAGCCTGGACATTGCCGTGACTGACGAGGCCGTATCGGCCATCGCACGGTTCGCCAACGGCGACGCGCGTTCGGCGCTCAACCTGCTCGAATTCGCGGCCGGCTCGGCGCCCATCAATCCCGAGACGATGGTCCGTGAGCTCGGGATGGAACAGCTCGAGCACTCGATTCAGCGCCGCGCGCTGCTCTACGACAAGGGTGGTGAAGAGCACTACAACCTGATCTCGGCGCTGCACAAGTCGATGCGCAACAGCGATCCGGACGCGGCCGTCTACTGGGTGGCGCGCATGCTCGAGGCCGGGGAGGACCCGCTCTATATCGCCCGGCGATTGGTCCGGTTCGCGTCGGAGGACGTGGGCAACGCCGATCCACAGGCGCTGACCGTCGCCGTTGCCGCGAAGGACGCCGCTCATTTCATCGGCATGCCGGAAGGCAACACCGCGCTGGCCCAGGCCGCCATCTATCTCGCCACCGCGCCCAAGAGCAACGCGGTGTACATGGCGTACAACGCCGCGGCCGCCGATGCGCATACGCAAGCCGCCGAGCCAGTGCCACTCCATCTGCGAAATGCGCCAACAAAGCTGATGAAGCAGCTCGACTACGGTAAGGGGTATCAATACGCGCACGACGAACGCGATGCGATCACGGGCATGGACTGTCTGCCACCGTCGCTCGCCGGCAAAACCTACTACGAGCCGACCGAACGCGGCTTCGAGAAGGAGATCAAGCGCCGGCTCGACGCATGGGAGAAGATCAAGCAGCAGCGCGCCGCCGGATCGAAACCGGATTAAGAGCGACCGTCGAGAGTTTCAAACGCTGAATGATGGATGCCCGCGGGATAGCCAGCAGCCAGCGTTCGAACTACCGAGGCCGGCGTCACGACCCGTACTGGAAAGTGGACCCGTGCCGTGGGACGCTCGTAGCCAGCCGGGCTCCAGCGTAAGAGTTGACCTGCAACGACCAGATACGCAGTGCGTTCGTCGTCGGTGACAAAGACGCCATCTGGCATCTCGTCAATCGACATGCACGATCGGTCGCCGTCGCGGATCGTCGCGGTCCTTTCCTGGTGTAGAGCCAGGTCCAGGACAGTCGCGGCAGGACGGGGCGCGCCCGCCGCTTCCAGATTGGCCCTGGCCCACAGATCGCGGAAGTGCGTGAACCGTTCGCGTTGACATTCCGCGCAGGGTCGATGGCCGGCCGCCAGTGCGGTGGCTTCGTCGAGGAAGAACAGCTCGGTGTAATGGCCGGGCGTCATCAGGGTACGCTTTCTGCCCTTGAATTCGAGGAGGCAGATAATCCATCGCGTGCCCTGGAAGTGACGCCGGATGTTCTGCTGGACGTCATGGAGGCAACCGCGATTGCCGGTCAGCGTTCCTCGTGCCGATGTGGCCACGATCGCACTGAACGGCGTGACGCGATTCTGCCTTGGCATCTGGCTGATCATGTCACCAGGCCCGATCGTTTGGATCTCGGCGTCCCTTCCGTTCTGCCCGTCGTGCGTCAGTCGACGGAGTCGCCGTCGCAGCCCGTGGTGAAAGGCGGCCGCCATGGAACCGTTCGGGAGCGTCGGGGTCTAACGGCGGTGGGCCTTATGTCTAAGTTGTGCCAGGCGGTCGTATTCCTGCTCTTGGCGTGGCCTGTGGTCGCTGAGTCGCAGACCTTTGAAGCGGTCTCGATAAAGCCCGCTCGCTCAGGCGACCCGCGCAACATGCGCATGCGAGTGCTGCCAAACGGTGATCTCACGGCGAGCGCGGTGCCCGTGATCTTGCTTGTGCAATACGCGTACGACGTGCCGGTGAATCCCTCGCCGCGCCTTTCCGGGCTTCCCGCCTGGCGCGACGCGTACGATATCGAGGCCAAGGCACCCGCTAACGCCATTCCCGCCGGTCTTCCAGAAAGCGAAAAGCGAGGCCGAACGCAGCGAATGATTCGCGGGTTGCTCGCCGAGCGTTTCAAGCTCGTGATGCGGGTCGATCAAAAAACGATGCCCGTGTACGCGCTCATCGTCGCAAGCGGAGGCTCGAAACTCCCGAAGTCGACCATCGCGGAGAAGGATTGCATCTTCGACACCGGCACCCCGGAAAGTTGCCATCACTTTATCGCGGGCAGGGGCCACCCTCTGAATGCAAGAGCGATCACCATGGATGATCTTGCCCGGTACATCGAGAACTGGGCAGATCTGCCGGTGGTTAACCGCACGACAGTCAACGGCCTGTTCGCCGTTCAGACGGAAGGCTGGACTCCCATGCGGCTGCCGCCTCCGCCGCCAGGCAATGCGGCGGCCGCGCGCTTCGACGACCTCCCCACAGTCTTCACCGTGCTGCGCACACTCGGTCTCGAACTGAAACAGCAAGAAGCCACGGTGCCGGTGTACACGGTGAAGCACGTTGAGCGCCCGGCAGCCGACTGATGCTGCACCTGCGCCGTGTGCCATCCCACCGCACGATCCCGACGCGAAGATCACGAAGATGTAGGTGTAGCGTATGCCCCAGGAGCTGCCCGAGGATGCTCTGTCTGATCTCCGATCAGCACCGCGACGTTGCCAACCTTGTGATCGGTATCGGCGTAGCGGTGCGCTTCGGCGATCTCGTCGAGCGTATATCGGCGTCCGATCACGGTGCGCAGCTTGCCGGCGTCGATCAACTCCTGCAGGAAGACGAGATCGGCCTGCTTCGGATCGGCTGCGCCGGTGAGGAATCGCGCCCGTCCGCGAAGGTGCGCCAACCCGCCAGTCACCAGCACGCGCACAATTCCCCCGAGTCCTCCTGAAAAGCCGACGAGCAGATAGCGTCCACCGGGCTTCAGCGCGCGCAAGCTGCGCGGGAATCCGGCTTTGCCGAGCACGTCCACGATCACGTCGTGGACCGGTCCACCATCGGTGAAATCCCCCGCCGTGTAATCAATCACCTCGTCGGCCCCGAGCGATCGCACGAGGTGGACGTTGGCGCTGCTGCACACCGCG
>Ga0075421_100010220_pt1 | contig 11593 bp, 8 predicted proteins | sample SoiMetdeltSBSDD5_FD_75292 | JGI IMG/M metagenome (GOLD analysis project Ga0075421, IMG submission 75292) | Bulk soil microbial communities from a Populus tree surrounding site in Tennessee, USA - Soil MetaG P. deltoides SBSDD5 | ecosystem: Environmental > Terrestrial > Soil > Tree plantation...
TACCAATATCCATTCGCCCAGCCTTCTCATATTTTCCTCGCCCACCTCGCGCATTATTATTTATGAAAGCGGTTCTAATACCTAAGCTATGGAATGTGACTAAAAACTATCAGCGGAGGCCCTCATGGACCAAAACGTTTGCACAAAGAATTGTCGCCAGTATGTTATACTCAGCTTTCTAACATAAGTTGAACGCCGTGATCCGACATTAAATAACACCGGCTCTCGACGACGCGGAGGAATAAACCGATGAAGGAGAAGGTCGCCGTTTCGGTAATTGGCAGCGTTCTTATCCTTGCTTTGTTTTGTCTGGCCGAAGCTCAGCAGACGAGCAAGGCTATGCCCAGGATTGGGTTCATATCCTCCACTGGCGCACCTGGAAGTTCCTCACCCCTCTTTGACGCATTCCGGCTGGGGTTGCGGGATCTCGGTTACGAGGATGGCAAAAATATCTCAATCGACCGCCGCTATGCCGAGGGCAGGTTAGATCGGATGCCGGCGCTTGTGAATGAGCTTGTTCAACAGAAAGTCGATGTGATCGTAGCGGTTAATAATGTGGTGATCCGGGCTGCGAAAGAAGCGACCAAAACGATCCCGATTGTGATGATAAGCTCGGTCGATCCTGTTGCCGCTGGGTACGTGGGGAGCTTCGCGCACCCAGGCGGGAATATTACCGGGCTTGCTTGGCTCAATCGCGATGTTAGCGCGAAGCGTGTTGAACTGCTGAAGGAAATGCTTCCCAAGATGTCCCGCATGGGGATTCTCTGGGACATTGATGGTCCAGGGCCCGCCGTCGCTCTCAAGGAATACGAGGCAGCGGCACGGGCTTTTAAATGTGAGCTTCTCTCCCTTAAGGTACGAGGCCCCAATCCTGATTTCGCGAGGGTTTTCCAGACTGCAACAACGGCGCGTATCGACGCGCTTGTTGTCGTCGGAAACCCCCTTATGTCACAGCACGCGACGCAAGTTTTCGAACTCGCCACAAAAAATCACCTCCCGTCCATGAGTGAACAAGGTACATACGTAAATGCTGGCGGCCTGATATCTTATGGAGCGAACTTTGCCGATTTACATCGGCGCGCCGCTGAATACGTCGTCAACATCCTGAAGGGGGCTAAACCTGGTGAGTTGCCGGTGAAGGTGGCCTCAAAATTCGAGATTTTCGTCAACCTTAAGACTTCACAACAACTAGGCCTTGTAGTACCGCAACACATCTTAGTCCAAGCCGATAAGGTGATTAAGTAAGGCCAGCCCGGCAGTTTCATTTTTCTGTTTCTCGCCGTCGGTTTTGTCTGACGCACGACCACTCCCGGAGCGGAACCGAACCGCACCTCGCTCATGTAGATAACCATCGAACCATGCCCAAAACCTCAGCGGTTAAGTTCTTGACCGCATTCTGACCTTCGAAAAGTTTTGAAATCCAAAACGTAAGAGTTTCTGGAACTTCGCCCTTCCTGAATCGCGACAAATCTGTCCATTTTGAGCAGAATTGACGTTTCCGATATCGACAGCGCTTTCCTTTCCCTCAAGGAAACGCATTAATCCTTTTAAAATTAGCTACTTGTGGTTATAGAGAGACCATAAACAGGTGGCATAGTTCCTGCCCTTGGAGAAGTTCCGACAAATCCACTTAAAAATATATGCTTAAAATCGAAACCGGGCGGATCTTGATCCGATGAGTGGGACTAAGGATGGGGCTGCTCCCGCCTCCAAGCCGGAAATACCATGGGTGCCTAACCTTCCTTCCGAAATACTCCCGAAGGTGGGCAAAGTAACGCTGAGTACTCTGACTATGCTCCGTCTCCCTAGTGGCGGCGGTATCCGGCGCCGCCTCATGTTGTGGGGCCTCGGGCTTTTCGGGATTGCACTGCTCGTCGTCGTTGTCGCGGGCTATTCTTATATGGAAAAACAGATCCGCCGCGACGCCGCCGCGTTCCAGTCAGAGCTTGCCTCAGTCACCGGCGAACAAATTCGCGATTTCGTTCGTCGCAAGATCGACCGGTTTTCAGACAATGCCGACGCCTTAAGCCTTTATCCGTTGGGAAGCAAAGAGCAGCAGTTACTCCTCGGTCTCCTGGTCAAAAACGATAGCAGCTTCACCCACGCTTCGATTATCAACTCGCAGGGCATGGAGATCCTCAAAGTCTCCGACAGAAAAGTTTATTTTTCCACCGATCTTACCGACCAGAGTAAATCGCCCAAATTCGCGAAAGCGCTCAAGGGTGAAGATTATATAAGTCCGGTCTACACTTCGTCCCGAGCCCAGCCGTACGTCACTCTGGCAATCCCGCTTTGGGGCGCGGCGCAGAGTATCGCCGGCGTGGTTTCGGCTGAAGCCGATCTCTCGTTTCTCTGGGAAGCGATTGGAAAAATCAAGTTCGGCACTGCGGGTTACGCCTACTTAGTAGACGAGCGTGGAAATCTAATCGCCCATAGAGATTCGGCCCTGGTATTAAAGCAAATGAACCTTGGGCAAGTTGATGGAGTCAAAAAATTCCTACGCAATCGCACGCGCTCCGATCCTACTCCCGCTCACGAAGGAGTGGGTTTGATGGGCAATCCCGTGCTAGTCACGTATGCGCCGGTCCGTGAATTCGGCTGGTCGGTTATCCTGGAGGAGCCCCTCGACGCAGCGTTAGCCAACGTGGAAATATTAAAGCGCTCAGCGCTGGTATTTCTCGTGGTGGGACTGTTCGTCGGCGCCGCTATCATTGCTTGGGTCAGTCTAAGAATTACTAGTCCGATACAAGAATTACGCCGGGACGTGGCGACGATCGGAACCGGCAATCTAGAACATCGAGCAAATATCAGAACCGGCGACGAAATCGAGGAGTTAGCGGTCGAATTCAATAAGATGACCGACGCACTGCAAAACTCTTATGCCACGTTGGAGCAAAAGGTGGACCTGAGGACCAGGGAAATATCCGCCCTCTATAGCGTCACGACCACGGTAAACCAATCCTTATCCCTGACTGACATCTTAGACGCAGTCATCGCAAAGATCGCAGAGATATTCCATTTTGAGAGCACACGGGTTTACCTCTTTAACGACGAGATGAAAGAGCTGGAGTTGCGGGCATCTTTTGAAGGAGACCTGAAGCATTCAAATGTGTCACGCACCTTCAAACGCGGGGAAGGCGTCGTCGGCCGGGTTGCCGAGTCCGCCGAGCCAATGATATTCGAAGACACCCTCACGGACCCACGATATGCCGCACTGAGCGCGACTAAAGCCAAGTACGGGGCCAAGCAGCGTTTTTTTGCGGTCTTTCCGATAAAAACCCAATCTCAAGTCTTTGGCTCCATACTTTTTAACGCCCGCTCTCCCCGAAAACTGACGACCGATGAAACCCGTCTGCTCACATCGATGTCCGAACATCTTGCCGTGGCCGTTGAAAAGGCGAGTCTGTTCCGCCAATCGGAGAAAAGGTCTCAGCAGCTCTCCGTGCTCAACACAATTGGTACGGCAGTCAGCCAGTCGTTGGATCTTGAAGTGGTTCTAAGAGAGGCAATCGAGAAGCTGATCGCGACGCTCCATTTCGACGCGTCGTGGATTTACATGCGTGACCCCTCCAATGAAAACAACCTTCGGATCAGGGCGTACAGGGGCCTTGACGAAGCCATGGCGCGCTCCAAGGACCACAGAAAATTGTCAAGCGGGGTCAGCGGTAAGATTTTTAAGACGGGCCAGCGATTGGTTTTTGAAGACCTCCAAAATGATAAAGAATACCAGCGGCTGAGCCCGCGAAGTGTAGCTGACACATCCCTCCGGTCTGCTAGCGGAGCTGGATTTCCGATCAAGGCTAAGCACGGGGTTATCGGTGTATTACACCTTGCGAGCAAAACTAGGCGTCACTTCTCACCCGATGAACTGCAACTTATCGAGTCCATAGCTCAAGAAATCGGCGTTGCTATGGAAAATGCGCGACTTTTTGAGGAAGTGAATCTCAAAACCGCAGAGCTGAAAAAAATAAACCGGGAGCTGCACGAGGCGAATCAAGCAAAGTCCGAGTTCATCGCGGCTATGTCTCATGAACTTCGAACGCCGCTGAATGTGATCATGGGTAACGCGGAGCTAACCGGCGACGGTTTCTTCGGAGATATTAATCCTGAACAAAAAAAATCTATGACCCAGATTCATCATCATTCTCAGTTTCTTCTTAAGCTGGTCAACGATGTTTTGGCTCTATCGCGATTGGATGCAAAAAAGATGTCTTTGGAACCGGTGACGGTTGACATCGATGAAGTAGTCGCTCATGCACAGAGCCAGATCGAGCAACTCAACCGAAACAATCGCTTGCAGGTGTGTTGGGATGTCGAACCCGATCTCCCCAGTATCGTCACGGACGTGACCAAGCTAGAGGAAATTTTACAAAATCTTATTGGCAATGCATTTAAATTTACTCCACGGGGGCGGATCCAACTGCGGGTCAGGAATATCAGGGAGCTGGAGCGCATTGAATTTAGCGTTGCTGATACGGGGATTGGCATCGAACCGCGCGATAGGGAAAGGATCTTCAGCGCGTTCGAACAAATAAAGGAAGCGCATACCGGAGATTTTAACGGGGTCGGTCTCGGCCTAAACATCGTCAAGAAATATCTCGAACTGATGCACGGGGATATTCGCGTCGAAAGTGAACCCGGAGAAGGTTCGACCTTCATCTTTTCAATCCCTTATTCTATTACGCTCCCCGCGTGAGAGGGTTTGCAAGAAACTATCTTCCAGGCTTCCACCCGGCCGCATCCAACTCAGCGTTGATTCTGCGCGCCGGCGAATAGTTATAAATCCGGTCTACCGGCGGTGGTTCTTTGGGCGACAAAACCTTGAGCGCTTGATCGAGGTATTTCTTCTGAAGGTCCACACTGACGGTTCCGTCGCTGGTCATGATCGGCCGCACCAGGTCATAGTATTGTCCGGCCAAATCATCCTTGAGTTTCATATAGCGCTGCAAGATCGGCATGGTGCCGGCCTTATTTTCTCTTGCGTAGCGCAGTCCTTTCAGCGTACCGCGGACGAATTTCTCGACGAGTCCAGGATCGGATTGCAAGATCCGGTCATGCGCCAAAATGCTTCCTTGCAGCTCGACAAAGTCTTCTTTCAGAAAGGAAACCAATTCACGAAATCCGGCGTCTCTCACGGCAAAATTGAACGGCGGGCTGACCGTCCCTGCATCCACAGTGCCGGCTCGAAGTGCCGCAGCCAGAGTCGCCGGCAATCCCAACGCCAAGATCGTGACATCCCGGCCGCCTTCCAGGCCATTGCGCTTCAAAGTCTCGCGCAGGAGATTATCCGGGCCGCTGCCCAAACCTGTCACGCCAACCCTCTTTCCCTTTAGAGCTTTGACGTCCTGAATTTCCGGCTTGGCGTAGAGCCAGAACATGGGCCGGAAAAAGCTGCTGAAGGCAAAACGCAGAGGCATGCCGCCGAGGATGGCGGTGAATCCGGCACCGCTCATGGACGCAAAATCAGCGTTGCCGCCGATCAGAGCCGAGATACCCAGCGTATCCCGCATCACGACCAGGTTCACGTCCAGACCTTCGTCCTGGTAGTAGCCTTTCTCCTTCGCTGCCGTGAAGGCGATGACGACCATGCTGAGCGTCGGCACCGCCACGTTCACGGTTCGGGCTTCTGCTCTTGTGAAAAGCGCGCTGACCGTTAGAAAGCACACCAGAGATTTCAGTTTCCAATTCGCTCGCATGAATACAGTCTCCATTGCGCTGCCGTGAAAATGCCCTCAATCCTTTCTGTCCCCCTCTTTGAAAAAGAGGGGCTAGGGGAGATTTGGTTCAGAGGCGTTCATCGTCCCACAACAAATTGATTATAACCCGCTACGCGACCGTGTAAGGGACCTCAAAACCCTGCTCCTTATGCCAATCGGTAGCGATAATAGATTTCCCCGTCAGCCCGCGTGACTCATCCGAAGCTAAGTAAACGGCGCACGGTCTTACAATCTCCGGACTGAGCATGCGGACACCGCGATTGCCGGGAATCTTTCTGATCGCTTCGGTGGCGACGATTCCGCCGGGATCGAGGCAGTTTACTCTAATGTTGTAAGTTTCATTTTCCAACGCGAGCACCTGCGTCAATCCCTCAACGCCAAACTTCGCGGCGGTATAGGGACCTCTCAGAAGTTTTCCCTTTTTTCCCTGCGGCGAAGAAATATTGACAATCACGCCGCCGCCCTGCGGCCGCATGATCTTGAGCGCTTGCCGGCTGCACAGGAATGTTCCGTTGAGATTGGTGTCGAGAATTTTGCGCCAGACGTCTGAAGGCGTTTCCGCAAGCTCCAGATCGACCGGACCGCCGCGCGGCCAGGCGAAGCCGGCATTGTTGACCACGACGTCCAATCGATTGAATTTTTCGAGCGTCCGGTGAAATAGATCGCCCACCTCGCGCTCCGAAGTCACGTCGGCTTTAACGCCCAAAACATTCTCCGGCGCCGCTTCCAGGCGGGCAACGGCTTCGTCCACGTCCGATTGCGTCAGATCGCAGATTGCGACCTTCGCCCCCTCTTGCGCGAAAGCCTGGAGGATCTCCCATCCCAGCCCCCGCGCCGACCCCGTGACGATAGCGACCTTGCCGTCAAGCTTCATTGTCAAACCGGTTTGGATGCAATGACCCGCATCTATAATGCCCTGACGCAAGCCATTGCAAGCTCGGATGTTGTCGGTAGTGAACTGGAAACGTTTGACGTCGAGCTAACAAATTCGGCATAAGAGATTCCATTAAGAAAACTTCGGAGAGAAAGCATGCCCGCAGCCAAACGTAAACCCCGCCGCGCTGTAAAAAAGCTGCGCTTCGAAGACCTTGTTTCCACCCGTCCGGGGAGTCTTGCCGGTGCGTTCATGCGACGGTTTTGGCAGCCGATTTATCGCGCGGAAGAGCTTCAGGCCGGCCAAGCTACACCGATTCAGATCATGAGCGAGCGCTTTACGCTCTACCGCGGGGAGAGCGGGACGCCGCACCTCGTGGATTTTCGCTGCCCGCATCGCGGCACGCAGCTTTCCGCCGGCTGGGTCGAAGGCGACTCGATACGCTGCATGTACCACGGCTGGCGCTTTAACCACTCCGGCCAGTGCACCGAGCAGCCGGCGGAGGAGAAATCTTTCGCGGCAAAGATTCGCATAAAAAGCTATCCCGCGCGAGAATATCTAGGCTTGATTTTCGCCTACTTCGGCTCAGGCGCCGCGCCGGCGTTTCCGCGTTATCGTCATATGGAAGAAGAGGGCGTGCTCGAAGTGCTTTCGACGGAGACTTGGCCGTGCAATTTTTTCCAGCGCATCGATAATAACGGCGACACCTATCACGTGCCGTTCGTTCACCGCGGCGCCTATTCGGCTTCGTCCGACAACAATCGCAGCGGGCTGCCGGAGATTTCCAAGGAAGAAAGTCCTTGGGGGACTACAGGATACGCCAGCTTTGCCCAAGGCTGGCGCAATGTTTTTCAATTCTTCATGCCCAACGTCTACGCGTTTCGAAATCCTTCTCCCGAACCCGAGTGCGTGTCGGAAGACCGCATGCAGTGGGACGTTCCGCTCGATGACGAAAATGCTCTGGAGTTTCGCCTGCGCCGTCTACCGATATCGGGGGCAGCCGCACGCACCTACCGTGCGCGCCAAGACGCTGCGGCGGCGGAACCGAAACTTTCCGTCGCGCAGATGGGCGAGGCAGTGCTCTCCGGCAAACTCAGCTTCCAGGAGCTGGATAAATTCTTCAAAGACAAAATCTCGCTGGTGCATGCGCAAGACTACGTCGCGCAAGTTGGCCAGGGCTCCCGCGCCGACCGTGCCCGGGAACATCTCGGCCGCTCGGACGTTGGGGTCATCCTATTCCGCAGGATCTGGGAGAGAGAATTGCGCGCCCTGGCCGAGGGACGGCCGCTTAAGAAATGGGTTTTGCCCCAAGACGCCGGGATCAAATTCCAGGAAGAGCCTGAAAAGCTCGTTCAGAACGCACAACGGTAAGAGTAGGTCGGAGTGTAATTTCGATCCGTTCACTAGAGGAGGATTTCTCATGAACACAAGACTATCGAAACGGCACAGCGTGTGGCTCGCCGGAGTTCTAATGGGCCTGCTCTTTATTTTGCCCGTGTCCGCACAGCAAACCAGCGATCAACCCACCAAAGCTCCCGCGGCGTCTGAAGCATCGAAGCCGATGCCGAGTCAGCAGCCGCAGCCGACAACGGTGCCCGGACGGCCCGACATTCCGAATGCCGAGGTCGCCAAGCAATTGCGCAACGTTGCGCCGTCGCCATTCGGGGTGCCCGCGGACAAGCTGCCTGTCTCGCAGCTCAAGGTGCCCCAGGGTTTTAGGGTCGAGGTCCACGCGAGTGGCATCCCCAATGCGCGCTCGCTCCGGCTCGGCGATAAAGGCACCCTGTTCGTTAGCAACCGCGTTCTAGATAAGGTTTACGCGCTGGTCGAGAAGAACGGTAAACGCGAAGCCAAAGTTATCGCCTCTGGTTTGGACCGGCCCAATGGGCTCGCTTTTCACAAGGGCACGCTCTACATCGCCGAAGGGACAAAAATTTCCAAGCTCGAGAACATCGAAGACAATCTGGAAAATCCGCCCAAGCCCGTGGTCATTTACAGCGACTTTTTGAATCATCAATCGCACGGCTGGAAATTCATGGCTCTCGGCCCGGATAACAAGCTCTACGTCAACGTCGGCGCGCCTTGTAATATTTGCGAGCCGCCCGAGACCAACGGCCAGATCCGGCGCATCAATCTCGACGGCAGCGGCGCCGAAGTGGCCGCCCGCGGCGTGCGCAATTCGGTCGGCTTCGACTGGCACCCGGTAACCAAGGAACTTTATTTCACCGACAACGGACGCGACTGGCTATCGGAAGATTTGCCCGAAGACGAGCTCAACCGCGTTACCAAGATCGGCCAGCATTTCGGCTTTCCGTACTGTCACCAAGGTAATTTCACGGATCGCGAAATGGGCTGGGGCCGTTCGTGCACCGAGTTCGAAAAACCGGTCGCTCTGCTCGGCCCGCACTCCGCCGCGCTTGGCATGCGCTTTTACACGGGCAAAATGTTTCCGAGCCAGTATCAAAATGCCATATTCGTCGCGCGCCACGGTTCATGGAACCGCACCAAGAAAATCGGCGGCGACGTCATCGTCGTCAAGCTGAACAAAGACGGCAGCGTGAAATCGCAGGAACCTTTTCTCACCGGCTTTCTGCAAAACAACGAGTACAGTGGCCGGCCGGTCGACGTGCAGATCTTAAAGGACGGCTCGATGCTCGTGTCCGACGATCATGCGGGGGCGGTCTATCGGGTGACCTACGGCGCCGCGAAGGTCGCCGCCCGTTGAACAGAGCCGCCCTGCGTCTTCTGCCTCCCATTCGACTCTTAAATGTCATGAGCGCCTGCGCACAATCGCACGCGCTCATGACGATCATCACCGCTGCGATCATCTCTCTATCAGCGTTGCCGGCAAATTCGGCCACCCTCGAAGCGCAGCTCACGGCATGTCTCGCCTGCCACGGCGCGAACGGCACATCGGTGATCCCCGAAGTGCCTTCGCTCGGCGGTCAACCAGTTTTCTATCTCACGGTTCAGTTACTCATGTTCCGCGACAAACTGCGCATCGTAGAGCCCATGAACCAGGCGATGCAAGGACTCAAAGACGACGACCTGCGCAACATGGCTGCGCACCTTGCTAAGCTCCCGCCGCCGGAACCTTCTGGGGACCCAATCGACGCGGGACGAATGGAGCACGCCCGCGCGCTCATCGAGCAACACCGCTGCAACTTTTGCCATCAAGGAAATTACTCCGGCGAACAGAACGTTCCCCGACTGGCCGGCCAGCGCGAAGATTATCTCGTCAAGGCCTTGCGCGAATACAAAAACAACACCCGCCGCGGCTACGATGCTGCAATGGCGGATGTGCTCTATCAGCTCGGCGACGAACAGATTCTCGATCTCGCCTATTTTCTATCTCGTCTCCGCTGAAAAGAATTGTCATATTGGCACTTAGTCAGACCCATCCTTTTCCCGTGCAATAAGTTATTTGCTCTTCCGCATCTCTTCAATATGGTTGTAGATCGGTTTGAAATCCATCCATTCGGGACGGTTGATCATGAGATACTCCCTGTCCTTTCGTCGTCGCGCCAGCGGCGGTGTACTTTCTGGAGGTAAATCCTCTCTCAGGGAGCCAACCCTTAATTCATCGGTGTTGGCCTGCAGAAAAGCGCTTTGTCCCTCTTGCGACAAATACCAGTTGATGAAAACTTTTGCGGCGTTAGGGTTGGGGTGCTGGTTCATCAATACCAGCGCGCCGGAGCCCGAACCCAAGCCGGGTCTTTCCTCGACTTGGTACGGATTGAGCTCGGCGACCGGCAGACCTTGAATCGCCGCTCGATCGATTCTGCGGCAAAGAAAACACAAGGGGTATTTCCCTTGGGACAACCAGTCGACGCCCTGGCGTAAATCGCGAAACATCGTCGGCTCCAGATCGCGATAGATGCGCTCGATAAATTTCGGCCCGAGTTGCGGGTGATGGTAGACATACGTCATCGCCGTGGAGCCCTGCGCGGGACCCAATTGAAGCGCGGCATACTTGCCCTTCCAGCGCGGCTGCACCAGGTCCCATGCCGATTTAATCTCTTTCTCGTTGATGAGCTTGGTGTTGAACGAGATCGGCGGACCGTAGAGCGCGCCCTCATACATGAAAACGTACTGTCCTTCCGCATCGATGTAGTGGTGCTTCCCCATCCACCATTTCGACGGATCGGCGACGCTCGGATGAACTAGAACCGGGGCAATGGGGTCGATGATTTTGGCTCGATAAAGGTTCAGATAAATCGCCGACGGCGCGCCGAGAAATACGTCCGTCAAAAATTTGCCCGCGCGGCGCTCGGCGAAGAGCTTCGGGAACAAATCGCTGCCGCGTCCCATCGAAGTGCCGGCAAGCTTGATCCTTGGATAGCGCTTTTGAAAGGCAGCCCAAATCATCTGTGCGTTCCCGATGGAGTCGGTTGCGTAAACGCTGACTTGGCCCTCGTCCTCGGCACGTTTCACGATCGCATCCCAGTCTTGTACAGCGGTTGATCGCAGCTCGGCCGTCCACGCAACCCCACTCCATGAAACAATCAAGAGCAGGATTCGCAGAAAAAGACGAAGACAAGAACCGAATTTCATAATTTCCCCTCCGACCTCACGGTGACGATCAAAAGTCGAACGGCTCTGCGACATGAACTGGAAGCTGAAGGCACGGACTCGGAAATTGAGCCCGCCAAGGCGCAAAGTCGCTAAGTTCGGAATAGTTGTCATTTCGACCCTTTCGGCAAGGCTCAAGATACCTTGGCGGCCTTTGCGCCTTTGCGCGAAGTCTTCAGCCGTTACACCTTTTTACGCACCTCGAAACCCGCGGCTTCCTCCTGGAGGCGAAAAAGCGATGCCGTGCTTTGATCGGACCACCCGCGGCCGACCGCTTGAACCATGATTTGCTCGACCAAAGCCGCGATGGGCATCGGCACACTGTGTTGCCGCGCCAACTCCGTCGCCAGGCCAACGTCTTTTCTGGATAGCGCGATGTTGAAACTGGCGGGGGCCTCGAAGTTGCCGGTGAAGACTGTGTCCGGAAACG
>Ga0075421_100010221_pt1 | contig 11593 bp, 10 predicted proteins | sample SoiMetdeltSBSDD5_FD_75292 | JGI IMG/M metagenome (GOLD analysis project Ga0075421, IMG submission 75292) | Bulk soil microbial communities from a Populus tree surrounding site in Tennessee, USA - Soil MetaG P. deltoides SBSDD5 | ecosystem: Environmental > Terrestrial > Soil > Tree plantation...
TCCGGCCTTCCGGCCTTCCGGCCCTCCGGCCTTCCGGCCTTCCGGCCTTCCGGCCTTCCGGCCTCCGGCCTTCCGGCCTTCCGTCCTTCCGGCCCTCCGGCCTTCCGGCCTCCGGCCGACAGCTATACTTGACTTCATGAGCGCGACCGAGCATCGCATGGATGCGCCAGCGGCGGTCCGCTGCGCCGTAATCACCATCAGCGACACGCGCCACGAGGGCAACGACGCGAGCGGTGACGCGATCGTCACGTTGCTGACGGAGCACGGCCACCAGGTTGCCTCGCGCAGCATCGTGCGCGACGATCCGCATCTCGTGCGCGATGCCGTCCAATCCGCCGACGGCACCGCCGATGTCGTGATCACGACCGGCGGTACGGGGATCACGGTGCGCGACAGCACCTACGAGGCCATCCAGTCGCTGCTGCGCAAGCGCATCGACGGCTTCGGCGAGCTGTTTCGCGCGCTCAGCTACCAGGAGGTTGGCGCGGCAGCGATGCTCAGCCGCGCGGTCGCCGGCGTCGTCGGTTCCGCCGCGATCTTTTCGCTGCCGGGATCCGAGCACGCCGTCCGTCTCGCGATGACCAAACTCATTCTGCCCGAGCTCGGTCACGTCGTCCGAGAGTTGAGGCGATGACTCCGGTTCGGCCAATCCGCGCAACCATTCCGCTCGACGAAGCGCGCGCACTGCTGCGCGAAGCGGCGGTGCCGCTCGATCGCACCGAGCGCATCGCGATCGCCGATGCCAGCGGCCGCGTGGTCGCGCAGGACATCGTCTCGACTGTCGACGTGCCGCCGTTCGATCGCGCAGCCATGGACGGCTATGCGGTGATCGCGGAGGACACGTTCCGGGCGAGCGCGGACGATCCCCGAAGCCTCCGCGCGATCGATCGCGTCTTCACTGGCCAAATCAGCAGCACGACGGTCACGCGCGGGACCTGCATCGAAGTCGCGACCGGCGCGCCGCTGCCGGACGGGGCGGACGCGGTGGTGATGGCCGAAGAAACCGACCGCAAGGGCGACATGGTTCGCGTCATGACGCCGGTTTATCCCAAGCAGCACGTCGGACGACGTGGTGCGGACATCACGGCCGGCCAGGCGCTCTTCACTCCGGGTATCGTGCTGAACCCGAGCCGGATCGGCGCGCTCGCCGCGATCGGGCTGGTCGATGTGCTGGTCTACGCCAAGCCGGTGGTCGCGATTGCGTCGACGGGCAACGAGGTCGTCGATCCCGGACAGCCGCTCGAGCCCGGAGAGATCTACGACATCAACCGGTTCACGTTGAGCGCGGTGGTCGAGGCACACGGAGGACGCGCGCAGGTGCATCGCGCGGTCCCCGACGATCTCGACTCGCTCGCGCGCGCGATCGGCGAGACGGCCGACTGCGACATCCTCGTGTTCTCCGGCGGCAGTTCGGTTGGCGAGCGCGACCTTCTGTACGACGCCATCGATCGTGCCGGCGACGTCATCTTTCACGGCATTGCGCTCAAACCCGGAAAGCCCACGGCGTTCGGCCGGATCGGCACGCGGCTGGTGTTCGGCATGCCCGGCTATCCAAGCTCCTGTTTGTCGAACGCCTACCTCCTGCTCGTGCCGGCACTGCGCCGTCTCGCACGGCTGCCGGAGCATCAGCCGATGACCGTCCGCGTGCCGCTCGCGCGCCGCGTCATCTCGACGACCGGACGGCACCAGTTCTACACGGTGCGCCTCGTCGACGGCACCGCGGTGCCCGCGTTCAAGGCGTCGGGCGACATCACCAGCATGTCGCACGCCGATGGCTACATCGAGATTCCGGCGCAGACCGACATCGTCGAAGCCGGCCAGACCGTCGAGGTGAAGCTGTTCTGATGGCTACGCAATCGGCGCTGACGACCGCGCCTCCGTTCACGTTGCCGAACCAGAAGGGACAGGTCAAGGCGCTGCAGGACTACCTGGCGGCCGGCCCGGTGCTGCTGGCGTTTCATCGCGGCACCTGGTGCCCGAATTGCCGTCGCAAGTTTGGCGAGCTGGCGCAACATTCGCCGGAGTACGTCGCCCGCGGTCTTCAGGTCGTCACCGTCGTCGCGCAGTCGTCGGACGTGGTCCGGCGCTACGTCGAAGACCAGGGGCTGCCGTTCAACATCCTGATCGACGAATCCCGCGACGTGCTGAAAACCTACGGCGTGTGGCACCGGCTCGGCCTCGACGCCTGGAACATCGCGCGGCCGGCATTGTTCCTGATCGATCGCCGCGGCACGATCCACTACTCGTTCGTCAGCGATCGTCAGGACGAGTTCCCGACGCACGAGACGATCATGGCGGAGATCGACAAGCTCGGTTGACGGCCGGCGGCAACTCGCGAAGAGTGCGAGGTTCGCGACGATCGCGAAGCCTCGGAATGGTGAAGGTGGGAATGCATCAACGTGTGCATGTGATTGGACGCGGGCGCGCCGGGTCGGCGATCGCCGCCCGCCTCGAGGAGCGCGGCCTCGTGCTGACCGAGCGCGACGCCGATCTGGTCGTGCTGTGCGTGCCGGATGGCGCCATCAACGAGGTCGCGAAACGCACGCCCGTCGGTCCCTGGATCGCGCACGTGAGCGGCGCCACGCCCCTGGCCGCGCTCGATCCTCACGTCAACCGCTTCGGCGTGCATCCGCTGCAGACCTTTACCCGCCGCCGCGGCCCCGAGCAGCTGGACGGCGCCTGGGGCGCGTTGACCGCCGACGGCGCGGAAGCCGAGGGCCACGCCCGCTGGCTGGCCGAGACGCTCGGGCTGCGGCCGATCGTGATCGCCGATCGCGATCGCATCCTGTATCACGCCGGTGCGTCGATCGCATCGAACTATCTCGTGACGATCTATCGCGCCGCGGCGCGACTGGTCGAATCCGCCGGCATCCCGGCGCAGGCGTTGGTGCCGCTCATGCAACGCACCATCGAGAATGGCTTCGAGCTCACCGGCCCAATCGCCCGCGGCGATGCGGCAACCATCGCTGCCCATCTCGCCGCCATCCACCGGTTTGCGCCGGATCTGGCGCCGATGTACGAAGCGCTCGCCGCCGTCACGAGACCATGAATATCCTCCGGACCGTTTCCGACGTGCGCGCGGCCCTCGCCGGCCCGCGCTCGCGCGGACCGATTGGCCTCGTGCCGACGATGGGCGCGCTCCACGACGGACACACGTCGCTGATTCGCGGCGCGCGCGCCGAGTGCGACACCGTGGTCGTCACGCTGTTCGTGAATCCGACCCAGTTCGGCGATCCTGCCGACCTGCACGCATACCCGCGCGACGAAGCCAACGATGCCCGCATCGCCGCCGAGGCCGGAGCCGACTTCCTGTTCGCGCCCACCGCCGATGAGATCTACCGGAGCGGACATGCGACGTGGATCGACGTCGGGGGCGCGGCCGAAGGGCTCGAGGGAGAGTTCCGTCCAGGCCACTTCCGCGGGGTCGCGACCGTGTGCCTGAAGCTCTTTCTGATCACCGCGCCGCATCGCGCTTACTTCGGTCAGAAGGACGCGCAGCAGGTCGCGGTGGTCACACAGATGGTGCGGGATCTGAACGTCGACGTCGAGATTCGCGTGATGCCGATCGTTCGCGCCGCCGATGGCCTCGCCTTGTCGTCGCGGAACGCCCGCCTGTCCGCGGACGAGCGCGCTCGGGCGCTGGCAATTCCGCGCGCGATTGCCGCCGGTGTTGAAGCATGCACGGCGGGAGGCGATCCGGTGGCGGCCGCCAGGGCGCAGCTCTCAGGCCTCGACGTCGATTACGTCGCCGTGGCCAACTTCAGCGGCCACCCGACGCTGGCAATCGCCGCACGCGTGGGACGCACCCGATTAATCGACAACGCCCGGCTCGACCACGTCGAGAATCTGGAGAAGGTGAATGGCCGCTGACAAGCCGGTACGCATCACGCCGTTCCATTTCAATCGGCAGAAGCAGCAGGGCGGCCGAATCGCCATGGTCACCGCCTACGACGCGCCGAGCGGCATGCTCGCGGAAGCCGCGGGCATCGACGGCATCCTCGTCGGTGATTCCGCGGCCATGGTGGTGCTGGGCCACGACTCGACCGTCCAGATCACGGTCGACGAGATGGTCGTGCTCACGCGCGCCGTCTCACGCAGCGTGCAACGCCCGCTCGTGGTCGCCGACATGCCGTTCGGATCGTTCCAGGTCTCCGACGAGGAAGCGGTGCGGCACGCGGTGCGACTGATCAAGGAAGGTGGTGCGGGCGCGGTCAAGCTCGAAGGCGCCGGGCCGACGTTGACGCGCGTGGCCGCGATCGTCGGCGTGGGCATCCCGGTGATGGGACACGTCGGCCTGACACCCCAGTCAGCGGTGTCGCTCGGCGGGTATCGGGTGCAAGGACGACGGGTTCGCGATGCGATGCGGCTGGCCGATGAAGCCCACGCGCTCCAGGGCGCGGGTTGCTTTGCCGTCGTGCTCGAGGCAATGCCGGCCGTCGTGGCAGCGCACATCACGCGATCGCTCGACATCCCGACCATTGGCATTGGCGCCGGCGGGGAGTGCGACGGGCAGATTCTCGTCTGGCACGATCTGCTGGGTCTGACCACGGGACACGTCCCGCAGTTCGTCAAGCGCTACGCCGAGTTGGGAAACGCGGCAAAAGGCGCGCTCGAAAGCTACGTCGGCGAGGTGCGCTCGCGGCAATTCCCTGCAGCCGAGCACACGTATCCGATGGCCGACGGCGAAGCGGAGCTGTTCGAGCGTCAGGTCAACCACCGGGCGAGCCGCACCGTCTAATCTGGCCATGCTGCAGGACATCGCGTACGCGTGGAGGGTCGTCAAGCGCAGCCCGGGCTTCACGTTTTTCGCAACGCTGACGATCGCGCTGGGCCTCGGAGCCAACGCCGCCATTTTCAGCCTCGTGGACGGCGTGCTGCTCAAGTCGTTCACCTACCCCGAACCCGAGCGCATCGTGCAACTGTGGGAGAAGCCGCCCCGCGGACTGCGCAACGGCATCTCGGGCGCGAACTACCTCGACTGGGCACGCCAGAGCCAATCGTTCGAGGCCATGGCGGCGCAAACGGGCGCGACCATGAGCTACTCGCCGGGCGGAGCCGGCGCGTCTGGCGCGAGCGAACCACGGTCGCTGCGCGCGACCCTCGTATCCGCGCCCTACTTCGACGTCTTCGGCACCAGGCCGGCGCTGGGCCGGACGTTCGCGCGCGGCGAAGATCAGCCCGGCCGCGAAAAGGTGGCCGTGCTGAACCATCGCCTGTGGATGAGCCTGTTCGGCGGCGACCCGACGATCGTTGGCCGCGACATCCTCCTGAACGGCGACCCCTACACCGTAATCGGCGTCATGCCGGGCAACAGTGAATTCAACCGGCGCTCGGCGGATCTGTGGGTGCCGCTTGCGTTTCAGCCCAACCCGGCGCGCGACTACCACTACCTCAGCGCGGTGGCGCGGCTGAAGCCGGGCGTGTCGGTCGAGCAGGCGCAGGCAGAAATGAGCGCGATCGCGGGACGCATCGCCGCGCTCTACCCCGACATCAAGAAGGACTGGGGCGCCACGGTCGATCGCTACATCGACCGCGTGGTCGGGCCGCAGATGCAGCTCCAGCTGCGCGTGCTGATGGGCGCGGTCATCGCCGTGCTGTTGATCGGGTGCGCCAACCTCGCGAACATGCTCCTCGCCCGCGCCACGCTGCGCTCACGCGAGATCGCGCTGCGGCTGGCGTTGGGTGCGCACCGCGCGCGGCTCGTCCGCATGCTGCTCACCGAAAGCCTGCTCCTGGCGGCGTTCGGCGGGCTGGTCGGTGTCGCGCTCGGATATGGACTGCTGCGGTGGATTCAGAGCCTGCTGCCGCCTTTCTACTTCCCCGCCGAATCCAACATCGGCATGGATGGCCGCGTCCTGTTCTTCCTGGCGATCGTCACGTTCCTGACGAGCGTGGGCTTCGGCCTTGCGCCGGCGCTCCACGCATCGCGCCGGGACGCTGCCGAAGCGCTCAAGGAAGGCGGACGAAGCAACACCGGCGGCCGATGGGCCGTCAGGACGAGGCATGTGTTCGTGACAATGCAGGTGGCGGCCGCCTTCATCCTTCTGGCGGGAGCGGGGCTGCTGCTGCGCAGCTTTCAACGCGTGATCGACGTCGATACCGGCTACAACACCGAAGGCATCGTCGCCGGATACCTGCCGCTGCCGATGGACCGCAACCCCGAACCGATCTCGCTGACTCAATACGTCCAGCAGATTCTCGACGAGGTGAAGGCAGTGCCGGGCGTGCAGGAGGCGTCGGTCGCCAGCGCGATCCCGCTTCGCGGCTGGGGCGACGGCATGCCGTTCCGGATGCCGGAGAAACCGGACGAAATCGTCGGCACCGGATTCAAGATCATCACGCCCGGATACTTCAAGACGCTCGGTCTCCGCGTGGTCTCCGGCCGGCTGTTCGACGATCGCGACACGGCCGGCTCGGTCCCGGTCGTCGTGGTCAACGAGTCGTTCGTGCGGCGGTACTCGCCGAACGCGAACCCGATCGGCCGGCGAATCCTGGTGGAGCGCATTCTTCCGACGCGTCGAGGCCTCGGGCCGCTCACCGCCTGGGAAATCGTCGGCGTCGTCGCGGACGAGAAGGCGACCGGCCTCGAGAACCTCACCGATGTCGGCGCGTACGCGAGCTTCGCGCAGAACCCGGTCGTCGGTCTCGGGCTGGTGGCGCGCGGCAGCGGTGACCCGGCGATGCTGATCAAGGCCATCCAGCGTGCGGCCTGGAACGTGAACAAGTTTCAGGTCCTCGATCGGCCGATGACGGTCGCGCAGCTCAAAGCCGACTCGATGGTTGGACGCCGGCTGCCGACTTACCTTCTCGGCGGGTTCGCCCTGCTGGCGATGCTGCTCGCGTGCGCCGGCATCTACGGCGTGCTGTCGTTCGTCACCGCCAAGCGGACGCAGGAACTGGGGATCCGCGCGGCCCTCGGCGCGTCGCAATGGGATCTCGTCCGCATGGTGATCAGGAGCGGGACCCTGCCCGTCGCCACCGGCCTCATCCTGGGGCTGGGCGGCGCGATCTGGCTCTCACGATTCGTGCAATCGATGCTGTTCCAGGTCAGCCCCATTGACCCGGCGAGCCTGGCCGTGGTCGCCGCGCTGTTCGTCAGCGTCGCGCTGCTGGCGTGCTTCGTCCCGGCGTGGCGGGCCTCGCGCATCGACCCGATGGCGGCGCTCCGCCAGGAATAACCCGCCTTCGCCCGCCTTCGCCCGCTTTCGCCCTTGGGGCTCTGGCGGGGCTCCGGCGGGCTAGCCCACTTGGCTTGCGTTGGTCACGTCTCATGCCTACAATGTCGGCATGAGACGCGTCCGTGACCTTCCGCCACTCGGCGAATTCGAGCTCCTGGTCCTGCTGGCGGTGCTGCGCGGAGATGGCGAGGTGTACGGCGCGACCATCCTCAAGGACCTGGCGCAGCGGACCGGACGCGCCGTCTCGCGTGGCGCGCTCTACGTCACCCTCGACCGCCTCGAGGCCAAGGGCTACGTCTCTTCACGCACCGGAGATCCGGCGCCGGCGCGGGGCGGTCGTCCGCGCCGTTATTACACCGTCCGGCCGACCGGCCTGGCGCTGCTTCGCCAATCGCTCGACGCGCTCCGCCAGATGAGCGACGGCCTGGCACTCAAACTCAAGCATCCATGACGCGCAGGATCGATCCACCACGGCTCGCCGTCTACCTGCTCGAGCGCGTGCTTTCCCGCGACTCGCGGGACGCCGTCGTCGGCGATCTCGACGAGGACTTCCGCCAGGACGTGCTGCCGCGGGTCGGCGCAACGCGCGCGCGCATCTGGTATTGGCGGCAGGTGCTCTCACTGGGCCGGGCGTACGCAACGGAACGGCTTCACGCGCAGCATTTCCGATCAACGTCATTGAGAAGCGACACCATGCGACACGACATCCGCGATGCACTTCGCACCATCGTTCGGAGTCCAGGCTATTCGCTGATCACCGTCGCCGTGCTGGCGCTGGGGATCGGCGCGACATCCGCGATCTTCAGCTTCGTCGACGGCGTGCTGCTGCGGCCGCTTCCCTACGCCGATCCCGAACGCATCGTCATTGTCTGGGAGAAGCCGCCGGGAGGCACGCGCAACAGCGTGTCCACCGAAAACTTTCGCGACTGGCAGCGCCAGAACGACGTCTTCGACATCATGGTCGCGTCGGCCGGTATGGGCGTCACCATGTCCGGGGCGACCGAGCCGACGCGGGTCCGCGGATCACGAGTGTCAGCCGGCTATTTCGAGATCTTCGGTGTGCGGCCGGCGCTCGGCCGGACGTTCGCCCCGGACGAAGATCAGCCCGGCAAGGAGAAGGTCGCCGTCATCACATACCGTCTGTGGCAGCGTGCGTTCGGCGGCGATCCCACCGTGATCGGCCGCTCGGTCGTCATGAATCGCGAGCCACACACGATCCTGGGCGTGATGCCCGCAGGGTCCGCGTTCGATCGCGGCTCGAACGACGTCTGGCGTCCGCTCGCGTTCGGGCCGGGCGAACAGACGCGAAACTACCATTGGCTGCAGGTCATCGCGCGGCTCAAGCCCGGCATCACCGTGGAGCAGGCGCGGGCGCGCATGGAGCCGATTGGCGCGCGCATTGCCGTCCAGTTTCCCGAGTCGAACAAGGATTGGGGCATCACCCTCGAACGGCTCGTCGACGTCTCGGTCAACAGTTCGCTCAAACAGTCGCTGCAGCTGCTGATGGCGGCGGTCGCGATGCTGCTGCTGGTCGGCTGCGCCAACCTCGCCAACCTGGCGCTGGCGCGCGGCACGTCGCGCGAACGGGAAATCACGGTCCGCGCAGCGCTCGGCGCGAGCCGCTGGCGGCTCGTCCGTCAGTTCCTGACCGAGAGCCTGCTGCTGTCGGCCGTCGGCGGGCTCCTCGGCATCGCGGCCGGCTATGCGATGATGCGCGGGCTCAAACTGCTGTTGCCGCCGTTCTTTCTTCCGCGCGAAGCGATGGTGACGATCGATCTGCGCGCGCTGGCCTTCGCGCTGGGCGTGTCGGTGGTCACCGGCCTGCTGTTCGGCACCGCGCCGGCGTTTCACGCCGGCCGGACGGATCTCACGGGCTCCATCAAGGGTTCGTCGCGCGGGGTGACATCGGATCGGATCCGGCGCCGGGTTCGCGACGGTCTGGTCGTGATCGAGGTGGCATTGGCGTGCCTGCTGCTCGTCGGATCCGGACTGCTGATGCGGAGCTTCATGCGCATCCAACAAGTCGAGGCGGCAAAAGATCCGGCCACGCTGCTGACCGCGAACCTCTTCACGACCGACGCCCGGTTCGAGCGACCGGACGATGCCCGCTTGTTCTATCGCCAGGTGATCGAGAGGGCCAGCGCGGTGCCGGGTGTCAAGACGGTCGCCCTGTCATCAGCGCTGCCGCTGCAGGGCTGGGGCTACGGCATGCCGCTTCGCATCAGCGGACGTCCCGCGGGTGCCGCCAACTCGCGCGGCGGCGCCGGATTCAAGATGATCACGCCGTCGTACTTCGAGGCGATCGGGTTGCCAATCATCCGCGGACGCGGCCTGCAGGACAGCGACCGCGCCGGTTCGGTGTCCGCGATCGTCGTCAATCAGGCATTTGCCGATCGCTATTTCCCAGGCGAGGATCCGATCGGCAAGCACGTGTTGATCGAAGAGATCGTCCCCGGACGGCGCCAGCTCGGACCGGAGATCCCGTGGGAGATCGTCGGGGTCGTCGGCAACGAGCTGGTCGGCGGTCTCACGTCGACGCGCGGGGCGGGCGTTTACGTGACTATCGAACAGCAGCCGATCTACGGCCTGTCGATGGTGGTGCGGACCTCCTCCGAGGCAACCGTGACCGCCGCCGCGCTCAAGGCCGCGGTCCACGAAATCGATCCCAACCAGCCGTTCACCGACGTGCGCACGATCGCCGAGATCATGGACGAATCGGCCGCGCCGGATCGACTCCGGACCTGGCTGATCGTCCTCTTCGGCATCACCGCGGGATTGCTGGCCGCGATCGGGATCTACGGCGTGATCTCGTACTCGGTGGCGCAACGGACGCACGAGATTGGACTGCGCGCCGCGCTGGGTGCCAACCGGCGACGGTTGATGGGGCTGGTGATGGGCCGCGCGACAATCCTCACTGTGCTCGGATTGACGGCCGGACTTGCGGCGGCGATCGCCTCGACTCGCCTGATCGCGACGCTGCTGTTCGGCGTCGATCCCCGGGACGCGATCAGCCTCGCCGGCGCGACGCTGCTGCTCGGCGTGGTGGCGATGATTGCCGCCTACGTGCCGGCACGGCGCGCGGCGGCAGTGGATCCGCTGGTGGCGTTGCGAGTGGAGTAGGCGGGTCGAGTAAGACGCTTGTCCTTCCGGCTTTAGCCGGAAGTCAGGACGTCCGTAGCCGCAGGCTCGGACTTCCGGCTGAAGCCGGAAGCCACGAGTCCCGATGCCGGAAGCCACGAGTCCCGACGCGATCGGCTGTCTCTACTTGAAGCGCTTGTTCACCGCGTCCCAGTTGACGACGTTCCACCACGCCGCCAGGTAATCGGGACGCCGATTCTGGTATTTCAGGTAGTAGGCGTGCTCCCACACGTCGATGCCGAGAATCGGCTTCTTCCCTTCCATGATCGGGCTGTCCTGGTTGGCGGTGCTCTCGACCACGAGCTTGCCGCCGGCGTCGATCAGCCATGCCCAGCCGCTGCCGAACCGCGCCACGCCGGCCTTGTTCATCTGCTCCTTGAAGGCGTCGAAGCTGCCGAACGAGGACGTGATGGCGTCGCCGATCGCGCCGGTCGGCGCGCCGCCCTTGCCCGGCCCCATGATTTCCCAGAACATCGTGTGGTTCGCGTGACCGCCGCCGTTGTTGCGCACCGCGGTACGAATCTCCTCCGGCACGCTGTTGATGCCACGCAGCAGATCCTCGATGCTTTTCCCCTGCAGGTCGGGCGCCTTCTCGAGCGCGGCGTTCAGGTTGTTGACGTAGGCCGCGTGATGCTTGTCATGATGAATGCGCATCGTCTGGTCGTCGATGTGCGGCTCGAGGGCGTTGTAGTCGTAGGGAAGCGGTGGAACTTCGTGCGGCATGCTCTCTCCTTCGTCAGCTCTCAGCAATGAGCTCTCAGCCAGCCAGCATATCGCAATTTGATTGCCAGGAAGGGTCAACCGGAGCCCTACACGGTCAGCATGCGATCCAAGGCGAGGCGGGCAAAGCTCTTCTGCGGCTCGGGAACGATGATCTGATTCTGGATGCGTCCCTGCACCAGACCTTCGAGGACCCACAGCAGGTGATTCGGCGACACACGGAACATCGTCGAGCAGAGACAGCCGAACGGATCGAGCGTGACGACGGTCTTGTCCGGTGCCACTCCGTTTTTGAGGCGGTTGACGAGATGGACCTCCGTCGCCACCGCCCAGATGGATCCAGGCGGACTCGACCGCACGGTGTTGATGATGTGCTCGGTCGATCCACTCACGTCCGCGGCCTGGACGACGTCGAAGGTGCATTCGGGGTGCGCGATGACTTTGCCGTCGGGGTGCTTCTTGCGGAACGCGTCGATCTGCTGGATCGTGAAGCGCGTGTGCACGGAACAGTGTCCCATCCACAGAATCAGTTTCGCGGCGCGCACCTGGTCGGGGTC
>Ga0075421_100010222_pt1 | contig 11592 bp, 11 predicted proteins | sample SoiMetdeltSBSDD5_FD_75292 | JGI IMG/M metagenome (GOLD analysis project Ga0075421, IMG submission 75292) | Bulk soil microbial communities from a Populus tree surrounding site in Tennessee, USA - Soil MetaG P. deltoides SBSDD5 | ecosystem: Environmental > Terrestrial > Soil > Tree plantation...
ACCGGTTCACACGGCGCGGTCCGGTCGCGGTCAGGCCGAAACGACGCCGGAGCAGCGTGCGCGGCGGCTGGAGGAGGACAGGGCAGCGGGTGGGCGCCAATTAGCAGTCGAGCTAACTGCATATGCGAAACTAGAAGTTAGGCTCACTTTGAATGGTTGCTGACGGAATTTACTACGCTCTGGCCCTGTCGGCTGGAGGTGTGCTCGTCGCCTGGCTGACGCGACCTTGGTTTGGAGCGCCGCTGTTTGTCCTGGCCCTCTTCTGCCTCTACTTCTTTCGCGACCCGGATCGGAGCATCCCATCCGGCCCCGTAGCGGTCTCTCCCGCCGACGGTAAGGTCGTGGCCGTGAAATCCGATTCTCCGGGCACAACCCGCATCAGCATTTTCCTGAATGTGTTTGACGTCCACGTGAACCGTGCGCCGATCGGCGGCAAGATCACCGAAGTCCGCTATCAGAAGGGACAATTCCTCGTAGCCAGCAAAGAGGAGGCCTCTTCGCGAAACGAGCAGAACACCGTCACCGTCGACGGCAATGATACCCGTGTGACTTTCAAGCAGATTGCCGGCCTGATCGCGCGGCGCATCGTATTCAACAAGAAGCTGGGCGACACGGTAGCCGCCGGCGAGCGCGTCGGGATGATCAAGTTCGGCTCGAGAGTCGACGTCGAGTTCGGTCCGGACTGGGAAATCGTGGTGCAGAAAGGTATGCGTGTCTCCGCCGGATCGAGCGTCATCGCGCGCCGAAAAGGAATGGCGTCATGAAATTGTCCGAGCGAATGATCGACCCGAAGTCGCCCGACCGCCGCCCCCGCCGCGCCGCTTACGCCCTGCCGACCTTCTTCACTGCGGGCAATCTCTTTCTCGGCTACATCTCCGTGATCCAGTCCTTTGAGGGCGCGATGCTCGCCTCCGGCGCCGGCGTTGGCGCCGAGCCGCACTTCGATCTGGCCGCCAAGTGCATCGGGATCGCCGTCTTCCTCGACGGCCTGGACGGCCGCATCGCCCGCATGACCAACACGACCAGCGATTTCGGCCGTGAGCTCGACTCACTCGCCGATGTCATCAGCTTTGGCGTCGCGCCCGCCGTCCTGGCGTTCGCGTGGGGCGTTCAGTTTCTCGATCCGTCTCTCGACCCTGCGATTCGCGGCCAGGTCACCCGGATCGGCTACTTCCTTTCGTTCGTATTCCTGCTGTGCGGATCAGCGCGGCTGGCCCGCTTCAACGTGCAGAAGAACCCCATCCCGAAGAATCCCGGAAAGCCGGATCGCAAGTATTTCGTCGGCCTGGCGATTCCGGCGGCGGCCGGAATGGTGGCCGCTGTCGTGCACGCCTTCGGAAGCTCGCCGATCCACTACTGGCCGTTCTCCGTGATATGGCTTGCGCTGCTGGCTCTGCTCTCTTTCCTCATGGTCAGCACCTGGCGCTATTACAGCTTCAAGGACATCAACCTGCTCCGGCCGCGATCGCCGTTGATGGTGATCGTAATCGGCATAATGATTTATCTCATCTGGAATTACTCGCAGCCGGTCCTGCTTGCCATGGCTTCGACCTACGTCGCCAGCGGAATCATCATCCGGATCGGCGGCATCGTGCGGCGTCATTGGCGGCGGCCGCCCACTCCCCAACCGGAGCGACAGGTTGGCTAGCGTCATTCCCAAACCGCGAACAGTGGCGCTGGTTGGCAGCGAATCGCTGATTGGCCGTGAAATTCGCGACGTATTTGAGACCGGCAAGTTTCCCGCGCAGCTAAAGCTGATCGCCTCAGCGGCGGATGAGGCAGGCCTGTTGACTGAGTACAAAGGTGAACCCGCCCTGATAGGCCGGCTCGACACCGAAGCCTTAGGCGACGCCAAGGCCGTCTTTCTCGCCGGATCGCCCGAAGCGACCGGAACAGCGCTGGCGCTCGACATGGAAACCCCGCTGATCGACCTCACCTACGCCGCCGAAGAGAACCCGCGAGCCCGGCTGCGTGCCCCCATGGTCGAGCCGCCCGAATACCCTGTTCCCGCCGGCGCCGTGCACGTGATCGCCAGTCCGGCCGCAATTGCCTTAGCGCTAATCCTAAACCGGCTGCATGGCGCGCATCCGATAGCACGGGCCGTAGCGCACGTCTTTGAGCCCGCCAGCGAGCGCGGCAAACCGGGTCTCGACGAACTGCAGCAGCAGACTGTGAACCTGCTCTCGTTCAAAGGCCAGCCGAAGGATGTTTACGATGCGCAACTAGCGTTCAATATGCTCGCTCAATATGGCGAATCCGCCCCCGAGTCGCTTGAAGATTTCGAGCTGCGCATCGAGCGCCATCTCGCGACGTTGCTTTCCGCAGGAAGCCTCGCTCCGATCCCCTCGATCCGCCTGATTCAGGCTCCCGTATTTCACGGCCACACAATCTCGCTGTGGGTCGAATTCGAGGGAGACAACCCCGGCGTCCCGGCGATCGAGTATGCCTTGAAAGCGAAACATCTCGATGTCCGAGGAGCCGACGAGGAGCCGCCGAACATCGTCGGCGTGACCGGACACGATGAGGTTGCGGTAGGCGCCGTCACGCTCGACCGCAACTATCCGCAAGCCTGCTGGATCTGGGCCGCGTCGGACAACCTCCGGATCATGGCTTCGAACGCCGTCGCCGTAGCCCGCCAACTCCTGTGACCGCTCACACAGCCAACCGACCCGCGGCTGCAGTCGTCCTACTCGCAACCCTCACCTCCTGCGGCTATCACGTCGCTGGCAAAGCCGATCTCCTGCCTAAGAACATCAAAACCATCGCCATCCCGGCGTTCGGAAACGCAACCCACAACGCCAAGCTGTCAGAGCGCGTCACCAGCGCATTAACTCGCGAGTTCATCACCCGCACGCGATACAAGATCGTTGCCGATCCGAACGAGGCCGAAGCGATTCTCACAGGAGCGGTTTCCAGCATATTGAGCTACCCGACAACCCTCGACACAGTCACCGGTAGAGCCAGCGGCGCCCAGGTCATCGTATACCTCGCCATAACCTTAACCGACCGCTCGACGGGCGCTGTGCTGTTCACCCGTCCCTTATTCGAGGTCCGTGAACGATACGAGATCAGCGTCAACGCCGCCACTTACTTCGAGGAGAGCGACTCCGCCATGGAGCGCCTGAGCCGCGACGTGGCGCGCTCGGTAGTCAGCGCCGTGCTGGAGACCTTCTAACCATGTCGCCCGACCAGTTCCTGGCGCGAATCAAGAAAGGGATCATCGCACCCGCATACCTGTTCCTCGGAACCGAGGCCTACGGCCGCGACCGCTGCCGCCGCGCGCTCCTCGACGCAATGCTGCCACCAGAGGAGCGCGAGCAGGGTCTGACGCACTACGATCTACGCGAATCCTCGCTGCCGGATGTGGTCGAGGATGCGCGCTCGCTCTCGCTATTCGCCGGCCGGCGTGTCATCATCGCCGCCAACGCCGAGCTGGCGCTGCCGCGACAGAAGTCGGACGAGGAAGATGATGACGAAACTCCCGCTGCCGGAGGAACGCAGTCGCTCGACGAGTATTTGAAGGATCCCACTCCCGACGTCGTCCTGTTATTCGAAGCCGTGAGATTCGACTTCGAAGGAGAGGAGAAGAAACGTCTGGAACGGGTGCGCAAGTTCTACGCTAGCGTCACCGAAACGGTAGAGCTGAAGCGTTACGCGATTGAAGACGCCCGTATAGAAGCACAGGACCTTGCCAAACGCGCCGGCCTCCCCATCGACCGCATCGCCCTTGACACGTTGGTCGAAGCCCTGGGAGCCGACGTCGCCCGAATCGCTGTCGAAATCGAAAAGCTGCGTCTGTACTCCGGTGGCAAGACCAGCATTACGCTGGAAGAGATTTCGCTGCTCGTACCCGAAGCCCGCGCGACCACGATCTTCGCCCTGGTGAACGCGCTCGGCCGGCGCAACCGGGCCGCCGCCCTGCAGGTCCTCGAAACGCTGACCCGCGACGGCGAGTATTTACCTCTGGCTCTATCCTTCCTTTCGACGCAGTTCCGCATGGCGCTGGTGGCGAGAGAATCCGGCCTGCGAAGCGCCGGACAGATCCAGGGACATTTCACCCGCATCGGCATCCCTGTCTGGGGAGCGCGCGCCGAGCAGATCTACCAGACCGTCGGCAAGTTTTCGAAGGAGCAACTGGAGCTGGGCTTGAAGCTGATTTTCGGCGCCGACCGCGACATGCGCAGTCCGCGGCCCGATGACCGGATCGTAATGGAGAGGCTTATTTTTGAGCTGACGCGCCCTGGAGCTTCTTGAGCCTCAGGTGCAACTTGGACTTGTACCGCGCAGCCGTATTCTTCTTGATGAGTCCGATCTTGGCCGACCGGTCGATGATGGAAAAGGTCTTCGGCAGCAGCTTTTCCGCAGCCGTCGCATCTTTGCCTTCGACGACTCTCCGCATCGCGCGGATCTGGTGACGCAGGCGCGCCTTGCTGCGCCGGTTCATTTCGGTCCGTCGTGCTTCCTGACGCACCCGTTTCAGTGAAGATATATGATTCGCCATCTGTTAACTGTCCTACAATAGCAAAAATGCCCACAGAAGTCACCCTGGCGATGGTTCAGGAAGCCGCCGAGCGTATCAGACCGATCGCGCAACGCACGCCCGTCCTGACGTCAATGGCGTTCGACGCGCAGTCCGGCGTGAGCGCCTTTTTCAAGTGCGAGAACCTGCAAAAGGGCGGAGCGTTCAAAATCCGCGGCGCATCGAACCTGGTCTTTTCGCTTTCGAAGTCCGAGCTCTCCAAGGGACTGATCGCCTACTCCTCCGGAAATCACGCCCAAGCGACCGCGATTGCGGCTCGGCATGTCGGCGCCCCATGCACGATCGTGATGCCGGCCGACGCGCCGCGTGCAAAGCTCGAAGCCACGCGCGGCTACGGAGCCAGCGTCGTCACCTATGACCGCTTTCGCGACAATCGCGAAAAGGTCGCCGCCGAGATCATCGGAAGGACCGGCGCTGCGCTGATCCCGCCCTTCGACCATCCGATGATCATCGCCGGACAAGGGACGAGCGCGCTCGAGCTGCTCGAACAGGCGCCGGATCTCGATGCCTTGATCACTCCCGTGGGCGGTGGAGGACTGCTGTCCGGCTGCGCTGTCGCGGTGAAGGGACTTCAGCCCAACATCCGGGTTTTTGGAGCCGAGCCGGCTGGGGCTAACGACACCTATCTCTCCTTTCAATCAGGCGACCGCGTCGAAGTGACACCGGACACCATCGCCGACGGTCTCCGATCGCCGATGCCCGGCAAGCTGACGTTCCCGATTATCCACGAGTTGGCCGAGGCGATCCTGCTCGTCAGCGAAGACGAGATTCGGTCCGCATTGAAGTTCCTACTGACGAGAATGAAGATCCTGGTTGAACCCAGTGGCGCCGTTTCCGCGGCAGCAGTGATGTTCGGCAAGCTTCCCAAAGACGTACGCCGAGTCGGGATTGTTCTCTCCGGAGGGAACGTCGACTTCGAGCAGCTCGCCGCGCTTTAGCCAACCCGGATACAGATCTTGCCGAAGTGCGCGCCGCTCTCCATGTAATGCATGGCTTCGCGCGCTTGATCGAACTCAAAGACGCGATCGACGACCGGACGCATCGACGCGAGTGAGATCGCCCGATTCATGGCCTCGAACATCGCTCGGGATCCGACGAAAATTCCCTGCAATCGGATCGTCTTCATCAGAACGGGCACGGGATTCACTTCACCGCCTCCGGTTACATTGCCGATGAGACTGATCGTGCCCCCCATGCGGACAGCCTTGAGCGACTTTGGCAACGTGCCTGCGCCGCCTACTTCGACGATGTGATCGGCCCCGGCCCCGGTCAAATCACGGACGGGTTTATCCCAGTCCGGCGTCGTCTTATAGTTGATCCCTGCGGATGCGCCGAGACTCTTCAATCGCGTCAGCTTCTCGTCGCTCCCTGAGGTTGAGATGACACGCGCTCCCGCCAGGCGCGCGAACTGCAGCGCGAACAGAGATACCCCGCCACTCCCGAGAGTAACCACCGTGTCGCCTGATTTGATGCGTTCCCTCTCAAACAGCGCATGCCACGCGGTTACTCCAGCGCATGGCAGCGTAGCAGCTTCCTCGAACGACAGATGCGCCGGAATGTGCGTCAGCCCGTTCTCATGCAGCACGACCGACTCGGCAAGCACGCCCCCGATTGTTCCACCCAGCGCCGACCTCGCCTTCGTCTCGTTCACTTCGCCTTCGATCCACGACTGCATGAAAATGCCGGCCACGCGATCTCCGACTTTGACGCGCGTTACGCCGTCGCCCACGGCGGCGACTTCGCCGGCGCAGTCCGAGCAGGGGGTCATGGGGAGCGGCAGCTTGCGGCTGTAGTCGCCCTTCACCACCAGCAGGTCGCGAAAGTTGAGCGACACAGCGCGGTTCTTGACGACTACCTGCCCGGGGCCGGGGGCCGGATCCGGACGGTCAGCCAAGGCCAGGGCATCGACGCCGAAGCCGTCGCGAATCTCGTAGGCTTTCATCAGCGACTTATTTTATCTCGGGACTTTCGACGGTAGCGGGTTCGGCGCTGAAATTTTGTCGGATCGTCAGTGACTGATCGGAGTAGAACGTCCGACTTCCGGAGTTGCCGAACGCCGTGGGGTTGGCGTTGACGGTGTAGCCGGTCGGGGTAACCTGCAGGTCATACTTGTAGCCGCCCTTCTCGCCGGCAGCCAGGTCGCCGCCGATGAGGTCGGAGGCGGATGCGTTGGCTGCGCCGCTCTTCGGGGGGCCCAACTCATTGAGCGAGGAGGCGTACTTGCCAAACTGCGAGTAATACTGGGCTTGGGCCGTATGAATCGTGGTGATCGCCTTGATCGCGCCGGTCTCAAACGCCTGCATCCGGGCCTTGTTGAGCTTGGGCAAGGCCATCGCCAAGATGATGAGAATAATGGCGATAACGATCAACAGCTCGATCAGCGAAAAGCCGCCTACAAGGCGACGCTTACGATTCAACACACGGAACCTCCAGATAGAATATGACGGCACAGTCTGCCGAAACGTGGAGTATGATCATAGAGAGCAGTTCTGCAAAGCAGGTGTCCGGCTTTCCTAATTTTGATCCAATGCTCAAAATTAGGGGAGTCTGCTCGATCATAACGCGCTGGTGAGCAAGCTCCGGCGGTGAAAGCCGAATGGAGAAGCCTGAAGGCGCTCGGGGATTCCCGGCCCGTTTGTACTAGGGGTCAAAAATGGGAGCCGGCACGGCCCAGTGGTTTGCTCGTTTTACCCGAATTCTCGTTTGACGAGATCGAGCGCCTCTTCGCGCGAATGGATCTTCGACTCTAGCTGCGCATCTTCAACAGCCGTAAGCATTTTGGAAAATGCCGGGCCGGGTTCAAATCCGGCGGCGATCAGGTCGCGACCAGTCAGCAGCGGCGGCGGCTTTAGCTCTTCTGGCGCGACATCGGCGAGCTTTTCCAGGCAAAACTCGTAATTCTCCAGGTTGCGATGGCTCGACAGGCAGTCGAGCCGGTGCAGTTCCAGATGTTCCTCGAAGTGCGGCTGGCGAAGGAAGCGCTTCAGCGCACTCTCCCGCATCTGGCGCACATCCTTGAATTTCATATGATTGGCGACCAGCGCTTCGATGCGGTCAATCTGCTCGGCTGAGAATCGCAGACGGTTGAGAATACCGACCGACATGGTGGCGCCGACCTCGGCATGGCCGTCGAATCGAATCCGTTCGGCGACGCGAAATGTGGGCGGCTTGCCGACGTCGTGCAGCAGGACGCCGAGCGCCTCGGTAATGGTTGGATGGCGTAATCCTTCGATCATGAGCATCGTATGGATCCATACGTCGCCCTCCGGATGGAACTCCGGCGGCTGCTCGACGCCGTGCATGGCGGCGACTTCGGGAAGGATTTCCGGCAGCAGGCGGAGGTCATCGAGCGCTTCGAAGCCGCGGCGGGCGCCACCTTCAGTGAGGATGCGTGTCAGCTCGTCGCGCACACGCTCGGCGGCGACGTCACGGATGGATGTCCGCAATTCCCGGATTGCGGCGGCAGTTGCGGGCTCGATCGCAAATCCCAGGCTGGCAGCGAAGCGGGGGGCGCGGAGCATCCGCAGATGATCCTCGCCGAATCGGGTGACCGGATCGCCGATGGCCCGGATCAGCCGGCGGTCCAGATCTTCGCGTCCGCCGACGTAATCGAGGATTTCGCCGGTCTCCGGGTCGAGCATCAGGGCGTTGATGGTGAAATCGCGCCGCAGAACATCCTGGCGCGGATCGGTCTCGAATTGGACCGAGTCGGGACGACGGCCGTCCGAGTAATAGTGATCGCTGCGAAAGGTCGCGACCTCGACTTGGGCGCCGTCCTGGCGGACGAGCACCACGCCAAAGTGGGCACCGACCAGCTCAGCGGAGGGGAACAGCGCCACGACCTCATTGGGAGGCGCGTCGGTGGAGATATCGAAATCCTTGGGGGTTCGACCGAGCAGGCGATCCCGCACGCAGCCGCCGACGAGGTAGGCATGCCGTCCACGCTGCTTCAGCGCCAGGGCGATTCGCCGGGCCAGATCCTCAGAGTTCATGGTTGATTCCAAGGAGTTTAGCTGTAAATTGGGTTTGCTTTGCACTTTTCCAGGTTCGGCTTGAAGGGACGGGTTTTGGGGCCGCTGGCATGCGTCCCCATTGTAGCTGACGAAACCAACAGAGCCGCGACCATGACGGTCGCGGCTCTGAAGATGCTAAAGCCCGCGCCACTCCTCGTCGAAAAAGCCTGCCAACACGATCTTTCCGGGATACCGGCTATCCGGCGGAGTCGTCGTGTCCACGACGGCGTAATCGGGGAGCTTTGGCGTCTGCCGCGCGTTATTGAGGTAGTCGAACTCGCGGAAGGTGAATCCGCTGTTCAGCACGACGTATTTCTTCGGATTCAGCGGATTGGGATAGATGAGAATCGGCGCGTGCGTCGCTATTGGATAGCGATCCTTGCCGGCGACGAGGCCTTCGGCGTTCCACTTTACCGGCAGGCGATCCGCGATTCGGGCCAGCACGCTGTTGCTGCCCGGATCGCCCCACAGGACCAGGTTGCTGGCGGCGATTTCGGCGTCGGTGATGTCCTTGTCCTGCCGCACCTGCGCGTCGCCGCGGAATTGGCGGCGCCATTCGGTGATGGCGCGTTTTTGCTCGCTTTCGACCCACTTGGCGATTCCCGGCGCGATGGGCGCTCCGGTGGGCGTTACGAAGACAAAGCTGTCGAGGAAAGCGTCGTCCACAGGCCCTTGTAGGCCGTGGCGCTTTTGCAGGCCGGGGCCGAATGGTGATTCGGCGAGAGTCCAATTGGTTCCCGACTTGCGAAAATGCGCTTTCCACGCCCGGTCCGACATCGGCGTCGGCGCGGTGACCATCTGGCCATCGATCGTTACAATCGGCTTGCGCGCCAGGTCGAGCGGACAGCCGCCCGGTCCCATCTCGAGCGTGAAGGCTGTAACGTTCGAGGTGGCGACGGTGATGCCGTTGTCGCCCGTAATCTCGGCGTCCAGACGCGCGCGTTCCCAATGTTTGCCAAGCGAATCGATGGTCACCCACTTCATCTCGTTGTGGGCCAGCGTCCAGGTAGTGAAGCGCACTTTTCTCGGGTAGGGATCGCGGCCGCGTTCAGCCACCGCGTCGAGGATGCGATCAATCTCGACTTTGGAATCCGGATGGTATCGATGGCCCGTCTTGAGGCCGACGACCCTTGTCAGCCGCAATCCCTCTTCCGCCATGGCGCGCTCCATCATGTCGGCGGCTTGCTTCTGCCCGTCCTGGTCACCGTTGTAGGCGACAGTGGCGGTGTTGGTGAGGTTCACGGCGTAGTCGGTGGCGTCGGCGTAGTGGAAGAGCTTCTGCTCCCACCAAGTTGGCGCGCCGGGGGCTGTGAGATTGAGTCTGAGGAACTGCGCCGACTCGCTGAATCCGGCGCCCGGCGCGACCCCGGCCCAACGTCCGGCCCAGTGTGCGCCGATCTGCCAGGCCGAAGCGCCGCCCATGCTGAATCCGCGCACGAGGATGCGGTTCTCATCGATGTTGTACTGGCGCTTCACCGCGCCCAGGGCTTCGAAGAAATCTACCTCGCCGGCGAGCTGGCTGGCGTTGCAGAAGCGTCCATAAAGGTGCAGCACGATGGTGTTCCGAGGCGTGAACTCGCCGGGATTGCGCTCGCGGTCGGAGAGGAAATTTACCTCGCTCAATGTCTCATTGCGGCCATGGAACCAGGCGTCCAGGCGCCATCGATGCGGGGTGTTCGGCGAGTAAGTCGGCGGCACGACCAGACCGTACGGCTGCACGCTCTTGTCGATTTTCGAGACGTAGCCACGGACGATGAGGCCCGGCGCGGCGGTCCAGGGCGCCTTGCCCTCGGCGAGCTGCTGCGCGCGCTCTTCGCCGTGCTGTAGCAGCGTTTTGGCTTTGGCGATCTCATCGGGCTTGAAGAACTCGTTGTACTGAAGCGCGTATCGGACGGCCTCGTGATAGATGAGCACATCTGGAAGGAGCGGATTGCCTCGCATCTTGTCGATCGCGGCTCGCAGGCGGGTGAGGCCCGACTCCAGCTCGGCGCGGTCGGGGGCGGGGACTTCGACGCCGAGCGGTGGGACCGGCTTGAGGGCTTGCTGCGGCATTGCAGCAGCCGCCAGGAGGAAGAGGCAGAATGCGCGTTTCATGGAGGTCATTATCCTACAACCAGCCTTCTGACGTGAGGGGGGAAGATGCGCCTGACGAACAAGCTAAAGCTTGTTCAACAGTGACAAATCAACAGGTTGCTGTCGATGTGGAACAAAGATTTAAAGCTTGTTCTTTTGAGCTATGTCTATCACCTAGATCTCAGGTTCTAAGTACGAATTGGTAATTCCCTAACTAAGCCATAACTTCGTATACTCGGGGTGCTTAGAAGTAAGCAAGAAAAACGGACTGAGGTGTAAGATGACGAACAATCGGGGGAAATTGTCGAGTAAGCGGGGAGTGATTCTGCTGACCGCCGCGGGGCTGATGTTTGGGCTTCTGGCGTTCGTAGGGCTGGCTTTCGACGTAGGCTACTTGCAGTGGTCGCGACGACGTGCCCAGACGGCTGCCGACGCTGGGGCCTTAGCCGGCGCCTGGGCGAGGCAACTCAGTGGCTCGGTTGTAGCGGAAGGCCAGAGCGGATCCGCTGTGAATGGTTACACGCATGGCCAAAACGGAATTACCGTAACGATCAACAATCCACCCACCGCTGGAAGCTACACTGGTGACGCTACTGCCGTGGAAGCCATCGTCGCCCAGGACACAGGTTCGTTCTTCCTGCGAATCCTGAACTGGAACACCTTGCCGGTTCGCGCTCGCGCGGTCGCCCGACAGGGTTACGGTACGGCCTGTGTTTACGCTTTGGACCCGAGCGCGCGTCCTGGAATCAGGTTCTCGGGCAACACGGGCATTAATTTGGGATGTGGCGTCATCGCGGCATCCAGCGCGGATCCGGCGGTCAATATTGGCGGAACAGCCACTGTGACGATGAGGAACGGCGCCAGCATCGGCTCAGTGGGCGATTATGACCTTGATGGAGGCGGAACGATTAATCCTTCGACCGCCATCTCTGGAGGGGCTCCATTTCCGGGGGATCCATTACTTAC
>Ga0075421_100010223_pt1 | contig 11591 bp, 7 predicted proteins | sample SoiMetdeltSBSDD5_FD_75292 | JGI IMG/M metagenome (GOLD analysis project Ga0075421, IMG submission 75292) | Bulk soil microbial communities from a Populus tree surrounding site in Tennessee, USA - Soil MetaG P. deltoides SBSDD5 | ecosystem: Environmental > Terrestrial > Soil > Tree plantation...
TGCCCTGGCGGGAGAGCTCGGGATGCGTCCTCTCCTTGCCCGCGGTCACCTGGCAATCGGTCGTCTGCACAACCGAACCGGTGATCGTGAAAGAGCCGAGTTCCATCTTCTGACGGCAACGCGCCAGTTCATCGAGATGGACATGCTGCTCTGGCTGCGGCAGGCGACTTCATCGCTAGCCGAGCTGGGCTCCATTCTCATCGTCGGCTGTGATCATCGGCGCCTTTACGATTACCTCATCCGGGCACTTGGTCCAGGCGACCGGATCCGAGTGGTGATGGATGTGCCCGGCGATCGAGCGCGCATCGACGACGAGGGACGGCGACAGCACGTCTCGGCCATGCTGCAGTCTCACGGCTTGTGCGTCGTTGGTGGCGACTGACGCCACGGGCGATCGGCGTCGACAACCCATACGCCCGACGCCCTGTGGTAGGGTAGTCGCCCGTGACGAACAAAGGGACCGTCCGTGTCAAGTCGCTCGATGCTCTCCGCGGCGCAGGCGTGCTCGGCATGCTCGCGATCCATATCCAGCTCTTCGCCTTTCCGAGCCTGGCTCGGTGGAACCCGACGGCGTACGGTGATCTCACCGGCGTCAACTGGTGGGCGTGGCTTGCGACCCTGGTTCTGGCCGACGGCAAGTTCATCACGATCTTCGCCATGCTGTTGGGTGTCAGCATCGTGATGATGGCGAACGAGACGGGCGGGCGGAGCAGGTCCGCCTGGCGTGCGCACCTGAGAAGGATGCTGGTGCTATTCGTACTCGGCCTTCTGCACGCGTACCTGATCTGGTACGGAGACATGCTGGTGCCGCTCGCAATGAGTGGCACCGTGGTCTTCTTCGCTCGACGGCTGTCGGCCGGAAAGCTCCTGGTCCTTGGCGTGTCGGTCTTCGCTGTTGGCTCGGTCTTGTCGCTCATGTTGACGTGGGCAACGGCACAGTCCGACCCGGCTGCGCTGGCCGCCTGGAGGGCGCAGTGGACTCCGCGGCCCGAGACGGTCGCGCTCGAGATCGCGCAGTACCGAGGCGGATGGGCCGAGCAAATGGCGCATCGGGTGCCCGCGGCGCTCGAGACTGAAACCGCGTCCTTCGTCACCCATCTCTTCTGGCAGATAGCGGGTCTGATGCTGATCGGGATGGGCTTCTTCAAGGCCGGTGTCCTCAGCGCTCTGCGCTCGCAAGCCTTTTACGTTCGAATGGGCGCATTCGGGTTCGGGGTCGGTGTCCTGCTCAACGTGCTCGGAGCCTGGCGCAGCTCCGCGACCCGCTGGGATTTGCTGGATTTCGCGCTGGTCAGTCAGCAGCTTCACTACTGGGGCAATCTGTTCGTGGCGCTGGGCTGGACCGCGCTCGTGATGCTTCTCTCTCAGGCCGGCTGGCCGCTTCGTTCGCTGTCCGCCGTGGGACGAATGGCCCTCACGAACTACCTGCTGCAGTCCGTGATCTGCACGACGATCTTCTACGGTCATGGATTCGGCCTGTTCGGTCGCGTAGACCGTGCCGGGCAGCTCGCGATCGTGGTCGGAATCTGGACGTTCCAGCTGCTCGCCTCGCGGGCGTGGTTCGGCTACTTCACCGTGGGACCGGTGGAGTGGCTCACGCGCTGGCTCGTGTTCGGCCGGCGGCCGAGCTTGCTACGCTCGTCGCCGGCGGTCGCCGGCACCTGACCGACGCGTGGCCGACCGCGACCGCGATCTCTGTTTCGTCCCCGCCGTCGAGCTCGTTCGACTCTATCGCGCGCGAAAGATCTCACCGCTCGAGGTGATGCAGGCGGTGCTCGCCCGCATCGACGCCGTGAACCCCACGGTGAATGCCTACGTGACGGTGGCGCGCGAATCCGCGCTCGCCGCGGCTCGCCGGGCGACACAGGCGTTCGGTCGAAGAGGGGCGCCGCTGCCACCGCTTCATGGCGTTCCCGTGTCGATCAAGGATTTGACCGCAACCAAAGGGATCCGTACGACCTGGGGCTCTCTGGCCTATCGAGATCACGTGCCCGAGAAAGACGACCTGGTGGTCGAACGTCTCAAGGCGGCGGGCGCGATCGTGGTCGGCAAGACGAACACGCCGGAGTTCGGCGCTGGCGGCAACACGTTCAATGCGTTGTTCGGCGCCACGCGGAATCCCTGGAACCCGGCGCTGACGTCCGGCGGCTCGAGCGGCGGTGCCGCGGTCGCCGTCGCGTGTGGCATGGGGCCTATCGCTCAGGGCACCGACCTCGGCGGCTCGGTCCGCGTGCCGGCGTCGTTCTGTGGCGTGCTCGGATTCCGGCCCACGCCGGGCCTCGTTCCCGCGTATCCGAGGACGCTTGCATGGGACACACTCAGCGTGACCGGTCCGCTGGCACGCACGGTGGGCGACGTCGCCCTCATGCTCGCCGCCATAGCCGGTCCCGACGATCGCGCACCGATTTCGTACGAGAGCGACACGAGTCAGTTCGCGCGCGCCGTGAGGGCGCCGTCGGTCAAGGGCTGGCGGATCGCGTGGTCCCAGGATCTCAACGGGCTCCTTCCCGTCGACGAGGAGGTCGCGGCGGTGGCCCAGAGTGCGTTGCGGGTATTCCGAGCCCTCGGCGCAAAGGTCGAGATCGCCAGCCCCGACTTTTCGGGCATGAAGGAAATCGTGCGCGGCACGCGCGCGGTCACCATGGTTGCGCTTCAGGCAGACAAGCTGCCGGGGTGGCGGGAGCGACTTCAGAAGGATCTGGTGCGCGACATCGACCAGGGCCTCACGGCGACCGCGCGGGACGTCGCCCGCAGCGAGATGCTGCGTTCGGCGTTGTGGCAGCGCGTGCGCGAATTCATGGCAAGCCGCGAGCTGCTCGTGCTGCCGACGGTGGCGGTGCCGCCGTTTCCGGTTGAGCAGCCGTATCCGACCGAGATCAACGGCAAGACTCTGGACGACTACACGGAGTGGTTCTATCTCACGTACGGCATCACGCTGACCGGCCTGCCGGCGATCTCGGTGCCCTGTGGCTTTACGCAAAACGGTTTGCCTGTTGGCCTACAGATCGTCGGTCGGCGCCGTCAAGAGGCCGCAGTCCTGCGCGCAGCCGCAGCGTACGAGGCGGCGGCACCTTGGGCCTCCTGCCTGCCTCCGGTGCTCGCCGCGCTCGCGCCAGGAGCGACGGTCGCTCCCGGGCGCACGGTAGACACGTCCTCATTGATCGGGAGCGCCTGATAGCGGACTGCCGACGATGCTGCGGAGGTCCGGAGGGCGAAACGACGTCCCAGCCGGACCCCCGCTTATCTCACTGCTACTGCAGAAAGTACGCGCCAGGTGCGCAGAGGAACTGGACTCCAGTCGGTGAAACTGGAACGTCCGACCGCGAAGAGGGGGGGTCGGTCGTCGGGTCGAAGCCCGGCGTCGGTACGTCGCCCAAGACCGTATATTTCGGCGATGGCGGAGTCTGCCCCTGCTGCCCTTGGTCGTTTTGGTTGGAGCGAGAGAGGGTATAGCACGTCATTTGTTCGGCTTGGCTAGGGTTTACTGGGCAGCCAACGAGCAGGGGGTTTGCGGCGCACGCTTCCGCGTCCGGCTCCGGCGGCCGCGGAGCCGGTACAGCAGGGAACAACCTGGCGAATGCGCAGGCGAGAGCAGCCCTACCGAGCTTGAAGCGCTGGAGAATCGGCTCGAACTGGTTGTCCACGGGCCCGAAAACGGGAGACTCGACATCGAATTGACCCACGGGTGCAGCTCCGCTGGTTGTGTGGCACACGAAGAAACCGAGGAGTGTGGTTGGGGATCCTCCAGCACCCGCCTGAGCTCCCGTCGCGGACAGCGCGAGAGCTCCGATCACTGCCAAACCCCCTAGTGCGACTTTACATTTCACGATGTGTCCTCCTTATCTGTCCCTCGTCACGCCTTCTGTGCGGGGCCTTAACGGATCAGTGCCGCGGCGGCACGACTGTTATCAGCTGTCTGGCGATGAATCCCCGTTCCTCTCCGCCTGAATCTCTGAAGAACCCGGACACGATGCCAAAATCTGTACCGAGTGGCAAGCCTTCGGCTGGTACATCAAACTGGCACGTCAAGTCCTTGATTCCGTCTTTGTCCACGTCTGATGACGAGCATGTCCCTCCGCCCTGATTGTTGACCTTCACGGAAACTACAAATGTTCCCACTCTGAACTTGAGGCGGGAATCCGTGATGACTTGCGCGACCGCGTCCCACACCCGAGGCGGATTAGTACTCGACCTTTCGCTGAAGATCACGATTTTGACGTTGCCGGTTTGGTCAAAAGTCTTGGGTTCGGGAAAGCTCGACTTGATGTCGATGCGGTGTTTACAGGAGAACAAGGGGGTCCCGTTGGAGTCTATAGGGCCGCCACAGTCGATGTTGTCGCCTGCGCCTAGGCCGTCGGCGTCCGCGAGCCCGAACATAGCGTCCTCGTTGTCGCTGGTCATCTCCGGCGGAACCTCGCTTCCCCCCGCGAAGTTGATGGCTGCCGAGGGTCGGTAGAGCACGTTGCTCCAGTCGTCCTGCCCCTCGAGCACGTCCGCGACGACTGCAGCACAACCGGACGTCGCGCCCGTATTGATGTCTGCCGTCACAGCATTGGTGTTCACAGCCTTGCTTCGATTCCAATCGATGGATGTAACGCTGTTCAAGCTAAGAACGATGGACCACGCGTTGGGGCCAAACACGATCGTATCCGCCTGAGTGAAGTACGGAGTTATCGGACCGAGGCTCGGATGCGTCCCAAGCTTGTCGCTCTCGATCAGGCTTAACTTGTTGAGGAGCCCCGTCTTGTTGGGGTCGGCCAGCACCGGATCAGCAGACCGCGAGTAATCCAGCCGACGACCCGGAATTGGACTCCCGGCGAACTGGCGAGTGTAGTTCATGACGCTACGATAGTTGGGCTTACAGTTAACGTTGTCGACGCCGCCATGGCCGAATCCCAGGGTATGTCCGAACTCGTGCATGAAGGTGCCGGCTTGCTGGTCCGTCGTGCCGCGAGCATGACTGACGCCGCCCACCGTCGTCGAGGCGAAGCTGCCGAGTGTGACGACGGCATCGTCTCCGCCGATTTCCGCGCAGCCTGAGCCGTTCGAGCCGCCGCCCCCAGTCCCGACGAGGTTGTGGGCGAAGACGACGTAGCGGAACGCCAACCGCTTCGCGTTCAGCTTCTGTAGGTTGCCGCGCTCGGCGGCCGTGCCGAAGTTGCCTCTCTTGATGGTGTCGAAATCCACGACTTGGGCCTTGTCGGTGACGCTCTCGGCCGAAGGAGTGCACGGGGTGAACGCGACCAGGTCGACGTGACTGGTCGACGGGCCGGAGAGGGGCGTGAAGGTCACCTGTTCGTCGACATGCATGTGAAGTCGGATGCCGGGCGTCCCGGTTGCGGGAGGAGGAGGATTTGTCGTCACGGGTGCAGCCGCAAAGGCCGCCCTGACGCTCTTGACTGCCGTGGTGCTCGCCGCCTGGCTCAACGCCAGAGGATCGGGTTTGTGATCCCGCATGTAGTCGATCTCGACGAAGAGGTCCTTTTGGTTCAGGAGCGCGCACTCGGTCGTGAGTGTGACACCGTCGCCATTCGTATTCACTGGCACGCAGAGCGTCAGGATGTCGTTGGCCACTGCGCTGCCGGCGAAGTCGACGCCGTTCGTCTCCCAGCAGTCGGGGAGTCCGTCGCGGTCGTCGTCAATGACCAGGCCGTTGGTGTCGAAGCATCCCGGTTTCGGAATGGCGCCGGGTTGGCCCGAAGCGGGCGCCCCCAGCCCTGCGGCCAGCGGGGAGTAGGGCACCGCGCCCTGAAAGACGACTGAGCCCGGCGGTAGGCCGCACGTGTAGGCAGGGAACTCAAGGGCGACCACCCCGTTGCCGTTGGCTCCCCGACGGGACCACAGCGCATCCGTGAACAGGTCCCTCCCGAACGCGTCCTTGTGGAGCGTGACCGGGTCGCAGGCGAAGCCGCCGAGGCCGGGATCCGGGTTCAGAGCAATCAGCCCGCTGGCGGTCAACGTGGGGAATGCACCCAGACTGAGCCCGGTGGCCTTGTCGAGCCGGTTGATTGTGAGGGCGCCTCTGCATGACACCAGCAGGACGCCTCCCGAGATTGCCAGGCCATTCGTGACGCACGGAACCGTGAAAGTTCCCTGGGGAATTGTCGCGCCTTCCTTGAAGCTAACGACGCTGTTCGTCGTGATTTCACCGACAGTGACGCTGGTCCCGACATAGATCACATCGGTCTCGGCATCCCAGGTCAGTCCAGTACAACTAGTAATCCCGGGCGGCGACGCCATCGGCAGCGAGGTCGTGCCGTCGGAGATGGTTGTGGTCTGGCTGAAGTCGATGCTGTGGAGAGCTCCGTTGCCCCCACAGCCGAGGAGGTCGCCTTTGTCCTGGCGATGAACGAGATGGGCCCAGCCGCCACTCGGCACGGCTGTCGTCGAGAACTGTCTGATAACCTTTCCATCCACCGTGTTGATAAAATTCAGCTGCGCGGGGTTGTTATCGAGACAGCTCACCACCAGCGCAACGGGATAGAGAACAGGATCGACCCCTTGTAGCTTCAAACCTTGAACGATGGCTAGCGAGGTGCCTCCCAGGAAACCACACTCAGGGCTAGCGAACGAGCCGGTACTCGTTGGAGTAAGCGTCATCAGCGCGCCGCCGACCTGAAATTGCGTCCCCGCGCCGTTGACCCACGCCGCGCGCGCGTGTTGAGGAATCGCCGTCAGCACCACCAGAAACAATCCCACCGCTGCCACCCCTGCGCCCACAACGCGTCGGCTACTCATCGCGTATCTCCGTCCTTGGTTAGAGATTTTCTCGTCGATCGATCGCGACTCACTGAGGCCAACGGCGGCGCACAGTGGGTTCTTGCTGTCGTTGACCGCCACGGGAGATAAAAGCGAGCGCGGGGCCTGTATGTAAAACCGACCGGATGCTCGAAGCGTCGCCGCCGGCGATCATGCGGTCCGCTTGATGTGTCGACTGTAGTCGACAGTCGTGATCATCGATTGGCGAGTGAGCCTGGAACATTGGCGACGCCCTAAGATAATGTCGCTGCGTGAAAACAGCGTCAAAGGACCGTGAAGAATTTCATAGATGCTCTTGATTAGGGCGGAGTGTCTTGATAGATTTCAGCCGCAATTCAATGACCATCTCAGCCTGCCACCACGGAATGTCGGGCGGTCCGGCACAGGTTTCGCGTTTCCGGAAAAACAGAATGGCCCGGCTCGCCCTTAGGCTCTTCGGGGGATTTCAGGCCCGCTTCGGTGACCGCGACCTGACGTTTCCAACGCGAAAAGCTCAGGCTCTGCTCGCGTACCTAGCCGTACGACCCGAAGAGAAATACGCGCGAAACAAGTTGGCCGCGATGCTCTGGAGCGGTGCCGGGAAGGAGCAGGCGCGACAAAGCTTGCGTCAAAGCCTCAGCAGCCTGAGGAGCGCGTTCGCCCCTGTTCATTCGCGAATCCTGGCGGTGGACGGCGATCGGGTGACTCTCGATTGGTCATCTGTCGACGTCGATGTCGTGGAATTTGAGCGGTTAGCCACACGAGGCGCTCCGAGAGATCTCGCATTGGCCGCTGCACTCTACATCGGGGATTTTTTAGACGGTGTCGATGTCAGCGAGGAGCCGTTCGAAGAGTGGCTGCGCGGTGAACAAGCGCGCCTTCGGGAAACTGCAGTCCATGTCCTCACGAGGCTTCTGCCACATCAGGCCCAATCAGGATCACCGGAATCGGCGATCCAAACTGCAGTCAGACTCTTGGCGCTCGACCCGCTACGGGAGGAGACTCACCGGACACTGATGCGTTTATATGCCCGGCAGGGCCGTCTCGGAGATGCGCTACGTCAGTATCAGACTTGCGTAGACGTACTGCGTGCCGAGCTCGGGGTGGAGCCGGCCGACGAAACCCGGCGCGTATATCGCGAGATCGTTCCGCGCCGCCGCCTGAGCGCGTCTACGCGCCACGCCCCGGCTCCGAGGCAGGTGCAAGCGCCTCGAACCAGGGCGCGACTCATCGGTGCAGGCGATAGTCCGCCATTGATCAACCGACAGCGGGAGCTCTCCGCATTGCGCAACGCGCTCGGCGAGGCATTGAGCCGACGCGGCGGCACCGCCGTAATCCTCGGTGAGGCGGGCATTGGCAAGACCAGGCTGGCCGACGAGCTCATTCGCGAGATGCAACGGCGCGGTGGCCGAGTTCTGACTGGGCACGCGTACGAGACCGAACACACGTTGCCCTTCGCCCCCTGGGTCGGTGTGCTGCGAGCAGGGCTGCGAGTCTACGAAGAGGAAATGGGGCCGCGATCGAATCCGGTGTGGCAGGGTGAGCTCGCCAAGCTCTTGCCCGAGCTCGGCGAGCCGCGCAGCGTCGGCGTTGGCGGCAACCCGGTGCGCGTCTTCGAGGCCGTGGCGCACTTCCTGCGAGATCTTGTCTCTACGCGACCACTGCTGCTTGTCCTCGAGAACTTGCAGTGGGCCGACGAAACGACTCTTCGACTGTTCACTTTTCTGGTGCGGCGGATCGACACGTGGCCGCTCTTTATGGTTGGAATCGTCCGCAAAGAAGAGCTCGCTCAGTCGACCGTCCTCCGTCGCCTGCTTCAGGAGTCGGATGGTCGATCCGCGCTCCTGCAGGTGTCCGTTGGGGCGCTGTCGCGAGCCGACACGGCGGCCCTGGTTCGTGCTCTGGCGGGCCCGCACATCGACGCACCGACGGCCGTTCGACTCACCAACCAGATCTGGCTCATCAGCGAGGGCAATCCGTTCATGATAGTGGAGAGCATGCGCGCCCTCGAGACGGGCGAGATCGCGCCGGAGCATGGCCGCCTGCCCCTGCCGCAACGGGTTAGGGAAGTCATCGTGCGACGACTCGATCGGCTGAGCTCTCGCGCGCGCCAAATCCTCGCTGCCGCGGCCACCATCGGTCGCGAGTTCGATTTCGCCCTGCTCGAGCGTGCAGCAGCGCTTGGCGAGCTGCGGACTACGGCCGGTGTCGAGGAGCTCATACGGAAGCACGTGATCTACGGGCGCGGCGACTGGTTCGACTTCACTCACGACACGATCCGAGAGGTTGCCTTCACGCAGATTTCCTCGCACCGCCGCAAGGCGCTCCATCGTCGAGTGGCGAGCGCGATGGAACAGCTCTATGCAGATGACCTCGAGCCCCATACCGCTGTGCTTGCCAACCACTTCTTTGAAGGCGAGGTCTGGGACAAGGCGGTCGAGTATCTCTCGCGAGCGGCCGGGCAAGCCGTGACTCGTTCGGCCAACTGGGACGCCGTCGTCCTCTTCGATCGAGCACTCGACACCCTCGAGCATCTACCTAAGATCCAGCGCACGCTGGAGCACGGCATCGACCTGCGCATCGCGCTCGAGCATGCATTGCTCCTCGTCGGGGAGCCCGCCCGAGCGCTCGATCACCTCACCGAGGCGGAACGGATCGCCGAGACGCTGGGTGATCAGTGGCGGCTCGGATGGGTATCGAACTACGTGAGCGAGTATTTCAGGATCATCAGCGAACACGATCGTGCGCTCGCGGCCGGGCAGCGCGCGCTGGAAATCGGGACCGGTCTGGGCGACATCACCCTTCAGATGGAGACGCGGCTCCGCCTGGGCCAGGTCTGTCATGCGCGAGGCGACTATCGCGGAGCCGCAGAGCTTCTCGGGGCGAACCTGGTCACGCCGATGACGTCGCCGTACCGCGAGGACGAAAGCTTGCTCGCGACTATGACTAGTCAGCGGGCCAAGAGCGGACTCCTCTCGGTGCTCTCACGCGTCTGGCTCGTCTGGTGCCTTGCCGAGCTGGGAGAGTTCGCCACGGAGCTCGGCGAAGGGCAAGTCCGGTTGGCCGACTCCGCCTCGCCCAGGGAGCCTTTCCAGCGGATGCTGGCGTACCTCGCTGCCGGTCGTCTTCATCTCAGAAAAGGCGATGTCGCGCGGGCCATCGAGCTGCTCGAGAGGTGCCGCGAGGCTCAAAGCGTCGGCAATTTCGACGTATGGTCCGCGTCGATATCGTCGTCCCTCGGCTACGCTTATCTACTCGGCGGTCGCCTGGACGATGCGCTAGCGTCCTTGACCCAAGCGATGGAACAGGGCAACGCGACGAAGTCGATGTTCGGGTATTCGCTTCGGCTGGCCTACCTGGCAGAAACGCTGTTGCTGATGGGACGTGCCGAAGAGGCGCTCCACCACGCACGCGGCGCTCTCGAGGCTGCCAGAAGCCAGCGGGAACAGGGACACGAGGCCTATGTGCTCCGGCTCCTTGCCGACATCGCGGCACATCAGGAGCCCGTGGATGTCGAGGCCACAACCGCCGCTTACCAGCGAGCGCTCGAGCTCACCGAGCAGCTAGGGATGCGCCCCTTGACGGCTCAGTGTCACCTCGGTCTGGGCCTGTTGGGTCAGCGGGCAGCCCGGCAGCAGCTGGCCGCCCGGCACTTGACGGCGGCGACCGCGATGTTCCGCGACATGGGGATGTCGTACTGGCTGGAGAAGGCAGAGGCCGCCGCCGCACGCTCGTGATCCGCAGCCCGATCTGCTACGCCCGGCGATGATCTCGCCGCCGCTCTTCCTGAACTTCGGCTTTCTCGCGAAGGCCTTGCCCGATCTCGGCCGTCTCCTCGACGGTGCCGTGCTTGGCGCGGTCCGTGAGGCGATCTCTGGTCCGTCGAACTGAAGCATTCGTGCCACGGTTCGCTGGTGTCCATCCCGTCACTAGACTAGACTTCCGCCGTCCGTCAAACAACAGGTCCCGAGGAGCCACCATGCGAGTACTGACCGTATTCTGTGTTTTGCTCATCGCGTCGCCAGCATTCGCTTCTGACGGTGAACAGAGACTGCTAGGGGTGTGGAAGATCGAGTCGTGGTACACGGAATTCAAGGCCACCAGCACGAAGAAACAATTCTACGGCGAGAAGCCAAACGGCTACCTCGTCTTCACACCCGAGAAGCGCATACTGGGACTGATCACAGGCGAGCAGCGCAGGAAACCCGAGACCAACGCGGACAGTGTCGCGGCCTTCTGGTCGATGGTTGCCTACAGCGGCACCTACCGTGTCGAGAACGATAAGTGGATCATGAAGGTCGACGTTGCCTGGAACGAATCGTGGACGGGCACCGAGCAGGTGCGCTTCTTCAAGGTCGAGGGCGACGTACTGACGGTCACCTCACCTTGGGAACCGAACGCGAACCTGCCAGGCAGCCCTGAGACCCGCGGTGTGTTGGTGTGGAGCAAGGTCAAGGCATCTCAATAGTCGCGATCCACCGACCCTACACAGTCCCGCCCCCACCTCGCGTGCCGGTTAGGCAGCTTTAGCCGCGGCGGTAGATCTCGCCGCCGCCCTTCCTGAACTCCTCGGCCTTCTCGCGCAGGCCCTGCGCGATCGCGGCAGTCTCCTCGGCGATGCCGTGCTTGGCGGCGTAGTCGCGGACGTCCTGCGTGATCTTCATCGAGCAGAAGTGCGGCCCGCACATCGAGCAGAAGTGCGCGATCTTGGCACCCTCGGCCGGCAGGGTCTCGTCATGGAACTCGCGCGCGGTCTCGGGGTCGAGCGAGAGGTTGAACTGATCCTCCCAACGAAACTCGAAGCGCGCCCGCGAGAGCGCGTCGTCCCAGTCGCGCGCGCCCGGGTGGCCCTT
>Ga0075421_100010224_pt1 | contig 11590 bp, 13 predicted proteins | sample SoiMetdeltSBSDD5_FD_75292 | JGI IMG/M metagenome (GOLD analysis project Ga0075421, IMG submission 75292) | Bulk soil microbial communities from a Populus tree surrounding site in Tennessee, USA - Soil MetaG P. deltoides SBSDD5 | ecosystem: Environmental > Terrestrial > Soil > Tree plantation...
ATCGGATCGCCGGCCTCGCTGCCGCGGCAGACGCCGGTGAAGGTGACGACCGCACCGATATCGCTGCGCCCGCGCGTGAGCGCGGCCGCTTCCGCGGCTGCGTCGAAGTCCTCGCGTTGCAGGCGAATGGTTGCCATCGTTTTCGCGTCACCGGCGCCATGGCCGGAGCGGCGAAGATATCACCCGCCGGTCATGGGCGGGAAGAAGGCGATTTCCCGCGCCCCGGCGATGGCGGCTTCCGGGCGCACATGGCTGCGGTCGATGGCAGCGCGGATCACCTTCGGATTCTCGAAGGCCCGGGCATATTCCTCCCCGCGCGCCGCTAACCATGCCATCAAATCGCCGACGGTGGCGACGCTTTCCGGGAGTTCGAGGTCTTCCTCGGTCTTGCCGACCCGCTCGCGGACCCAGGCGAAATAACGGATCTTCATGATCAGGTCAGATGCTTCACGCCGGCGCGGAAATAGTCCCAGCCGGTATAAAGCGTGAGCAACGCGGAAATCCACAGCAGCGCGATCCCGACAAACGTCACCAGCCCGAGAATCTGGGTACCAAAAAGGACGCCGGTCGTCCAAAGCGTGGGGATGGTGACGGTGAGACCCGGTATCACCGCATCGCCCGCTTCCCCAGCAATCAGGAAGCCGACCGCGACCAGTTGTACCGTAGTCTTCCATTTCGCGAGCCGCGTCACCTGTACCCTGACATTTAATTCTGCAAGATATTCGCGGAGTCCCGAGACCAGAACCTCGCGGCAGAGGATGACGATAGCGGCCCAAAGCGACCAGCCTTTGATGGTATCGGTCGCCGCCAGCATCAGCAGGCAGGACGAGACCAGGAGCTTGTCGGCGATGGGATCGAGCATGCGGCCGAGACTCGACTGCTGCTCCCACGCGCGCGCGATATAGCCGTCGAGGGCGTCCGTGGCCGCCGCGACTAGAAAGATTGCCAGCGAAACCCAACGCAGCCAGAGCGGGCCTTGCAGTACTGCCTGGCAATACAATGCGCCGACCACCGCCGGCACAGCGATGATGCGCGCATAGGTCAAGAGATTGGGCAGTGCCAGCGGGTGCGACGGCAGCGATGTCGAAACAGGCTTCATGGGCCGACCAAATACCTCGCCATTGCAGGCGTCAACAGGGACCATCGTATGGCCCTTCGCATACCGGCCATTCAATTTTATGCGAAACCATCAGGCCGGCGTGCCGTGAAAAAAATCGTAAATCTTTCGCGCGGTTTCCGCATTGATGCCGGGGACTTGCGACAGATCGGCGACTGTCGCGCGCTCGATCGCCTTCAACGTGCCGAAATGCCGCAGCAACGCGCGTTTGCGCGTCGGCCCGATGCCGGCGATTTCCTGCAGGCCGGCTTCCCGGATGTCGCGCTTGCGCCGCTGACGGTGAGATCCCACCGCGAATCGATGCGCCTCATCGCGCAGCCGCTGAACGAAATAAAGCAGCGGGTCGCGCGGGCGCAGCTTGAGCGGCGGGCGGTCGGGCATGAAGAATGTTTCCTCGCCGGCGTCGCGGTCCACGCCTTTGGCAATGCCGACCAGCGGCACGTCGTTCACGCCGAGCTCGGCCAGCGTGGCGCGCGCGGCATTCAGCTGACCGAGACCGCCGTCGATCAGTACCAGGTCCGGCCAAGGCGGCGCGTTGTCGGACGCAAAGGTATCGGTCAGCGACGGCGGGACGTCGAGCGCGGGAATAAGTTCGGCGCCGGCCGCGACGCTTTCCTCCGCCGGCGCGAGCGTCTCAGCCGGCGCCCCTGCGCGTGGCGATTCGGTCAGCAGCCGCTTGAACCGCCGGCGCAGAACTTCGCGCATCATGCCGTAATCGTCGCCGGGCGCCAGCACCGAGGAGCGGATGTTGAACTTGCGATACTGACCTTTGACGAAACCTTCCGGCCCGGCAACGATCATGGCGCCGACCGGGTTTGATCCCTGGATATGGCTGTTGTCGTAAACCTCGATCCGCTGCGGCACGCGCTTGAGCCCAAAGGTCTCCGCCAGCGCCCGCAGTTGCTTGCTTTGGGCGGACGTGTCGTCAAGCTTGCGGCTGAGAGCCTCGCGCGCATTGGTCAGTGCGTGCTCGACCAATTCCTTTTTCTCCCCCCGTCTGGGCCGGGTGACTTCCACCTTGTATCCGCTCTTGCTCCCGAGCGCTTCAGCGAGCAACTCGCGATCTTCGATGTCGTGCGAAATCAAAATGAGGCGGGGTACCGGCTTGTCGTCGTAGAATTGCGCCAGGAAGGCGCCGAGCACCTCCGATACAGGGTGCGAGCGGTCGGCTTTAGGAAAATAGGCGCGGTTGCCCCAGTTCTGTCCGGTGCGGAAGAAGAACACCTGCACGCAATTGAAGCCGCCCGCCTGGTGCAGGGCGAAGACGTCAGCTTCCTCGATGGTCCGCGGATTGATGCCCTGCTGCGACTGCACGGCGGAGAGCGCCGCCAGGCGGTCGCGGTAAACGGCGGCGCGCTCGTAATCCATTGCCGCCGAAGCCTGCTCCATTTCCGCCGCCAGTTCCTCCTTCACTGCGCGACTCCTGCCGGAGAGGAAGGCGTCGGCCTCGCGCATCAGTTCCGCATAGTCGGTAAAAGAGATTTCCTGCGTGCAGGGCGCCGAGCAGCGCTTGATCTGGTGCAGCAGGCAGGGTCGTGTGCGGCTTTCGAAAAAGGCGTCGGTGCAGGAACGCAGGAGGAAGGCGCGCTGCAGCGCGGTTATCGTGCGGTTGACCGCCCAGACCGAGGCGAAAGGGCCATAATATTTGCCCGGGCGGTTGCGTGCGCCGCGATGCTTGAGAATCTGCGGCGCCCAGTGATCGCCGGTTATCAGGATGTAAGGGAAAGACTTGTCGTCACGCAGCAGCACGTTGAAGCGCGGGCGCAGCCGTTTGATGAGATTGGCCTCGAGCAGCAGTGCCTCGGTTTCACTGCGGGTGGAGACGAATTCCAGTGCATGCGTGGCCGCGATCATCCGCTCGATCCGGCTGTCATGGCCGGTCGGGCGGGCATAGGCGACCACGCGCTTTTTGATGTTGTTGGCCTTGCCGACGTAGAGCACCTCGCCGGCCGCATCGATCATGCGATAGACCCCGGGCGAGGCGGGCGCATGCCTGGCATGGCGCAGGATAGCGGCGCGGCCCGCAGCGAGCGGCCCGGCGTCGCTCTCGAGATCGAAGCCGCTGTTTTCCTCGACCTCCGGCAGGCTCGATTCCTCATCCTCCTCGATGATATCGGCCGCGGGATCGATGTCTTTCTTGGTGCCGTTCATGCCGGAAAGGTAAGGAGTCTCGGGCTTGCGGGCCAGAGCAACACTGCTGGCGTCATTCCTCGATGCCCGCGACGTCTGGGGTCTGCCACGCCAGATGCTGGCCGCCATCGACGGCGATGACCTGGCCGGTGACCGAAGCCGCAGTGGCCAGGAACAGCACCTCTTGCGCTACCTCTTCCGGCGACGTTGCATGGCCGAGCGGAAGGCGTGCCGCCTGCCGGGCGAATTCCTGCGGCGATTGCCTGCGGCTGGGCAAGGTCGGCCCGGGTGCCACCCCATTCACTCGAACTTTCGGCGCCAGCGCCTGCGCCAGCATGATGGTTGCGGCATAGAGGCCGTTCTTGCTCAGCGCATAAGACAGAAACAGCGTTGGCTTGAGCACCCGCTGGTCCAACATATTCACGATCGAGGCGTTGGCGCCGTCAGGCACTTGCGCGGCAAAAGCCTGCGCGAGGAACAACGGTGCGCGCACATGGATCGCCATATGGCGATCGAACAATTCGCGGCTGAGTGTGGCGATATCGTCGGCCTCGAAGATGCTGGCATTATTGACCAGCAATGTCAGCGGCCCGACGGCCGCGACGGCGGAAGGCACCAGCTTGAGGACTTGCGTGTGTTCGCTGAGTTCGGCCTGCACCGTCTGCGTGTGCCCGCCCTGGCTTCGAATAGCGGCGCAGACGGCGTCCGCCTCCGCGCGCGAGGTATTGGCGTGGACGGCGACCGCGTAGCCGGCCTCCACCAGTGCGCGGGTAATGGCGAGACCGACGCGCCTGGCGCCGCCGGTCACAAGGGCGGCGCGCGGCGCGGCGTGAAGAGCATGGTCATCCGTCGGTATGTTGCGTGTGCTGGCAATTCACGGGCGGGCGAAGCGATTTAGTAAATGCACCGAGGCGGAAAATCTCACAAAGATACGCTTCCTTAGGGATGAAAGACTCCCCGTTATCCGGATTCAGGAACGCTTAACCTGAAGATCGCGATAACAGTCCACCTAAAATTTGAGCTTTGCAGCTCCGTGCGTTTCGCGGGGCTGCGGTGGAGGTAACGATGAGCAAGAAAGCGATCGCACTGGCGGGGCTGGCGCTATTGGGAACGATGGGCGCAGCGCGCAGCGCCGATTTCCCGGGTATTTCCCGTCCCTATGCGGCGCCCGCTCCGGCCTACGCCGTCTATAACTGGATGGGGCCCTATATCGGCGCCAATGCCGGTTACCAGTGGGGCGACATCGCTCCGACCAAACCCAGCGGCGGCGCCTTCGGCGGGCAGGTGGGCTACAACTGGCAGAACGGGCCCCTGGTGTTCGGCGCTGAAACCGATGTGCAGTGGTCTGGTGCCGAAGACTCGCAGGGCAAGCTGAAATTTTCCAATTCGTGGTTCGGCACGCTGCGCGGCCGCGTCGGCTATGCCATGAACAATGTGCTGGCATATGGCACCGGCGGCCTCGCCTATGGCGGGGTCGAACTGACGTCCGGCGGCCAGTCCCAAAGTCACACGGGATTCGGCTGGACTCTCGGCGTTGGCGCGGAAGTCGGCCTCACCCCGAATTGGACGGCAAGGGTTGAATATCTCTACTTCGACCTGGGGAACCACACGTACTTCACGGGAACGTCACATGCCTTGGAATCCAGCCTGCTGCGGGCGGGTGTGAACTACAAATTCTGAATAGCGAAGGGGCCGGGGGAAAGGGCCTCGCTGCGGCGGGGCCCTTTTTCTTTGCTGCAGCGTAATCGCGACACGATCTATAGTATTACTTTACCAGAAAGTCGTTGCAAAATACGGCGGCATCCAGCCAGCAATCAGTCATTTCAATGGCGAAGACTTTTAAAGAATACTGTGCACTCTCTGCACTAGACAGCCAGAGATTTACGAATACTGTGGGCAACAGCTTCACAGATGTTGTCGAGTGAAACGGGTTCTGTTGGCCGCACAACGCGGTGGGGAGCGAAAGCCACACGCGGCGTGCGTTTCGTGCTCGGCGAGTTCCCTCAGGAACTTCCCTGCAAAGCCCACGTTGGGGCTGGAGAACCTGTGCCGGTGCGGCTCGACACATGGTGCAAAGAGGGAGATCAGTGATGAAGCGCGTATTACTCGCAGGCGTGGCCTTGGCCGCGCTGATGGGCTCTGCTTCCGCGGCCGACATTCCGCGCCGCGTGGTGGAACGTCCGGTGGCAGCACCGGTGCCGTATGTGGCGGCTTATAACTGGACGGGTTTCTATGTCGGTCTCAATGCCGGCTGGGGCTGGGGCGCGGATTCGAATGGCGACGGCGGGCTGGTCGGCGGCACGCTTGGCTATAATTGGCAAATGAACCAGGTGGTGTTCAGCGTCGAAACCGATCTCGCCTGGAGCGGGATCGAGGGCAGTCGTCGCTGCGGCGGCCTGCATTGCGAGGCAAATATCGACTGGTTCGGTACCGCGCGCGGCCGCATCGGCCTGGCGATGGATCGCTTCATGCCCTATATCGCCGGCGGTCTCGCCTATGGCGATGTGAGCGCAAGAGTGAAGGGCCATCCGGAAGTGAGCGATACGCAGGCCGGTTGGACGCTTGGCGCCGGCGTGGAGTTTGCGTTCGCCGCGCCGTGGACCGCCAAACTTGAGTATCTCTATGTCGATCTCGGAGATGTCGGCTGCGGCAAGGGCTGCGGCGTCGCCGGTGCCGGCAATGTGGATCTCAACGCCCACATCGTCCGGGCGAGTATAAACTATCGCTTCTAAGCCCGAAGCTTTCCGTACAGCAAAAGCCCCGGCCTCGCGCCGGGGCTTTTTTGTTTGACGAAAATGCAATGGCGGGCGATCGTCCGGAAGAAATCCGCACCGCGCATGACAGTCCAAAAACGGCGATCAAATAGAGCGACTGAAAAAGCTCAGCCGGTGATCACAAGGTTCACAGCCTTGGGGCCTTTGCCCTTCTTGTCGGGTTCAACGTCGAAGCTGAGCCGCTGGCCTTCGTTCAACGATTTCAGCCCCGCACACTCCACCGCAGTGATGTGCACGAAGACGTCACGCCCGCCGTCGTCGGGCTTCACAAAGCCATAGCCCCGTTCGCTGTTGAAAAATTTCACAACACCGGTCTGCGCCATCGGGAAAATCCTCCCCACGCCCTGCGTCGCCGACCGCCCCCCGCGGTTCGACGGCTCAGCCGGACTCCTGTTCGGAGAAGCGACAGCCCCACGGCCTCGGTTCCGCCGGCCCCCCTTGATGGAGGCGGAATATCCAGCCAGCGCTATAGCGGTAGACCAACAAGAGCACGGTGGAAAGAGGCGACCTGTGGGCGCGTCTAAATTTCGCGGGCCAGCCAGTCCAAACGGAAGCCCCCTGCGCCCGGCGCCAGACATCCGGCGAGCGCCGGAAGCAGCACGGCCAGTTCCCGCTCCAGTGTCCAGGGCGGGTTGACCACAACAAGCCCCGCTCCGATCAGACGGTCCGCAGCCGGCACGCGCGCGATGGTCATTTCGGCCCGCAAAATCTTGCCAATGCGCAGTGCTTTCAGCCGCTTGGCCAAGACATCCGGGCCGCTGCGGTCCTTGATCGGATACCAAAGCAAATAGATCCCGCTCGCCCATTTGCGCTGCGCCTGCTTGAAGGCTTCCACCAGCCGCGTGAATTCGTCCGGCGCCTCGTAAGGCGGATCGATCAACACCAGGCCGCGGCGCTCCTTGGGCGGCAAATAGGCCGATAGCGCGGTCCAGCCGTCGATCGCCAAAATCTTGGTACGGGTGCTGGTGGTCAGGTTTTTGCTGAGCGCCGCCGCGGCGCGGGGCTCGAGCTCGCAGGCGATCAATCGGTCGCGGGGGCGCAGCCAGGCGCGCACTAGAAGCGGTGAGCCGGGATAGAATTTGATCCGGCCGCCGGGGTTGAGCGCCGATACCGCCTCGAGGTAAGGCGACAGCAGCGCGCCGACTTCAGGCGCGAGATCGGCCTTCAGCAGGCGCCCGATCCCCTCGCGCCATTCACCGGTGCGCGCCGCCTCCGGCCCGGTGAGATCGTAAAGGCCCGCGCCGGCATGGGTGTCGATCACCCGGAACGGCGCGGGCTTTTCGTGCAGGTAGCTGACGATACGCGCCAGTGTGGCGTGCCTGACCACGTCGGCGAAATTGCCCGCATGAAATCCGTGCTGGTAATTCATGCCATGCGGTAGCGCATCAGCGCGCGATCAGCAAAAGTGGGTACCGGTTTTGCGTCCGATCGCGCGCTAAACTTGTTGAATGGCGCATGATCTTACCGGCGAACCGGTTCCCACCTCGCTGGATCATGCGCTAGCGCGCCGTTGCAAATCCTCCAAGGCGCACGGCGGGCATTGCCAGTTTCGGGCGCTTGCAGCTGCGGCGCTCGAGTTCGGGACAGTCCCGGAACTGCAAGTCCCTGGTCAAACAAACCCGAACCTCGTGGACGCGTTTGCTGTCGCAGGTGACCGAGATGCCGCCGGCGCCCAGGTTTGGATTGGCCTTGAGGAATGCTTCCTCCACTTCGGCGGGCGCCACTTCCCGGGCAATTGAAGCTTCCAGATATTCCTCCGGGATTTTCACCACGGCACGCGCCTTGCGTATCTCCTCAAAATACCGGCCGACGGAGAATCCCGCGCAAGTGCCGTGCTTGCGCCATTCGTTGAAGATCAACCTTGGGCTTGGCATCAGATCGAGCATGGATGAGACCGCCGCGCGGTCAACTCTTGGCGGCGGCTGCTGGCAAAATTCCGGGAAGCCCTTTTCATATTGCGGCCAAAGCCCATGCACCACGAAGGAGTAGGGCCGTTCGCCGCATTGTTCGGCCGGTGCGCGGCCGGGTGAGCGTTCTTCAGCGGCCTCGCAAAAGGAGGGAGACCACGACAAGGCGAGCACGTAGAAATCGAACTGCCCGGGTTGGTTTTGCCGCCGGTCCTGCGCCGATGCCGTCGCTGTGAGAAGAATCGCAAAAATAAAGGCGGCGAGAGCCGCCACCCGATGGTTGCTATGCATGACACGCCCCAACTGCTTGTTGCAGACGCAAGAGCCTATCAGAACATTTAGAACATTGCAAGAACAAAACGGGAATAAAGGGGGTCATGGCTAAGGACGGGCCATGCGGCATCCCGGATTATAGGCCCAGTTCCGATCCAGCCCGGCAACGCACCATTCAACGCCCCAGGATGCCCCGATCAGGCCCGCGTCCTCGGCGATCACATAATGCAGGGGCCGCCAAAGCCCGTCCGAGACCTTGGTCCGCGCGCTGCAAAAGCGGCGCGGGATGGTCTGGTCGGCCCAGGGCCGCAGCGCGGTTTCCCGCACATCAGCAAAATCCACCAGTTGCAGATTGCTGTTCCAGAACCGGCCTTCCTTCGCGGCAAAGCCGGAAGCGATCAGGCCGAGCGCAGCCTCGCATGGCGGCAGGATCGAGTCGTAGCGCGGCCCGAATAGGTAGAAATTCTTTTCCAGAAGACTGGCGGCGGGCGCTGGCGCCGGCCAGATCGCTGTCATCAGCGCGAAAGCGGCCATCCAAGCTTTCATCCGAGCGGGCATCGCACTTGCTCCAGGAAGATTCCCGATCTGGTCACTGACCGTGCCGCGCCGCCCTTGCGGGGTCAAGAGCAGCCGGGGCGGGCCGCCACCTGCCAGGCCCGCTTTTAAATAGAGAAGAGGCGCTCTAAGCTTGCGACGCCGTTGCCTGGGAGCTGCGTCATGATTTCAAAAACACTTGTTTTGATCTTGCTTGCGGCCGGAATCTCAGCCGCGCAGGCGCAGCCCTACACGTCCGGCAATGACACCGGCGGCATGATCGTCTGGACGCCGGAGAATGAAAGACTCGCCTTTGCGGCGGCCGGTGCGCATTGCGCCGCTTACGGCAAGCTGTCGCGCATCACCAGCGTCTACCGGCAATACGGCCATTATATCGGCTTCGCCTGCGCCTTTCCGCGCGGCTATGTGCTGCGGGAACGCGAGTTCGCGATCCGCACGAAAGGCTGAGGACCTAACTCCAGTCTCCCAGCACCGCCTGCACCAGCGCCAGCGCCGCCACGGCTGCCGTGTCGGCGCGCAGGATGCGCGGCCCGAGCGCAAGCTGCACGACGCGGGGCGCGCGCAACAGCATCGCGCGTTCCTCGTCCGCGAATCCGCCTTCGGGTCCGACCAGCAAGGCGAGCGGAAGCGCGCCGCTTCGCTCCGCGCACGCCTGCCGCAGCGCCGCGACCGGGTCTTTGACCTCCGCGTCCTCGTCGCAGAAAATCAGCAGCCGCGAGGGTGCGCGGTCTGAGAGTGCTTTTTCCAGATCGGCCGGCGCGCCGATCTCCGGGAGCGTCAGGATGCCGCACTGTTCCGCCGCCTCGACTGCATTGGCGCGCAGGCGCTCGAGATTAACGCGCGCGGCCTGCGTATGCCGCGTGACCACCGGCTGCAGCCGGGCGGCGCCCATCTCCACAGCCTTCTGCGCCATATAGTCGAGGCGGGAGTGTTTCAGCGGGGCGAACCAGTAATGCAGATCGCCGGGCGCGGTTTGGCTGCGGGTGCGTTCTTCCAGCTCGGCCGAAATCGTGCGCTTGCCGGGTTTCTCAAGCCGCGCGCGCCATTCCCCGTCGCGGCCATTGAACAGCAGGACGGGATCGCCGGCCTTGAGCCGCATGACATGCAGGAGATAATGCACCTGCGGCTGGTCCAGCGCGACCGTCATGCCCGCGCCCAGCGGGGAATTGGTATGAAGGCGTGGGGTGCGGATATCGTAGCGGGCCATGCTGCTTGCCGATCGCGGTGGAAGACGCTTTAACTCTGCCGATCTTTACCTACCGGCAAGCCGGAAAAAGAAGATATCTTTGTTGCCGCCTTCTCGCCGGAATCCAAGCGTTGTTGGGGTCGGCGGGAGGCGGTTCAAGTGCCCCGCGGAGGGGAGATCGACCATGCTGCTTCGCTACGCTCTCATGGCTGCCGCGGCTTTAGCCGTCGCGGGCGTTGCTGAAGCCCGGGCGCAATCGCCCTTTCCGCCGGTAGGGCAGCAATCATCCCCCTTCCCTCCGGTCGGACAGCAGGCATCCCCTTTCCCGCCGGTCGGACAGCAATCATCGCCGTTCCCGCAGGCCGGGCAGCCGCAGCAGAAGCCGCCTTGTTTCGACGAATTCGTTCCGCTGCGGCAGGAAGTCGATAAGCGGTTCGAGGTGACGAAAGCCGCTATCGAGCGGCGTGCCGCTGCAGGCGAGTTGTGCAGTCTGCTGACCAAGTTCGGTCAGGCAGAAGCCAAAGTTATCAAATACGTTCGGGAAAATGGCGCTGCATGCAATTTCCCGCCAAGCCTGCTCCAGAACGTCGAGGCAAGTAACGTCAAGACCGAGGGCTATCGCAAGCAGGCCTGCACCGCCGCTGCCGCGCCAGCCAGACAGCCGCGTCCGGCCGCGCCCACTTTGAGCGATGCATTGAGCCCGCCCGTGGCCACCAAGGACAACACCAAAACCGGCCGCGGCACGCTCGATTCTCTTAGCGGCAATCCGCTCGCGCGATGAGCGAGACGGCCGGCCGGGTTGCCGATGCGACGGGCAATTGGGTCGATCGTCTGGCGCCCGCTTCCTTCCGCCCGTATCTGCGGCTCGCCCGCTTCGATCGGCCGATCGGTGCCTGGCTGCTGCTGCTGCCTTGCTGGTGGTCGGCGAGCCTGGCTGCCGTCTATGCCAAGGCGCCTTCGCCCTCCCCTTGGCATCTGGTCCTGTTCTTCGTTGGCGCTTTCGTGATGCGCGGCTGCGGCTGTACCTGGAACGATATCGTCGACCGCAACATCGACGCGCAGGTGGCGCGCACGCGCTCGCGGCCGATCCCCTCGGGCCAAGTGAGCCTGACCGGCGCGGTGGTATTCCTCGTCTTGCAGGCGCTGACCGGGCTCGCCGTCCTGCTGCAATTCAACGCCTTCGCAGTCGGCACCGGCATCGCCTCGCTTGCGGTCGTCGCCGTCTATCCTTTCTTCAAACGCTTCACTTACTGGCCGCAGATCGTGCTTGGCCTGGCGTTTTCCTGGGGCGCGCTGATGGGATGGGCGGCCGCCTTCGGAAGGCTCGATCCTCCCGCCTTGCTGCTCTATGCCGGTTCGATCGCCTGGGTGATCGGCTACGACACTATCTACGCGCATCAGGACCGCGAGGACGACGCGCTGGTCGGGATGAAATCGACGGCACTGCTGTTCGGCGCGCGCACCAAGCCGATCCTTTCGGCATTCTATGCCGCCGCGGTGATCTTGATTGGACTTGCCGGCTGGACTGCGGGCGCGGGCATCTTGTTTGCGTCAGGTCTCGCGGCCTTCGCGGCGCATCTTGCCTGGCAAATATGGCGGCTCGACATCGACGATGCGGACCGCTGCCTCGCGCTGTTCAAATCCAACC
>Ga0075421_100010225_pt1 | contig 11589 bp, 13 predicted proteins | sample SoiMetdeltSBSDD5_FD_75292 | JGI IMG/M metagenome (GOLD analysis project Ga0075421, IMG submission 75292) | Bulk soil microbial communities from a Populus tree surrounding site in Tennessee, USA - Soil MetaG P. deltoides SBSDD5 | ecosystem: Environmental > Terrestrial > Soil > Tree plantation...
CCCATGCAGTTGAGGATCCAGCCGAGCAGCGGGTTGCGGAACAGCTCCTGCTTGGCGACGAAGTAGATCGGCCGCGGGTTGCAGCAGCCGATCGCGAAGGGATCGAGGAAGCTGCGATGGTTGGCGGCGAGGATCACACCGCCGGCGGGGATGTGCTCGCGCCCGAGGCGCCGGAGCCGGAAGTAGAGGAGGATCGCCGGCTTGAGCACCGCGCGGAGCGGCCAGTAGACGAACGAGTTGACGCCGCGGCGGCGCGTGCGCTCGTGATAGAGCGCGAGCGGACGCGGGCTCAGCAAGCCCTGCTTGTGCTCCACCGGCATCGTCAATGAGCTACCCAGGTCCGCACGTCGCGTTACGCTGCTGGACTAATGGAGCTACGGCGAATCCCAAGCGGCGCGCTCGCGGGCGCGGTGGCGGCCGGCGTGTGGGCGGCGCAGCAGCCGCTCGACAAGCGGGCCTTCGGGTCCGAGTACGACGACGTCGAGCTGCTCGGCAAGCTCGTCACGCGCGACTCCGGCTGGCAGGCCGCGGGCCTGTCGATCCACCTCGCCAACGGGGCGGCGTTCGGCGCCGTCTACGCGCTGCTGAGGCCGCTGTTCCCCGGTCCGCCCCAAGTGGCCGGCGTGGCCGCCGGCCTGGGCGAGCACCTCGCCACCTGGCCGCTCACGGCGCTGATCGACCGCAAGATGGTCGGCGACCGGCGCGCGTTCGCGCAGTCGGCCTGGCGCCACGCCCTCTTCGGGCTGGTGCTGGGCGAGCTCGAGCGGCGGCTGAACCGGGACGTCCAGTTCGAGCCGCTCGAGCAGGTCCCGGTGTCCTCCAACGGCCACGGCAACATCGAGCACGCGGCCGCCGGGGCCACCGAAGAAGCCTGATTCAAGGCGGCGCCGGCCGGCGTCGATGGAATATGGGTGAACCGGTACATCCGTATCCGGCTGCTCGTGCTCGGGGCGGTCGCGATCATCGCTGGATCCGTGTGGCTGGTCGGCAGCCACCAGCGCTCAGCGGCTGACAACGCCTTCTCGGAGGCCCAGGCGGCCGACGAGATGCTGGTCGCCATGCTGGATCAGGAGACCGGTCTGCTCGGCTACACCGTGACCGGCAACCGGGCCCTGCTGCAGCGCTACCAGGACGCACGGGTGCGCTTCGAGCGGGCGCTCACGGCCGCCGAGGCGGGGGCGCCCGCTGGCGAAGCCGATGAGCGGGCCGCGATCGCCAAGCAGCGCCGGCTTGCGCGGCGCTGGCGGAACCTGGGCGTGACCCTGCTCCTCGCCGACAGGCAGGGGCCGCGGACGACGGTCCAGGCCGGCATCGAGCAGCGCCTGGCCCAGACGCTGAGCCGCTTTCGCGAGGTGAACGCCGAGTTCCAGGCCGACCTCCACGAGGAGCGCGAGCACAACCAGGCAGCGGCGAACACCCTTGCGGTGGTGCTGATCCTCGTGCTGAGCGTGCTGTTCGGGGCGCTCGGCTACGTCCTCTTCGAGCGGCGGGCCCGCCGCGACGACCATCGCCGCGGGCTGCACTCGCGCTTCAGCGAGGTCCTTCAGCTGGCGCGCAGCGAGGAGGAGGCGTACAGCGTCGTCAAGGAGTACCTCGAGCAGCTGATCCCAGGCGCCGACACGACCGTGCTCAACCGCAACAGCAGCGCCAACCGCCTGGAGCCGCGAACGCCGGTAGGCCCGGACAGCAAGCTGAAGCTCGACAACGTCGACCCGCAGGCCTGCATGGCGATCCGGGGCGGGCGCCCCTACCAGCGCCGCGGGAGCGATAGCGACCTGATGGCATGCGAGGTCTGCGGCGCCCTCGAGCGCGACGTGACGTGCGTTCCCTCCCTGGTCGGCGGCGAGGTGATCGGCTCCGTGCTGATCGAGCATCCGCGCCACCTGCCGACGACGGAGGCCGACGACGTCTCCACGAGCATCTCCGAGGCCGCTCCGGTGATCTCGAACCTGCGCAACCTGGCGATCGCCGAGCTGCGGGCCTCGACCGACGCGCTCACGGGCCTGCCGAACCAGCGCGCGGTCCAGGTCAACCTGCGCCGGATGGCCGCGCAGGCGCTGCGCAGTGGGTTCCCGATCGCGGCGATCATGTTCGACCTCGACCACTTCAAGCAGATCAACGACACCTACGGCCACGGCAAGGGCGACCAGGTGCTGGCGACGGTCGGGCAGGTCACGGCCGGCGCGATCCGGGCCAGCGACTTCGCGGGTCGCGAGGGCGGCGAGGAGTTCGTCGTGCTGCTGCCGGCCACCGACCGCGAGCAGGGAGCGGTGGTCGCCGAGACGCTGCGCAAGGCGATCGCCACGATCCAGGTCCTGGACGTAGACCGGGCGATCACCGCCAGCTTCGGCGTCGCGGTGCTGCCCGACGACGCGACCGAGCCGGAGGCGCTCCTGCGCTGTGCCGACCGCGCGCTCTACGTCGCGAAATCCCGCGGCCGCAACCGGGTCGAGCTGATCGAGAGCAGGACCCCGGCGACACCGGCGGAGCCTAGACTCGCTGGCACGCCGGAGTAGCTCAGTTGGTAGAGCAGCGCTCTTGTAAAGCGCAGGCCGTCGGTTCGAGTCCGACCTCCGGCTCTCGGCCACGGGGCCTGCGCGGCGGGGGCCTGCGCCGCGCGTGCCCGCGCCTTAGACGGCTCCGCGCCGTCCGCTCCAGCGGCTGCCAAAGCCGAAGCCGCCGCTTGGGATGCCGGCGAGGAGCACCAGCACTGCTCCGACGATCGCCACGATCGCGGAGCCTGTCAGCGCTGCCAGGATGATGTAGACAAGCGCCGCCAGTAGCACTGCAATCAGGATTCCGATCATTTCCCGACCTCCTTTTTGGTCGGGCTGCCGTTACCCGCTAGGCGCGGATGAAAACCGGCGTCCCGAGCCGCACCTTCGCCATCAGCACCTGGAGGTCGGCGTCGGCGGCACGCAGGCAGCCCGCGGATGCCGCGGTGCCGATCGTCGCGGGGGTATCGGTGCCGTGGATCGCCAGCCGGTTGCCGCCCTGCCAGCCCGGCGGGGTGTTCGGCTGGTGCCCGTTCAGCGCCAGCACGCAGCAGCCGTAGTAGGGCCCGTAGTTGGAGCCGGCCAGCTTGTCGGTGACCGCGAAGCGGCCCGTCGGCGTCTCGGAGCCCGGCCGGCCGATCGCGACCTTGAGACGGTGGACCTTGCGCCCGTTGCGGCGCAGCGTCAGCGTATGTGCGGACAGGTCGGCGTGCAGCGACCAGCGCGTACGCGCGATCGCGACCTGGTCGCGCCTCACCCAGGCGAGGCGGCCGTTGGCGCGCGCGCTCGTGACCACACCGAGCCAGTTGCGGCGCTGCGCCGCGACGCCGAGCACCTGCCGCGAGCCGAATTCCGTCGTCGGGGCGATGCTCCCGGTGGCGGGGCCGCCGGGCCGGTCGCTCAGCCCGAGCTCACCCCGCACCACGGCCAGCCGAAACGGCTTGGGAGTGGCCGGCTTGACCGGCGTCGCCGCAGCCACCTGCTGGAAATCCAGAGCGGCGGGTTGCGTATCGGGCGGTGGCGGCGGCGAGCCCACCGCGGTCTGGGCCGCGAAGAACGCGCCCAGGGCCACCGCGACGATCAGTAGGGAGGGGCGAACCCGCATTCTTCATGCGTCGGTCGCCCCCGCCGCGCGCGGCAGCCCTATCCCGGGCCCTGGACGTTCGTACTAGAGCAGCACTTGGCGCGAGGCGAGATGCGACCCCACCTTGCGCTTCACCCGCTGGAGAGCGTTGTCCACGGTCTTGGTGTCGCACTCGAGCCGCTCGGCGATCGCCTCGTAGCTGTGCCCGTCCAGGTAGAGCGAGAGCACGGAGCTCTCCAGCTCCGAAAGCACGCTCGACAGGCACGCGACCAGGCTGTGCAGCTCCTCGGAGGAGATCACCTGGTTGACCGGGTCGTGAGCGGTCGGCCCCGGGAGCAGCTCGTCGAGCGTCGGATCGCCGTCGCCGCCGCTGGCGGCCGGGGTCTGCGAGAACGAGACGTACTCGTTGAGCGGCGTGTGCTTGTTGCGCGTGGAGGTCTTGACCGCCGTGATGATCTGCCGCGTGATGCACAGCTCGGCGAAGTTGCGGAAGCTCGACTCGCGGTCCGAGCGGTAGTCCCGCACGGCCTTGTAGAGCCCGACCAGGCCCTCCTGGATCAGGTCGTCGGAGTCGCCGCCGATCAGGAAGTACGACGACGCCTTGAGCCGCACGAAGCCGTAATACCGCTTCACGATGCGGTCGTAGGCGTCCTTGCGGCCCTGTTTGGCGAGCGCGATCAGGTAGTGATCATCAAGCTCGACCTCACCTTGAGACTTTGCTCCGCTGCGGCGGATCGGAGCGCCCGGACGCCGTGCTGGCACGGGTAGCGCGGGAGACGTTGCTGAAGTTGCCATCGAATGCTCCTCTCAGGCCCGAAGCGGACCCTTGAAGCTCGGTGGCGGCGTACCTCCCCTGGCGCGCCAGTTTGCTGAGTCGATCCCTCAAGCTCGACTACAGCCTGATTTCTGGCCGGCAGTATGGGTTAGTTATGAATCCTTGTCAAGAGCGCGGCGCCGAAACTGCAAGATTCCGTACACGAGCGCCGCGGCCGCCGTGGACACGTTGAGCGAGCCCACCTTGCCGCTGATCGGCAGGAAGACGTGCTCGTCGCAGGCGTCCGCGACGCGCGCTCGCAGGCCGCGGCCCTCGGAGCCGAGCACCAGCACGACCCGCCCGCTGTAGTCGGGGCGGTGGTAGGGCACGCGGGCGTCGGCCGCCGCCCCGTAGACCCACGCCTCGAGCCGCTTGGCCTCCCCCAGCCAGTCGGCGAGGTTGCGAACGCGCGCGATCGGCAGGTGCTCGACGGCTCCGGCCGACGCCTTGCAGACGGCCGGCGTGACCTCGGCCGAGCGCCGCTCGGGCAGCACCACTCCTGAGCAGCCGGCGGCTTCCGCGACCCTGCAGACGGCGCCGAGGTTGTGCGGGTCCTGGACCTCGTCGAGGCACACGACCAGGGCGTCCTCGCTCTCGAGCAGCGAATCCGCGTCCACATAGGGATAGGCCTGCACCTCGGCGCACACGCCCTGGTGGTCCGGCGAGCCGCAGCGCTCCTCGATCTCGTGCGGCTCGGCGATCACCACGTCCACGTCGCCGGGCCACACCTCGTGCGCGCCGGTGGCGTAGACGCGGTGGACCCGCCTGCGCCCGCGCAGCGCCTCGCGGACGGGGTTGCGGCCGTAGACGATCACGTCCGCACGAGGCGCGGGCCCTCCGCCGTGTCGCGAATCTCCCACCCCTGCGCGGCCAGCTCGTCACGCAGCCTGTCGGCGCGCTCGAAGTCGCGCGCGTCGCGCGCCTCCTGGCGCTCCGCGGCTAGCCGCTCCACGTCCACGGGCGGGAGCTCGGCGTCCCCGCTCAGCAGGCTCTCGAGGCCGAACGCGTGCAGCATCTCGCCAAGCCGGCCGGGGCTGACCCGCTCGCCTGCGTCGAGGCGCCGGTTGGCCTCCGCCACCCAGGCGAACAGCTCGGCGCGGGCCGCCGGGGTGTTGAAGTCGTCGGCAAGTTGGTCGAAGAACCGCTCTGCGATCGCGTCCAGGTCGCTGGAGGCGGGCGCATCCGTGTCGAGCCGCCGGATCAGCTCACGCACCCGGTCCACCGCCCGCGCGGCGTCCTCGAGCGTCTCCTCCGTGTACGCGACCGGCTTGCGGTAGTGGGCGCCGACCATCCACATCAGGAACGGCTCGCGCCCGAACTGCTCCAGCGCGCCGTGGAGGAGGCGGATGTTGCCGACCGACTTGGCCATCTTCTCGTCGCCCATCTCGACCATGCCGTTGTGCATCCAGATGCGGGCCAGCGGCTGGCCGCGGGCGGCCTCGGTCTGCGCGATCTCGTTCTCGTGGTGGGGGAAGATCAGGTCCGAGCCGCCGCCGTGGATCTCGAAGTCCACGCCGAGGATCGATTCCGCCATGGCCGAGCACTCGATGTGCCAGCCGGGGCGGCCGTCGCCCCAGGGCGATTCCCACCAGGTGTCCTCGTCCTCCTTGCGCCCCTTCCAGAGCGCGAAGTCCTGGGGCGCCTCCTTCAGGTCGGCCGAGTCGTCCCCCTCGCCCTGCTGCATCTCGTCGAGCGGGCGGTTCGAGAGCTTGCCGTAGCCGTCGTAGCTGGCGACCCGGAAGTAGACGTCGCCGCTCGCCTCGTAGGCGTGGCCGCCCGCGATCAGCGTCTCGATCAGGGCGACGATGCCCGCGATCGTCTCGCTCGCCTTCGGCTCGTGGTCCGGACGGCCCAGCCCGAGCGCCTGGGTATCGGCCACGTAGGCCTCGCTCATCTCGCGGGCCAGCTCGCCGCTCGGGATGCCGCGCTCGCGGGCCGCGGCGTAGATCTTGTCGTTGACGTCCGTGATGTTGGCCACGTAGGTCGTCTCGTAGCCCTCGTGGTCGAGGAAGCGCTTCAACAGCGAGAAGACGACATACGGGCGGGCGTTGCCCACGTGGACGCGGCCGTAGACGGTCGGGCCGCAGGCGTAGATGCCGACGCGCGGGGGATCGCGCGGCTCGAGCGTGCGAACCTCGCCCGAGAGGGTGTCTTGGATGCGGACCTCGCGCATTGCGGCGCGAAGGCTACGCATAATGGCGGGCATGCCCGAGCATCGCTTCCTCGTCTCAGGCGAGCGTGCCGCCCTGGGGTCGCTCGAGCGCGAGCACCTGGCGCGGCTGTCGCGCTGGTTCAACGACCCCGAGGTCCGGCGCGGCCTGGCCCACCGCGGGATCGTCAACGAGGACGCCGAGACGGCCTGGTACGAGCGCATGACGGCCGCGGCCGGCGAGCCGCGGCCGACCGAGGTGGCCTTCGCGATCCACGACGCCGCCGACGGCGAGCTGGTCGGCGTGTGCGGGCTCGAGAACATCGACCACAACTTCTCGCGGGCCGACTTCGGGATCTTCCTCGGCCAGCGCCGCGGCGCGGGCATCGGTGCGGACGCCACCAGGCTTGTGCTGGACTGGGCCTTCACGATCATCGGGCTTCACAACGTGATGCTGGAGAGCTACGAGTTCAACGATCAGGCGATCCGCGCGTACGAGCGCGCCGGCTTTCAGGTCATCGGCAGGCGCCGCGACGCGGTGCGCGCGCTCGGCCGGCGCTGGGACTCGGTCCTGATGGATGCCACCGCGGAGGGCTTCTACGGCTCGACCAGGCCGCGCCGGATCGCGTAGCGCGTCAGCTCCACGCGATCGCGCATGCCGAGCTTCTCGAGGATGTGGCTGCGGTGGTGCTCGACGGTCCTCTTGCTGATCACGAGCGTCGCCGCGATCTCGTCGGTCGAATAGCCCTCCGCGACCAGCTTCACGATCTCCAGTTCGCGGGGAGTCAGCGGGTCCGACGGCACGGCCTCGCCGCGACTGGCCCGGTCGAGGTAGTCGCGGATCAGCGCCGCGACGGCCGCCGGGTAGAGGAAGGGCTCGCCGCGCATCGCCGACCGGCACGCCTCGACCAGGTCGTGGTCGGCCGCGCTTTTCAGGACGTAGCCCGAGGCGCCGGCCTTGAGCGCCTCGAAGAAGTACTGCTCGCTGTCGTACATCGACAGCATCAGCGTGCGCAGCTCCGGTCGGCGGCGCTTCAGCTCGGCCGACGCCTGGAGCCCCGTGAGGCGCGGCATCGCGACGTCCAGCACGGCCAGGTCGACCTCCGGCGACATGCCCATCTCCACCGCCTCGGCGCCGTCGCCGGCCTCGGCCACCACCTCGAGGTCGGGTTCGGCATCGAGCACGAAGCGCAGCCCACGCCGGACCATCGGATGGTCGTCGGCCAGAAGGATCCGGGTCTTCAGCGGGACCGTCACTCGACCTCCGGAAGCGGGATGTCCAGCCGCACCTCGGTCCCGGCTCCGGGACTGGACGCGACCGTCACCCGCCCGCCCACGTGCAGTGCTCGCTCCGACATGCCGGCAATCCCGGCGCCGGCCTGACCGTCACCGTCGGGCAGGCCGCGACCGTCGTCGCGCACGACCAGCCGCAGCGCGCCGTCCACCTGCTGCAGCGCCAACAGCACCTCGTTGGCGTCGGCATGGCGCATCACGTTGGTGAGGCTCTCCTGGGCCACCCGGTAGACGGCCAGCTCGACCTCCGGGCGCAGCCTCAGGTCCCCGATGTCGAGCTGCCGCTCGACGCTCAGCCCCTGGTGCGCCGCCGTGTTGGACAGCGCCCGCAACGCGCTCAGCAGGCCGAGGTCGTCGAGCATCTCCGGCCGCAGCTCGCGTGCGATCCGCCGCACGTCCTCGAGGCTCTGCCGGACGGACTCGCGGGCATCCGCGTCGTCCAGCTGGAGCATCACGCCGGTGAGCACCTGCCCGACCTCGTCGTGAAGCTCCCGCGCGATCCGCTTGCGCTCCTCCTCCTGCGCCGCGCTCGCGATCCGACCGCTCTCGCGCCGCTCCGTCTCCAGCCGCTCGAGCATGTCGTTGAAGGCGGCGGCCAGCGAGGCCACCTCTTGGTCGGCCCCCGAGATCGCCACCCGGCGTCCGGGCTCGAGCGGCCGCACCGACCGCATCGTCTCGGTCAGCCGCCGGAGCGGGGCCACGATCCGCCGCAGGAGCACGAGGTTGATCGCCAGCGACACGATGAACCCGGTGACCAGGATGACCGATTGGGTCTCGGTGACCGGGTAGCTGATCTCGATCGGCGAGAACAGCAGCAGCAGCGTGATCGTTGCGAGGACTGCCGCGTTGGCGAGAAAGGTCCGCGTTAGCAGGGACATCCGTGCACATCATCGCGCGCGCCGCGCTCCTGCGACATGGGGGCTGACCCACCCCCAAGATCGGTGTCCTCCCCCATGGGCGAACGCGACGTTCGCGGCGACGATCTCCCGAATAACCCACAAGAAGGAGATCAGATGCCGAACGGCGTATTCCCAGTCCCCCGCTTTGATCCTCGCCAGACGGACCGCCCCACGCTCGCGCAGAGATTGCGCACCCTCTGGCACCGCACCGAGCTCGACCATCAGCTCGCCCAAGGCGTGCATCCGGCGACGAGCGACGAGCTGGAGCTGCGCGCCCAGCAGCTGCTGAAGCGGCGCTCCGAGCTCGCCGCTCACGTGGACGAGGTGCTCGATCGCGCGAGCAGGCCGATCGCGTTCACCGTCGAGGTGCCCCTGCGGCGTGCCGAGGTGCGCGCGTGCGCGGATGATCTGCTCGCGCTCGGCCGGCGGCTGCGCGACGGCGCACCGATCGACGCCCAGGGCACCGCGCAGGCCTGGCTCCTGCTGACCGACGCCTCCAGCCCGCTCTACCTCGACGGCGGCGTGTCGCTGCGTCACGCCGTGCGTTCGGCGCGGCTGGCGCTCGATCCCATCGGAGCGCCGGTCCACAGCCTGGCTACCGCCGCGTAGGCCGTATGGCACGATCGAGCGGTGATCCCGCCGCTCGACCTGCTGCTCCCGTTCCTGATCGGCTCGGTGCTGGTCACGATGATCCCGGGCGCGGACATGGCCCTGATCACCCGGCAGGTGCTCGTCGGCGGCGCCGGGCTGGCGCAGAGGACGATCTTCGGGAACCTGACCGGGGTGCTCGTGCACGGCATCGCGCTCGCCGCCGGGCTGTCGGCGCTGCTGGTGGCGTCGGCGACCGCCTACACCGCGGTCAAGCTCGCCGGCGCCGCCTACCTCGTCTACCTCGGCGTCCAGGCGCTGCTGGCCTCCCGGCGCCCGCACGCCGAGGCGCCGCCGGCCGCGCTCGCGGCGCCGCGGCGGGCCTACCTGCAGGGGCTGATCAGCACCGTCCTCAACCCCAAGCCGGCCCTGTTCTTCCTGACCTTCGTGCCGCAGTTCGTGGACCGCGACAGCGCCGTGCTGCCGCAGACCCTCACGCTGGCGAGCATCCACGTGGTCGTCGGCCTGATCTGGCTGTCGATCTACGCGCGGCTCGTGGATCGCGCGCGGGGCATGCTCGCCGCGCCGCGCGTGAAGGCCTGGCTCGAGCGGACGACCGGGGCGGTCCTGATCGCGCTCGGGCTGCGCGTCGCCGTCGAGCGGCGCTAGACCGGCGGGCGGCGCTGCGGCCAGCCCAGCTCGCGCTCGAGCTGGCCGGCCACCGACAGCAGCAGCGGCTCGCTGTCGGCCGGGCCGACGAATTGCGCGCCCACCGGCAGGCCCTCACCGGTCGGAGGCGCCGGGATCGAGATCGCCGGCTGACCGGTCATGTTCCAGATCCCGGTGAACGGATAGACCCGCGACATCCCGAACAGCGTGCGCGCGGCGCCCATCCCCTCCCACTGGGCGGCGTCGACCGGCGGTCGCGTGGACACGGGAGTGAGCAGCACGTCGTGGTCGCGGAACAGCTCCCCGATGCGCGCGGCGTGGTCGGCCTCGTCGCGCAGTGCACGCTCGACCAGCGCGCCCGGAACCAGCCCGCCGATGCGGGCGAACCCGCGCGTGCGACGCTGCAGGCGCGCCGGGCGCGCCATGAGCGCCGCGTCCTGGGCGATGCCGGCCAGGTAGCGCGGGATCAGGGCGTCGGTGGCCCGCCCGTAGTGAGGGTCGGCCTCCACCACCTCGTGCCCGAGCGAGCGCAGCACCTCGGCCACGCCCTCGATCGATCCCCTCACCGCGTCGTCGAGGGGCACGGGCGGGAACGGCGTGCGCGTCCACAGCGCGACCCGCAGCCGCGCGGGCGGGCGCGCCGCCGAGGTCGCGTAGAGCAGCTCCGGGGGGTGCTCCGCCGCGACGTCGAGCAGCAGCGCGGTGTCCGCCACCGTGCGGGTCAGAAAGCCGAGCACGCTGAGGCCGTACCAGTGGCCGTCGAGCGACGTGGGCGAGACGCGGTCGCGCTGCGGCTTCAGGCCGACCAGGCCACACGCCGAAGCGGGGATGCGGATCGAGCCGGCGCCATCGGAGCCGGTTGCCGCGGCGCAGAGGCCGGCGGCCACGGCCGTGGCGCTGCCGCCGCTGGAGCCGCCCGGCGTGCGATCCGTGTTCCAGGGGTTGCGGGTGATCCCGAAGGCCGGGCCCTCGGTGGAGCCCATGATCGCCAGCTCGGGCAGGTTGGTCTTGCCGAGGATGACCGCGCCCGCCGCGCGCAGCCGCGCGACGAAGTCGTTGTCGCGCTGAGCCGGGCCGCCGTGCGCGGCGGTGCCCAAGCCGGTCACCTCGCCGCCGTAGTCCTCGGTGTCCTTTACGGCGATCGGCACGCCCAGCAGCGGGCGGTCGTCGCCCGCGCCGCGCCGCGCGTCGGCCTGGGCGGCGTCGACGAGCGCGCGTTCGCCCGTTACGACCCGAAAGGCGTTCAGCTCCCGGTCGAGCCGCTCGATCCGCCCCAGGTAGAGCTCGACCAGCTCGCGTGAGGAGACCTCGCCGCGTCGGATCATCTGCGCCTGCGCCGTGGCGCCGGCGAACGCGAGGTCGTCGCGGTCCATGGGCGAAATCTACCCCCAGGCCGAAATCTCCAAGACGGCGGCCACCGCGGTGGCGCACACTCCGGCCATGAACTTCGACCTCTCCGCCGCTCACTCGTTCATGGCCGGCCACGCCCGCGTGCTCGATCGCCGTCGCCTGGAGCTGCTCCTCGACGGCGGCGACCCGTCCCCCGTCCTCGCCGCGGTCGATGCCTACCGCAACGCCGACGGCGGCTACAGCTGGGG
>Ga0075421_100010229_pt1 | contig 11586 bp, 9 predicted proteins | sample SoiMetdeltSBSDD5_FD_75292 | JGI IMG/M metagenome (GOLD analysis project Ga0075421, IMG submission 75292) | Bulk soil microbial communities from a Populus tree surrounding site in Tennessee, USA - Soil MetaG P. deltoides SBSDD5 | ecosystem: Environmental > Terrestrial > Soil > Tree plantation...
AAAAAAAGCACGTTTGGTCGCGATAGCTTCCGGCGGCCTTGTCGCCTTTAATTACTAACGCTGTGTGAGCTTCCCCTGCGCGCCGGTCCTCTCAAAGACTATGTCGACGTTGGCCGGGTTCTTTATTATTGGGGGTGACTGAAAGCCGTACATTACGATGGAGTCGTCAACCGTTCTGAACGCGTGCGGCACTCCTGCCGGCACATAAACCAGGCTGCCCTCGCGAATAGACATCACAATGCCTTCTAGTTCGACGATACCGCTCCCACTCAGCACTAGGATGAAGGAATGCGCCTCCTCATGGACGTGAGAATCCAGGCTCTGGCCCCGCTCCAACACCACGTACTCACAGCCGATGTTGTCAAACGCCGTTCCCTCCAGGACACGGGTAATTTTGATACCCTCGAGGCGCTCTACCGGTAACTCGTCAACATGTGTAACCATCCATGTTGTTTTCTTGTCAGTCTTAGTCATGGCGGACCCTCTCCATTGCTATTGATCTTTTAAATCAGTGGTCATGTCGAAATCGCGTTATGCGCTCCGTGAGTGAGGGAAGCTTTTGCTGATCGATAAGCGCTACGCACCCTCGAAGGCCGTCGGAGCGCGAACTTCCGAACAACTGAAGCGGCAGCGCTGCCACTTCGTAGTAGAGCAGTTCTCTAAACAACTGTATTGCGTTGAACCCTTGATATCCGAAGGTGAAGTAAAACCCGTCTCCGGACGTGCTGCCCTCGGCGGACTCGTAAATTAAGTGGAAACCATTGTCGACCAGCGCCCTCTTTATCTCCTTAGCCATTTGACTGTAAGCGGCCAAACTGCGCTCAAGATCGAATTCTCCTGCGTTGAGAGCCTCCAGGAGGGCGGCGACTGCGTATTGGGCGCTATGCGGCGCGCCCGCAGTGAGATTGAAAATAGTTCTTTTGAGCGCGGCGCCTACTTCATTTGTTCCGAAGGCAGTCTCCAACCCGTTATAACGACGCCGCATCAATTGCCGTGATGTGGCTAACACCCCGATTCGCTCGCCGGCGTAACTGAGCATCTTTGAGGCGCTCAGAAGCAAGAAGTAGTTGTCCGTGAATTGCGCGACGGTCATCGACGGTCTTTCGACTTCGGTTCGCGTCCCCATTCCAAAGTACGCCGCATCTTCGATTGCGACGAGATCCCAGCGAGTACAGATCCGCGCTATTCCTTTAAGCTCCTCTTCGGTGAGCACATTCCACGTGGGATTGTTCGGGTTCGACCACGAGATCGCCCCTATCGAACCTCTCTCTCTCACGGCTGATTCTATTGCGCCGATCAACCGGTCTCCCCTGTGATCGTACACGTCGATTCCAGTTGATTTGATTCCTAGGAATCTCGCCTGCGCCTTCATCGGCGGATAACCGGGCTCCAGGAAAAGTATCTCGTTCGTATTCTCGTAGCGCCGCGCTGCCACGGCCTGCGCGATGAAGGCCCCCTGAGTGGCGCCGCAAGTCGGCAGGCAGCATTCAGGGGGCGTTTCCACGGCGAGGAATTTATTCAAAAATCGGGACGCCGCGTCTTTGAGCCGAGGAATCCCCTCGGACGGAGGGTATTGAGAGGGAATCACGCTTCCGCTAAGCGCGGAAGTCTGAGACGTCAATGCAATATTGGATGGTCGTATACCGGGCACGCCGAAATCCATCCGCAAGAACTTGGCGCCCAATTCCCTCTCAATAAGGTTGATCAAGGCCCACAACTCCTCCAGGCCACACCGCGACAAATCGGCGCCCGACCGCAAGATCAGATCGTCGACCAAACGCCTCTTGGCTATTAGGTCGGGACTCTGGGCGTGCCGAAGCGCTCCAGCTCGATCCGTTTTGTTTGCGCGATGGTCACTCATATCTGTTAGTTTGTGTCAGCGTAGATCCTCAGCGCAGATCCTCACCCGTTACTAGAAACTCGAGTTGCGTGTGAGTGATCGTCCCGGTAAAGAATCCCGCCAAGTCCAGTTCCGGAACCAAGCCGTAATTCTGGTGGTCGGAGTGAAAGACGATATCTATTGCAAGCAACGGGGCCTGCCCTGGCTTTAGATCAAAGGGGCAGAAGTTTAGCTCGCGCTCGAATGTCGCATTGCCGCGGCCGTCCGTGACTATGACGTTCGGCGCTCCGCCCAGAGGAAACGGCGTGATACTCTGGCCGCCAAACAGCCCCCAAGCCGAATAGACCCGGTTCGGAAAGAGTCCCCTGAGGGTTAGCTGCACATTCGACCCGAGTCCTGTGCACTTTATAAGGGCGAAGCCCTGAGCCTGCGTCCACCGACCGAGCGTGATAGGATCGGCGGGCGAAGCCTGGCTGGGATGGAGTTGCTCGGCCATTGTGATTGGAGCTGGCGCGGCGCGTTGAACACCTTTCAAATCGACGTTCATTCTCACATCGCGCAACTGCACGTTCAGTAGATTCGGGTCAACGTCATCAATCGTTTTACCGAACAGGGCCAGGAACCCCGGGTCCACAAAAGTAACAAGCAGGGAAGACTCGGGACTGTCACTGGTAAGTGGGAGTGGCTGAGTCCCGGACGGATTCCAGGCGCCGACGTTGGAAAAGCCCGCCGTGCCAATAGGCGCCCCGAAGTCATGCAAGGGGTGGCCCAAGAACCGATTGGTACCCGTAGCCAGCTTCGCCTTTATCAATACGGCGCGGGAAGTTGACGAGGCGGCCGTCAGGCTCGTTATCGCCACGATGGCCAGAATTAGCGAGAAGATTTTCAGTTTACTTGGCATATTCAATTTTCCTCTTGTATTGGTTTGCAAACGCCCGGACGGGTTGCGTGTAGCGATTCGCCTTTGAGTGTGTGGGACAAGACGCCCTCTTGTCCCACACACTCGAGCGCAAACCGGTCTAATTGTTCGGGGCTACCGGTCTGCGATGCGGTGACTACCCTCAACGATTGTCCATATTCTGTTCGCAGTGACGTTACGGATTTGCTGACGTTCTCCGTCGGGCCAGGTAATCTCAATATCGCCTTTCTTCTCGTCGCCCAGACCGAAATGGACTATTCGGCTGCTGGCGCCGTATATGCTGCCTCCTCCGTAGATAGTTCGATATTGCTTGTTGTTTTGTTGAGTGGTCAGGACAATCTTGGCTCCGACCGCATTCAGATTCGAGCGGCCGGCTCCGACGAGCTTGAGTTCGACCCAATTATTTCCCGTTCCCTGGTTTTCGAAGAACTTCGGCTGCCCTTTGCCCGGAATCAAGGTTTTGCCGAACGGAAATGGCTCCTCAAATTGAGGTGTATTCTGCATGAAAATATCCACGTTTCCGTCTTTATTGAAATCCGCGATGGCGAGACCTCGACCATCGAGATACTTTCCGTCCGGGCCGAAATTGGGCGTGTGTGCGGCAAAGGTCATATCAGTGAATGTCTCGTCCCTATTGTTGATCAACAGCCTGCTCGGGCCGGCTCCTTCCTTCTCCCGCCCGACGACGCCAACTGGCGCCAGGTTCATCGCGACGGCGAGGTCCTGCCATCCATCATTGTTGAAATCGGCGAAAGCGCACCCCCACGAGAATTGCTGAAACTGGGAGTTTGTAGCCGCCCTATCGGCTTCTGAGAATGTGCCGTCGCCGTTGTTGCGGAAAAGCGTCGGTCGCGGATTGTCCCAGGTGGACGGTGGCGGGACGGTGAGCGGTGGGATCGACGCATCGCGAGTCATCCGCAGATCGCTGATGTTCGAGCTATAGATGTCGAAGTTGCCGTCATTGTTGAAATCCCCAACCGCCAACCCCATCCACGCGCCGTAAGCGTTCACGTCCCCGGATTCCGCAGTTACTCTTGAAAAGGTGCCGTCGTTGTTGTTGCGGTAGACGTCGATAGGTCCGCGTTCATACCCGAGCAGCACGTCATCATCACCGTCGTTGTCGTAATCGAAGGTCGCGACTGCCCAGGTGTTATATTTCGGATTCCCGAAGTGCGCTTGGGCCGACACGTTAGTGAAGGTGAGGTCTCCGTTGTTTTTATAGAGGCGGCTCGGCGCGCCCGGCACTACATCTCTACCCGCATTAGGAGGGTTGAAGTCAAAATCAACCCAGCGACCCACGACGATGTCTAACAGGCCGTCCTTGTTGTAATCGAAGAAAGCAACGCTGGTGTTGAACCCGTCCTCTTGAATTCCGGCCGCTACGGTGATCTCGTGGAACGTGCCGTTCTGGTTGTTGATGTATAGCCTGTCCGGACCGTCGTTCGAGTCTATTCCGTCCCCGATGGTCGAGCCGTTGGCGACGTATATGTCATCGAATCCATCGTTATTTAGGTCACCTACGGCGACGCCCGTGCCCTGTCCCAAATCTGCGACTCCGGCTTGTGCGGCTACATCGGTAAAGGAGCCATCCTGGTTGTTGTGGAATAGCGCGTTGGGGAATCCTTTGCCGCTTGTTACGTAGATGTCCAGAAGTCCGTCATTGTCGAAGTCGATGAATCCGACTCCGGGCATGAAGGAGAACCCCCGTATCTCAAAAGACGGGGAAAGTTTGTCAATTATGTTTTTAAACTGCAGCGGCCTTGTTACCCCCTGGTTGGCTTGCGCCCAGGCGCTCCTGTTACTGTACGGCGCCTGGATGATTGAGAAGGCGGCGATGCCCGTGATAAGGGCAATCGGGAAAACCACCCAAAGTTTCGCGCGCAGAATTCTTAGCTTGCTGTTCATTTTTAGCAGTCCTCCTCATTTAACTTGGTTTAAAGAGACGCGGATAACGATCCGCGCCTCTCGTTATGGTTTCCCGTGACGGGAAAAATAACTATTGTTTTGTTCGTGTTTGTTTTGGCGATCCATCATGTCGGACAAAAGCGCCCAATACGCTCCCCGCTCCCCTGCGGCGATGGCCTCAACCAACAGATTGTTGGCGTTGTAATTAAAACTCTCGGTATTCACGCCGAAGAATCGCGCATCGTCGCCTATCAATGTGGCTATGTACTCGATCGGCTTGGGGGCTATCTGCGCAGAAAGATAAAAGAGTGGCTTCAACAGGTCTTCGTTGTCATCGATCGCGCCGGATAAGTTAGGGTTGTCGCGAGATATGCCTTCTGCGCGAACCAGTGTCTCGAGTTCGGTCCCGGGAAAGACTCTTAGTCCTGCGGTGACTGACACGCGCTCCGGCTCGATCAGCTTCAGAAAATCAATTGTCTCCTTGACGGTCTCCGCCGTTTCTCCCGGGGCGCCGAACAGTATTTCGATCACGTGTCTTATTCCGTATCGTTTGCAGAGATTGACCGCCGCTACGATGTGTTTTTGACGGAAGGTGCGCTTCAGTATCCGGAGCATCACGTCACTCGCGCTGTCGGTTCCGAAGTTCATGCCGACGCATCCTGATTCTTTCATGGCGCGGGCGACCGCTTCAGGAAAAGGCGCGGGCATCCCGTAGGCGTACCACTGTATGCGTTCTTGGAGCCTGCGCCGCATCAATTCATCGCAGAATTGCATTGCGTGGCGGATGTCCAGATTGAATTCGGAGTCATTGATGTGTATCGCGTAAATGCCGCGGTCGGCGAGCGACTCGATTTCGTCGGCGATATCGCGCGGGTCGCGTAATCGAACCCGGCGCCCCTTCACAAGAGGCTCGACGCAATATATGCATGGTCTGGTACAGCCCCTCTTAGTTTCCACCGCCGCCAGTCCGCCGGCCGCAAAGTATTTTTCATTGTTGACTAGCAGCCTATGATGAGCGCCCACGGCGCCGAGGTCCGCGAATGCTACCGGGTTGCGTTTGAACTGTCCGCCCGACCTGTAAACCAGCCCCGAGATATCATCGTATGGCTGATTGTTCACGAGGCGGGTCAGTAACAGGGGGAACGACACCTCCCCTTCGCAGACTATCCCAAAGTCGGCGCCGCAAAACTCCAATATCTTCTCCGGCATGATCGAAAATCCGACTCCCCCCATAATTATTGGAATGTCGCGGCGCCATCTCAGTGCGGCTACTATTTCTCGGATGACGGCGAGGAAAGAATGCTGGCTAGAAAAATAGACGTCGTCGGTGTTGCGCAATGTAACTCCCCAGAAGTCGGGGCGGTGGTGTCGACAATACTCCTCAATTTCTCCTTTGAAATCCTGCGAGAAGCAAAGATCGAGCAAATCGGCCTGAAATCCGGCGCGTAAGAGCGGTTCGTGCAAATAATCAAATGCAATTGGCGCGACTGCCGGTTTTACTTGATTCGTGTTGACCAAAGTTACGCGTCGGGTCATGACACTCCCATGCACAGACTACGGCGCCGTGGTGTGCCGGGCGCACTTTCGCCCCACACTCATGCCGCCACTGTCTGAATGCTCCGGTGAAAATTTGCTCTACAGAAATGGTTACGGTACGTTATTGTTATTTTTAAGTTTTGTCACCGGGGACTATACAATAGGCCTCCTGACAGAGTTATGTCAGGAGCGTTTGAGTCATCATTCTTTGCTGACAACGGGGTGTCAGGCTTTGGTTATCTTCCGCACTATGGTGAATTGTGGAGAGCTGGCTAGAGGATCTCTACGGCATTTGTCGAATCGGCCGTGAATCAAGTTTTAAGCAAATGGCTCGTCAAAAAACAACAGACGAGCTGGAGTCGTCGCGGCGCCCATCTACTCTTGCAAGTACGGACACGAGCGCTAAATGAAGAATTCCGAGAGAAGTTCGACGAATGGTATCCGGGATTCAACGCGTAGTCCGAGGGTCAAGCGCGAGCCGCATAGCTCCCCCCGCTTTTTTCGGTCTCGAACTGCGCCTCATTTTCATCAAGTGACCGCCGCAACGCGATCACGGCGGTCACTTGATGAAAATGAGGCGCGCTTGGAAGAGGTTATCCTTCTTATTAGGCAATGGGGCCAGTCTCCGCTCTCTTCGCTGATATTCCACCACAAACCTGAACTGATCGCGCACCCACAGGTTCACATAAGTCGTGACCCCATACACTTCATTTCTGCTCTTATTTCGCGCCGGGTCGAAATAATCGACTCTGACTCCCGCGTGTGTGATGTCGTTTATTATCGGCACGGCGGCTTCGGTGTACGCGCCGAGGCTGGTAAATCTGCCTCCAGTCGCAATGTCGTCCCGGCCGCGCTGAAGGCCTCCGAGCAGCGTCAGCCGTTTCGCGACCGGGTAGCTCGCGTAGAACGCGACACGGTCGAAATCGTTTCGGAACGCCCTGTCAGGTTGAAACGTCCCGTCCGGGTTTATTATCGGGATGTTCATATTGCCGTGGTAGTAATACATGGTAACGGACCCGCCATTGAAATTAAGGATACGATTAACGAGTAATTGAAAGTCGACTCCGCTATGTTTGGAGAGAGGCAAGGAGTCTGTAAAAGGTTCCCTTCTGCCAAAAGGTTCGAGCGCATCTTTGTCTTTGTGGAGCCTTACGCCAGAAAGCAGGAGCGCCCTGACTGCCGTCCGCCCTTGATAGTAGCCGAATGTTACTCCGGATTGATGGAAGTTCCACGGCGTGAAGAAGGTCGTCTGGTTGAAGTTTGCCGCGTTCTCCTGCATGTATGGGCGCGTGTCGGAGATCGCGACGTCCGACGCGCCGAAGCCCTCCATCGGGTGAGGGACGCCGGCGCGGACTTCGAAGAACCGCTTCTCGTTGCCCATTGTCGCCTTGATGTTTCCCTCGACCCTCACATGGTCTTCGGTGTCGTAGGATTTTTCCGGGTAGATTGTGGCCTTTATGTTTGACGAGAGGTACTTCCCCCAAGAGCCCGTAAAAGCATAAAGCTCCGCCGCGAACAGATTGAAATTATTGTTGTGTGGGGCGTCCGGCCCGGTCCTGGCGCGGGTCGCGTCGTAGCGCGCCTGGAGCCGTATGCCGTTATAATCGAAGAAATTGAACGGTTTCTTTTCGCCGCCCTTTCCGATCTCCGCCGGCATCCGATAGCCCGCGGCGCGGAACTGATAGCCAGTTTCGTTGAGTCTGGGCGGCGACGTGTGGCAGGTCGAGCAGGGGACCCCAAGCCTTCGCGCAAACATCGGCATCGCAAACGCAACGCCGCCGCTGCCGCAAGCCACAGCGCCGGCAATCAAAAGCAATAATATAAAAAGCGTTTTTATTCTCTTTCCATTCATCTTAGGCATCTTAAAACCCCTTTTCCGCCGGCCGTTCACGCGCCAGCAGGCGATTTTGGAAACGCTCGCCACTAAATGGCGATAGCTGGAAGGCGCTTAATTAATGTAAGGTGTCTCCCTGCCCTACATATTTCCGTTGTTAAGACCGCAAAGGGAATATGTATGGTAGGAAAATGTGGCTCGGTTAGTAACGGGGGCGATTTCGGGAGTCTTCTACTATATCAGTATGCAATCGCACTCGCGGATTGCTTGAGGCGATTCGACCTTGGTCATGGGACAAGATGGCATCTTGCCCCACACACTCAATTGCAAACCGATATAATTCGTAACAAATATTGTCAGGCGCGCAACGACCCAAACGCCGCTCAATGGATCCGCTCGATAACGCCATACTCGATCCGCGAGCCGCCTGATCCCCAGGGCGCTCCGGTCGTGCCCTGGTCCTCGTTGAGATGGACGATTACGGAACTGCCGTTCGCGTCAAAAAGGCTGAGAGAAGAGCGGCAACCATTTCCCGAATGACATCAAGAAAAGAACGCTGGCTCAAAATGGATTATCGAACAAGTCGATAGTCGTAGCGTCGGAGATGGCGCGTCCTGATTGTGTTTCTTATCAGGCTACCATCTATTGAATGACGCTGTTGTAAGTCAGACGTCATTCGCTACATGCTTAAACCGTCGCCGGTCAATTGCTAAAGTATGAACCTTTGTTATTCATATTGATAATACGTTATTGTTATTCCTAAGTCCGTTACCGGGGAGACTATATAACAGGGCTACTGACAAAGCTCTGTCAGCAGTGTCTGGAACATCGTTCTTTGCTGACAGCAAGTTGTCAGTAAGTGAACCAATCGTCACTAATTTCCGCTACCGTCAGTTGCGGACGCGTGGTTCAAATCACAATCGAACATATGATCCCGATCTCAGATGTACGATTGCGACGTGATCAACATCAGTGTTACTTCGCAACCGCGCCTAAGCTGTGAGATTCGGAATGTCGTTTGACGATCTCGGCGATCACTCGCGCCTGCGCCACCAGATCGCGGAACATATCGAAGAGTAGCGCCTGTGGCCCGTCGCACAGCGCGCGTTCGGGGTACGGATGCACGTCAACCAGTAGTCCATCCGCGCCGACGGCCACCGCGGCGCGAGCCATCGGGAGCACGGTCTCACGATTGCCCGTGCTGTGGCTAGGGTCGAAGACGATCGGCAGGTGCGACAGCCGCTGCGCCGCCGGGATCACCGCCAGGTCGGGCGTGAAGCGTGAGTGATCGCCGAAAGTCCTCACGCCGCGCTCACACAAGATCACCTGATAATTGCCTTCGGACATGATGTATTCAGCCGCGAGCAGAAACTCTTCTAGCGTCGAAGACATCCCGCGCTTCAGCAGCACGGGCTTGCGAGCCCGCCCCGCGCGCTTCAGCAGACTGAAGTTCTGCATATTTCGAGCGCCGATCTGAATCACGTCGGCGTACTTTTCAACCAGATCGAGCGCCGGCTCGTCCACGGCTTCAGTCACGATGCGCAACCCGAACCGGTCGCGGGCGTCGGAGAGAATCTTCAATCCCTGTTCGCCCAACCCCTGAAACGCGTAAGGTGAAGTGCGCGGTTTGAACGCGCCGCCGCGAAACCATTTACAGCCCACCTCGGCCACGACCTCAGCGGTCAACATAGTCTGCTCATGGGATTCGACAGCGCAGACGCCGGCGATCATCGCGAATTCATCGCCGCCGATCTCGGCCTCGCCGACTCTGATGACCGTCTTGTCGTGCTTCAGATCGCGACCGATCAGTTTGTAAGGCTTGGTCACCTGCACGCATTCGGCCACGCCGGGCAGTTCGGCGAACGGAGCCGGATCAACCGCTCCCCGGTTGCCTGTCAGGCCGATCGCCGTGCGATTCGCGCCCGGCATCGGGTGCGCTTTGAATCCGAGCGCTTCAATTATTTCGACGACGCGCCGAATGTCGGTATCAGTCGCGTCGGAGTTCATTACAATAAGCATGATTCCTCAAATATGCCGATGTCGAGAATGGAGCCCTGGCGCCATTCTCCCGGAACCCCGATATGCGCGCCCCCAAACAGCGCGGCGGCCGGACGCCGTTTGAAGAGAATGGCGTGGACCTCGGGACAAAGGATCAGGTGGAACTGCCTGAGAGCGAGATGAGGAAGATCGCGACAACTACGCAGCGGAAGTTTTAAACTCTACCGCGAATAGCTATTGCGCGGCGCCTTTAGTAAGGACGGAGGGATGCAGGCGACATGTGACTTCAGGTGTTTCGGTAAGGAGACCTCAATCTTACTGATCAGCCCCCGGTTTTTCCCGGTCTCCAATCCTGTCAATTTTCCTATTCAGGCGCTCGCCGCGGACTTTTGCGTCGCCGCTTTCAGCGCCTGATCGATGTCGGCGATGATGTCGCGGATGTCTTCGACACCGACTGACAAACGAACCAGTCCCGGAGTGACGCCCGTTGACGCCTGCTCTTCTTCGGTCAACTGAGAATGGGTGGTCGAGGCCGGGTGAATGACCAGCGATTTCGCGTCGCCGAAGTTGGCGAGCAGGCTGAAGAGCTTCACCGAGTTGATGAACTTCTTCCCCGCTTCGTGTCTGCCGCGAATGCCGAAAGTGACCAGCGCGCCAGCGCCGGCCGGCATGTACTTCTTCGCGCGCTCGTAATAGGGGCTGGACTCCAGCCCAGGGTAATTGACCCACTCGACCTGCGGGTGAGTCTGCAGGAATTTCGCCACCTCGAGCGCGTTCTGCGAATGGCGCTCCATGCGCAGGTGCAGCGTCTCGGCGCCTTGCAGAAACAGAAATGAATTGAACGGTGTTGTGCAGGCGCCGACGTCGCGCAGCGCCTGCACGCGGACTTTGACGATGAACGCCAGCGGGCCGAACGCGTCAGTGTAGACGACTCCCTGATACGACGGATCGGGCGTGGTGAAATCGGGGAATCGGCCCGAAGCCTTCCAGTCGAATTTTCCGGCGTCGATGATCGCCCCGCCGATCGAAGTCCCGTGCCCGCCGATGAATTTCGTCAGCGATTGAACGACGATGTCGGCGCCGTTTTCGATGGGGCGGCACAACGCGGGCGACGGCATGGTGTTGTCAATGACGAGCGGCAGACCGTTCTCGTGCGCGACGCCGGCCAGCTTCTCGATGTCCACGATGTCGAGCTTCGGATTGCCGACGGCCTCGGTGTAGACGGCCTTGGTCTTTTCGTTGATCGCCGCGCGCAACCCCGCTTCGTCCTCGGCGTCGACGAAGCGGACGGTGATGCCCATTTTCGGCAGCGTGTAATGGAACAGGTTGTAGGCGCCGCCGTAAAGCGACGTGGTCGAGACGATCTCGTCCCCCGCGCTGGCCAGTGTGATCATCGTGAAAGCGTCGGCCGCCTGTCCAGACGAGAGCGCCAACGCGGCCATGCCGCCTTCCATAGCCGCCAGGCGTTTTTCCAGCACGTCCTGCGTCGGGTTCATGATCCGCGAATAGATGTTGCCGAACTCCTGCAGCGCGAAGAGGCGAGCCGCGTGGTCG
>Ga0075421_100010231_pt1 | contig 11584 bp, 9 predicted proteins | sample SoiMetdeltSBSDD5_FD_75292 | JGI IMG/M metagenome (GOLD analysis project Ga0075421, IMG submission 75292) | Bulk soil microbial communities from a Populus tree surrounding site in Tennessee, USA - Soil MetaG P. deltoides SBSDD5 | ecosystem: Environmental > Terrestrial > Soil > Tree plantation...
GCCGTCTCGAGCCTTTCACCGCCGTCGACACGACGCTCGAGCGGGCACACGGATCGCCAAGCTTTCACCCCGACGGCGAGACCGTGGTGTTCGCGACGTTCTCAGGCTCGGTCAATGATTCGCTGCAGCTCGCCGCAGCTCGGCTCAGTGATGGAAAGGTCGTCCGCCTGGGCGTTTGGGGCGGAAGCCCGGTGGCGACGTTAGGAGAGTTCGTTCTCTTCGTGCGGCCGGACGGGACGCTGAACGCTGTGCGGTTCGACGCGCGTCGGCTCCGCGTCATCGGCGATCCTGTCGTGGTTCTGTTGGGGGTGGTCGCGAAAGCCGGCGGCGCTGGGGAGTTTGCCGTCTCACCGCAGGGCACGCTCGTCTACATATCCGGCGCACCCGAGCGTCAACTCTATGTCGTCGACCGTCGAGGGAATCGCCGCCTGCTCTCGGAGGAAGCGCGACAGTTTCGGACGCCTCGCGTCTCGCCCGACGGCCGGCGAGTCGCTGTAACGGTCGGCGACGTGTCCGGCGGGTCCGACATCTGGGTCTATGACATCCCATCGACGACGTTCAGTCGGGTGACGAACGGTGGGAACATGGCGTTCCCGGAGTGGACGCCGAACGGGCGACGCTTGGCGTGGACGAACGCGGTGACGCGCGAAGTCCTGTGGCAGCCCTCGGATGGCAGCGGACCGCCCGAACGCTTCATCGTCGGTGGCCGCGTCGTCGTGTTCACGCATGGTGGCGACTCGGCGATCACCGGCGTCGGGCCGTTGACTACCCCCGACTGGAACCTGGTGGGCGTTCCCGCCGATTCGGGCACGGTAGGGCGCACGATCCTGCCCTCGGCCGTCATGCCGCATCCCCGGCTCTCGCCCAACGGCCGCTGGCTCGCGTACGTGTCCGAACAGTCGGGTAGGCGGGAGGTGTACGTCCAGGCGTTCCCCGGACCCGGAGCGCGCGTGCAGGTGTCGTCGGGTGGCGGGGCCGAACCGGTCTGGAATCCGAAGAACGACCGCGAGCTGTTCTACCGCACGGCGACGAATCTCATGGCGGCCTCGCTCGCCCTGTCCCCCGAGCTGTCGGTCGTTAGGCGTGACTCCCTGTTCGTTATCGGACTGTCGATGCCCACGCCGGTGGCGAACTACGACGTCATGCCCGACGGTGGCCACTTCATCACGATTCGGCCGCGGATGAGTGGATCACCGCCGATGGCGATCGTGAACTGGATCACCGAGTTGCGAGAGCGCATGGCGGCAGCGGCGAAATGATGCGTTCGCTCGCTCTGTCATCCCGAGCGAGCGTCAGCTCTCCTCACTGGTCATCCCGAGCGAGCGTCAGCGAGTCGAAGGATCTAGCCTGCGGTACCTGTAACAGGGCACGAGGTACGCACAGTAGATCCCTCGACTTCGCCGCCTCCGGCGGCTTCGCTCGGGATGACAATAGCGAGCGAGGGATGACAGAACGAGCGGCGACGACGGTGTGCGCTAGTCCCTCACCCGGTCCACGTAGCTGTCGCCCGTGATCATTCGGACCACGCGACCGTTCTCCTCGACGAACCGCACCACCTCACCCACCGGCCCGCCGCCCGTAGGCGCCGTGAAGCGGAACAGTCCGTTGCCGATCGGCTCGAGCGCGACGGGGTTTTCGAGGCTCGGCGCGTTAGGCGAGATGACCACGAGGCGCTGGTTGAGCAGTACGACCTGGCTGTCGCCGCCGCGACCACGGTACAGCCCCGCGAACCGCGCCCACGACGCATCCCACGCCACAACCTTCGGCTTCTGCGCGGACGCCTTCGCCACCGCCTCGCCCACGGAGATCATGAGCTGCCGGGCGATGTCGCCGGGGTTCGAGTCGTTCGTGTTCGTGAGGACGATGACACCCACCTTGTCGTCGAGCTGGATGGACGTCTGCGTGGTGTAACCGGGATAGCCACCGCCGTGACCGACATACGTCTTGTTCCCCACGCGATTCACGCCGAACCCAATGCCCGTGCCCACTGTCCAGTTGTTGTCGAGCGACCGCACCCGGTGCATCTCGCGGAGCGAGCCCGTGCTCAGAATCTGCCGGCCACCCATCTTGCCCTTCCGGAACTGTGCGGAGACGAACTTCGCCATGTCCTCGACCGTGGACGTGATGCCCGTCGCCGACGCCATGCCGCGCGCATCCGTGAACGGCAACACCTCGCGCGTTCCATCCGGCATGCGCCGGTTGTAGCCCACGGCGAGCCCCTCGACGTTCTTGTCCACGCTCGACGCGCTCATCTCGAGCGGTTGGAAGATGTTGCGCTGGACGTAGTCGGCCCACCGCATCCCGCTTACCTGCTCGACGACCATCCCGGCGATGGTGTACGCGAGGTTCGAGTACTTCCACCGAACCTGCGGGGCGAACGCCGCCTGGCGGTCGGTGATGAGCTTCCGGATCTCGGCTTCCGTGGGAAACTCGAGCGTCGTCCAGTGTGCGCCGGCTTCGCGCGGAAGGCCCGACGCGTGGCCGAGTAACTGCTCGATCGTGATGGGCCCGTCGTCGTCGCCGGCGGGCTTCACCTGGAACCACGGTAGATACTTCGACACGGGGTCATCGAGCCGCAGCTTCCCCTGCTCGCGTAGCTGCATGATGGCCGTGGCCGTGAACAGCTTGCTATGCGACGCCATACGAAACTTCGTCGCCGGCGTCATCGGTTTCTTCGCTTGCGTGTCGGCGAAGCCGAACCCCTTCGCCCACACGAGTTCCTGATCGGCGACCACGCCGACGACGATTCCCGGCAGCGCGCGATACGCGATCTGCCCTTCGAGCCAGGCGGAAAAGAGGCGTTGAGCACCCTGAACGTCCGGGTCGTCGCCGATCCCCGAGACGACGGGTGGACTCTGCGCGGCGAGCGTCGTGGCAACGACGCAGTTGAGGATCACAAGGCGAATGCGCGACGCGACTGCGGCCATACGTTCCTCGGGAAGGTCAGGCTTCAACCGTCGCGCCGTCGCTGCTGTCCGTCAAGGCTTCGCTCGAGCAATTGGAAATTGGGGTCCGCTCGCTCGACACCCGCGGCATCGACATTCGAGATGCGGATGATGCGCTGCACCACTCCCGTCCGACCGCCGTCACCGACGGTCATCACCGCGAGCCCCGCGTCGATCCCGTTGATACGTGCGGGTCACCGCTCAACGGGTTCGGCCCGCGCAACGTGATGAACACCAGGTCACCCGTCGGCGCGACGTCGATGAGATCTGGCGTCGGGTCGTCGGACAGCGGCCCGACCATCTCGACGGGGGCGAGGCGTTCGCTCGATTGCGCGTCGAATACCTCGATGACGTTCGCCGCCCGGTCCGCGACCCAGAGATACCGGTTGTTGAATGTCACGGCCGTGCCGTGTGCGTCGCGATGCCCCTCGTCGTCTGTGAACACGACGTGCGGCGCCGGTGTGTTCGGCGAATTCGCCGCCTTGACCGTGGCGGTCTCGAATCGGTAAACATCGAATTGCGTGAGGTTCGCCATGGTGCCGCCGCCCGAGTTGACGAACATGCTGGCACCCACTTCGGCGCCACCGCACGCGTTGCCGCGGACGGTCGTCTTGGCGACGGGGCGCTCGGTCGATCGACCGGCGCCCTTGTCTTTTCCTGAGGATCGCCGTCATCGCGATCCAGAGAGCGCTGGAGTATTCCCGTCGAGCACCCCGGCCCGACCGACCAGCTGCGCGGCCAGCACGGTTTGAATCACACCCGTGATGCTGCTCGTCGTCGTCTCGGGCGCGCCTTCGCCACTGCTCGAGATCGTGACCAGCTTCGCCTGCGCGAGCGCGTCGGCGATCGCCGGACCGAGCTGCGGCAATAACTCGATCTGCTTGTAGCGGAAGTAGCTCTCACCGCCAGCCGCAATCGCGTCGTTCACTTTGCGGATGCTCTCGGCCGTCGCGTCCGCGATCGTGCGTATGCGAATCGCTTCGGCTTCCGCAGCCGCCAGTGCTTCGATGCGAACACGCTCCGCATCCGCCTTCGCCTGCGCGATCTGCGTCGCGTCGAGCTCCGACGAACGCTGCAGCGCGAGCGCGTCCTGCTTTTTCGCCTCCGCCTGCGCAATCAATGCCGCGTTCGCGGCACGCGTCTGCTCCAGCTCACGCTGCTTGTCCGAGATGGCGCGCTCGGCGTCGAGCTGCGCTTCGCGCGCACGTCGCGTTTGCTGCGCCGTCACGATCTCGGCGTTCGCCTGCGCCTCCACGGCGCTCTGGCGCCGACGGGCTTCAGCGACCTCACTCTGCACGACCTTGATGTTGAGCGAATTGAACACGAGCCCGAGGTCCGTGAGCTCGCGCGAGCACGCCTTTCGAATGATGACCGCGAGCGGATCGTCTTCGTCTTCGACCACGTCGACGTGGACGGGCAGAGTGCTCCCTTGATCTGCCGCGACGACCGCCGTCGATGAAGGCGCTGCAAGCAACGCACGCGGCTCCGGCGCCGAACGCGCCGAGTAGAGTTGATCGTGCGTGAGCAGGTTGATCGCGCGACGGCCGGAGCTCGACAACAGATCGGTGAGCGTGTTCACCTGGTCCGCATCGCTCTTCGAGAAGAACCGATTCGCGGCCGTCTTGATCATCGCATCGCTGTCGCCGACGGACACGATGGCGCTCGCGAGCACGCGCACCTTGATCGGGCGCGGGAGGCCGCGGTCATCGATGTCCGCCGTCTGGTCGGTGATGTCCAGGTCGACGTTGATGACCTTGCTGGAGATCGTCGTGCCGGTCGTCAGCAGCGGGATCTCCTTGGACTTTCCCGGCCCGCGGTATATCACCGAACCGCCGTGCAGCCAGCTCACGATTCGAATGGTGCCTGCTTCGACGTTCCGCAGGAACGAGGCGACGATCGCGGGGATGACTATGAACACCCCGACCAGGATCCCGCCTATCAGGAACAGACTTGTCATGGAAGTAATTGCTGGATGGTTGTCGCCCGGCGCCGCGTCGTTGCGCTTGGGGCGGACGGTGACCGTGGGTCTCCGACGCGCCCGGTGTCGTTATGCGCCGAGATACGTGACCGTACAGCGATTGCGTGCCGTATCGACGGCTTCGATGCGGAGGCGATCTCCGATGCGAACGCGTCGCGCCGCCGTCTGCTCCTTCGCATTCAGTGTTGCGAGGAGCTGAACGACCTGCCCGTCCAGTTCCACCGCGACAAGCCCGTGACCGTCGGCGTCGAACGCTGTCACGGCACGCGCTTCGTCAGTGATGGCAGTCTCGAGCGTCAGGGCAGGCGCGGACGCGAAGCGAAACAAGAACCGCCAGAGCGGCGACACGATCATCCACTCGAACACCAAGCCCGCACCGAAGGATGCGATCAGCAGCGCCGGCTCCGAGAGCACCGGGCGCAGCAGCACGCCGGCCGCCCCGACGCCAACGAGCACGCTGAACGCCACTCGCGGCGACAGGAGCGCGAGCATGCGTGAAGCCAGCTGGCCACCGCCGGACTCATGCGTCCTGTGCGATGCCGTGTGATGGGCGTGCTGGCCGTGCGCAGACGCGTCGTGGGCGTGCGAATGGGCGTGACCGACACGCGAGTGACCGTGCAGACTGTGCCCGTGCCCATCAGCGCTATGCCCGTGGGCATGCCCGTGAGCCGAATGCGCCGAGTGTGCAACACCGCTCAACGCCATGACGCCGAGGCCGACACCTCCGAGCGTCAGGCTGAACGTGTAGGGATCCATTGGGTTGTTAGGCGCGCCTACAACGCAAAAGGGAGTGAGCCGCACCGCAATCGCGGTGACCGCGTCACTCCCTATCGATAGTCGCGCACGAGATAAGTATACGTGCGCTTTGCGATCTGGGTTTTGGCACGCCGCTTACTGTATGATGCGGCCGCGGTTACACCCTGTTGTGGGCCTTGCGCCATCTGCTCCGCCGATGTCCCCGCGCTTGACACGCCTAGCTACTATCACCATAGTAGCGGATCATGCTCCGGCTACTGTCTCGCGCGTGTGCGTGCGCTCTTTCCGTCGCTGCCCTGACTATCATAACGGGCTGCGGCGCCGCGCGGCGGCGCGAAGCCAACGCGCGTGCGATGGCCGTCGCCAACGCTCGCGTACTCGACGGCTGCTACGATTGCCTGCTCGAGGCACGGACTGTCTACGCACGGGTCGCCGCTAGCAAGGATCGTAAGACTGCCGCGTCCGCCGTCGTACGAATGTTCGAGACCGATGTTCTGATCGCGCTCCGCGAAACGGAGCTTGCGCTGGACGCCCGCGGTACGATCGAGCGAGCCCGTGCCCTCACCCCGCGGCTACCGCCGACACTGAACGCCAGCAGGGTACTCGCCATTGTCGACGCCGTCCTGCCCGATCCACACGGCGTCCCGCCAAAGGCGATGGACGCGCTGCGCGCGAAGCACCGAGCCTTCGTGAGGAACGATATCCAGCGTGAGCTCGACTGGCTCGCGAACGCGCCACTCACGCCCGTAGTTCGCGAGTATGTGGGGCTCGCGCTCGATTGCTCGTACTGGACTCGCCCGCGCGGCGCTCCGGGGTCGTTCGTCGAAGGCCGCAAGCCGCCGAAAGTCTCGGCCGGCGCGCCACCCGTCATCGCCTATCGAATCGCCATCTGCGCCGGGCAAGACACCGCCGTGCTGACGAAAGTTCGCGCCGCGGTACCGCGCTTCGCCGAGGCGGCATACAACGCGGCGCAGGTCACCGCGTTTGCATCCGGTGAAACGGGCGACGACGACGCGACGACGCTGCTCGACGCGGCGTACGCGCGGTTCCCGCGCGCGCCAGGCGTCACCTTCATCTCGGGGTGGTTCAACACCGCGATGGGCGACTGTGAGCCCGCGGTCCGCTACTTCGACGAGACCATCGCGATCGAGCCGGAGCATGAACGCGCGTACCTCGAACGCACGATCTGCCTCACGCGACTCCAGCGGGATTCGGCCGCCATCGAATCGGCGACGCGCCTCATCGCGCTCGATACGCGAAGCACCGCGCAGGCGTACTACTGGCGGTCGCTCAACCGGCTCCGTCGCAAGGAGCTGGAGGTCGCGCGGAGCGATATCGAGGCAGCAAAGGCGAGAGCCGAGTCGGACAACATCCTCACGCTGGCCGGGATCATCGAGCACGATCAGGATGATCTTGGTGTCGCGGAGCGCGACCTGCGCGCCGCACGCGGCTCCCCGCGCGGCGATGAGAATTGCACTGCGGCCTGGTATCTCGCGTCGGTGCTGCGCAAGCGACTCGTCTGGCGCGAATCGGCGGCCACGTACGAGGCAGCGATGGGATGTTACGACGCGAAGGTCGCTGAGATCGCCGCCACCATCGCGAAGATCCAGGCTCATCCCAGGATGACCGAGGCGTTGAAGCTGAAGCGCATCCAGCGCCTGGCGGCCGACAGCGTCGACCAACGAAGCCGGTACCACGCGGCGGCCTTCAACGCCGCGAACACGAACGCGCGCGACCGGAACTTCCCGCGGGCCGAGGAGCTGCTGGCAGTCGCGGCACGAGATCCGGCGCTCGCTGACCCCGTGGCGAAGCTGCGGGAAGAGCTGAAGGCCGTTCGCGGCGAACCGATTCGCGCGGCGCGGCCATCCGCGATACCATAGTTGCTTGGGCGTCGGGCGGAGCGCGGCGCCGCGAAAGCGACTCGGAGGCAACTTGGGGACATCTGGCGACACGGCTAGGCCTGAACCTCTCGCGGTTGGCGTCGGCGCGAGCGCGCCACCAGACGCTGGACTCTTCGGCTGGTGGCGCGTAGCCGACGCAACGGCCCGCCGTGCCCTCGTCGCGGCCTCGCTCGGCTGGGCGCTCGACGCGTTCGACGTCATGCTCTTCTCGCTCACGCTGGCCTCGGTCATCCCGGATCTCGGGCTGACGAAGGCGCAAGCGGGCGCGCTCGGGTCCATCACGCTCCTTGGCGGCGCCGCCGGCGGTCTCGTGTTCGGCCACATTGCCGACCGCTACGGGCGCACGAGGGCGATGATCGCCAGCATGCTCCTGTACTCCGTCTTCACGGCGGCGTGCGGGCTGTCGCAGACGCTGTGGCAGTTCGCGATCTTCCGGGCGCTGCTCGGCCTCGGAATGGGCGGTGAATGGGCGAGCGGCGCGGCGCTGGTCTCCGAGACCTGGCCGGCAAAGCACCGCGGGCGCGCGTTAGGCTTCATGCAGAGCTCGTGGGCGATCGGCTTTGCGACGGCGGCGCTGGTGGTTGGGTTCGTCCTGCCCCGCTGGGGATGGCGCGCCGTGTTCTTCGTCGGGATCATCCCGGCATTCTTCACCCTCTGGGTGCGCCGCAACGTCGAGGAGCCCGAGCTCTGGAAGGCCAATCGGCGAGCGCCGACTTCGCCGGGCTCCGCGGCACCTGCGGCCCGCCGCTTCAGCGACATTTTGCGCGGCCCCATGCTCGGCCTCACGATCGCGATCACCTTCATGAACGCGTGCGCGCTCTTCGGGTGGTGGGGCCTCAATGGCTGGATACCCGCGTATCTCTCGCTCCCACAAACCCAGGGCGGCGTCGGGCTGAGCACCGAGACCATGTCGTGGCTCGTGGTCGCGATGCAGGTCGGGATGTGGCTCGGCTACGTCTCCTTCGGCTACATCAGCGACTTCATTGGACGAAAGCGGGTGTACGTGACGTACCTGGTGATGGCGAGCCTGCTCCTGCCGCTCTACGGTTCGATGAAGAGCCCGCTGGCGCTGCTGCTCGTGGGACCGTTGGTCGCGTTCTTCGGGACGGGGTTCTTCAGCGGGTTCGGCGCGGTGACCGCGGAGGTGTATCCCACAACCATTCGCGCTACGGCACAAGGGTTCACCTACAACCTCGGCCGCATTGCGAGCGCGGCGGCGCCGTTCACGGTCGGCACACTCGCAACGTCGCGCGGATTCAGCGCCGCCTTCGCCGTCGCCGGTGCTGCGTATCTGGCGGGCGCCATTGCGTGGAGCTGGATTCCCGAGACGCGTGGCCGCGAGCTCGTCTGACGCCAACCCCTCTACCGGGATGTGTTAGAACACATGACGCTGATTTCGCTGATTTCGCGGTGCGCCCTAACGGGCGCAAACGCAGATTGCTCCGGGCGCCTCCAAGCGCCATCAAGGCCGGCACGCTTCGGGAATTTTGGTGACGGCCCCGGGACGCTACTCACCCTGAAAGCAGTCCCCCTCATTCCTGCTGCTGGCGAGCGTAAGAACTTTCCGGATAGAGGGAGAATCTGCGTTCTTCTGCGAAATCGGCGCAATCGGCGTTAGGTCTTCTCAGCGCGTCCCGATAGAGGGATCAAGAGAACCGAAGTAGTTGATTCGATGGTCATCGGAGGACATATGCGATCGACACGACTCGTTTACCTCGGAGCGATTGCGACGCCGCTGCTGGTGGCCGCGGGTTCCATCGCCGCCACGAGCGCACAGCAACTAGGCGCCACCATGCGCGCAGCCGCGAACGACATCGCGGGCGTTGTGACGGGACCGAAAGGCGCCGAGGCTGGCGTCTGGGTCATCGCGGAGACGACGGAGCTGCCGACGAAGTTCGTGAAGATCGTCGTCACCGATGACCGCGGGCGCTACGTGATCCCGGAACTGCCGAAGGCGAACTACACCGTGTGGGTTCGCGGCTACGGGCTCGTGGACTCGCCGAAGCGCCGCGCGACTCCGGGGACCACGCTGAACCTTCGAGCCGCCGCCGCGCCGGACGCGCGCGCCGCCGCGGCGTACTACCCGGCGGGGTACTGGTATTCGCTCATGAAGATTCCAGACAAGAGCGAGTTCCCGGGGACCGGCCCGGACGGCAACGGCCTCGCCACGACCCTGACGACTCAGGCGCAGTTGCTGCGGCAGCTCAAGTCGGGGAATTGCACGGCGTGCCATCAGCTCGGCACGATCGGGACACGACAGTTCCCGCCCTCGTTAGGCAAGTTCGCGAACTCGGTCGCCGCGTGGGACCGCCGTGTCAGGTCGGGCCAGGCCGGTGCCGGTATGAGCGGCTCGCTCGACCAGCTCGGCCGGCAACGCCTGCTCACCATGTTCGCCGATTGGACCGACCGCATCGCGAACGGTGAGGTCCCGCCGGCGCCGCCGCGGCCGCAAGGCATCGAGCGCAACGTCGTCATCACGCAATGGGACTGGGCTGACCCGAAGGCTTACCTGCACGACGTCGTCTCGACCGATCGACGCAACCCGACCGGCAACGCGAACGGGAAGCTCTACGGTGCGCTCGAGGCGAGCGCCGACTACCTGCCGGTTCTCGATCCGGTGCGCCATGAGGCGAGCCGTGTGCCGCTCACGGTGCGAGACCCAAGCACGCCGGTCGCGTCACCGCCGCAGATGCTCGCGCCGTCACCGTACTGGGCCGACGAGCCGATCTGGACGAGCAAGAACAACGTGCACAACCCGATGTTCGACGGGCGCGGCCGCGTGTGGATCACGTCCGCGGTGCGCCCCTTCGATAACCCGGACGTCTGCAAGGCAGGCTCGGACCATCCGTCGGCGCAGCTCTTTCCGCTCAACCGCTCCGGCCGGCATCTGGCCGTGTACGATCCGAAGACGCAGAAGCTCACGCACATCGGCACGTGCTTCGGGACGCACCATCTCATGTTCGCCGAGGACGCCAACAACACGCTCTGGACGAGCGGCGGCGGTCCGGTCGTGGGGTGGCTCAACACGAAGATGTTCGACGAGACCGGCGACGAGATCAAGTCGCAGGGGTGGACCGCGCTCATCCTCGACACGAATGGCAACGGCAAGCGCGACGAGTCCGTCGAGCCTAACGCGCCAGTCGATCCCACGAAGGACAAGCGGATCGCGGCGGGGTTCTACTCCGTCGCGCCGGCGCCAGACGGATCCGTGTGGGGGTCGTCGTTAGGCTTCCCCGGCGGCATCATTCGCCTGATCCCGGGCGCGAACCCGCCCGCGACCGCACTCGCCGAGTACTACGAGCCGCCGTTCAACAATCCAAAGGCGCCGGTGCAGGGATTCTCACCGCGTGGGATGGACATTGATCGGGATGGCGTCGCCTGGGTCGCACTCGCGAGCGGTCACATGGCGCGCTTCGATCGCCGGAAATGCACCGGCCCGCTCAACGGGCCAACCGCGACCGGGCAACATTGCCCGGAGGGGTGGACGCTCTACCAGGAACCCATGCCGCAGTTCAAAGGCGTGACCGATCCGGGGAGCGTCGAGGCGAGCTACTACACTTGGGTCGACCAGTTCGACACGTTCGGCCTCGGCAAGAATATCCCGATCAACACGGGCAATGCGTCCGAGGGCCTCCTTGCATTGAAAGACGGTAAGTGGGTCGTCATGCGAGTACCGTATCCGATGGGCTTCTACACGAAGTGGTTGGACGGTCGCATCGATGATCCGAATGCCGGTTGGAAGGGCCGCGGCCTCTGGGCCACGGTCAGCACGCGCGCGCCGTTCCACATGGAGACGGGCAAAGGCACCACGAGCAAGGTGGTGCACTTCCAGCTGCGACCGGATCCGCTCGCGAAGTAGCCTACACGGCTCCACTCCGAAAATGATTGCGGGCTGCCGCCTGTTCAGGCTGCAGCCCGCGCGTTTCACTCACTCCACTACAATTGCACTCAGGTCAAGGCAAGAGGACAAACAGGAGGATAACGAGAGGATACGGCGAGGATAG
>Ga0075421_100010233_pt1 | contig 11582 bp, 14 predicted proteins | sample SoiMetdeltSBSDD5_FD_75292 | JGI IMG/M metagenome (GOLD analysis project Ga0075421, IMG submission 75292) | Bulk soil microbial communities from a Populus tree surrounding site in Tennessee, USA - Soil MetaG P. deltoides SBSDD5 | ecosystem: Environmental > Terrestrial > Soil > Tree plantation...
CCGGATGCAACAAGGTGCAGCTCCTCTCGCACAAGCGCCATGCGACCGACGGAGCTCATCACCTGTACGCGGGCCTGGGATTCGAGCCCGAGGCGGAAGGGTTCCGCCTGTACCTGAGGGACGCGCCAACCGTAGTCAGAGCAGCTCGGTCGCCGTAACAGCGTCAGCCGTTCAGCAACTGCGTCGCGCTCACGAGGGCGGAGCGAACGAAGCGTCGGCAATCGCGTCGCCGGCTATCAAGGTCAGATGCAAGCCATGGCTGCGCGACGGCACCGCGGCCCGCGCTCGTCTCGGCCGGAATCCGCGACGGGCTTGTTCCGCCACCGCCGCCAGGCGGTCGAGGCCGCGACCATCGCTGGCAACGCCGCGCTCCAGCAGCGTGTCGGCCGGCGCGAGGTGTCTAACAAGGCCCTCGTCGAGCACGATTGCGAGCACGGGAAGCAAGGGAGTGTCCGGCCGGCGCTGCGGGTTACCCGCCGCGCTTCCACAGCGTGGCGCGGTACCCGTCCTCGAGCGACTGCGCCACGACGTCGACGTCGACCTCGGGCGAGACCTGGTCGCGCAGCATGCGGGCCGCCGACGGCAGGTGGCTGGTGTCGGGCCACGCCTCGGGCTGCCACACCGACCCGCGCCGAAGGGCCTTGGCGCAGTGGAGGTACACCTGCTTGACATTGACGGCGATGGCGACCTTCGGCACCACGTCCCGGACTGCGCACACGGCGAGCACGTCGGGATCGGTCGAGAGCAGGGCCCGACCGTTGACGCGCAGCGTCTCGTCGATGCCGGGGATGAGGAACAGCAGGCCGATCCCCGGGTTGGCGAGGAGGTTGTGCAGCGAGTCGAGCCGGTTGTTGCCAGAGAGGTCGGGAATGGCGACCCGCCCGTCGTCGAGCACGCTGACGAAGCCGGGCGGTCCGCCCTTCGGTGAGACGTCGCACCGCCCGTCGGCGTCGCTGGTAGCGAGGATCATGAACGGGGCGTGGGCGATGAACGCGCGGTCGTGCGCGTTGATCGACGCGTGCTCCTTTTCGACCGAGCCGCCACGTGGAAGGCGGTAGAAGGCGCGCAGCTCTTTGATGGTGCAGATGTGGTCCATGCTCACTCCAAGATCGTGCTGGTCGAACGGTTGTCGGCGCTCGTACCGCGGCCCTCGTCCGCCCCGGCACAAAGGTCGGCGTCGATGCCCGGCCCGTTGGGAGATGCACGCGGTGGCGGGCAGCGTGTCGGGCTTGCTGCTCTCGGCTTCGACTTGGGAACCCTCGCCGAGCGAGTTCGTCGCGCACAGTCCGGAGGAGCTGGCCCCAGATCGCGCGAAGCGCCCGGTCTGTGCTCACCTTTTACGGGCGGCCGATGGGCCGGCTAGTCGTAGCCCGGCGCATTGAGCACAGTCTCGGCCTCCTGCTGGCGGCGCGCCGCGAGCACTTGCTCGGCCAGGTCTCGGCCTTTGTTGCCGATGACCTCCTCGTAGACGTCGGGGAGTCTGACGACTCTCCCGCGCGCACCCCACGAACCGTCCTTGACCTCGTGGGTAAAGACCCACACGCGGCTCTCCGGATCCGGATAGGAGCCCGCTTCTGCCTCAGCCACTGCCTGCGTCATCGCCGCGGTCACAGCGGCACGGCGCTCGTCGTCGTACTGGCCTTCCGGAACGTTGCAGACGAACCGGTAATGCGGCGCCTGCACTGGAACACCACCCACGTACATCTCGTGGCGGTGCACGAAGACCCACGCCCACGCTCGGGCCCTTTCGTTGGTCGGTCGGACTCCCTCATGCTCGAGCAGCAAGTCGGTAACTCTTGCCAACAGCTGGCGCTCGGCGCTCGCCGAGAGCGCCCCTTCCGGAATGTACGCGTCACACATCGGCATCAGCGTCAGCTCCTTCGGATTCGGGGTCGAAGGTGTGGTCTCGCTGGACAACCCATCCCGCTGGGGACGGGCGCAAGCGCTACATCGAGCTAGAACGGTTGCTCTAGAGCGTCCGTTCTATCATGAGGACATGGAAACCGTCGAGCGGATCGTGTTGGCGATGGCTGAGTTGATGCGCCGTCAGGGGTACGCCGCGACCGGCATCAATCAGTTGGTCGAAGTGTCGGGCGCGCCGACCGGATCGATCTACCACCACTTCAAGGGTGGAAAGCCCGCCGTCGCGGCGGCGGCTCTGCGACAGACCGGCGCCGTCTACATCGAACTGCTGCCGCTGCTGCTCGATCCGTACGACGATCTGGCCACCGGAGTTGAGGCTGCGTTCGCGCAGGCTGCGGAGGACATGGAGACCACCGGCTGGGCGAACCTTTGCCCGGTCGGGACGGTCACCGGTGAGATCGCCGACACCGTGCCGGAGCTGCGTGAGGTGGCTGCCGAGGTGATCGCGCATTGGGTGGACGAGGGCACGCGTTACTTCGTAGGCCGCGGGTTGTCCGACGCCGACGCCCGGAGCGCCATCTACGCCCTGGTGAGCGCCCTCGAGGGCGCATTCATCCTGGCTCGAGGCCAGCGATCCAGAGAGCCGCTGCATGCCGCGGGTAAAGCAACGGCGGCCTACTTCGCCACCATGTCGGCCCGCATCCGGGCACAGGTCCCGGAGCCGGGACTGTCAGCCGGTCGGTAACAGGCCGCGCGCCGAGGGCACCCGTCTCGCCGCCGCGATGATGACCACAAGGCTTGCAGGCTATGGCAGGCCGGCATAGCAGGCCCCTAGGAGGTCGAGACCTTCAAGCTGTCGGCGGACCCGGACTTCGAGGCCAAGCTGGTCGATGTCGTGAGGCTGTAACTTGACCCGCCGGAGCGGGCGGTCGCGTTGTGCGTGGACGAGTCCCAGACCCGGTACTCGAGCGCACCCGAGTGATATGGGGCCGGTAGCAACATCTTCTACGTCACGGGGTCGAAGAAGGCGGGGCGTGGAAGGTCGACCAGATCGAGTGGTCCGACGATCCCGACGACTGAACCCGCCGCTCACACCGCCGCGGGAGATCGGCCAGACCCGTGGTCGGGCTACACGCCGGAGCCGTGGGCGTGGTCGCATAGGCGAGCCCCGCCCCCGACGACCTGGCCCCCGGCCACTCCTTCGAGCGCCGCGAAGGGACCGCAGCGGTGCGGAGTGATCCACACGTGGAGCATCGGGACCTGCAGCCCCCGCACCGTGTCGCCCGGACAGGGCTGGCTCGCAGGCGTCACCGACGCGACCCGCGGCGCCGCCGGGTCGGGGGTGAAGCAGAGGTTGTCGTGGACGTGCCACTGGATCAGGTCGCCACCGAAGTCGGGCACGTCATCGATGGTGCTGCCGCACTCGAGCATGTACATCGCCGCGACCAGCTCCAGTCCCGCACCAGTCTCCCGCCGGTAGACGCGCTGGTAGACGAGCGACTCGGGATAGTCGGGGTCGAGGATTCGGCCGTCGTCGATCAGGTCCCGGTTGACGAAGTGCACGAAGCCGGTGACGCCGTCACCGATCGAGTGATAGCCCCGAGCCTCGGCCACTGCCGGATCCGCGAACTGAGGCAGGCGCAGCAGGGTAACCGCCAGGAGGTTCTCGGCCTCGGCCTGCTGCTGGGGCGTCACGCCGGGCATGCCGCTCAGGTCGATGGGCATCGTGGGGTCGAATGGCCGCCCTTCGCTCGCCGCGTGGTCCGCGTCATCGGGAGGCGCGGCGTGGTCCCGTGCCCATCGTCGGTGCCACCCGTATGGCCGTGGCTCCCCGCCGCCACCATGCCCGGGACCACGACCGCGACACCGACGAGGGCGACCGCCGTCGTGAGGGCTGCCTGGGGGACGCCGTGCCGCACCCGGGAGCCGAGCCCCGCGGCCCATCCGGTCAGGCCCGCGACGGTCGCGACCACGGCGACAACAGCGAGCCCCGCCGCCAGGGTGTCGGCGAACTGGACACCCTCGACTTCGTCCAAGCCATCGACGAAGGCGATGCCTGAGGTCTTGGCCAGCGTCCAGCCTCCTACAGCCGCGACCTGGCCGACGACGCCGAGCCACGCCAGCACGGGGACCGCTCGCACCAGCGCCAGGACACCCCAGCTGAGCTGGACGACCGCGACGGCGACGAAGGCGATCACCGCCTGGCGGTGCTCGCTGTGGTTCCCCGCCGCCGTGGCATGGATGGCACCGGCACCAATCGAAGCCAGCCCGGCCGCGGTCAGCCGCTCGGTGTGTCTCATGTCGTTCGACCCGGTAGTGAGCATGTCGCACCTTCTCTTCCGAGCGCGCGTGGCCCACGACCTCCTGCCCAGCGGCCACCAGCCGGGGCATGAGCACACGTCCAAGCACACCAGTCGCGCCCCTCCGGAGGTCGTGCACTTCTAGATTTAATCCTCTAAAACTAGTGCGGGAAGCCCGGATGCACAACGAGGGCGCAGAGCGGCGCAACTCGTAGAGGAGGCAAGAAATGAGGTGCTCGAGTAGCAACGACGACGCAAGTTCCACGACGGTTTCCACCAGAGCCGGCCGCCGATGAGGCTCCTCGAGCTCGTCTTCGGCAGCTTCTTCGCCATCGTCGGCACGTTGCACCTCGTGCGACCGGCGTTCTTCGAACGGCAGGTCCCGCCGTACGTCCCGCGCCCGGCGGCAGCAGTTCTCCTGACCGGCGTCGCCGAGGTTGCCATCGGTCTCGCCCTCATGGCCGACCGGCATCCGAGATTCGCCGGTGCAGCTGCCGCCGTGCTGATCACCTCCTACCTGCCCGTGCACATCGAGGCGTTCCGGAGCGCACCGACGCGTGCGGCACGACGCAGGGAGGCGCTGCGCTTTCCAGTGAACGCCACCTACGTGGCCATCGCGATGCTCGTGGCGATCGGCGGTTGACGACGGCCACGGCGACCGCCGGCCGTCCCATCGTTACACGGTGGTCACGATGAGGCCGATCATGCCGGCGAGGACGACCAAGGAGGAGATGAGGCGCCCGGCCACCTAGGGACTCCTTCAGCACAACCATCGCTCGGCCGCGCGCTCAAGACAAGGCGCGCTAAGATTCTAGAATTACCACGCTACTACTGCAGAAGGGCCCGGGGTATGTGCCATCGGCATGGTGTGATGCTCGGCGGTCCCAGGCGAAACGCCAGCACGTGGGCCATGCCGGTCGACTCGCCTTCCCATGCTGAGATGCGGAGATGGAGCCACACATGGCCGCATACCTGACCGAGCGCTGGAGTCGGTGGGCGCCGATGTCCGGGATCCTCATGTGCGTGGCCTGGGCACCCATGATCGTCGTCATCCCACGATTGCCCGATCTGGGATCCGCAGGCGATGTCGAGGCTTTCTGGGACGAAGACCTTCGGCTAATGAAGATCGTCATACTTGCGGCAGCAGTCGGTTACCTGTTCCTGCTCGGCTTCCTCGGCGGCCTCGTCAGCCGCCTTCGACAGGCTGATCCCGACGGTGCACTCCCATGGGTTGCGTTCGCAAGCCTGCTCATGTTCACGACTGCGCTGAACATTGCGATCGGGCTCGACATTGCGGGCGGGCTTCTCCTCCACTCAACTAACGGCAGCGCGACCTACACCCTGCACAGCGCAGGATTCATCCTCGCTGCACCGGCGGCCCTGCTCGGGACTGCATTCTTCGTCGCAATAGCCGCCGTGACATTCCACACCCGTGTCTTCCCACGGGCCACAGCGTGGATCGCCGTAGTCGGGGGCGTCCTGAACCTCGGTGCTCTCGGAGGCATCTTCACGCTCGACGGGCCCCTCAACTCGGGCAACGGTTCCGTCGCAGGCATCGCAGGCCCTGTCGGGATCCTGATCACATGGACGTTCGCAGTCAGTGTGTCGTGGCTCACAAGCGACGGCAGTGAGCTGATGGCGGAGCCCGACGAAGTACCCGTGTAAGGATGGGACGGCCGCCGCCTACCCGAGGATGCATCTGACGGTGCGAGCTATCAGGTCATCGACTGAGGGCGGCGGCGGGCTGCCCTTGATGAGGTAGCGGCGGACGGCTGCATAGGGAACGTCAAGGAGAGCGAACGAGGTCACCTCGAGGTTCGCCTTGGTCACCGAGCCGAAGCGGCGCCGCACGAAGCTCCGAACACCGGCCTCGATCGCGTCGTTCAGCGTCGCGAGCTCGTCGCCGAGCTCCGCGGGCCACTGCTCGGCGAGCTGCTCGCGGCGGTAGAGGAGCAAGACGCACGCGTCATCGAGGTTCGATCGGGACCAGCGGGGGACGTGCAGCGCGGCGTCGATGGCTGCCTTCTCTACGTCGTGCTGCGACAGCGCGGCGACGGCCCCCTCCTGGGCCCGGCGTACAGTGCGGATCCAGAGACGCGCCAGGAGCAGGTCACGGGAGCTGAAGCGGTGGTAGATGGATCCCGTCGGCGCGCCCAGCCGCTCGGCGATGCCCGCGACAGTCGCAAGCGCGGGCCCGCCCTCGGCGACGAGCTGCGCCGTCACGTCGAGGATCTGCTCCGTGTTGAACTTCGCCGGTCGGCCCATCCTGGAGTCCACCTTCCCGATGCGAGGCCGGGCACCCCGAACCCATCCGAACCCCATCTGGACACGAGTCACTCATCGTAGTCCGTCGTAGACACTAGAACGCGGCATCTATTACGGTCAGGTGCTGCTCCCGACTGCTCGGCCGCTTGTATGGGCCGGTACGAGCAGCGAGTGAAAGGACGACGGCATGACCGATGAGCGGGTGACGATCAGCACCGACGGCGGTGTAGCAGACGTCCGTCTGAACCGACCGGAGAAGATCAACGCCCTCGATGATGCGCAGTTCGCGGCGATCGTCGACGCCGGCGAGTCGCTGAAGAAGGACCCAGCCATCCGCGCCGTCGTACTCTCGGGCAACGGAGGCGGGTTCTGCGCCGGGCTCGACTTCGGCAACTTCCAGCAGATGGCCGGCGACGGGCGCGCCGACCGCGCCCCGGGGGAGGGATTGCCGGCGGGCGTCGCTGACCTGGAGGGGCGCATCACCCACCTCCCGCAGCAGGCGTGCTGGGTGTGGCAGGAGCTCGAGGTGCCCGTGATCGCAGCCGTGCACGGCGTCGCGCTCGGAGGCGGATGCCAGCTTGCGCTCTGCGCCGACATCCGCATCGTCGCACCGGACGCGCAGTTCTCGGTGCTCGAGGTCCGCTGGGGCATCACACCAGACATGACGGCGACGGCGATGCTGCCACTACTCGTCGGCCTCGACGTGGCCAAGGAGCTCACCTTCACCGGCCGCATGGTCCCGGGCGAGGAGGCCGCGAGGATCGGGCTGGCGACGAAGGTGAGCAACACGCCACTCGAGGACGCGCTGGCGCTGGCGCACGAGATCGCGGGCAAGAGCCCGCAGGCCGTTCGCGGCGCCAAGCGCCTCCTCAACGCGTCGCCATACCAAGACGTCGCCGAGCAGTTCGACGAGGAGCGCCGGACCATCTTTCCCTTACTCGGCTCGCCCAACCAGATCGAAGCGGTCGTGGCCTACTTCGAGAAGCGCGCCCCGGTCTTCCAGGACTGATCCGTTGTGTTGCCACCGAAGCAGGCCAGGGACGCCGCTGGGATCGCTTACCCCTGCCGTGGAAGCTGGAGCTTGACGCCTCCACCGACCCGGAGCGACCGTCCGCCGACGCCTCGGTGGCCTGTCCCAGGCTCGTCGATACGGTGAGGATGTGCTGCCCTTCGGTGTTGCATCGGGCCGCCTATCTGGGCCGATGCGCGGATCGGTGCGGGCCGAGTGTCCGGGGGACACGACAATCTCACTCACGTCGAACGCTCGGTTGACACGTGTGGGCAGGTTGGCTCGCTCTAGCTGCGCGCGGACTGTGAGTCTCCCGCCCAGCCCGTGATGCTGGACGTGCAGTGCTGTCACAGGCGCAGTGGCTGGTTCGTCTTGCTGGCGTCCGAAGCAGATGGGAGTCGCCATGAAGGTGTTCGTCGCTGGCGCCACGGGTGCGCTCGGTAAGCAGCTTGTTCCCGTGTTGGTCGCCCGTGGGCACGATGTCGTGGGGATGACCCGCACGGAAGCCAAGCGCGACCAGCTGCGCAGTGTCGGCGCGCAGTCGGTGGCGGCCGACGCGCTGGATGCCGACGCTGTGGGGCGGGCCGTGGGCGAGGCAGAGCCCGACGTGATCGTGCACCAGCTCACCGCCATACCGCCGGCGGTCAACATGCGACGCTTCGATCGCGAGTTCGCGCTGACCAACCGGTTGCGCATCGAGGGCACCGACCACCTGCTGTCGGCGGGCCGGGCGGTGGGTGTCAAGCGGTTCGTCGTCCAGAGCAACGCCGGTGTGACCTACGCCCGCACCGGTGGCCCGGTCAAGGCGGAGGACGCTCCGCTCGATCACGATCCTCCGCCGGCGATGCGTCAGGGGCTGGCGGCGCTCCGTCACCTCGAGGCGGCGGTCACGGGCGCCCCCTGGACCGAGGTCCTCGTGCTGCGTTACGGCTGGTTCTACGGGCCGGGCACCTCGATCGCTGTCGACCCACCCGGCAGCCAGATCGAGCTCATCCGCAAGCGCCAGTTCCCCATCGTCGGCGGGGGCACGGGCGTCTGGTCTTTCATTCACATCGAGGACGCGGCGTCGGCGACCGTCGCCGCCGTCGAGGGCGGACCGGCCGGCATCTACAACGTGGTCGACGACGCACCGGCACCCGTGTCCGAGTGGCTCCCGGTGTTGGCGGCTGCCGTCGGTGCGAAGCGTCCGCTGCGGGTGCCGCGCTGGGTCGGGCGTCTCGCGGCAGGCGAGGTGGCCGTGGTGGCCATGACCGAGATCCGCGGTGCCTCGAACGACAAGGCCCAGCGCGAGCTCGGCTGGCGGCTGCGCTACCCGAGCTGGCGACAGGGCTTCGCCGAGGGCCTCGGCTGACATGGCGGAGCTGCTCGGCGAGCTGCGGCCGCGGGCTTTCGCCATCGCCTACCGGCTGCTCGGCAGCGTGAGCGAGGCCGAGGACGTCGTGCAGGAGGCGCTCTTGCGCTTGCACGGCGTCCTCGAGGCCGGCGAGGAGATCGAGGTGCCGGAGGCCTACCTGGCTACCGTCGTCACCCGGCTCGGCATCGACCGGCTCCGCTCGGCGCAGGTGCGACGGGAGACCTATGTCGGCGAGTGGCTGCCGGAACCGGTGGTGACCGGGGGTCTGGATGATCCCGCCACCCACGCGGAGATGTCGGACTCGCTGTCGCTCGCCTTCCTGGTCCTGCTGGAGCGCCTGTCGCCCGAGCAACGGGCCGTGTTCCTGCTGCGGGAGGTGTTCGACTACGGCTACGACACCATCGCCGAGATCGTCGGCAAGAGCGAGGCCGCGTGTCGGCAGCTAGCGGTGCGGGCCCGCCGCCACATCGAGCAGGACAGGCCGCGCTTCGAGGCCTCGCGCCACGAGCACGACGAGCTGACACGGAGGTTCCTGACGGCCGCGCAGACCGGCGACCTCGACGGACTCGAGGCCTTGCTGGCCCACGACGTGGCACTGCACGGTGACGGTGGCGGCAAGGTGCGGGCGCTGGCGCACCCGCTGTTCGGGCGTGGTCGGGTGGCGCGAGCGCTGCTACGCACGATGCAGGTCGTCAGGGGCATCGAAGGCTTCTCGATCCGACCCGTCGAGGTGAACGGCCACCCCGGCGCGTTGGGTCTCGACGGGCAACAGCGGATCCTGTACGTGCTGTCGCTCGACATCGCCGACGGCCAGATCCAAGGCATCCGTTCGATCGTCAACCCGGACAAGCTGCGCCACCTCGGCCCCGTGTCCGACCTCCTCCCCACACCGTCCTCGCCTGCACCCTCGTCGAAGTGACCAGACGAGCCGCCAACTCCATCGCGCACCGCGCAAACCTTTCCGGTCAGCGACGAGATCCGGTTCGTGCAGATCACCCGGCCGGGGTCGGGCTGCTCGATCTCGATCAGCGCCGGCCTGCCGTGGGGCGACTTCGTCTACCGCGATCCCCGACGGCAACGGCTGGGCCGTGCAGGCCATCCCCCGACCGGGCCTGACCACCGCCTCGGCGCCTCATCGGGTCACGACCAGCTTGACGGTGTCGTCGAGGTAGCGGTCGGGCGCCTCGTCCCAGCCGATCACGCTGGTCGTGATCGGCGCGGGGTCGAGCCCCCCGGCCCCGATCAGCCCCACCACCTCCGGCAGCAACGACGCCGAGTGGGCCCGCCCGATCGAGAACCGCACACCGCGGGTGTACATCTTGCCCAGCGGCAGCGTGATGGACGGGTCGAGGTAGTACGACACGCTGTGCAGCACGCCCTCGTTGGCGACCGAGTCGACGGCGTGGAGCAGCCCCTCAGCCCTGGTCCCGCAGTCGACGACCAGCGGGTAGCGGGCCTGGTGCCGCCCGAGGTCGGTGGTCACGGGCTTGGTGCCGATGGCCGCGGCCCGCTCGAGCACGACGGGGTCGTCGCTCTCGACGGTCACCGAGCCGGCCCCGAGCGCCAGCGCCGACAGCGCGGCGTACAGCCCGATGCTGCGGTTCCCGTGGATCACGACCAGCACGTCGAGTCCCGGTGACTCGGCCAGGTGCGGCGCCACCGACCGGTACCCGTCGACCACGTTGTCGGGCACGCTCGCTAGGTGGGCCAGCCGCGCCGGGTCGAACCCCGCCGGCACCGGGACCAGCATCGTCGTCGCGTGCGGCACCCGCACGAGGTCGGACAGCATGCCGCCGTACTCGGTGCCCGACAGCGGCTGCATCCCGTAGTCGGACAGGATCGGCAGCGAGTCGCACACGCCGGACCGACCGCCGGTGCACGCGGCGCAGGTCCCGCAGCTGACCTGGAACGAGCACAGCGCCAACTGCCCCACGTCCAGCCCCGGAGGGGCAGCCGGGGCAAGGTCGGCGCCGAGCTCGACGACCTCAACGACCGCCTCGTGGCCCAGGGCGAAGCCGAACCCGGGACCGTCGGCCGACCGGGGCCCGGCGAGGATGAGCGGCGGGTCGATCTCGCACCGCGCCACCGCCACCGGCCGGACGAGCGCGTCGCCCGGCGCCGCCAGCTCCGGCGGCGGCACTTCGCGCCACTCGACGACGCCCGGTCCGGTGCAAGTGAGCTGGCGCATCGCGGTGAGCCTCCTCAGTCCTTGGCCAGGGCGGCCAACTTCGAGCGGTAGAGCGACTGCTTGATCGCTCCGACGGTCGGCCCGTCCTTGCAGGCCAGCTCGCCGCCCCGGGCGAGCGCTGTGGGCACCAAGTCGTCGTCGCCGCTGCTCGACGCGCCGGCGCCGAAGGCGTGGCCGTTGAGCGCCGCCAAGGTGGCGCCGGGCAAGGCCAGCAGCCGGGCCAGGACCCGGTGGAGCCGGGCCATAGCGGCGTGGCTGCCGTCGGCACCCGCCGAGCCCATCCAGTCGAGGTTGAGGCCGTTGGAGAAGAACTTCCCGGCTCCCGTGAGGACGATCGGTGGCCCCTCGTTGCTCGCGGTGAGCAGGATCTGCTCGAGGGCGGTGACGAATGGCAGGTTGAAGCGGTTCTCGCCGTCCTGCATTGTCACCAGCGTCACGCCGTCCAGGGCGGTCACGTCGGTCAACGCACTCACCCCTGACGATCGCTCGACACCCGACGGCGGCGCATCGCCGGGACGAGTCGGTGGTAGATGGGTCGTACCAGCCAGGCGGGGAGGTAGCGGTGGCGTTCCTCATACGCCGCCCGGGCTCGGCGGTGTGGCT
>Ga0075421_100010234_pt1 | contig 11581 bp, 9 predicted proteins | sample SoiMetdeltSBSDD5_FD_75292 | JGI IMG/M metagenome (GOLD analysis project Ga0075421, IMG submission 75292) | Bulk soil microbial communities from a Populus tree surrounding site in Tennessee, USA - Soil MetaG P. deltoides SBSDD5 | ecosystem: Environmental > Terrestrial > Soil > Tree plantation...
GCCCCGCCACGCTCAGCGTCCGGCGGTCGATCTTGACGCCGATGGTCGTCTGGTATTTCTCGGAGAAGATCCCCGCGACGAAGCGCGCGACCAAACTAGTCTTCCCGACCGCGAACGCGCCGAGCATGCAGACCTTCTTCTCGATCTTCTCAGTCTTCTCGGTCATTGGGGCGGCGCGGCCTTCTTCGCCGGCGCGTCGCTCAGGCCGACCCTGAAAGTGACGCTCCGGTTGAGCTGCAATTCTTCCTCGCTCGTCCCCGGCCGGAGCGGTTCGCGCGCGCCGACGCCGGCGGCGGCGAGCGCCGCGGGGGCGACCCCGCGGGAGGCGAGAAAACGGCGCACGCTCTCGGCGCGCTCCTCGCTGAGCCGCTGATTCTTCGCCTCCGCGCCGCTCTGGTCGGCGTGGCCGACGACTTCGATCCGCGGCTGCCGGTCGGCCTCGGCCGCCCGGCGCTCGAGCGCGCGCGCGTCGGCGGCCACCTGCTCGAGCACCGCGGCCTGCCCCGGGGCGAGTTGCGCGGTGTCGAGGACGAACCGGATGACCTGACGCTCGATACCTTCTTTGAGCTCGCGCAGAGCGACCAGCTCCTCGGGCAGGAGCGCGTCCGTGTCGAAGCGCATGACGCCGGGGACCGCCCGCGCCAGTCGGCGCGCCTCGGCGATCCACTGGCGCGGGGCCGTGCCCGCGGCGATGAGCGCCCCGTCGCGCAACTCGAGCGTCACGGTCGCAGGCGGCTCGAGCAGGGCGCGCGCGCGGGCGAGGACGAAGTCCGGGGCGAGCGCCTGGTACGGCTCCCACCGGCTGACGATGTGTCCCGGGTCGAGCCGCGAGGCCGCGAGCAGTGCGGCTGGGTCGGCCGCGAGGGGGTCGCGCAGCCCTTCGAGGTAGTACTGGCGCCAGCCCTTCTCGGCGCGTGTCACGACGAGGCCGGGCTCGGCGCGCAGCCGGGCGAGGTAGTCCTGCCAGCGCCCCTCCTGGCGCAGCGCGACGACGATCCAGAGCGCGAGCGCGCCGAGGATCAAACCCGCCGCGACCCGAAGCGCGAACAGGGTCCGGCGCGGCGGCGGCTGAAACTGGGATTGGAGGCAGGCCTCGAGGCGGGGGCGGCAGGCCGCGAACGGCCCGGCGTCGCCGGCGAAGGCGGCGAGCGCCTCGCCCTGCGCGCGGTGAATCTCTTCGAGAGCCTCCTGAAGCATCACCCGGAAGCCCTCCGGGGCAGCGCCCCGGATCGCCACCGCGATCAACGCGTATGGCCCCTGCTCGACCCAGAGCGTGTGCTCGCCCATCTTCGGCCGATCGAGCGTCTCGCTCTCGGGCTTGTGCAGCGCGTCACGCATGAAGTCCTGGAGCGCGGTATACATGCTCGAGACGAGGCTCGCGTCCCAGGCCTCGACCTTCTCGGAGACCACCTGCTGGAGCGCCAGTCCGGTCTCGCGGTGGAAGAGGAAGGCCTGCTCGGCGCGGTAGACCAGCGTGTTGAGCAGGACGACCTCGGCGAAAGGCTTGCCGGTGCGCCAGGCCTGCGCCCGCCACCCCAGGCTGCGCAGCGAGAGGCTGTGCTCGAGCGTTTGGTTGAGCGACTGGATCATGACGCTGAGCGTCTCGGCGATGGCCTTGCGGATGGCCGGCCCGATGACCGGGAAGAGCGCGTCGATCCAGAGCTGCGGCCGCTTCCGGACCGAGTCGGCGAGGCCGGTCTCAACGGTCGGGAGCAGGGCCTCGGAGAGTCTTTGATCCTCGGCCGTGCGCAGCTCGACGGCTTCGGGCAGGACGCGGCTCACCTCGCGCGCGTAGCCCTCGGGGCTCTCGAGCCACTGCCGCAGCCGCGAGAGCTGTGCCTGCTCGGGGCCCAACAGGAGGCGGCGCAGCTCGGCGTAGCCGTCCTGTCCGGCCTCGTCGGTCTGCCCGGCGTCGTCATGAGGATGATTCTGGCGTGCCTCGCTCACCGGCGCAGGCCCTAGTCGTTCCCGGGAATCTTGAACTCGTTGTTGAGCCGCATGGCGACTTCGGTGAAGAGCGCGGCGAGGGTCGCCCGGTCGGCCTTTTCCGTGCTCAGCCCCTCGACCTCACGCCCAAGCAGGGAGGAGAGCTCCTCATGTTTCTGCCGGATGTCGTCGGAGAGAGTCTTCGACTGCTCGAGGATTTGCTGGCGCAGGTCGCGCTGCCCCTTGGCGGTCTGCTCCTCGAGCTGGGCGGACTTTTTCTCGAAGGACTTGGTCAGATTCCGGAGCTCGTGCGAGACCTCCTCGACCGACTCGGCGCGCTCGCCGTGCTCGGCCTTGAGGCGGTCGGTGAGAGCCTCGAGTTCCTTGGTGATCAGCGCCTCGAGCGCGGCGAAACGGCGCTTGGAGTCCTCGCGCAAGTCGGCCGACTCCTTGAGCAGGCGCTCCTCGAGCCGGGCGAAGCGCTTCTCGTAGTCCCGCATCTGGGTGCCGAACAGGATGTCGCGAATCTTGTCGACATTCCCGCCGCCGCCTAGGTCGCCGCCGCCGGGTTGCGGGCGGTAGTTATCCACGGCCGAGAGTGTCGGCTCGTCAGGCCGCTGGCGCTCTTCCGCTTCGCTCATGGGGGTTACTCCTTTAAGTATCAATGATCTCCGCAATTAAGGTCGCCGCCGGCTGGATTGTATCAGAATTAATTGGTCTTGCAAGAAGATTGAACTGGGCGGGCAGGTCCCGGGAGCGGCGGATCAGAAGGATCTGATCCGCCGCCTCTGAGCGAGGGGTGAGGAGGGCAAGCTGAAACGACTGTCGGGCGCGAAAGAGGGACGAGCCACCCCCCCGGTGACCCGTCCCCTTCAGCGCTGGGGCATAAGCGCATCCTCTTCTGAGCCACGCTGAAGCAGTCGGCCTGAACTGCCCCGCTGCCGTCATCCCCAGCACCTGCTGTCAATTGCCTTTGACTTCCCGGCCGCCGGGCCGCTCGCCTCGCTCCTTCCCAGGGGCTTTCGCCCCTTTCCCGTCACCTCCACCGCAAGGCGAGCGGCCCGGCTGCCGGCCCCGTTACCGGGGCGTCGAAGTGAAGACTCAGGATAGAGAAAAAGCGGGACGCGCGCATCGGAGGCGGCGCCATTTCTGACGGCACATTTCGCCAAATTTTAGAATCGGGGATTGGCGGATCTGCCCGCCCCGGTCGGAAGGATGGACCACGAATGTTCCCCGTGGTCGGTTTATTGATTACCCGGCGGCCTGGCCAGGCCGCGGCGGTAGGCGTAGACGATGAGCTCGGAGCGGCCTCCGACTTCGAGTTTGCCGAAGATCGAGGTCAGGTGGTGGCGGACGGTCGACTCGCTGAGGAAGAGGCGCGCGGCGATCTCCCGGTTCTTGAGCCCCGCGCCGATGAGCGCCACGATCTCGCGCTCGCGGTCGGTAAGCGTGGCGATCTTCGCCTCCTCGGGGCCGATCGGCTGCGCGCGCGGCGGCCGCACGAGCTCGCTGAGGACTTGCGCCGTGACCGACGGGTCGAGCCAGACCTCGCCCGCGTGCACCTTCCGGACTGCCTTGACGAGCGACTCGGGGGCCTGCTCCTTGTGGACCATGCCGAGCGCGCCAAGGCTCACGGCGCGCCGGTGGAGCGCCGGGTCGCGCATCCCGGTGATCACCACGACGCGCGCCTCCGGGGCGGCCGCGTGCAGCCCGGGCAAGAGGTCCAGCCCGCTCTCGTCGCCGAGGTCGAGGTCGAGCAGGATGATCGCCGGCCGCTCCCGCGCCGCCAGCGCCAGCGCCTCGGCCCCGCCCCCGGCCTCGCCCGCCACCTCCAGCCCCGGCTCCCGCTCGATCATGAGGCGCAGCCCGGCGCGCATGATCTGGTGGTCGTCGATGAGGAGAATCCGAATCGGAGACATGACGCCGAGCAGCATAGAACGCGAACGGCGGGGGCCGCAATGACTCTGCGACGGTTATGGTTAAGTGGGCGTCCGCGCAAGAGAGTCAAAGGCGATGGGGCGGGCGACGACTCCTGGCAGTCACTGGCGCCTGACTGGCCCCATTGTTTCATCCAGCCATCTGTTGAGAGTCGGCACCACAAACTCCTGCGCGATGATGTGACCGCCATCGTAGATAGGCCCGGGCGTCGGCGACGCGCGGCACGGGCTCGGTCAGCTTGGCGAGGCCGAAGTCAAGCACCTTGACGATGCCGTCGCGCCGCACCATTTAAAGTCGGCGGTTGAAAATATCTTCGGCCGGCGTGACCGCTTTTGGATGCGTATCGCGCCTTAGTCGGTGGAGGCCGCCGGAGACCGGCCCTCCAGGTAACACAGCGACGGGTCGCTAGACCCTTGGTCGTCCAGGTGAGACCTGAGGGTCGGGCAACTTTGGCCGTCGGCTGATCAAGGCTAGAAGGAGGCCGTATGAAAATGCAAGTTCTCAAGATTTTCTCGATGTTGTTGCTCGCAGTCACGCCCGCGGCGGCGGCCGTCTCCGCTACCCTGGACGGCGCGCTCAAGGCGACCATCCCGTTCGAGTTTTCAGTCGGGGATAAGACTCTGCCGGCCGGCGTCTACACGGTCGCGTCAACGACCACGCCGGGGATGCTCCGAATTCGAGGTGAAGAGAGCCATGCGGGGGTGCTGATCCCGGCTCGCGACGTACAGAATCGGCGGCCGCAGGGCCGATCGAATCTCACTTTCCGCCGGTATGGCGACCGGTATTTCCTCGCCCAGATCTGGACGGAAAGAATGAGCAACGGGCGCGAACTGTGGAAGTCTCGCACGGAGCGCGAGCTGATTAAGAGCAAGTCGGAGAATCTGGCCAAGAGCGCGATGGAGCCTGAAGTGGTTTACATCGCCGCGCAGTAAGCAATCAACCGTCTGCCGCGCAAGTCCGGCCAGGCGATGAGATCAGCGGAGCCGAGTGGGACTTTGCGAGATTGTCACCACCGGCTCCGTTTCTGCCTGCATCGTGATCGGGCGCGGACCTCACACGGAGCCGTTACGGCGGTGGCCATTCCCGGCGGTCGCGAGCCCGTACTCGATGCTCTCGACGATCGCCTGCCAGGTGGCGGCGATGATGTTGGCGCCGACACCGACCGTGTTCCACGAGCGCTCGCCGTCGCTCGTCTCGACGTGGACCCGCGTCTTGGCCGCCGTCGCGTGCTCGCCGTCGAGGATGCGGACCTTGAAGTCGATGAGGTGGAAACGCTCGATCTCCGGGTAGTGCCCGCGCAAAGCCTTGCGCAGCGCCAGGTCCAGGGCGTGCGCCGGGCCGACGCCGAGCGATGCGGTGTGGATCTCCTCGCCGCCGACGCGGACGCGGACGACCGCCTCCGGGTCGCCCCCCGACCCGATCCAGATGCGGTACTCGACCGGCTCGAAGAAGCTCTGCCGCTTGCCGAGCGCCGAGAGCGCCCGCAGGTGGAACGAGGCGTCGGCGTCCTCAAACTGGTAGCCCTGGAACTCGAGCTCCTTGAGCTCGGCCAGCAGCCGCCGCGCCGCCTCCGGCTGGCGGACGAAGTCCTCGCCGAAGTCCTGCGTCTTGAAGTAGACGTTGCTCACCCCCGACTGGTCGCTGAGCAGCACGCGCGTCTCGTTGCCGACCGCGGCGGGCGGGACGTGCTCGTAGGTCTCGCGCGCCCGCGTCACGGCCGAGACGTGAATCCCGCCCTTGTGGGCGAAGGCGCTCCGGCCGACGAAGGGGGCGCGGTCGTTCGGAACGAGGTTGGCCACCTCGTTGATGTAGCGGCTCGCGCGCGTCAGCTGGGCGAGTCCGCCCTCGGGCAGGCAGCGCCGGCCGAGCTTGAGTTCGAGGTTCGGGATGACCGAGCAGAGATTGGCGTTGCCGCACCGCTCGCCGTAGCCGTTGAAAGTCCCCTGGACATGGGTCGCGCCGGTCTCGACCGCGGCCAGCGTGTTGGCGACCGCGAGCTCGCTGTCGTTGTGCGCGTGGATGCCGATCCGCGACCGGGGGAAGCGCGCCCGCACCAGCGCGACCATCTCGCTGACACGCTCGGGCAGCGTCCCGCCATTGGTGTCGCAGAGGATGATCGTCTCGGCCCCGGCCGCGGCCGCGACCCGGAGCGTGTCGAGCGCGTACTCGGTGTTGGCGCGGAAGCCGTCGAAGAAGTGCTCGGCGTCGTAGAAGACGCGCCGCCCACAGGCCCGTAGGTGGCTGACCGTGTCGGCGATCATGCGGAGGTTCTCCTCGAGCGTCGTCTTGAGCGCGACATCGACGTGGAAGTCCCACGACTTGCCGAAGATCGTCACTACCGGGGTCTCGGCCGCGAGCAGCCCCCGGACGATGGTGTCGTCGGCGGCCAGCGAGTTGGGACGCCGCGTGCTCCCGAAGGCGGCGAGCAGCGCCCGTTCCAGACGCCAGCCCTTCGCCCGCTCGAAGAACTCGATGTCCTTCGGGTTGGCCCCCGGCCAGCCACCCTCGATGTAGGCGACGCCCAGATCGTCGAGGCACCGCGCGATCTTGAGCTTGTCCTCGACCGAGTAGGCCAGCCCCTCGCCCTGCGCCCCGTCGCGCAACGTCGTGTCGTAGATCTCTACCTGATCGTCTTTCATCTTCGGCACTCATCCACGAAGGACACGAAGGGACACGAACCGGGTTCCGCTTTCGTGCTACCTTCGTGCCCTTCGTGGCTTAATTCTTGGCCTTGTCCACGAGTTTGTTGCTCGCGAGCCACGGCATGAGGCCGCGGAGATGTTCCCCGACCTCCTCGATCTGGTGCTTCTTCTCGCGCTCGGCCAGCTCGGTGAAGCGCATCTTGCCCGACTCGGCCTCGGCCATCCACTCGTCGGCGAACTGGCCCGACTGGATCTCGGCGAGGATCTGCTTCATGGCCTTGCGCACTTCCTCGCCGACGACCCGCTTGCCGCGCGTCAAGTCGCCGTACTCGGCCGTGTTCGAGATCGAGTAGCGCATGTTCGAGATGCCGCCCTCGTAGAGCAGGTCGACGATGAGCTTCATCTCGTGGAGGCACTCGAAGTAGGCCATCTCCGGGGCGTACCCTGCCTCGACCAGAGTCTCGTAGCCCGCCTGGATGAGCGCCGTCAGGCCGCCGCAGAGGACCGCCTGCTCGCCGAAGAGATCGGTCTCGGTCTCCTCCTTGAAAGTCGTCTCGATGACGCCGGCGCGGCCGCCGCCGATGGCGCGGGCGTAGGCGAGGCCGACCTCGCGCGTGTCGCCGCTCGGGTCCTGGGCGACGGCGAGCAGGCAGGGCACGCCCGCGCCGCGCTCGTACTCGCGCCGCACGAGGTGGCCCGGCCCCTTGGGCGCGACCATGAAGACGTTGACCTCCGGGGGCGGGACGATCTTCTTGAAGTGGATCGAGAAGCCGTGCGCCGTGGCGAGGTACTTGCCCGGCTTGAGGCGCGGCTCGATCTCGCGCTTGTAAATGCCCGGCGTCAGCTCGTCGGGCGTGAGCAGCATGATGATGTCGCCGCGCTCGGCCGCATCGGCCACAGGCAGGGCCTCGATCCCGGCCGCCTGCGCCTTGGCGCACGACGGGCTCTCGGGCCTCAGGCCGACGATCACGTCGCAGCCGCTGTCCTTGAGGTTATTGGCGTGTGCGAAGCCCTGCGAGCCGTAGCCGATGATCGCGATCCGCTTGCCCGCGAGGTACTTCGGGTCGGCGTCCTGATCGTGAAAAATTTCCATTCGGTTCACACCTTTTCGTTGAGAGTTAGTTGGGAGAAAGTCTCCTCGTTGCCTTTCGGCTGGGCCCGGCTCGCGGCGACGCGCGTCATGGCGACCGTCCCGGTGCGGACGATCTCGCGGATGCCGATCGGGCGGAGCAGGTCGATGAAGGCCTCGATCTTCTCGGCGTTCCCGGTGAGCTCGATGATGAAGGAGTCGGTCGAAACGTCGACGACCTTGGCGCGGAAAATCTCGACGAGGCTGAGGACCTCCTGGCGCGGCTCGCCCCGCTCGGCGTTGACCGTGAGCATGACCATTTCGCGCTCGACGTGCGCCCGCTCGGTGAGGTCGGTGACCTTGATCACCTTGACCAGCTTGCGCAGCTGCTTGATGATCTGCTCGATGATCTGGTCGTGGCCGTGGGTCGTCAGCGTCATGCGCGAGACGCCGTCGTCGAGCGTCGGCCCGACGCAGAGCGTGTCGATCGTGTAGCCGCGCGCGCTGAAGAGCCCCGCCACCCGCGAGAGCATCCCGTATTCGTTTTCGACGAGCAGTGAAATCGTGTGCCGCATGTCAGCTTTCAGCTTTCAGCCGTCAGCGGTCAGCCAAACCAGCGCCCTTTTCTGGCTGAGCGCTGACCGCTCTATTGCAGAATCATGTCCTTGAGGGCGGCCCCCGCCGGGACGATCGGGAAGACGTTCTCCTCGCGCGCCACCCGGACGTCGATGAGCACCGGCCCCGGGGTGGCGAGCCCCCGCTCGAGCGTTCGCGTCACCTCCCCCGCCCGCTCGGCGCGCAGCGCCGGCAGCCCGTAGGCCTCGGCCAGCTTGACGAAGTCGGGCGCGACCTTGATGTCGCTGTGCGAGTAGTTGTGGTCGTAGAACTGCTCCTGCCACTGGCGCACCATGCCGAGGAAGCCGTTGTTGATGATCAGGATCTTCACCGGGATCTGGTACTCGACGACCGTCGCCAGCTCCTGGAAGCTCATCTGGAAGCCGCCGTCGCCGACGACCGCGACCACCAGGTCCTGCGGCCGCGCCACCGCCGCCCCCATGGCCGCCGGGAACCCGTAGCCCATGGCCCCGAGGCCCCCGGAGTTGAGCCACTGGCGCGGGCGCTCGAAGCCGTAGAGCTGCGCCGTCCACATCTGGTGCTGGCCGACGTCGGCCGCGACCACCGCCTGCCCCTTGGTGATCCGGTGCAGCTCGTGGATCACGTACTGCGGCTTAATCACCTCGCCATCCTCATGGTAGAAGAACGGGTGCTCGCGCCGCCACTCGCCGATCTGCGCGAACCACGCCTCGCGCGCCGCGACCTGCGAGCCGGCCTCGAGCTGCCGCTGCGCCTCGGCGAGCATCTGCTGGAGGACGACCCGCGCGTCGCCGACCACGGGGACGTCGGCCTTGACGTTCTTGCCGATGCACGACGGGTCGATGTCGACGTGGACGATCTTGGCCCCGCGCGCGAAGTCGCTCAGCTTGCCCGTCACCCGGTCGTCGAAGCGCGCCCCGACCGAGATCAGGAGGTCGCTGTTGTTGACCGCCATGTTGGTCCAGTAGCCGCCGTGCATGCCGAGCATGCCGAGGCTCAAGGGGTGGCTCGCCGGAAAGGCCCCGAGCCCCATGAGCGTGCAGGTCGTCGGCAGGTTGAGCTTCTCGGCCAGCGCCCGCACCTCCTCGTGCGCCCCCGCGGCGATCGCGCCGCCGCCGACGTAGAGCACCGGGCGCTCGGCCCGGAGCATGGCCTCGACGGCCCGCCGCACCTGCCCCGGATGGCCGTGCGAGGTCGGCCGGTAGCTGCGCATCGAGATCGACTCGGGGTAGACGAACTCGGCCTCCTGCGCCGTGATATCCTTCGGCAGGTCGACGAGGACCGGGCCGGGCCTCCCCGTTCTCGCGACGTGGAAGGCCTCCTTGATCGTCGGGGCCAGGTCCTCGACCTTCTTGACCAGGTAGTTGTGCTTGGTGCAGGAGCGGGTGATCCCCGTGAGGTCGGCCTCCTGGAAGGCGTCGTTGCCGATGAGGTGGGTCGGCACCTGCCCGGTGAAGACCACCAGCGGCAGCGAGTCGAGGAAGGCATTGGCGATCCCCGTCACCGCGTTGGTCCCGCCCGGCCCCGAGGTGACCAGCGCCACCCCGGTCTTGCCCGTCGCCTGCGCGTAGCCGGCCGCCGCGAAGAGCGCCCCCTGCTCGTGCCGCACGAGGTAGTGCTTGAGCCGGTCGGCGTGCCGGTTGATCTCGTCGTAGACGTGGAGCACCGCTCCGCCCGGGTAGCCGAAAATATGTTCCACGTTCTCGCAGCGCAAGGCCTCGATCAGGATGCGCGCGCCTCGCATTTTCATCTCTCCACCTCCCTCGGGCCTTTTGCGCCCGCCAAGCAAAAGCCCCGGCGAACCTTGCTGGCTCGCCGGGGCTTCGTTGGCCTCTCTCAGCCTTTCTCTCAGGCTGAGCCCGCGGCGAGCCTTCGCGGTCCAATCGCTACCGTGACGAGCGTAATAATGGTTACGACGACGGGAAGAAAATTAAGTTGTGGGCGACGATCGGACATAACGACGATCCAAACGATTTGCCGGCGATTTGCCGCTCTTCCCGCGCAGTATAGGGCACCGCCGCTCCGGACGTCCACTTAATTGTTTTTATCCGATAATAAATCTCGTTTATGCCCGGATCCCGCGGCGGATGACCTCGCCGAGTTCGGCCGTGCCGACCCGGACGGGCGCGCCGGCGAGGTCGGGGGTGCCGTAGCCGGCGTCGAGCGCGGCGCGGATCGCGGCCTCCAGCGCGCCCGCCTCCGCCTCGAGGCGGCAGGTGTGGCGCAGGAACATGGCCGCCGAGGCGATCGCCCCGACCGGGTTGGCGAGGCCGCGGCCGGCGATGTCGGGGGCGCTCCCGTGGACCGGCTCGTAGAGGTCTACCTTGCCCCCGAGGCTCGCCGAGGGGAGCATACCGAGCGAACCGGTGAGCACCGCCGCCTCGTCACTCAGGATGTCGCCGAAAAGGTTCTCGGTGACGATCACGTCGAAGCTCGTCGGCCGCGTGACGAGCGCCATGGCGCAACTGTCGACGTAGCCGTGCTCGAGCCGCACGTCGGGGTAGTCGGCGGCGACGCGCGTCACCACTCGGCGCCAGAGCTGCGAGCTCTCGAGCACGTTCGCCTTGTCGACCGAAGTCACCTTCTGCCGCCGCCCGCGCGCCAGCTCGAAAGCGACCCGCGCCACGCGCTCGACCTCGGGCGCGGTGTAGACCATGGTGTTTAACCCGCGGTCCTCCTCGAGCCCGCGCGGCTCGCCGAAGTAGAGGCCGCCGGCCAGCTCCCGGACGATGAGGAGGTCGGTCCCGCGGATGATCTCGGGCTTGAGCGGCGAGGCGCCGATGAGCGACTCGTGCAAAAATGCGGGGCGCAGGTTGGCGTAAACGCCGAGGCCCGCGCGCAGGCCGAGCAGCCCCGTCTCGGGCTTGAGGTGCGGCGGGTTGGCGTCGTACTGCGGACCGCCGACCGCGCCGAGCAGGACGGCGTCGCTCGCGAGACACGACTCGAGGGTCTCGGCCGGGAGCGGGACGCCCCAGGCGTCGAGCGCCGCGCCGCCCATCAGCCGCGTCTCGAACTCGAACTGATGCCCGAACTTCTCCCCGACCGTCTCGAGGCAGGCGACCGCCTCGCGCGTCACCTCGACGCCGATCCCGTCGCCGGGCAGGACCGTGATCTTAGCTTTCATACTGCATACTGATCATCCACCAAGGAGACGAAGAAACACGAAAACTTCTTGGTGTTTCTTCGTCTCCTTAGTGGGCGGCTTTCTTCTGGATGTGCGGCAGCAGCCCGCCGTCCTCGAGCAGCTCGCGCGCGAAGTCGCTCAGCGGGACGAAGTCGACTTCGGTCCCACGTGTCACGTTGCGCAGCCGCCCGGAGGTCAGGTCGATCTCCAGCTCGTCGCCCGAGCGCACCGTCTCGGCCGCCCCCGGGCACTCGACCGCGAGGAAGCCGTTGTTGATCGCGTTGCGGA
>Ga0075421_100010237_pt1 | contig 11581 bp, 9 predicted proteins | sample SoiMetdeltSBSDD5_FD_75292 | JGI IMG/M metagenome (GOLD analysis project Ga0075421, IMG submission 75292) | Bulk soil microbial communities from a Populus tree surrounding site in Tennessee, USA - Soil MetaG P. deltoides SBSDD5 | ecosystem: Environmental > Terrestrial > Soil > Tree plantation...
CGAAACCCGGCGTCCTCAATTACACCTCGGCGGGGATCGGTTCCGCGTCCCATCTGAACGGCGAGCTTTTCCGCAGCACGGCGGGCATCAATATCGTTCACGTGCCGTTCAAAGGGTTTGCAGATGCCGTCACGGAGATCATCGCCGGGCGGCTGGAGATGACTTTCGCGCCCGCAATTCTCGCCACTCCCCACATCACCTCCGCACGCGTACGCCCGATCGCGGTAAGCACGACCAAACGGTCCGCTGCTTTTCCGAATCTGCCCACCATGGTCGAGGCGGGCGTCAAGGATTGCATCTTCGATCCCTGGTTCGGCGTGCTGGTCAAGGCCGGAACACCGAAGCCCGTCGTCGACAGATTGAACGCGGCCATGATCAAGGTCCTGCACATGCCCGATGTCGCCAAGCAGCTCCAGAACCAGGGCGCGGATCCTTATACGATGTCGCCCGAGCAATTCGATAAGTACATACGGGCGGAAGTCGCGAAGCTCGGCCGGATCGTCAAGGAATCGGGCGCGAAAGCCGAATAGTGGCTACCACGCAGAAAGATAAGCGCGTCGAGATCGCGATCCATCACTGGGCGCCGCGCTTCGTTTCCGCAGGCGTGCCGCTCGCGGATTTTGATGAAGTGACTGCCTCCATCACGCGGTGGGACGACTGGTGCGCCGTGTGGTCCGCGCGCGCAGCCGAGCACGAGAAACTGGGCCGCGAAGCGCTTGCCGGAGGCTGCAACATCTCCGCCGCGAGTCACCTCACCCGCGCGGCGCTGTGCTATCACTTCGGCAAATTCATGTTCGTCCACAAACCCGAAGAAATGCGACGTGCCCACCGGAAAGTCATCGAGTGCCGCAGTCTTGCGTTGCCCCATCTCGATCCGCCTGGAGAACGCGTCGCGATTCCATATGAAGGGAAAGCGCTGTACGGCATCCTCAGAAAACCTGCCGGCCCGCAGCGGGCGCCGGTCGTCGTGGTGTGTGTCGGCCTCGATTCCACCAAAGAAGAGCTGCACGTCTACGAAGACATCTTTCTCGAGCGCGGGATTGCGACGCTGGTGTTCGACGGTCCCGGGCAGGGCGAAGCCGAATACGACATGCCCATTCGCGGCGATTACGAGGTGCCGGTCAAAGCGGTGATCGACTACATCGAAACCCGATCCGACGTGGATGCGGGACGCGTCGGCATTCTCGGCGTTTCGCTCGGCGGCTATTACTCGGCGCGCGCTGCTGCGTTCGAGCGGCGGATCAAGGCGTGCCTGTCGTATTCCGGGCCCTACAGCTGGGTCGAGATCTTCGACGGCCGCAACGAGCTTTCGCGCGAAGCGTTTCGCGTGCGCAGCCATTCGAAAACGATGGATGAGGCGCGCGAGAAAGCAAAGACGCTGACGCTGAAAGGCGTCGCGAAAAACATCACCTGTCCCATATATATCGTTGCCGGCGAGCTCGACCGCCTGACGCCGCCTGCGAACGCCGAACGGATTGCAGCGGAAGTGTCGGGACCGAAAGTGCTCGAAATCGTCAAAGGCGGCAATCACGTCGTGAACAACCGGCGCTACATGTATCAGACCCAGTGCGCCGACTGGATCGCCGTGCAGCTTGGCGTCGCAAAAGGTTGAACGAGGAGAACCGATGAGATACGCCGTGGTTATATGCGCAATAGCATCTCTCACGTCCGCTGCCCAGGCCGCCGAATCGGGAGATAAATATCCCACGCGTCCGGTACGTGTCATCACGGGCTCTACAGGCAGCACCTCGGACCAGATCGCGCGGTTCACGGCGCAGAAGCTGACCGAGCGCCTCGGACAGCAATTCATCGTGGACAACCGTGCCGGCGCGGGCGGCACGATTGGCACCGACATCGTCGCGAAATCGGTGCCCGACGGCTATACGCTCATCATTGCCCACGCGGGCACCCATGTGTCCGCGGTGTCGCTTTTCAAGAACCTGCCATACGACCCAGTCAAGGATTTCGCGCCCGTATCGCTTCTCATGAAAGGCGTGACTGTGCTCGTCGCGCATCCGTCCGTGCCGGCGAACAACGTCCAGGAGCTGATCGCGCTCGGCAAAGCCAAAGGCGGCAACGCGGTGGCGTGGGGCTCGGCCGGGGCGGGAACGATCAGTCATCTCGCGGGCGAGCTTTTCGTGCGCGTCACCGGTATCGATTTCCTGCATGTTCCGTATAAAGGTGCGGGTCCGGCTCTTACGGGCCTACTGAGCGGCGAAACGAATTTCGCGTTCCTGTCGCCCGTTACGGCGCGCACGCAACTTCAGGCGAAGAAGGTGAAAGCGTTCACCGTCACAAGCCTGCAGCGCTTTCCGGGCTTGCCCGACGTGCCAAGCGCGGCGGAAGCAGGCGTGCCGAAGCTCGACGCGCTGCTGTGGTTCGGCCTGATGGCGCCCGCAAAGACGCCGCAGTCGATCGTGATGAAGTTGAACAGGGAAATCACGGAGAGCTTCAATCAGCCTGACACGAAGGAAGCACTGCTCAAGCTCGGGGCTATCGCAGCGCCGACCACGCCGCAGGATATGAGCGCATTCATCAAGGCGGAGCTTGCGAAGTGGACGCCGGTGATCAAGGCTGCGGGCATCAAGGCCGAATGATCGGGAATTGACATGGACCTACCGCAGACAAACAAAGACCCGCGCGTCGAGGCGGCGATCTCGCACTGGGCACCGCGCTTCGTCATCAATGGTGTGCCGCTTACCGATTTTCAGGAGGTGACCGCCGGTATCGAGCGCTGGGAGGACTGGTGCAGCGCCTGGAGCGCGCGGGCCAAAATCCACGAGGAGCTCGGCGACAGGGCTCTTGCCGACGGTTTCAAGTTATCCGCCGGCGAACACTGGACGCGCGCGGCTGTCTGTTATCACTTCGGCAAGTTTCTCTTCGTGAACGATATGGCGCAGCTTCGGGCCGCGCACATGAAAGCCGTCGAATGCCGCAACCGTGCGCTGCCGCTGCTCAGGCCGTCCGGCGAGCGCGTTGCGATTCCGTACGAAGGCAGGCAGCTCTACGGCAACCTGCGCAAGCCCGCCGGCGGTGGTCGAGCGCCGATCGTCGTGATGTGCATGGGGCTCGACTCGGCGAAGGAGGAGATGGACGACTACGAGAACCGGTTCCTGAAGCGCGGCCTCGCGACGCTGGCATTCGATGGTCCCGGTCAGGGCGAGGCCGAATACGACATCCCGATCTGTCCGGAATACGAAAAGCCCGTCGGCGCCGTGGTCGATTATCTGCAGACGCGCTCGGACATAGACAGCGAGCGCATCGGCGTCTGGGGCGTATCGCTCGGCGGCTATTACGCACCGCGGGCCGCTGCTTTCGACAAGCGCCTCAAAGCCTGTGTCGCGCTTTCAGGGGCGTTCGAACGCAAGCCCACGTTCGAAGGACGCCCCATCATCAACGTGGAAGCGTTTCGCGTACGCTCGCACAGTGCGAACCTCGAAGAAGCCGCGAAGGTCGCTGCGCGCATGACGCTCCGCGGACATGCGAAGAACATCACCTGCCCCATTTACATCGTCGCGGGTACCAAAGACCGCCTCACTTCGCCGGACGAAGCGAAGAAGCTCGCCGCGGAAGTGTCGGGCCCGTGTGTACTGTCCGTGATCGACGGCGGCAATCACGTCGTCAACAATCTGTGGTACCGCTACCGCGACCAGACGGCGGACTGGATGGCGACGCAACTGGGCCTGCCGCGGAAGTAATCGCGATCGCTTCAACAAATAACGGGTGCACGGGTGAAACTGAAAACGAAACGAAAAGCCGCGGAGCCGAAACGCGTCCGCGCCTCCGACATCGATCCGAAAAGGCGAACATCCGAAGCGCCGGATGTTCTCTACGACCCGGCGAATCCGAACCATCGCTGGGAGCGACCGCTCCAGGCGCCGGGGCGCATGCAGGTCGATTTCGAGGAGCGCGTCGATTTCCGGCGGCTTCACGATTATCGGCTTGCCCGCACGCGCAAGGCGCTCGCGAATTCAGGCCTCGGCGCGCTGCTCGTCTTCGATCAGTACAACATCCGCTACATCTCGAGCACGGTCATCGGCGAATGGGCGCGCGACAAGCTGACGCGCTGGTGTCTCCTGACCGGCAACGGCGAGCCGTGGGTGTGGGATTTCGGCTCGGCCGCGCGTCACCACAGGATCTACGCGCCCTGGCTGCCGAAGAACCATTGTCTCGCCGGCCTCACGGGTCTTCGCGGCGCGGTGTCGCCTCGCGTCGGCCTGTTCGAAGACATGGCGAAGGAGGTCTACGACATCCTCGTGCAGGAAGGCGTAGCGGATATGCCGGTCGGCATCGACGTCGTCGAGCCGCCGTTTCTTTTTGCGCTCCAGAAGCTCGGCGTCGAAGTCCGCGACGGCCAGCAGGTGATGCTCGACGCGCGCGAGATCAAGAGCCACGACGAGATCACGCTGCTCAACATGGCGGCTGCCATGGGCGACGGCGTGTATCAGGACATTTTCGAAGCGCTGAAGCCCGGGGTCCGCGAAAACGAGATCGTCGCGATGGCGACGAAGCGGCTCTACGAGATGGGCTCGGACAACGTGGAGGCGATCAACGCGATCGCGGGCGAGCGGTGCAGCCCTCATCCGCACAACTTCACCGACCGCATGATCCGGCCCGGAGACCAGGCGTACTTCGACATCATCCAGTCCTACATGGGCTATCGCACGTGCTACTACCGCACGTTCACGGTGGGCTCCGCGACGAAGCCGCAGCACGATGCGTACAAGAAAGCGCGCAAGTGGATGGACGACGCGATCGCGATGCTAAAACCCGGCGTATCGACGGATGCCGTGGCCAAAGCGTTTCCGAAGAGCACCGAGATCGGCTTCGAAACCGAGATGGCCGCATTCGGGCTCAACTTCTGCCACGGGCTCGGCCTCGGCCTCCACGAGCGGCCGCTTATTTCGCGGCTGAACTCGTTCAAGGATCCGTACGAGCTCAAGGCCGGAATGGTGTTCGCGGTGGAAACGTTCTGTCCAGCGACGGATGGTGTATCGGCCGCGCGCATCGAAGAAGAAGTCGTGCTCACGCCGAATGGCGCGAAGGTGATCACGCTCTTTCCGGCGCAGGAGCTGCCGATTGCGAACAAGTATTAGCGTAAACGAGTGAACAAGCGAACGAGTGAACGGGTAACCCCCGCCCTGACAGGACCGACAGTGGACACATCTGTAAAACGTAAGAAGAGCGCCGAGCCGGAAATCGACATCGGCCGCGAAACACGACTCGAGCTCTATCGGCAGCAGCTCGAGCTGCGCTACTGCGAGAAGCGCGCGTACGATCTGTTCCTTCAGAACCTCATCAAAGGTACGAGCCACTTGTCGCTCGGACAGGAAGCCATCGCCGCGGGCTTCGGCGTTGCGATGCGGCCCGACGACTGGACCTTCTGCACGTATCGCGGGCACGCGCACACGCTCGCGCGCGGCGCCTCCATGGAAGGCGTGCTGGGCGAGCTCATGGGGCGCGAGTGTGGACTGCTTGGCGGCAAAGGCGGGTCGATGCACCTCACTGACGTGGAACATGGCGCGATGGGCTCCTACGCGATCATCGGTGCACACCTCCCGGTCGCGGCGGGTGCCGCCTGGAGCGCGCAATACCGCGGCACCGAGCAGGTCGCGGTGTGTTTCTTCGGCGACGGCACCACGAACATCGGCGCGTTCCACGAAGCGCTGAATTTTTCGGTCGTGTGGAAACTCCCCGTGGTCTTCGTGTGCGAGAACAATCTCTACATGGAGTACACCCCCATACACACCGTGACCGCCGTCGAGCACCCGGCAGCGGATCGCGCCGGCGCTTACGGTCTCGAAAAGGTCGTGGTCGACGGCAACGATGCGGACGAGGTTTACAAGACGGCCACTAAATACATCACGCGCGCGCGCCGGGGCGGCGGCCCCGCGCTGATCGAGGCGATGACTTATCGTCACAGCGGACACTCGCGCGCCGACCCGGCGAAATACAGGCCCGAAGGCGAGCTCGAAAAATGGCTCGAACGCGATCCGATCAATTTCTACCGGAATCGGCTCCTCAAGCTCGGGATCGCCGAGGCGACGCTCAAGGACATGGAGGCGAGCGCGATGGCGAAGGTCGATAAAGCGACCGAGACCGCCAAAGCGTCTCCGGTGCCGTCGCTCGATGCAATCGAAAAGAATGTCTGGGCCGATGGAGGTGCTGCATGGCGGAACTGACGTATCGGGACGCCGTTGCGGCGGGCATCGCGCAGGAGATGGCGCGCGACGAAAGCGTCGTGTTTCTCGGCGAAGACGTCGCGGCGGCCGGCGGCGTATTCAAGGCGACCGTCGGCCTGCTGGAACAATTCGGGCCGAAGCGCGTTCGCGATTGCCCGATCTCCGAGCAGGCGATCCTCGGCGCTGCAATGGGCGCGGCGATGACGGGACTCAAGCCGATCGCCGAGATCATGTTTTCCGATTTTCTCGCGGTGTGCTGGGACATCGTCGCGAACGAAATCGCCAAAACGCGCTACATGACCAACGGCCAGATTGCGCTGCCGCTCGTCATCCGAACCGCGAACGGCGCGGGCTCACGTTTTGGCGCGCAACATTCGCAGTCGGTCGAGAACTGGGCGATGGCGGTGCCCGGCATCAAGGTGGTCGCGCCGGCTTTCCCGGCGGACGTCAAAGGGCTGCTGGCTGCTGCGGTACGGGACCCGGATCCGGTGCTGTTTTTCGAGCAGAAATCGCTCTATCCGATGAAAGGCGAAGTGCCGGACGGCGAGCACGTCGACGAGCTCGGAAAAGCGCGCGTACTGCGTCAAGGCAAGGACTGTACGATCGTCGCGCTCGCGGCGATGGTTCACCGGTCGCTCGACGCCGCGGAGATCCTCGAGAAAGAGCACGGCATTTCGTGCACGGTCGTCGACGTGCGATCGCTCGTGCCGCTCGATACGCGGACCATACTTTCGGAGATCGCCAAAACCGGACGCCTGGTGACGGTCGAGGAAAATCCGCGGCTGTGCGGCTGGGGCGCCGAGATCGCATCGATCGCCGCCGATGAGTGCTTCTGGGACCTCGACGGTCCGATCCTGCGCATCACGACACCGCACCTTCCGCTGCCCTCGGCGGACCAGCTCGAGGATGCGACGGTGCCTTCGGTGGAGCGGATCGTGCGAGAGCTCAGCGAGAAAATCGATTAGAGCATTGACCGCAAAATACGCGGAGGACACACGATGTCGCGCATTGCCCAAGCGTTGCACGTAGGCTGCACTTTTCTCGCGCTCGCTGCGTCGGCGCTACTGCTCTCGTTCGTGCCGGCCGCCTGGAGTGCCGAGCCGCCGGACCTCGTCATCTTCAACGCCAAAGTCGTCACGGTCGACGATCGCTTCAGCATTGCGCAGGCGCTCGCGATCAAAGGACCGCGCATCGTCGCGGTCGGCAGCTCGGCGGCGATCGGCAAGCTCGCGGGTCCGAACACGAAGACCATCGATGCACGCGGACGCACCGTGATTCCAGGCCTCATCGACAATCACGCGCATTTCGTGCGCGTCGCCGAGAAATGGCACTCGGAGATGCGGCTCGACGGCGTCAGCACGCGCGCCGAAGCGATCACGATGCTTCAGGACCGCGTGCGCGCGGCAAAGCCGGGCGAGTGGATCGTGGCGCTGGGCGGCTGGTCCGAAGAGCAGTTCACCGACGATCCGCGCGGGTTCCCGCTCGCCGAGCTCGATAAGCTCGCGCCCGCAAACCCGGTCGCGCTGCAGGCGGTCTACCGGCACACGTACTTGAACACCGCCGCGCTCAAATCCGCAGGCATCGATGAGAAGACGCCCAATCCGCCGGGCGGGACCATCGAAAAAGATGCGAGTGGCAAGCCGACCGGATTGGTGACCGGCGCGGGCGGTGTGGCGTTCGTCGCCGCGAAAGTGCCGCTCGCCGAGAAGCAGCAATGGCTGCAGAACGCGCGCAACGTCGTCCAGTTTCTGAACTCCGTCGGCATGACGACATGGATGGACGCGGGCGGCCGAGGCATGAGCAGCGCGCATTACGAGCCCTACCGCCAGCTCGCGGAAAACGGTGAGCTCAACATCCGCGTTTTCTGGCAGATCGTGCGGCAGCCGAGCACGCCGAAACACGTGGACGCCGTGCTTGCCGAAATCCCCACGTTCAAGCCGTTCCAGGGCACGGATTACTTCGACAACGTGGGCTACGGTGAATCGGTCTACAACCCGATCAATACGCAGCTTCTGAACCCGAAAGCGAATACGCGCCCCGAGGACATGGCGCAGTGGGGCCGCATCACACGCGCGCTTGCCCAGCAGGGTATCTACGTCAATTCACACGTCGAGATGGAGCCCGCGATCGACGCGTTCCTGACGCTCTATGAAGAGATCAATCGCGAGAAGCCGATCAAGGGCCTGCGCTGGGCGCTTTCGCATATCGACCAGGTGACGCCGCAGCAGATCGAACGCATGAAGCGTCTCGGTATGACCGCGCAGATCCATACGAGGCCGCTCATCCAGGGCGTGCTCATGCATCGTTTCCACGGCGAGCGCGCCTGGTCCATGCCGCCGATGCGCATGGTGCAGGACAGTGGAATCATGTGGGGCCTTGGCTCGGACGCCACGGCGGTCACCACGTCCAATCCGTTCTACAACCTGTGGTTCGCAGTCACCGGCAAAATGATCGGCGGGCACCAGGTGAACCGGCAGACGATCACGCGCGAGGAAGCGCTGATCGCACACACCCGCAACAACGCGTACGTCGTTTTCCAGGAATCGAATCTCGGTTCGCTGCAGCCGGGCAAGTACGCAGACCTGCTCGTGCTCGACCGCGATTACCTGACCATACCGGCCGATCAGATCAGGGACATCAGGCCGGTGCTCACGATGGTCGGCGGCAGAGTCGTTTACGAGGCGAAGGGCAATTAACGATGGATGTCATCATGCCGCAGCTGGGCGAAACCGTCGCCGAAGGTGTGGTCACCAGGTGGTACAAGAAAGTCGGCGACGCGGTGAAGGCGGACGAACTGCTGTTCGACGTCGAGACCGACAAAGTCAGCACCGAAATCCCCGCGCCTGCCAGCGGTGTCGTTGCGGAGATCCTGGTGGGGGAAGGCGTCACGGCTAAAGTCGGTGCGCGCCTCGCGGTGATCCGCGAAAGTGGCGCCACCGCGGCGACCCGCGAAACCGGCCGCATTACTGCTGCCGCGAAGAGCGACGGCACCGGGGCGCAGCGCATCAGCCCCACGGCCGAACACGCAAGCGAAATCGCGAAGCCGCCGCTTTCCGCCCCGGAAGGGGGCGCGCAGAGCCGGCTTTCACCCGTGGTGCGCAAGCTGATCGCTCAGCACGGCCTCGACGCCGGTGCGATCCGCGGCACCGGCCGCGATGGCCGCATCACACGCGAGGACGTGACGGAATATATCGCCTTGCGTGATGCAGAGCCGGCGCGTGCCCGCACCGCACCGCCCGTCACACAGGTACCGGGTACGCCTGCGGAACGGATCGAGCCCACGACACCGGCGACGCTCGCCGGTGCAGCCGCGCAATCGCTGCCGCTCAACGCCGTGCGTAAGCGCGTGGCCGAGAACATGCAGAAGTCGTGGACCACCGTGCCTCATGTCATGCAGGTGGTGGAAGCCGATTTCCTTCGTGTCGAGCAGGCGCGGCGGGAGCTTGGGCCCGAATGGAAGTCGCGCGAAGGCTTCAGCCTCACGTACCTGCCTTTCATCGCGCGCGCCGTTTCGATCGCGCTCGGCCGGTACCCGAAGCTGAACGCGGTGTTCGGCGGAGAAAAGCTCACGCTCCAGCGGCGCATCAATCTGGGCATCGCCGTCGACATGAATTTCGAAGGGCTCATGGTGCCGGTCGTAAAGGACGTGCCGAACAAATCGCTGCCTCAGCTCGCGCGCGAGATCAACGACCTCGCGGTTCGCGCACGAGCCGGCAAACTGAAGCCGGACGAGCTCGCCGAAGGCACATATACGATCACGAACAACGGCGCGTACGGCACCGTGATCACCGCGCCGATCATCAACCAGCCCCAGGTCGCGATCCTGTCGACGGACGCCGTGCGCAAGAAGCCGGTCGTCGTGGAAAGTCCCGAAGGCGACAGCCTGGCGATACGCCCCGTCGGCATGCTTACGCAAAGCTTCGATCATCGCGCCGTCGATGGCGCATATGCGGCCGCGTTTCTGCGGGAGCTGAAGCTCATCATCGAGACGCGTAGCTGGACGCAGGACTTGAGTGCGTGAGCCGTACGCCGATCGAAATGAGCTCGGTTGCGGCTTCAGAGTCCGCCCTGGTCACGCCGGAGTGGCTCGCGGCGCACCTCGATGATCCGCGCGTGTGCGTCATCGAAATCGCGGGCCTCGGCCAGGAAGAGCGGCTCCAGTCGTATCGCGCGGGGCACATTCCGGGCGCCGTCTGCTGGGAATGGAAGTCGATGCTGTGGGACAGCCATGCGCGCGATTTTCCAACGCCGGATGACTTTGCGCGCAAGCTCGGCGAAGCCGGGATAAGCAACGACACGACCGTCGTTTTCTACGGCGAGCCGGTGCAGTTCGGGGTCTACGCGTGGTGGACGTTCAGGTACTGCGGCCATCGCAACGTCAAGGTACTCGACGGAGCGCGCTATCGCTGGGAGCGGCAGGGCAGGCCGCTGACCACCGAAGTGCGCGCGCCGCGACCGGCTGTCGCGTACCGTCCGGTCGGACGCAGCGAGACGATGCGGATCGGCCGTGACGAAGTGCTGGCCTCGCTCGGCAGGCGCGACCTGATCATCCTCGACGGGCGCTCGAGAGAGGAATACAGGGGCGAACGCGTAGGCGTGCCGGGTCATCCCGACGTCGGCGCGTTGCGGTATGGCCGAATCCCCGGTGCGAAACACCTGATGTTCGAGGAGCTCCTCGAATCCGATAAAAGCTTCAAGCCCGCGGAGGCTCTCGGCGCGGCCGTGCGAGCGCGCGACGTCGATTCCGGCAAGGACATCATTACGTATTGCCGCATGAGTCACCGAGCTACGGTTCTGTACTTCGCGCTTACGGAGCTCCTCGGTCTGACGCGAGTGCGCGTCTACGACGGCTCCTGGACCGAGTGGGGAAATCTCGTGGGCGTGCCGGTGGAACGCTGACGGCAACGATCAAGGATCTGAGAAAGGAACAGCAATGGCAAACATGAAGCAGCACAAGCTCGGCTGGATCGGCATAGGCCGCATGGGCTACGCGATGGCCGAGCGACTCGCGAAAGCCGGCGCCGACATCTCGGTATGGAACCGCACGCGCTCCAAGGCGGAGCCGCTTGCGGCTTCGGGCGCGAAGGTCGTCGATTCGCTGACCGATCTCGCGGACTGCGACATCGTCTTCACCATGGTGTCGACGGGCAAGGACGTGAAGGAAGTGCTCTTCGGCGAGAAAGGCGTGACCTCCAAAGGCAAAGTGCCGAAAATCGTCGTGGACAGCACGTCGATCTCACTCGAGGAATCGGCGGAGATCCGCGAAAAGCTGAAAGAGCTTGGTGTGAAACTTCTCGCCGCGCCTGTCTCCGGCAACGCGAAAGTGATCAAGGCCGGCAAGCTTACGGTTGTCGCGTCTGGCCCGCAGGATGCGTTCGATGCTGTGTCGCCGTATCTCG
>Ga0075421_100010238_pt1 | contig 11580 bp, 12 predicted proteins | sample SoiMetdeltSBSDD5_FD_75292 | JGI IMG/M metagenome (GOLD analysis project Ga0075421, IMG submission 75292) | Bulk soil microbial communities from a Populus tree surrounding site in Tennessee, USA - Soil MetaG P. deltoides SBSDD5 | ecosystem: Environmental > Terrestrial > Soil > Tree plantation...
TGGATTCATCGGCAGCAATGCCACGCATTTCTTCGCGGCGCGAAATTGGAATATCACAGTGCTTGACAATCTTTCCAGATCAGGCACGGATAAAAATCTGCAGTGGCTGCGGGATGAGACGACGACATTTGAGTTCGCGCAGGTCGACATACGTGATCGGCTGGCCGTAGATCGTGTCGTTGCTGGCGGCCGGTTTGATGCGGTGATTCATCTCGCCGCGCAGGTCGCAGTCACGACATCGGTCGCCGACCCGCGTACCGATTTTTCCGTGAATGCCCTCGGCACATTCAATGTGCTTGATGCAGTCCGGCTCTATTGTCCAGAAGCCGTATTCATATTCGCTTCGACCAACAAGGTTTACGGAAATATTGTCACCGCGGCGTGCGAGCTGAATGGCACTCGGTACGCATACGCCAACCGACCCTACGGTATTGGCGAAAACGAGTCGCTCGACTTTCTTTCGCCTTACGGCTGCTCAAAGGGCGCCGCCGATCAACATGCTCTTGATTTTGCGAGAATCTATAAAATCCCTGCCACCTCGTTTCGGCAGTCGTGCATCTATGGACCGCGCCAATTCGGCATCGAAGACCAAGGTTGGGTTGCTTGGTTTGTGATCGCTGCAATGCTCGGCCGCGACATCACTATCTTTGGGGACGGCAAACAAGTACGAGACGTTTTGCATGTTGACGATCTCCTGCGCGCCTACGAGGCAGCGATTCGCGCACCGGAAAAGGTGGCCAGAGAAGCATTTAATATCGGGGGTGGCCCTCATCAGATTATTTCTTTGATCGATCTCATCGGCAGGCTTGAGAACCGGCTTGACCGTAACATCCCCCTGCGATGGGCCGATTGGCGCCCCGGCGATCAGCACGTCTATGTCAGCGACATTCGGAAAATTCAGAATACATTGGATTGGAAGCCTGAAATCGGGGTTACAGCAGGCATCAGCCAACTCATCGACTGGGTGGGCAGAAATCGCAGCGCCTTCTAACGAAGCTGTCCCTTGCAGACTTGCCGCCGTGACCTCCTCCAAATTCATCCAGGCGATCGTTGGGTCGTTCGCGCGACGGCCGGAGGTTGGGCAGGGATGAAGCGATGACCTTCGTAGCAAATACGGCGAATGAGTCGGTGCCCGCATGTCCTGCGGTAATGGACGCCACGGACCGCTGCCTAACGGCGAAAGTGAGGATGTGGAATGAGGATACTCGTAACCGGCGGGGCCGGGTTCATTGGTTCCCACTTGACCCGCCGATTGCTGGCGGAGGGACACGCCGTCTCAGTGGTGGACAACGAGTCCAACGGCCGCCGCGAGAACGTGCCGCCCGGCGCTCAATATGCTTATGCAGACGTCACTCGGCTGGCCGAGGTCGAGCAGACATTCGTGCGAGGTCTGGACGCGGTCTGCCATGTTGCCGGCCAGGTATCGATCCTCCGATCCTTCTCCGATCCAATCGCGGACCTGCGCACCAACGTCGAAGGCACCTGAATATCCTCCAGTTGTGCCTGAGGTACGAGGTGCCCAGGCTGCTGTACGCCAGTTCGATGACCGCATATGGAGACTGTCGGAACGTCCCGATATCCGAGATCGAGCCGTGTCGTCCGGACTCGTACTACGGGATCACCAAACACGCGGCCGAGAGCTACGTCCACGCGACCGCAGAGCGCACGGACTTGGGGTTCGAGTTTCGCGTGACCTCGCTGCGGATGTTCAGCGTGTACGGTCCGGGCCAATCCTTCAACAACCCCTATCAGGGGGTACTCGGCATATTCTCGGGAAACCTGCTCCGTGGCGAGCCACTCACCATCTATGGCGACGGGGAACAGACACGCGACTTCGTTTACATCGACGACGTCGTGGACGGGTGGGTTCGGGCGCTGGACAACCCGGCGTCAGCAGGGAGCGTCTTCAACCTCGGCAGTGGTCGGTCCCTGTCGATCAACCAACTCGCCGAGGCCGCCGTCGCTGCATTCGGCCATCCGCCCCGCGGGTACGAGGTCATTCGCGCCCCGGCGCGGCCCGGGGAGCAGCGGACGGTACAGGCCGACATAGGCCGGGCGCGGTCGCTCCTCGGCTGGCAGCCGCGGACGACTTTTGAAACCGGGCTCGCGAAAACCATCCGCTGGGCTCGGGACGAGTTCGCTCGGGCGATGGCCCCGGCCCCGGCAGGAGCTGCGCTATGAACCTCCTGCTCGTGACCTCGGTAGATCCGTGGGTGCGCAGTGTGTCCACCGTCCACCGATGGGTCGCGGCAGGCCGCGCGCTGGGGCACGAGATGGCAGTCTACGGCATCCCCCACCCCGAGCTGCCCTCGTTGCCATTCACCACCGACCTGAGTCGGGTGGACCTCGCTCTGTTCATCGTGCAGGTGTCCTGGGACTTCCCGGACATGCCGTACCTTGCGCGATTACTCGACGGCATTCCCCGCGAGCGACGCGTGGTGGTGGATCTCTGGGGCCGATACAATGAGACGATCCGGCTGGACCACGACTTCAACCACCTGGAGAAGCTCGACGGCCACCTGGGGTGGGAGTGGGAGGAGGCCATTCAGGCGGTCTCGGGCACGATCCTCCAGCCGTCGCTTGCTCCGCTCCGCCCCGACGTTCGTTCCTTCCTGTTCCATGGCTACGACGCTGGTTCGGTCGTCAAGCGGTACGAGACTGCCCGCGAGGCTGCAGCCGCGTGGAGCGCGGCCGGGCCTGCCGAGAGGCCGTATGGGTTGATGTACGTCGGAAGCAACTGGCAGCGGTGGGACCAGGTCCGGCGACTCCTCGAACAGTACCGCTCGGCCCACGTCGAGATCGGGCGGGCCTGTCTGGTCGGCTGGGACTGGGGCCAGCGGCCGGACTGGGCGGTTCAGATGGGGATCATGGGGATCGACACCGACCCGGCCTTACTCGCTGAGCTCGACGTGGAAGTCCACAACGGCGTCCGCTTCGATGAGGTGACCGGCCTGCTCGGGCAAGCCCGGTTCGTCCCGGTATTTCACCGGCCACTGTTTCGGCGCCTCGGGTTCGTGACGAACCGGACCTTCGAGACGTTCCATGCAGACACCCTTCCGGTGCTCATGCTGCCCCGGGAGTTCGTGACGGCAGTGTACGGCCCCGCCGCGCTGGCGCTCGTGCCCGGAGCAGACGTGGCCGCACATCTGAGGGATGCGTTGCGCAGACCGGAAATTTATTGGGACGCAGTGTTGCAGACCCGCGCGCATCTTGCTCTTCGCCACTCTTATGCGCAGCGATTTCAGGAACTCGGCGAGCTAGCTGGAATTCAGCCGCGATCCGGAGCCGCGCGGTGAACATCCTGTTCGTGATGAAGCACCGGGGCAACGCGGGGAGCACACACGCGGTGGCGAACTACATGCGAATCGCGCCGAAACATGGTCACTCGGTAGCCATCTACGGCACGCCCATATGGTACGTGCCGGAGCTGCAATTTTCCGAGGACGTCCAGGACTTCGACCGAGTGGTCTATCTTTTCGAGTCGGAGTTGTACCGTATCAAGCCGCTGCAAGAGGTGGTGATGCTTGCCACGTTTCCGAGGCCGCGCCGGCTGATCTTGGACACGGACGGCATGTACAACCCGGTGGTCATCGTCGACGGCTACGACTTCAACCATCGAAACGAGGCCGAACGCGCCCGCTGGATCGAGCACCTTGAGACACTGGGCGACCGGATCGCGCAAACCACATTCGCGCGCCCCCGCAATCCGCGGGTGAGCGCCATGACGTTCTATGGATATAACCCGGCCCTCCAGATTGATCCGGCCGCGGCCCCTCCGAAGCAGTACGACATCCTCCATGTCGGTCACAATTGGTGGCGGTGGAAGCAAGTGTCCGCCGAGCTGTTGCCCGCGTTCGAGCAGATACGCGATCAGGTGGGCGAGATTGGATTCGTCGGGCTGTGGTGGGATGGGCCTCCGCCCGAGGGATCCGCTGCGGGACCGGAAGAGGCATTCCGGTCGGATCCCGATGCGTTCCGCCGGCTGCGGATTCAAACCTCGAACGCCGTGATGTATCACGACGTGATCCAAACGATGAGCACCGCACGAATAAACATCTTCACGCAGCGACCCGTTCTGCGCCACCTGAAGCACCTGACGCTGAAATACTTCGAGGTCTTCTGCGCCGATACCATCCCGCTCTTGATGCTGGACGGCGATCACGCGGAGGCGGTGTACGGACGCGCCGCCCGGGAACTGATCCTGTCCGGAGGGGTCGCGGAAAAATTGCTCGATGCTCTGCATCGGCCCGATCACTACAGGAGTGTCGTCGAAGACGTCCGCCGCCATCTGACTGCGCGCTACTCCTATGACCGGCAGGTCGAGGAGCTGGTCGCCGCCATGCCAAACTAATCCCAACGGAAGGCGCGGGGATGAAACTGGTATTCGTCTGCTGGGGTTACGAGAACGCCGGCAGCATGTTGGACCTGCGCGGTTACGCGCGCGCGGCTCGTGCCATCGGACACGAGGTCACGCTCTACGGCCCGCCAAATCCACTCTTCGCGTTGGATTACTCCCAGTATCTCACCGGCGCCGACGCTGTGATCTTCGTATTCGAATGGACCACGGCGTTGCAATTCGGCGACCGGCTGGACTGGACGCGATTGCTGGAAGCGGTGCCGCGCCAGCGTCGCGTCGTGATCGATTGCGATGGCGCTTATAACGATCCGATCGAGTTCGGCGGCGATTACAATCACCGCACCGTGGAATCGAGCCGCCACTGGACGGACGTCTGCGACAGCCTGTCGGACAAGATTTTCCAACCCACATTACGGCCGCGGCGGAAAAATGTGCGCCCGTTCCTGTTTCACATCTACGACCCGACCTGGGAGGCGCCGCTCGATTTCGCCGACAAGGAATTCGGCATGATCTATGTGGGCCACACCAAATTCCGCTGGCGTGGCATGTCTCAGGTCCTGCGTGCGATCGAGCGGGTGCGGGATCGAGTCGGCCGCGTGGCGCTGGTCGGAGAGGGTTGGGGGAAGCCCCTGGATTGGATGCAATGGGATGACGGCAAACATTACGTCGATCGGGATTATCTGAAGCGGATCGGCGTCGAGGCTTTGCCTGCCGTTCCATATCAACAAGTCACCGGCACCATCAATAAGGCTGTTTTCAATCCCGTCGTATATCGGCCGCTGTTTGAGCAACTCGGGATGGTCACTTGCCGAACGTTCGAGACACCGGCCGCCGGAACCATCCCGCTGTTCCTCCTCGACCGGACTTATGTCACGGAGATTTTCGGGGAACGCGCCATGGAGCTGGTGCTCGACGGCGAGCATGCGCATGAGAAAATTGTCGACGTCCTGGAACGGCCCGAGCACTACGCGGAAATCGTGATGAGTATCCGGGAGGATTTTGGGCAGCATCACAGCCCCGAGGCGCGCCTGCGCGAGCTGGTCGAGATCATCGAGGAGTAACCATTGGAGCTCGCAAGGAAATCGAAAATAGTGGTCAAGCAGAATTCCGCTTTTGACAGCGCCGCGGGTACCCGGCGGATGAAGTTGCGCTACGGCTTCAACGAAATCGACGGCTGGGCGGCATTTTCAATGGGCGAACAGCGCGAGCAGATTCATCGACGGCTGCGGTTGATGGGCACGAAAGTCATCCGTATCTTCGTGTTCGACAAGCCGGTGCCGGATCCGTTCAAGGAGTGGCATTGGTTTGCCGCGGTCTTGCAGGGCGTGCTCGACGTCGGCGCCAAGCCGATGGTGACCTTCGCCAAATTCCATCCGCCGTACGACGATCCGCGAAACATCCGCAGTTTCGTTGCCCGCTGCTCCGAAATCGTCTGGGGTTGCATCGAGCAGTGGGGCGGGGACGAGGTCAAGGACTGGTACTGGTGCGTGTGGAACGAGCCGAACAATCCCGTCATCGGCGGTGATGTTACTTACGCGCAGTATCGCCGTATTTATGAGGAGGTGGCCGCTGCCGTCCTGGAATTGCTGGAGCCGCACCTCGGCGGCCGGAAAGCCAAGTTGGGGGGGCCCGCGATCGACGGCACGCAACGGGCGTTCTGGATGGACTGGATCGCACGCCTCGTAGCCGACGTCGACGACCGGATGATCGGATTCGTCAACTGGCACATGTATGCGGACTGGCGGCCCGCAGCACCGAGCGAGACTATGAATGTGAAATTGTGGGATGCTCCGGATTCGCCGAATGGCGAGGTGTTCGAAGCCCTGGTGATGGCCCAGACCCCCGAATACGAAGCGCGGGCGCGCGGAGTTGCCCGGCTGCTGCACGGCCGCGACATCCTCAATGTGTGCGGAGAGCTGAACGCCGTGGCGCACCACGAGCACGCCTATACGCTTGGCCTGAACCAAAACGCTTTCGGGGCGGCATACTATGCCTCCGCGCTCATCCATTTGATACGTGGTGGTGCGGAGCTGGAGATGCGCTGGACCGCAACGTCCAAGCAGTTGGACTGGGGGGCCCGTGACGACTCGTACGGCCTGATGTCGAAAAACGGTGAACCGACGCCCGCTTGTCTGGCCAAGCAACTGTTCGCTCAGCATGTGCGGTACGGCGACTCGATTCGTTTTCCTGATCGCCGCCTCGAAGCACCTGACGTGGATGTCATTGTTGCATCGAACGACAACGGCCGCCGGAGCGGAGTATTCGTAAACACGTCTGCCAAGCCGCGGGTCTTGACCGCCGCCGACTGGGACGAAGGGCTGCAAGCGTGCACGGTGATTCTGCGGGTAGACACGAGCACAGGCGACCGGGTGTTCGAGGAGCCGTTTGACGGAACCGTCCGTTTGCACGGATATGGTGTCGCCGTGGTGACCAACGCTGCGAGGGACACCGAAGTGGACTGAAGAGAGCGCGCGCTCAACTTGACCGGCGCTTCCATCTCATCAGCTCGGCGCAGATAACTGCTGCAGGCACGGGGGGCACACGTGGAAAAAGCATTCGGATGGATCGGGGAAATTTTTCAGACACTCCTGAAGCTGCTTCCCTGGCTCATTATCGTGCCAGCCACGCACGGCGGGGTGGCATTCGTGCGCGGACACCGCGTCAAGGAATGGAAGCCCGGGCTGCACTGGTACTGGCCCGTCGTGACGATGCATAAGCTCATGGCGACGGTGCGGCAGACGCAGATGATCCAGTCCAAGGTCGTGATGACAAAGGATCTGCGAACCGTCGTCGTCGGCGCCCTGGTGACGTATTTCGTGGATGACGTTGTTGCGGCGTTGTCGAAGATCGCGGACCTTCCCTCCGACATCATGGAGCGGTCGCAGGGGGCGATCTTGGGGCTGGTCAGCGAAAACACCCTCGAGGAGATCCAGGCCGACCGCGCGGGATTCAACAAGAACCTGACCGAAAGGGTTGGCAAAGTACTGAACGGCTATGGTGTGTGCGTTCTGCAAGCGCAGTTGACCGAATTCGCTCCCTGTCAGGCCTTCGCCGTCACCGGGCACGCGGCGGTGGGGCAGTATCCCCTTTGGACAGGGTTTTAGCGTGAACCGCCTCGTTGCAGCGCTCGTTACCGCATCCCGGGCCGTGCGTCCGGCAGCCTTCAGGGTCAAGGATCGTGCCGAGGTGGAACGGCTCGAGGCCGATACGGCCCGAATGCGGGCGGCTTATCTGGATCTGATGCGCGACAGCTTGATCGGCCGGCTGAACGAAGACCCGCCGCTGCCGGCATGCAAGGTCGACGGCTATCGAGAAGAATTTCGCGAAAACGGCTGGGACTGGCCATCGAAGGCGCCCTCCATGATCGGCGCCAAGCGGATGAACAACGTACGCAGCGAATGCGAGCGCGTCATCAAGGCGGACGTCCCGGGTGACTTCATGGAAACGGGCGTGTGGCGCGGCGGTGCCTGCATCATGATGCGCGCTGTGCTCAAGGCTTATCACGTTGCCGATCGCCGCGTGATTGCTGCCGACTCCTTTGCAGGCCTGCCCCCTCCGTCAGAGGGGATTGCGGCTGACGCAGGAGCTGATTTCCACACCTACAAAGATTTCGCCGTGCCGCTCGATGAGGTGAAAGCGGCGTTTGCTCGCTACGGTCTGCTCGACGATCAGGTCGTATTCCTCGAAGGGCTATTCAGGGACACGCTGCCGACAGCCCCGACGGACGCGCTCGCACTGCTGCGTCTTGACGGAGACATGTACGAGAGCACGATGGACGGCCTCGTTCACCTCTATCACAAGCTGTCATTGGGCGGCACGCTGATCGTCGACGATTACTATCTATTCGAAGCCCATCGCAAAGCCGTCGACGAATTTCGTGACGCTCATCGCATTGCCAATCCGATCATTCAGATTGATCATTACGGTGGCTATTGGATCAAGGGCGATGGTCGCGCGCAGGGCATTGCCGTGAGGTCCTGAGGACGAGTCGGTCCACGGATATCCTGTAAATCTCTATTCCATTCGCTGAAATGCATGCCGTATCGTTCCGCGTCCACCGCCGAGACCCCGACCGACTACCGCCGCAGCCTGGTCTGACGGCCATCCGCCGGCCGCGTGACAGCGATGCTGGCCTTGCCTGACGACGCCGGAGGCATTCCGCGCACCCGTCAAGCTCCCCGCACCGGTAACAATATTTCGCATTTACCACCTCCTACCGCCCGGCTTCCGTGGTAGGATTTGTCATGCATCCTACAAGGAGAGGTGATCGGCCCCCGCCGCGGCGGCGGGGTGCGCATCTTTTCCGCAAGCCCGGAGGAGTGACGTGAGCGATCACAAATTCAAGATCGGACAGACGGTGTTCTACAGCTCCGGGCCGTACGGCCGCGGCGGCGTATTCAAGATCACGCACCTGCTGCCGCCGCACGGCGACGACCGGCAATACCGCATCAAGAGCGCCGACGAGCCGCACGAGCGGGTCGCCAAGGAAAGCGAGCTCAACCGTGAGCCCTGAGCGTCGAAGCGAGACGATGATGGCGTTCGATTACGGCGCGCCGGCCGAGCTGTTCATGGCCAAACGCAGGGGCGGCGCCCGCCAGCCGCTCGGCTATCGCCGGTTTGCCACCGCCGCCGAGGCGATCCGCTTCGCGGTCGAGGACTTTCCGGCGGTGCGCACGCTCGGTGCCTGGATGCAGGTCGGCGACGAGCGGTTCGACGGCGACGCCATCCAGCGCCTCTACGACAGCGACGAGTATCCGCTCAAGCGAACTGCCGCGAGCTGATATCAACGGCGGCCGGGAGCGCCTCTGCTCCGCTCTCATCCTGAGGAGCGCGCTGCGCAGACATTGCGCAAAATCGGACTTGCCCGCGCGCGTCTCGAAGGATGGGACGGCCCCGGGCGGGCCCGGATCTCGGGCTTGCCCGATCGATCGGGAGTATTAGAGTGCGCAGTCGGGTACACCCGGCTTGGGTGCTTCGACATTTATCGCAGCGACGTCCGCTCTTATGGAAACCGCACGCAACCGGGGTTTGACGTTCCGCCTCCGCTCGCCTATATACCCCGGCGCAACCAGTTTTCAGCCTCTCTTGCTCCGCTCCCGATTGAGGGTGCTCACAAGCTGTGGCTCCCAAAACTCGGATGACCGCCGTGCGATTCCCGCGCGACCGGATATACTAAGAGCGTGCAACGCAAGGAGGCCACGATGGCCACAGGTACCGTGAAGTTCTTCAATACCCAGAAGGGATTCGGATTCATCCAGCCGACCGACGGCAGCAAGGACGTGTTCGTGCACATCAGCGCGGTCGAGCGCGCCGGGCTGGGCACGCTGGTCGAGGGCCAGAAGGTCAGCTACGAGATCGTGACCGAGCGCGGCAAGCAGGCCGCCGGCAATCTCAAGGCCGCCTGACCGGCATCCGCAAATCTCATCGGCGAGCGCCCGGCGTCGCAAGACGCCGGGCGCTTTGCTTTTGGGCCGAGGCCGTTTTGGGGCAGCTTGAGTCACAAGTTCGGTTGTCATCATCCGCGCAAGCGGACGATGCAGTAGTCATCGTCACTGCAGCATGGCCACGGCGGTGACTACTCGCGGGCATGCGGCGGAGACAGTGGCGTGAATGCTCACGCAGTCACCGCACTGGGAAATTGAAATAGGTGTCCGGGAACGGCTCGTTCGCCAGCGTGTAATGCCACCACTCCTTGTGGTAGGGCCGGAAGCCACCGCGCGTCATGGCGGAAACCAGGAGCGCGCGGTTCTTGCGCGCCTCCTCGCTCACCCGCCGGTCGGAGAGCCCCGATTGCGGGCCGGAGAAATCGTACGGCGTGCCCATGTCCAGCTCGGCGCCGTCGGCGCGGCGGATGAGCGTGAGGTCGACGGTCGAGCCGCGCGAATGTCCGGAGCGCGCGGCGATATAGCCGAGCCGGAACAGGTCGCGCTTGTCGATGTCGGGATAGAACTCGGCCTTGCGCTTGACGTCGTCGATCCGCTGCGCCCAGCGGATGAAATGGGCGACCGCGCGAGTCGGCCGGTAGCAGTCGAACATCTTGAGCCCGAGCCCGCGCCCGGCGAGATCGCGCTGGATCGCCGCGAGCGCGTCGGCGGCCTGCCGGGTCAACAGGCAGCGCGGGCGCTCGTAGCCGTCGATGCGGGTGCCGACGAAATTGTTGTCGCCGAAATAGCGCATGTCGACGGCGAGCCCCTCGATCACCGCGGCGGCGTCGACGAAGGCCCTGGGCGGCGGCTCCTGCGCCCGCGCCGGCGCCAGCGGCAGCAGCAGGAGGGCCAGGACGGCGCATCGGGCGGGCGCGTGCATGGCGGTTTTATGCACCGATTCCGGCGCGAATTTGAGGCGGTTCGGCCATCGGGGTGAATTTCGGGGCCGAAGCAGGCCCAATCGGGAAGGAACTTGGGCCAGCCCTTGTCCGTTGATTGACAGCGGCAACCGGCCCGGAGGGCGGCCATGCGCAAGTGCACGATCTCCATCATCGGCGCCGTCGCGGTGGCGATCGCCCTGCCGGCCAGCGCGGACGCGCGGCCGAAGTTCGGACCGGGCGCGCTGTTGGGCATGTTCGCCGCCCCGTTCGGCGCGCTGCTCGGCGCACGGCCGAGCCTGGGCCAGCGCGGCACGCGCGAAGACGGCACGCCACGCCAGCGTGGCTCGCGCGAGGGCACCAATACGCGCGAGCGCGGCGCGCGCGAGGGTGCCGCTGCGCGCACACCGGCGCGCGCCACCGACGAAAACCGCGACGCCCGCGCCGAGCCGCCGGCCGCCAATCGCGCCGCGCCCAGCCGCCACGTCGGCTGGAGCGGCCCGGTGTTCTGGCCGAACGCCTCCGACGACATGTTCGACTATGCGCTGTTTCCGGCCGCCGCCGACAACAAGTTCTGGGCCTACGGCTTCGGCGACATTCTGGAAGGCGTGTTCGCAGCGTCAACGACCAACCAGCCGGCCGCTGCGGCCGACGTGTGCGGCGGCAGCGCGGCCGCGAGCGCCGATCGGGTGACCGAGCGAATCGAGCAGGTGCTGGCGCCGGATCCGGCGAAAGACGGGACGCACGCGGCGATGCGCACCGCGATCACTAAGCGCTGCGGATGCGCTTGCTGGGGATGGGGCAGGTGATCATGAGCGCGTGCCCGGCGGCAGGGTCGGCGGGTCCGCTCGGCCGGCTCGCCGCCGCCATGGACCGGCTCGACGTGATGATGTTTGCACTGATGAGTCTCGGGCCGGCG